>Ga0209517_10000797_pt1 | contig 51833 bp, 51 predicted proteins | sample PeaSoiMetSII2010_FD_187695 | JGI IMG/M metagenome (GOLD analysis project Ga0209517, IMG submission 187695) | Peat soil microbial communities from Weissenstadt, Germany - SII-2010 (SPAdes) (version 2) | ecosystem: Environmental > Terrestrial > Soil > Wetlands > Peat | place: Germany...
GAGCTACTCATCGTCGTCGCGATTATTTTGATCATCGCGGCCATTGCGATTCCGAACCTGCTTCGCGCCCGCATGGCGGCCAACGAGTCGTCCGCTGTGGGTTCTCTTCGCACGATCGTCACCGGCGAGTTTAACTTCCAGCAGAACTACGGAATTGGTTACGCGCCTCTGGCGAATCTTGGAGGTGCGGTTCCTTGCACTGCCTCCACAGCCACCGCTTGCCTGATTGACAACACTCTGGCACTCGGGACGAAGAGCGGCTACACCATTGCGACTCCAGGCACCGCTCTTGGTACGGCAGTGGCCCCGACCAACGCGTTTAATGCGACCGCGGTTCCGACCAGCATCGGACAGACCGGCCAGCGTGGTTTCTTCACGGACCAGTCTGGTGTGATTCGCTTCACGACGAATGGCTCTGCACCTACGAACGCCAGCCCGGCGATTCAGTAACACCGGTTATCGACTCCGGGGAGGGGCTTATCCTTCTCCAGGTTTTCTTTTAAGGTGAGATCGAGTGGAACTAAAGGAACCTTGGTCATGCGCGCAGCCCAAGAAGATCACAATCCGGAGGGCAGGTCGCGGCAACGTAACGCGCAGTCGAGGCAGCGCGGTTTTTCCCTGATCGAACTTCTCATCGTGGTCGCCATCATCCTAATTGTTGCTGCCATCGCGATTCCGGACCTGTTGCGCTCGCGTATCGCGGCGAATGAAGCGGCGGCGGTCTCAAATTGCCGCACAATCACCAGCGCCAACGTAATTTACTACACGACTTACGGAGTCGGATTTTCTCCCACCCTTGCGGACTTCCAGGATCCGGGCGTGGCTAGCCCGAGTCCAACGGCCGCCGGCCTGCTGGATAATATTCTCGTGACAGGCACGAAGACTGGCTTCGTATACACCTATGTGGCGCTAGGGGCCGATGGGAGCGGCCATTTTCAGAATTACACGCTCAACGCGGATCCCCTCACGCCCGGAATCACCGGAACGCGGCACTTCTTCGCTGACGAGCCTGCCATCATTCGCGTGAATACGACCGGACCGGCCTCAGATTCGGACCCCCCGCTTCAATAGCCCATTCTTTCTCTATTACCCCTCCGGACTCGACGATTGCTTATGTGCGGAACTCGACGCTCGGCCGCTCGTGCTATTCTCTGAGCGATCCAGCGGTTTCTGGACTCGCATGAACTCCATCGGCGCAATCCTGTTTTTCTTAGCTTTCGCGACACTGCCCGGCCCGAGCGCCTCCGCGGTGGCACACACGCTCGAAGCGCGCTACCAGCACGCGCGAACGCTTCGAGCGATTTTCTTCGAGCGGTACACGGATGGCAGCGGCGGTGCAACGACGGAATCGGGCACGGTGTACTTCTCCCGCCCGGGCCGCATGCGCTGGGAGTACGAATCCCCGGAACAGAAGCTCTTCATCGTGGACGGCACGAATGCCTGGTTCTACGTCCCCGCGGACCGCACAGCGAGCCGCGCAAAGATGAAGGAAAGCTCCGATTGGCGAACTCCGCTCGCGCTGCTGGCAGGGAAAGCCGATCTGTCGAAGCTTTGCCGTTCGATTCAGCTGGTCGGCGCGGATGCGGAGAAGGGAAGAGGGCTCGGAGAACAAGCGCCGCCCGGCGATACGGTCCTGCTTTGCATTCCCCGAGACACTACCGGGAGCGATCCTGCGTTTCGGGTGCTATTTGAAACCGATCCGGACGCCAAACTTGTCCGCGTGGTGATTCGCGAGCCCGGCCACGTGGAAACGGAGTTTCGCTTCGGCAACTGGGAAGAAAACATAGTGATCCCCGAGGTGAAATTTCATTTCCAGCCGCCCCCGGGAGTAGCAATCGTTGACGAAGAGTCCCTCGCAGGCTCGATTCGCTAACAGCGTTTTACCGGTCAATCCTTCAGGAACGCCGTTGTCTCCCGCAAGAACGGATCCAATTGATCGTGGTGCAGCCAGTGCCCGGCGTTCGGAACTTTGACCAGCCGCGCATGGCGAAGAGCTTTCAGTCGCCGGTCTGTTTCTGGCACGGGAAAGAAACTTTCGAGGCCCCAGAAGAACAGAACTGGGCAAGTGATCCGCCCATAGAGCTCGATGCAATCCTCGATGCGGTGTCCGTAGGGCGCGAAGACGCGCGCATAATTGTCGAACTTCCACACCAGCGATCCGTCCGGATCCCAATTGGTGCCGTGCAGAGTCAGGTGTCGGGCCACTTCGTCGGAAAGATGTGGGTTGGCTTCCTGCATTCGCGCCACGGCCGCCGCAAGGTTCGGGTAGGTTTTGGGCTGGCGCTTTTCGGCTTTGCGGACGGATTCGATCCAATAGCGCATCTGCTCGGACGCCGGCCCATGGATCTTGCTGTCCTCCGGCACGCCCAAGCCCTCTATGGAGACGGCTTTCTGCGCGCGCCCCGGATACACTGCTGAGTAATGCAGCACGATCATGCCTCCGAGCGAGTGTCCGATCAGGCGGATGGGGAATTCGTCGATGACGTCCAGCAGCGCAGAGAGATCGAGAACGTGTTCGATCAGGCTGTACATGGCGCCCGGCGCCCATGCGCTGTTCCCGTGCCCCCGCAAATCGAGCGCATATACGTGGTAGTGCTCGCGCAAAGACCGCGCCACCCAGTCCCAGCTGCGCGCGTGGTCCAGGCCCCCGTGGACCAGCACCAGGGCCGGCTTTCCGTCCTGGCCGTAGTCCCAAAATTGCAGTTTCAGACGGTCGGAGTAAAAGAAATGCGAGATCGGTTCCATTGAGCTCGGGAAAGTCCGCCACACGGGGGATTGGAATCCAGGAGACTTTACCATAGCTGCTTGCCGGGCCCATCACCTTCGGACGCGTTTGGCGCGGCACACCATTTTCGAGGTTGTCACATCCTATTGACAGGCTGTTTTCCCGGCTTCAGCCTGGCACTGAACGCAGTATGCTAAACTTTGCGTGAATCGCCCTTCTGGGAGCGGCGCGCCGATAGACAACTATGGCCGATTTCGTATGCAAAGTCGGGGATGCCTCCGGCCGGATCTTCCAACAGGTCGAGACGGCGCAGTCCGAGGATGAAGCCAGGCAGAAGCTCGCCGAACGCGGGTTTTACGTCTTCTCCGTCCGCAATCAGTTCGATATTCTGGCGCAGTTCAGCGGCGCACGCCGCGAGCGCAAGTTTCGGCCGGCCGATTTTCTGATCTTCAATCAGCAGTTCAATACTCTCGTCCGCGCGGGCTTGCCAATATTGAGGGCTCTCGATCTGCTGGCGGAACGCGCGGCAGCCCCCCGGCTCCGCCCCATCCTGGAAGACGTCAGGCAGCGCGTGCGCGCGGGCGCGTTGTTGTCCGAGGCGATGGCTGCACAAGGCTCCTTCCCGCCCGTGTACATCACGGTGATCGGAGCGGGCGAGCGAAGCGGCAACCTCACTGGCGTGCTGGAACAGTACATTTCCTACCTGCGTGTGAGCACGGGTTTTCGCAGCCGGCTGATTACCGCCCTGATCTATCCGTCGGTATTGGTTTGCGTGGCCGTCATTGTGGTCACATACCTGGCCACCTATGCCCTGCCGCAGTTCGCGGGATTGTATCAGCAGTTAAACGTCCCTCTGCCGACGAGCACCCGGATCCTACTTTCGATCGCACTTCCGTTGCGCAATTATTTCTTGGTTGTGGTGGGTGTGATCCTGGCCGCCGGCGCCGCGCTCTTTCTCTGGACGCGGTCCGAGCGTGGAGCGATCGCCATCGATCGTTTGAAGCCGCGCATCCCGGTTTTCGGCGACATCTGGATCAAGGCGCAGATCGCCCAGTTCGTGCGCACGCTCGCGACGCTGCTTGGAGGCGGTACTCCCCTGGTCCCGGCGCTGCGTACATCGGCGGCGGCCATCGGCAGCCGGCTGGTTTCAACTTCCGTCGAGCAAGCATCCGACCGCGTCAAGGAAGGGCAGACGCTTCATTCGAGCCTCGCGGAAACGCAGCTGATTCCGAGCCTGGCGCTGGAGATGATCGAGGTCGGCGAAGCCTCGGGCGCCCTCTCGGCGATGCTCACCAGCGTGGCTGAGTTCTACGAGGAGGAAGTGGACACGCGGTTGCAGCGCACGCTCTCCTGGATCCCGATCGTGATTTTGGTGGTCATGGCCGTTGTGATAGGCTTCGTTTTGATTTCGCTGTATCTGCCCATGTTTTCCCTCCAGATCGGATCGGCAGGAGGATAGGACCCGATGGCCACACCAGGCAACAATCCGGCGGTCAGTGACGCTGCGGACGCCGCGGCCGAGCGCGAGCAAGCCCGCCGTCTGGCGGAGCGCTACCGCTGTCCCTTCGTGGATCTCGCCGAGCAGCGGATCGACGCGGAGCTTTTCCGCAGCATACCCGCCGAGCTGATGTTCCGCTACAACTTCGTGCCGCTCGCGGCGCACGATTCGACCCTGGTGGTCGCCATGGTGGACCCGAGCCAGTTGCAGCTCACCGACGAGCTCGCGCTTCTGCTCGGCAAGCGCCTTCAAATCAAGGTGGCCACCGCGTCGCAAATCGGGGATCTGCTGAAACGCACCGAGCAGTCGCAGCGCGTGCTCGACCAGGCCACCGAGGGCTTTACGCTTCAGGTGGTCAGCGAGGAAGAAGACAGCGAAGAAAATATTTCCATGGAGAAGCTCACGCGCGACACCGGCGTGAGCCCCGTGGTTCGCCTGGTGGACACCGTGATCTTCACGGCGCTTGAGCGGCGCGCAAGCGACATCCACATTGAGACGCGCAATTCCGAAGTCGTCGTCAAGTACCGCATTGACGGCGTTTTGCAGTTCGCCATGCAGCCGCTCGCCAAGGAGTGGCATGCCACGATCTTGTCGCGCATCAAGGTCATGAGCGAGCTCGACATCGCCGAGCGTCGCGTGCCGCAGGATGGACGCTTCCGCGTCCGCTACAAAGGACGCTTCGTGGACTTTCGCGTTTCCATCATGCCGTCGGTTCACGGCGAGGATGCCGTTCTCCGCGTCCTCGACAAAGAGACTCTGAGCGAAAAGTTTCGCAATCTCACACTTGACGTGGTCGGTTTCGACGCCGAAGAGGTCACGCGATTCCGCCGCTACATCCACGAGCCGTACGGAATGGTACTCGTCACCGGCCCCACCGGCTCCGGAAAGACCACCACGCTCTATGCGGCCATCAACGAGATCAAGAATGACGAGGACAAGATCATCACCATCGAGGATCCGGTCGAATATCAGGTCCGCGGCATCACCCAAATTCCCGTGAACGAAAAGAAGGGCCTGACGTTCGCCCGCGGCTTGCGCTCGATTTTGCGCCACGATCCCGACAAGATCATGGTCGGTGAAATCCGCGACCAGGAAACCGCGCAGATCGCCATCAATTCGGCACTCACCGGCCATCTCGTCTTCACCACCGTCCACGCCAATAACGTGACCGACGTCATCGGCCGGTTTATCAACATGGGCGTCGAGCCTTATAACTTCGTTTCCGCCCTGAACTGCATCATGGCGCAGCGGCTGGTTCGCGTGATCTGCGACAACTGCAAGAAGAAGGTTTCCTACGATCACGCCACCCTGAGAGAGTCCGGTCTCGATCCCGGAGAATGGGGCGCGGTTCAATTCTGCGAAGGGCCCGGCTGCCTGGAATGTTCGGGAAGCGGTTACCGCGGCCGCACGGCCATCACGGAGCTTCTCGATCTGTCCGATCACATCCGCGAAATGATCATTGACCGCCGCCCGACCTCGGAAATCAAGCGGGCCGCGCGGGACGGCGGAATGATGTTTCTTCGCGAATCCGGACTGAAGAAAGTCCGCGCTGGGATCACGACGCTGCGCGAGATCAATAAGGTGACGTTCCTTGACTAGCTTCACGGCTTCGAACAGCGCCGCAGGCCAGCTTTACCGCGGCGGCGTGTTCGGACGCATCGACCGCTGGCTGCATGCCATGCCGCATCCTCCTCTAGTTGTGGAGGTCGCCGCGGAGCACGTCGCCGCGGCCCGATGGGGCAAGCGCCGCGGGCATCTCGAAGGCGTTGCGGTGGAACCGCTGCCTCTGGGTGCGATCATGCCTTCCACGGTTGAGACGAACATTACCCAGCCCGACGCGGTGCGCTCGGCGCTGCGCCGCGTTTTCACCCGGATTCCCGCCCAGGGAGCGCCTCTCGCGTTGCTGGTCCCGGATCTCGTCGTGCGCGTTTTCATCTTGCCCTTCGACACCCTTCCGCGGAATGCCAATGACGCGCTTCCGCTCCTCCGCTGGCGGTTGAAGAAAAGCGTGCCCTTCGACGTGGACGAGACGGTCGTTTCCTGGACGCGGCAAATCGGCCGCGAGGGGAACCTGGAAATCGTCACGGCTGTGGCCAGGCAGCAGATCGTGCGCGAATACGAGCAGATCATCGAATCTCTCGGTGCCCAGGCCGGGGTCGTCCTGGGTTCGACACTGGCCACGCTGCCGCTTCTGGAAGAGCGCGGGGCCACGCTCCTGGTCCGCCTCTGCGGGAAGATGCTGACCACAGTCGTCACGCACGGGTCGAATCTGTGCGTGTATCGCTCGAGTGAGATGTCGTCCGAAGCCAAGCTGCTCGAGCCGCAGGCCATGCTCGACGAAGTGTTTCCCGCGGTAGCCTATTATCAGGACACGTGGGGTTCCGTGATCGACCGCGCGCGGCTCACCGGTTTTGGCGAACGCGAGGCCATTTTCGGAGCCGCCCTGGCCGAGGAGTTGAAAATCAGTGCCGGGCCAACGGCCGAAGCGGAAGGTGTGCAGGATCTGGAGGCATCGGCGAAAGACCTGGTGAATCACGGCCTGGATGCGCTAGCAGGCTGGATGATGAACGGAAGGCCCTAAGCGCGCCGGAATGCTCCTGGATACCTACGGATGAAACTTCAGCTCAATCTCTCGACCGCGCCGCAACCGAACAATCGGCCGTTTCTCGCCTACGCGTCGCTCATCGGTACGGTTAGCGTTCTTGCCCTGGTGGTGCTTTCCGTCGCCGCATATCGGTCCTGGCACGCCAATCGGGAACTGCATGCGGACATGGCTCGCTGGGAAGACTCCATTCAGGCCGATCAGCAGCGGCAGCGTTCGCTCGCGTCCGATTTCCGCGGACCTTCTGCCCAGCAGATTCTCGACCGCTCCGCGTTCCTGAACTCCTTGATTGACGAGCGCAGCTTTCCCTGGACGAAGATATTCATGGATCTTGAGCAAACGCTTCCTCCCGGAGTGCGGGTCGTCAGCATCGCTCCCCGCCTGGTGGACGGCCGCGCCGAGGTAACGCTTGAAATCGGCTCCAGCACCGATGAAGGCAAGATTCAATTCCTGCAGGCGATCGAGAAGTCGAAGATGTTTTCGGGGTTGGTGGTTAAAAAGGAGCAGCGTTCGGACTTGCCGACCTCTCCCGACAAGATCGTGCTGAGCCTGACCGTCTGGTACTCGACGACATGACCTTGAATACAACATGGCGGGCCTGGAAATTGTGGGTGGGAATCGCGCTCGCTCTGGTTTTGGCGCTGGACTTTGCGCTGGCCGCTTACCTCTGGCGCGCTTCGTTCCAGCAGCCGCAAGCCTTGCGCGCCCAGCGCGACCAGTTGGCGCTCCAGGCCAAGAAGCTTCGCGCCGACGTCAGCCGTGGCGAAAAAATACGCGCCTCTTTGCCGCAGGCGGGGAAGGATTGCGATAATTTCTATCAGCAATCTTTCCTGGATTCACCGACGGGGTATTCGCGAATCGAAGACGATCTCGACGCCATCGCCAAGAAATCGGGCGTGAAGATATCCGGATACACGTTCAAACAGACGGTGATTAAGGAGCGCGGCGTCACCGAGATCGAAATCACCACGAACCTCGACGCCGACTACCCCGCGGTGATTCAGTTCATCAATGGGCTGGAGCGTTCGAAGAATTTTTACCTTCTCGATAGCTTGCGCTTGACCTCGGCGTCCACGGGTGGAATCCGGTTGGACCTCGATCTGCATACGTACTTCAGGACCTGAGCGATGTCGGAACGCACGAAAATTGGGGTTTTCGCGGGACTGTTGGTCCTGCTCGCGGTGGTGACGTATTTTTATGCGTTCGATCGAACGGCGGTACCCGGCCTTTCGGGGGTGTTTGCCGCGAATACGAAATTCGAACCGCTCGACGTGCAGGAACCCGGTCTTCGCATTGATGAGCTGGATAAACTTCGCAAGCTTGAATACGCAGGCTCGCACAGGAATATTTTCGTGGCTGCGCCGCCTCCCATTCCCAAACCAGTGAGCCAGGTTCCGGTTGAACCGCAACCGGTCGGGCCGAAGCTGCCTCCGCCGCCTCCGCCTTTGCAGGTTCCCGCGGAATTTTTTGGCTACGCCTCGCAGCCGCACTCCGGAAAGCGCGTGGCGTTCTTTACCAGCGGCGATGACGTTCTGGTTGTGGCCGAAGGCGACAAGTTCCTGAACGCCTTCCGGCTGCTTCACATCGGCAACGAGTCCGCCGATGTCGAAGAGATCGCCACCGGCCGACGGGCGTCGGTTGCTCTCGTTCAGCCTCCGGATCTAGGGGGGAATCAGTGATCGCTCGGCCCAGCCCCCGGCCCAGACGCGTCTCGCGCGCACGTGAAAGCGCTCCGCGCCGTCGCCGATGCGGGGAATCCGGCTCCGCCTATCTGTTGGCGCTATTCCTGGTCCTGGTGATGGCGGCCGCTTCCCAGGTGGCCCTGCAAAACCTCTATACGCAGGGGCGTCGCGCCCGCGAGGACGATATGGTGTGGCGCGGAAATCAGTATACCCGCGCCATTCGCCTCTACTACCGCAAGACCGGCCATTACCCGCAGTCGCTCGATGACCTCAAGACAGGCCTTCCCGAGCTCCATTTCCTTCGCTACGCGGCGTACAAGGACCCGATGAACAAGTCCGGGGACGGTGCCTGGCGGTTGATCTACGTAAACGCCGCGGGTCAGATCATCGGGAGCTCCCATTACGCCACTCTGCAGCAGATGGCGCTGATGAAACTGAACGGCGGAACGATTCCAGCGACCGCATCGCTGGGCGCGATCGTCGGCACGCCGGTCTCGAGCATGGCTTCGGGAACCAGCGGCGCGAGCGGCGCGAATGCTCCGAATTCTGCGCCGGGCGGAAATACTTCAGGGCAGCCGGCGCCCGGCTCGACCACGGACAATTCTGCGGCGGGTGGCGCACAGAATCCCGCCCCCGGGCAGTCTTCGTCTTCCGACCAGCCGGTGAATCCGCTTTCGCTTCTGAAGCCGACCGGCCCGGTGGATGGTCCCGTGCTTGGCGCTTTCCTGACCGGCGTCCGCGGTGGGACCGACTCGGAGGCGCTCTCGATTAAGGTTTACGACGGCGGGAAGAAATACAAAGACTGGGAGTTCATTTGGAATCCGCTCGAGGATCAGGCCCGCGCCGTCCAGCAGGGGCTTTCGCCTCTGGGAGCGCCGGCCGGCCAGCCAACGGGCGCCGGGGGAATCGGAACCGCGAACCCGAATGCCAATCCTACCGGCTTCGGCGGGACGATCATGCCGCCGTCGCAGCCCCAGCCGCAAAGTCAGTAGGAGTTGCCTGTGTTTAGCGATCCCAATCCGGGAACTCCGCCGCGCACGGGGATGCGCATGTACGTAATCGGCTCCCTCGTCGTTGTTTGCCTGGCTGCGGCATATGTCGGCAGCGTGTTTTACATGCGTTGGAACGGCAACCGTGTCATGGAGGAGCGCGTCGGAAACGGAACGCTCGCACGATCAGAAAGTTTTCCAGGCCATGGGCGGCGACCGCTTCGAGATCCTGAATTTCTACGCGTATCCCGGCGTCATCCAGCGCGGCGATTTAACCACGTTGTGCTACAGTGTTTCAAACGCCAAGTCCGTTACGCTTGAACCGCAATCAAACGCCGTCTGGCCTGCATTTGAGGGCTGCGTCAGCGTCTCGCCGAAAAAGACCACGACCTACACCTTCACCGCCACCGATGCCACCGGGAACAAAAAGACCGCCACGGCCATCGTCGAAGTCCACTAGCTCACTCGCCCTTCGGCTCCCACAGTTCGATGCGATTTCCCTCCGGGTCCATTGCGTAGCCGAACCGGCCGTTGCCGTCGTCCTGGATCTTGTCGTCCACTTTCACACCCTCTTCGCGCAGCTGCGCGAGCAGACGTTCGAGATTCGCCACGCGGAAATTCAACATGAATGGTGCGTTGCTTGGGGCGAAATACTTCGTGTCTGCCGGAAAAATGGAAAAGACGGTCGCGCCGACCGTGTCCGGATGGCCCTTCTCGCGCCATTCAAACGGGTAGAATTGAGGCGCGTGTTCGCTTTTCCCTCCTGCCTGGAGCGCGATGCCCAGGTGCACGCGATACCACTCCCCGAGTTTCCCCGGGCTCTGTGCCTTGAAGAAAAAACCGCCGAAACCTGTCACCCGCGGCATGTCCTTTTCGTCGCCCGATCCTCGCGCCGACTGCAAGGCCATTCCCAAGGCAAAACTCAGTGCGATCGCGCACGGAATCAAGATCTCCGATTTCATAACGCCTCCAGGAAACTGCTCGTAACCGGCACAACTCTAGCTCACCTGCCCGCGTCTGTTCCATTGCAAACCTGCGCGCCAGGGTGCAAAATGTGGGGGTAGGTACATTGACCGATGTCCCGGCACAGGAGCCGCTCCTAACCATGTCGGTGGAACTCGCAAAGGGCGTCACGCTCGAAACGCCGGGGAATGACGAAAACTTCCTGAAGGACGAAGGCATCCTCTTCGCCTCGCTCGACAAGGTCGTTAACTGGGCCCGCCGCAGCTCGATCTGGCCGATGTCCTTTGGCCTCGCCTGCTGCGCCATCGAGATGATGTCGATGGCCGCCTCGCGCTACGATATTTCGCGCTTCGGCGCCGAAGTTTTTCGGGGCTCGCCCCGCCAGTCTGATCTGATGATCATCGCCGGCCGCGTTTCGCAGAAGATGGCGCCCATCATCAAGCAGCTTTACGCGCAGATGCCGGAGCCCAAGTGGGCGATTTCCATGGGCGCTTGCGCCACCTCCGGCGGCGTCTTCAACAACTACGCCATCGTGCAGGGCGTCAATCAGGTGATTCCCATTGACGTGTACGTGCCCGGCTGCCCGCCGCGCCCCGAAGCCCTTCTCTACGCCGTTTTCCAGCTTCAGAAGAAAATTGACGCCGATCGCGGCAGCTTCCTCCGCTCGATGAATTTCACCAAGAGCTAGCATTTTTTTGGCAACACGAATCAATCTACAGACCGGCATCGAATTCAGGGAGAACAGTGAAAATGAGTTACTACGGCGGGAAAGAGATGGCTGCAGCGTTTCGCACGGTGCGGAAGAATACGATTCAAATCGCGACGGATATTCCCGAAGGCAAGTACGACTTCAAGGCCACGCCCGATTCGCGGACCATCGCGCAAACGCTGGCGCACATTGCCTATGGATCGGATTTCGCTCTTCACATTCACGGCAATAAGATTGCCGATTTGTCGAAGGTCAATTTCCCGGAGTTGTTTCAGAAGATCTCCGCCGAGGAATCCAAGCACCGAACGAAAGCCGAACTGATCGCGCTCCTGCAAGCGCAGGGCGACAAGTTCGCGTCGTATCTCGAAGGCCTGCCGGAATCGTTCCTTGCCGAGGCGATGGCCATGCCGCCGGGCGCCACGCCGGCCACCAGGACGCGCTTCGACATGCTGCTTTCCGCGAAGGAGCACGAAATGCATCATCGCGGACAGCTGATGGTCCTCGAGCGCATGGTCGGTGTCGTCCCGCACCTCACGCGCCAGCGCGAAGCCCAGCAGGCGGCGCGTGCCCAGGCCGCGCAGGCGCAAAAGACGTAACGTCCGTTTCTCAGTAGGTGCTCGTCATTCTGAGCGGAGTGGCCGGAGCGTTTTCTTCCGCCCCGCTCCTGCAGGGCGTCCGGCCACGCAGTCGAAGAATCCCTCGTCGATTTTCTATTTCGCCGTCTCCGCGGCTCCCTGCCCTAGCGGAGGAAGGGCGCGGTGAGTTCTAATCTTTCTCCGTGCTCACTTTGCCTTCTCAGTGTCCTCTGTGGTGGGTCTCACGGTTATCGTTGCGGTTTCTCTGCGCTCTCTGCGCCTCTGCGGTGAGTCCTGCGATTTAGCCTCGTTGTGAATTACTGACTGTGGACTGCTGACGTCGGGCTGTCCTTAACCTCTGCTGTGCCGCCATCGAATTCGACCACGCTGCCTGGCGCAAACTGTTCGCGCCGCACGTAACCCATGCCGATGGCGGGCTTGGCATCCGGCGAAAACGCGGCGCTGGTCACAAATCCGATTTCCGCGCCGCCCGCGCGCAGCTTCGTTCCGGGAGCCGGCGGCGCAACAGTCGAAAACTTCAGCCCTACGCGCTTCCGGTTGACGTGCCCTCGCGTCCGCACCCGCTCGACGATCTCCTGTCCCGTGTAGCAGCCCTTGTTGAAGCTGATGTGCGTATGCTCAAGTGCGGCCTCGTGCGGGATCATCGCGTCGTTAAAGTCGGCAGGGAACCAGGGCACGCCGGCCTCGAGACGCAGCGCGTTCAGCGCTCCCATGCCGATCGGCTCGCCGCCGCGCGCGCGCACGCCTGCGAGCAATATTCCCCAGAGTGAAGCTAGGCAATCCCGCCCCGCAATGAACTCTGCGCCCATCTCGCCAAAATTCGACCGCCGAACGAGTTGGCAGGGAATGCCTTTGATCGTCACATCCCGGATGGCCATCTCGGGCACATCCTCAAATTTCACGCCGCAAGCCTGTTCGACAATTACTCCCGCTCGCGGCCCCTCGATCGCGAGGCTTCCCATTTGGTCGGTCACATCCTCGATCTTCACCTGCGATCCGATGACGTATTTCTTGAGCAGCACAATGGTTTGTTCCCGCAGCGAAGCGTGCGATAGGACGAGCAGCTTTTCCGGCAGCGCGTACACTTCGATCTCGGCCTGTATACGCCCTTGCGGGTTCAGCAGCAGCGCGAGCGTCCCGTGCCCGGTCTCAAGCGCCTGAATATTGTTCGATGAAATTGCGTGCAGATATTTCACGCGGTCGCGCCCCGTCAGCTCGAGCACAGCGTGCCAGCTTGTGTCGAACAGCGCTACGCTTTCCCGCGCCGCGCCGTACTCGCGTTCGAGGTCGGAGAACGCTTCCGGCAGCGCGACGCCGGAATATTCCCCGATTCGCGCGCCAGCCGCGCGATGCACTTCGATCAGTGGTGTTTCCATAGTCAATGTTCTCTCTCCGCGCCCATGTTATCAGATGCTCGTTGAGGTCGGTCCCGTGCACCGTGTTAACCTACCTTGACCCGCAAGCGCCGCCCACGTATCGTTCTTCCGTCACAATAACGTTCGAAAGTGGCACACCGAGCCATGTTGCGCCGGAGGCATTCTAGATGAATTGTCTGAACTGCGGCACTGAGATGACCAACAACACGGTAGTCACGAAGAAGGACAGGGTTTCCTACGACGTGTGCGAGAAGTGCGGCAGCCTCTGGCTCGACGCCGGCGAGCTGGACAAAATGGCCTTTCGCGTTCAGGGAAGCATCGAATTCTGCGAAGAAAATAAAGACGTTGAGCCAGAGAACCAGCACCTGAAGTGCCCCCGGTGCGGCATTGTTGATCTTGTGAAGGTCAAGTTCCTGGAATCCGATGAAATCTTCCTGCACCACTGCACAAACTGCGGGGGCTTTTGGCTCGATGGTGGGGAGTTGAATTTGATCGACCAAAATCTCGCGAAGACCATGCCCGTGCAAGGCAAGGGTTTTTCCGATTTTGTAAATGACGTTCACGTGCCCTACTGGTTCAAGCGCATCAAGAAAAGCAGCGAGACGGATTCTGATGTGGATGTCCCGCCGGTTAAAGGTGCCGAAAAGTTGAAGGGCACGACGGACAGTTGCCCGGCGTGCGGAAACAGCCTGAATCTCTACTCGATTTCTCGCATGGAGTTCGAAGGCTGCCCCAAATGCAAGGGCCTCTGGCTGGTCAAGGATGAATTGCGCAAATTGAAAAACAGGGTCGACGACGGATCGCTTCGCTGGTTGAACGACGAAGTTGACAACATAGAAAGGACGAGCGTCGTCGCCACCAATCGCCCTTGCGTCAAATGCAAGACCACGAGAATGGTGTCAGTGATTTTCGGTCACTCCTCGGTCGTAATTGATTGGTGTCCGCAGTGCCATGGCGTGTGGCTCGACGGCGGCGAGTTCGTGGCCATCAGCGAATATTTGCGACGCGAAGCGATGCACGCGCACACTAAAGACATCGAAAAGCGACTGGTTGAAGACGCGAAGCGTGTTGTGACCGGCGGTCCGGAGAGCAGAGTGAGTGAGTTTCTCGACGCCGAAGCCGATCTTCACGCCCTGATCAATGCCACCATTTTCGAGCATCCAGCTCTATTCAAATTTATCACGGGTATTCCCCGCTACATTTAACGCGTGTCGCGAGTTTATCCCCGCGGCCTCCGTGTGTTCTCTGTGTTAACGTTTAATCTTCCCATGACTCTTGGCGTTTACATCCAGGTTCCGTTCTGCCAGACGCGCTGCACCTACTGCAATTTCCACACGGGCGTGGTCTCTCGCGACCGCTTCGAGCCTTACGCCGACGCCATCTGCCGCGAGATCGAAACCTCCGACCTTTCCGCCGGCCCGACCGTGGACACCGTGTACTTCGGCGGAGGCACGCCCAGCCTTCTCGACCCCGCGCTGCTCACGCGGATTCTCGATAGTCTCCGCCAGGCGAGCGGCTCAGAACTCACGGAAGTCACGCTGGAAGCCGATCCCGAAACCATCACGCGGCAGAAGGCAGCCGCGTGGCTCGCGGCCGGCTTCAATCGCATCAGCCTCGGCGCGCAATCCTTCGACGACCGCGAGCTTAAGGCCGCGGGCCGCATGCATCGCCGCGAGGACATTTATCGCGCCGCGGACTTCCTCCGCGCCGCCGGATTCCGCAATATCAGCATGGACCTCATCGCGGGCCTGGCGCACCAGACGCACGAGTCCTGGGAGGCGTCCGTCGGCCAGCTCCTGCGGATTCTCCCTGAGCACGTTTCGGTGTACATGCTCGAAGTGGACGACGACAGCCGCCTGGGCAAGGAAGTGCTCGCCGGCGGCAGCCGCTATGGCGCGGCTAAGATCCCCGACGACGACGCCATGGCCGATTTCTACGACTATGCCGCCGCGCGCCTCGCCTCTGCTGGCTACGATCACTACGAGATTTCGAATTGGGGTCTGCCCGGCCGCCACTCGCAGCACAACCTGAAATATTGGCGCCGCCAGCCTTACCTCGGCCTCGGCGCAGGCGCCCACTCGTTTGACGGGGGCTCGCGGTGGGCCAACGTTCACGAGCCGGCCCGCTACGTCACGCTAATAGAGCGCGGCGCCTCGGCGCACGAGCAATTCGAGACCGTCGTGCCACCGCAGGCCCTACAGGAGGAGTTTTACCTCGGCCTCCGCCAGCTGGAGGGCATCGACTTCGCCAGGATCGAGCGCGATTACAGCTTCGACCCGCACCTGAGCGACCGCCTCGCCGTTCTCCGTGATCGCATCGACTACCTGCGCTCCAATGGCTTCATCGAAGTGGACGGCTCGCGCCTCCGCATCGCCCCCGACCGCCTCACGGTATCAAACGAAATCTTCGTGCAACTGTTAGGATAGGTAGAATGTTCGGAGAGTATGCACGTCTGCTGGCCGTTGCCCTTCTCTTTGGTACGTTGCTCCCCATCTCGGGCTTGGCGAAGCGAGGACGCGCGCCGGAATCCGCCCGACCTCGTGTTCGCTCAACGATTGAGATCGCTTCTCAAGGGTATTGTCTGGATCCCCGTCAGGATAGTGATAACCCGCGGCTTGGTTCGCTTGGGCTGCTGCTGAATCTGCGAGTCGAGAACATCAGCGACCATCCCATGACCCTGTGCAAGAAATGCATTGAGATGGGCGAGGAGCCGACTTTGTCGTTGGTGAACTCGGACGGCACACCCGGCCAGGTTCGCAACGGCGGGATGAACATCGACATGTTTGGTTACGACCGTCCGGGGAAGTATTCTAACCGCCCCGAGAAGAACTATGTGATTCTCAAACCCGGCGAGAACCTTAATCTTCAGTACCGCGCAGGAATTCTCGTAACCTATCACCCATCAACCATCCCACGAATGGTTCTCAACTCCGGAAACTACTTCCTTGGGATATCGTTCCGAACATGGTGGAGCGAAAAGAGGGACACCTCGAGGGCATTGGCGCGGAAGTGGAGAGCCTATGGGGAACTCTACACCGGTATTTTGACTGCGGAACCATTGCCGATCCGTGTCGATGTTCCAGAGAAACTCGCAGTGTGTCCGCTCAACCGAGGACAGTTGAGTCCGAACTAATTCTCGAGGCCCAATCCGCGGATCTTCGTAAGGAGGGTTTTGTAGGATACGCCAAGCTTTTCCGCCGCCCGCGTCTTGTTCCACTTCGATTCGCGCAGCGCATTCTGAATCTTGAACCGCTCCACATGCGCGACGGCCCGCTGCGATACCTCCTCAAGTGGCCCTTCCCACAAAAATCGGTCTTCGAGCATGCCGTCCGGCAATTCCTCCGCGGTGGGCTTAGCGGCGGGCAATTGCATCGATTCCGAGTCAATTTCCGCGCCGTTCGCCAGAATCGCGGCGCGTTCGATGGCATTCTGCAGTTCGCGGACATTCCCCGGCCACGGATATGTTCGCAGACGCGCGCGCGCGTCCGCAGTCAACACAAGCGCCGGCTTGCGGAACTCGCGCTTGAACCGTTCGAGAAAATGTTCTGCCAGCAGGATCACGTCGTCCCCGCGATCGCGCAGCGGCGGAATCGTGATCGGCACCGCAGAAATGCGGAAATAGAGATCCTCGCGAAATGTCTTGCCCGCAACCGCCGCGTGCAGATCCTTGTTCGTCGCCGTGACGATGCGCACGTTCGCTTCGATTTCCTGCGTTCCGCCGACGCGCTCGAATCTCCGCTCTTCGAGCACGCGCAGTAGCTTGCTCTGAATCGCCAGCGGCAGCTCGCCGATTTCGTCGAGAAACAGCGTGCCGCGGTGCGCTAGTTCGAGCTTGCCCATCTTTCGCGCGCCCGCTCCGGTATACGCCCCGCGCTCGTGTCCGAACAGCTCGTTTTCGACCAGCCCCTCGGGAATCGCCGCGCAGTTCAGCGCCACGAACGGCTGCTCCGCCCGCGGGCTCAGGTGATGGACCGCCCGCGCAAAAAGCTCCTTGCCCGTTCCGCTTTCGCCCAACAGCAAGACGGTCGAATCGGTCGCGGCCACGCGCTGGGTCATGTTGCTCGCGTCCTTCATCGTCGGATGCTCGCCGACGATCCGTGGGAAACCATACCGCGCCGCGTATTCCTCGCGCAGCAGCAGATTCTCGCGCAATAATTCCTGTTGTCGCGCCGCCCGCTCCAACAGCAGCCTCAAATGGTCGAGGTCCACGGGCTTCTGGATGAAATCGAACGCGCCTTCCTTCATCGCCGTCACGGCTTCCTCAACCGATCCGTACGCCGTCATGATGATCACGGGCAGCGTCGGCTCGACGCGCCTCGCCTCGCGCAGCACGTCGATTCCGGAATTGCCGGGAAGTTTCAGATCCGTGAGGACCATCAGGTAGCGCCGCGAGCGGACTTTATCAATCGCGGCCTTTCCATCGGGCGCTTCTTCGATTGTGTAGCCCGCCCGTTCCAGCGCCTTGCGCAGCATGGCGCGCAGCTCGGCTTTATCCTCGACCAGTAGGACGGGCTCCATCGCTTGAAATCTCTACCGCGCCCAACCCGAGTCGCCGCCGGATTTGCGCAATTCGTCCGTGGCGTCGTCAATGGCTTGCTGGTCGGCTTGAATCTGCTTCTGCTTCGCGTCGATGTCCGAGGTCTTCTTATTGATGTCGGCGCGCGTCAAGTCCTGCTGCATGGCCTTGACCGGATCGCTGTAGTTCTGCACGTTGAGCACGCCCAGCTCGCGCTGCATCACGTCCAGATCGGCCTGATCCCGCGCAAGCTTTGCGCGCAAGCTGGCGAATTTTTCCTTCCACGCCCTCTCCCCCGCAGCGGGCTTAGCTGCACCGGCCGCATCCGCGGCGCCTGCGTCTCCATCCTTGGCTGCCTTTGCCGCTCCCACGGTCGAAATCCCGCCCGATGTGGGGAGATTGTCGTTGTCGAAAACTTTCGCCGGCTTTGGCGCATCCTTCTTCGCCTCGCGCGCCTTGCGCGCCGCGTCCGCCAGCGAGTCCTGTTGCGGGGCGGGTGGCTGCGCCGTGGTCGTATTCGTCCCGTCGGACGACTGGGCCTGGCTCTGCTGCCCAGTGGTCTGCTGACACCAGCCGCCGCCTGCAATCGCGACGATCGCCGCTGCCGCCGCCCAAGATAGGATTCTGCGCATGGCTACGCCTCCCGGGACGCGCTCTGAGCCGCGCCCACTACCAGTTTAGATGCGTGCTGCCTGTGAGGGGAATAGCGTCGGCGCGTTCTCCTGCCGCAAAGGTAACCACAGCAGGAATTCGGCTCCGCCGTCGGGACGGTTGCGCGCCTCGATGCTCCCGCCGTGCTGTAGTGCCACTTTCTGCACCACGGCGAGGCCCAGCCCCGTGCCTTCCGACTTCGTCGTGTAGAACGGCAAAAATATCTTTTGCAAGTCGTGGTCGGGAATGCCGGGCCCGTTGTCCGCCACGCAGATGCGCTGCCATTTTCGGCCGCCAAGCTCCTCGAGCGTCCCCGAAATAGTCACGCTGGGCGTTTTTCCGCCCGCGCTTGCGGACTCCGCGCCGTTGCGCGCCAGATTCAGCAGCGCCTGCCGCAGCAGCGCCTCATCACCGGGCAACTCCAGGAACGTTCCATCGTATGCGAATTTGCACTTCGGCAGGGATTCCTGCAGTTCCTCGGCCAGGCGCTCGACCAGCGGCTCCATCGCCACCGTTTCGTAGCAGATTTCCAATGGCTTGGCGAATTTCAGAAATTCCGTCACCACGTGCGTCAGCGCCCGCGTCTGGTCGAGTATCTTCTCCGCCGAGTCGCGCGTATCGCCTGGTTTGGACTCGCTGCGGATCATCTGCGCGTATCCGGAAATCGTCGCCAGCGAATTCTTGAATTCGTGCGCGATGCCCGCCGACATCTCGCCCAGCGCCGCAAGATTTTCCTTCCAGCGAATCTGTTTCTGCAGCGCGGTGAGTTCGGTAAGGTCGCTCATCAGGCACAGCGCGCCGCTCACTTTCCTCTCGGGCATCGTGCGCGGGTCCGAGACATGCCTCCGCACCGCCGCGCGCGCGTGCCGATAGATCGGCGAAATCGTCACGCCCAGCCGCCGCACGTCTCCTTCCGCGGTCAAGTGCTCCACCTCGCCGCGCTGAAACGTTTTCCCGTCCCGCAGGCATGCCGTCAGCATCTGCGCTAGTCCCGATTCTTCGCCCAGAATTTCCTTGTACGACCGGTAGCGCATCGGCCGAAGCCCCAGCGCCTCTTCCGCCGCCGGATTCGACGAGCTGATCGCCCCGGTGGCGCTCACCAGCAGCAACCCGGTCGGCATGTTCCGCGTCACTTCTTCGGTCATGCGTTCCGATTCCTGCGCGCGCTCCTGCGCCAGCACGTGCAGACGCGCCAACTCCTTTTCCTGCGTGCGCAGCTTCTCGATCACGCCCTGCATGGACGCGGCCATGAACGCCGACGCATTATCCGTGTCCGGCTTCGCGCCCTGCCAATCGTTTCGCGGCGCCGCGGACTCGCGGCGCACAAATTTCCGCACCATCATAACGAGCGCCAGCAGCGCTCCGACCAGCAGCACCAGCATCACGGCCGCATCGGCCATGCCCACCGGCGAAATTGGAGGATGCGCAATCGGCGGCACGTTCATCGCCCGCTCTCTCCTCGACGGATTTCCGTTCGCGCGCCCATCAGCGCACCATCATCAGCGACAGATACCAATTCACCAGCGGCGTGCCGAAGAACATCACCAGCACCGCCGCCATCCCCAGAAAACTTCCGAACGGCAGCTCGTAGTCCGATTCCTTCCGCCGCGCCATCATGAACGCCAGCCCCAGCACGCTTCCGAGCACCGACCCCGCCAAAATCGTCAGCAGCGTCCTTTTCAATCCGAGAAACGCCCCGGCCATCAGCATCATCTTCACGTCTCCGAGCCCCATCCCTTCGCGCCCTCGCAGCCGGAAATACGTCTCCGCCACCAGCCACAGCAGCCCGCTCCCGAACGCCGCGCCCAGCAACGCATCCGCCAGCGAGATCACCGGCGCCGGGGGAGGGAAGTCGAATACGCGATTCGCGATCCACAGCGCGCCCCCGTCCGACGGCTTCGTCACCAGGCTCAGCAGCAATCCCGCCGCAAATCCGGAATAGTTCACCACATCCGGCAGGATTCTCTCGCGCATGTCCGTGAACACCAGCACGATCATCAGCGCCGAAAAAATCGCCCACTTCAAGGCCTCGGTCGTCGGCCCGAACGCGTAGTAGCATGCCCAGAAAAGCACCGCCGTCAGCAGCTCGACCACGGGATACATCCACGAGATTCTTGTCTTGCATGCGCGGCACTTCCCGCCGAGCAGCATCCAGCTCACCACCGGAATATTGTCCCACGGACGAATCGCGGCACCGCATTTCGTGCACGCCGATGCGGGCATCACGATGGACTTCCCACCCGGGATGCGCACGATGCAGACGTTCAGGAAGCTGCCAATGATCAGCCCGAAAACGAACGCGAATATGCCAATGAGCGTAGAGGGCGCCACAATTGGATTTTGCCACATCGCCCCGCGCCTGCGCCCGCGCCCCCACGCAGCGGTGCCCCAACCGCTAACGCGCTCCCGCCCCTTGCGCGGTCGGCTTTGGTGTTAGTAGGGGCACGGTCCGCCAATAATTCAGGGTGGATGCCCGGCGCAGTTGCACTCGTAGCGCCGGTGTCCCGCCGGCTCTTCGCTTTTCTCCGTGTCCTCCATCCGGTCTCGGTGTCCTCTGTGTCAAATCTTTGGGTTTTTGACTTTGCTGCTTTCTGGGTCCCTACCGCGATTCACCCGAATTTGCGGCTATACTTCCCTGATGCCGCGCTCGAAAACGTCTCCTCCACTCCACATTCACCCCGGCACGGCCCGCGACATCCCCGCGATGCTCTCCCTGATCCGCGGCCTCGCAAAATACGAGCGCCTCGCGCCCTACTGCCGCGTCAACGCCAAACGTTTTCGCCGCGACGGCTTCGGCCGCCACCGCTACTTCGAGACGCTGCTCTGCACGCGCGCGGGCCGTCCGATTGGCGTTGCCGTCTACTACTTCGCGTATTCCACTTTCGCGTGCGAACCGGTGCTCTTCATCGAGGATCTTTTCGTCCTGCTCGAAGAGCGCGGAACCGGCGCCGGCAAGGCGATGATGTCCGCTCTCGCTCGTATCGCCGTCCGAAAGGGGTGTGGGCAGATGGAGTGGATCGTCCTCGGCTGGAACGCCCCGGCAATTCGCTTCTATGCCCGCCTCGGCGCCCGCCTCGACAAAACCTGGGTCCTCACCCGTCTTGCGCATAAGCACATCCGCAGACTAGCCTGCCCCCGCGCATAACCGGCCACGTTGCCGCCCGCTCTTCGTGGTTGTAGGAGCGTAGTCCGCCGCGGCGGGCCACGCCCGGCACAGTTCCTTGGCGTCAGGTTGTCCATCCGCCTCGCTGATCCTGATCTTCCTTTCGACTCTCAAATCCCATCCTTCTGCTCTTTCCAGCCAGCGTGTCCACTTGAACGTTTACTGTACCTTCGTCCAGTCGCGCCGCCTTACGCATCGTGCCAGTCTGGAATCGCAGTATCGAAGTGACGGAATTGAGATTGGAAGCGACAAGCGCGAAGCGAACGCCAAGCCGGCAGCCACGGGTGATCGCGCGCACAATGGATGCGCCTGAACCCGCGACGGTGTCACCTTGCGCCTCATCCCTCGGCCCTAATCTCTCGTCCCCCGCCCCCCACTGGGCGTGTACGCAGACCTGCGGGTACCTATGATTTTCTTAATCGAAAAAATGAAATATTAGATATGCTTGAAAACCCGGATAAACACGCATGTGAACATGGTTCTAATCGAGAATTTTCGAAGGTAGGGCCTATTTTGCCGCTCGGACTGAAATCCCGAAAATGGGAGGAATTTCGCCTGCCGGCGAGCAAGAGTTTCAGTCCCCAGCCGCGTAAGGTATATTTAGATTCTCGCCCCATGCCATCCTGGTACGAAAGAAGAGTCCGCCGCTACGAGCAGATGCGCTTTGACCAAGAGCCGAAGCGCCGCACGCTTCCGTTCGCGTGGGGCGTCGAGCACATCGGCGGCGATGCCGCTGACCCGAATCCCAGAAAATTCTTCGACCGCTACGTCGCCGATGCCGTCGCCCGCAGCCACGATTGGTACGCCGTCGCGCCCGCCACCGACTACGCGCTCGCGGACAACGTCCTCACCTTCACCAGCGCCATCGCTTCGCCCTGGCCCGCCAACAATCGAGTCCACGCACAATTTTTCCCCACTCGCCATTCGCAAAACGGAACGCGCGGCCCCGCCGTCGTCGTCCTCGCGCAGTGGAACGCGCGCTGGGATGAGCAGCAGAACGTCTGCCTCTGGCTAAACAAACTGGGCCTTACGGCGGTCAAGATGAGCCTGCCGTATCACGATCGCCGGGCGATCCCCGATCATCCGCGCGCCGACCATCTCGTTGGCCCGAACATCGGCCTCACCATGCAGGCGGGCCGCCAGGCCGTCCTCGACGTTCGCCGCACGCTGCGCTGGCTCGAGCAGCAGGGCTACGGCCCGCTCGGCATCCTGGGCACGAGCATCGGCTCCGCCATCGGATTTATCACCATGTGTCACGAGCCGGCGGTCGAGGCGGCCGCGTTCCTGCACGCTTCGACGTATTTCGGCGACGTTGTCGCCACCGGCCTCACGACCAAAACCGTCTGGGAGCCGATCGCCGCCGCCGGAGTCTCGCACGGCGATCTTCGCCACTTCTGGTCGCCGATCAGTCCGTTTCCATACATCGCGCGACTCCCCGAAGCGAAGAAGAAACTTCTCCTCATCACCGCGCGCTACGACCCCACGTTCTGGCCCGAATACACCCACGCGCTTCTCGCAAAGCTACGCCTCGAGCGCGTGCATTTCGAGGGGATGGATCTTCCGTGCGGGCACTACTCGCTGGGTGTGAAACCCTTCAGCTATATCGCCGGCCACCGCTTCGGCAAATTCCTGCAAAAGTCGCTAAGGTAGAGAAGACTCAGAGCCTTCTCTGTGGTCTCGGTGTCTTCTCTGTGGACTCTGTGTTCCTGTTCCGTTTTTGACGTTGCTCTTCTCTGCGTCCTCTGCGTCTCTGCGGTGGATGTTTCCTTCTTTTATTGCTGTTACCGAAGCATCGCCGCAAACGATCCTTTCGCCACCGCGCCCGCAACCGCCTCAATATCCGGCGCAAGCGAGCGGTCCGCATCTACGGCCGGCGAAAGCGACCGCACGATGTCGTACGCTTTGCGCGTCTCCGGCCCGGTCCGCAGCGGCGCCAGCAAATCGATCCCCTGGCATGCCGCCAGCAATTCGATCGCAAGAATATTCTTCAGATTGGCGAGCATCGGCTCGAGCCGCCGCGCTGCGCCCATGCCCATCGAGACGTAATCTTCCTGGTTCGCGGACGTGGGAATTGAATCCACGGAATGCGGAGCGGCGAGCGGTTTCATTTCGCTCGCGAGCGCCGCGGCCGTGACCTGCAAAATCATGAAGCCGGAATTCAGCCCGGCATGGCGAACCAAGAACGCCGGCAACTGGCTGGTCTGCGGATTGGTCATCTGCTCGATGCGCCGCTCGGAAATTCCGCCGAGCGTGGCGAGCGCGACGGCCATTTGATCGGCGGCCATCGCCAGAGGCTGGCCGTGAAAATTGCCGCCGCTGATCACTTCCCCAGGACCGGCGCTGGAATCAGCAAAGACGAGCGGATTGTCCGTGGCGCTGTTGAGTTCGATAGCGAGTGTCGCGCGGATTTGAGCGAGCGCGTCGCGCACCGCTCCGTGAACTTGCGGCGCGCAGCGCAGGCTGTAGGGGTCCTGCACGCGCGGGTCCTTGTCAGGCGAGCGGTGTGACTCGCGGATTTCGCTGCCGCGATTCAGCCGCTGGATGTTGCGCGCGGTGATCGCGTGCCCCGCGTGCGGCCGTACTCGTGCGATGCGCGCGTCGAACGCCGCCGGGCTGCCGCGCAGCGCGTCAAGCGACAGCGCCGCGGCGACGTCCGCCGTGTCCACCGCGATTTCTGCTTCGCGCAAGGCGAGCGCCGCGAGCGCGAGCATCGCTTGGGTGCCGTTGAGAAGCGCGAGGCCTTCTTTCGCTTCGAGCACGAGCGGCACGATTCCTGCGGCGCGCATCGCTTCCGCGCCCGTCATCGTGCGGCCCTGGAAAATCGCGCGGCCCTCGCCGATCGCCACCTGCGCGAGATGCGCGAGCGGCGCGAGATCGCCCGACGCGCCGACGGAGCCTTGCGAGGGAATCACGGGATGCACGCCGCGATTGAGCATCGCGACAAGCGTTTCCGCGACCACGGGCCGGACGCCGGAGAATCCCTTGGCGATGGCGTTGGCCCGCAGCGCGAGCATCGCGCGCACCGCGTGTTCGCTAGGCGGCGCGCCGACGCCGCAGGCGTGACTGCGCACAAGATTGAGCTGGAGCTGGCGGATTTCGTCGCGCGAGACACGCGTCGAAGCCATCTTGCCGAAGCCGGTGTTCACGCCGTACACCGCGGTGCCGGCCTCAACCAGCCGCTCGATCACGGCGCGGGACGCGTTCATTCGTTCGCGCGCCGCCGGTGGAATTTCCGCTTTGGCGCCGTCGAAGGCGACGCTGTAGAGGTTTTCCAGCGTCAGGCGCTCGCCGTCGATGGCGATGCGGCTCATGTTTTCACGCCTGTGCCGATCACGATTTCGAGCGGCATGGTTATGACTTTGCCGTCGGAAAGTTTTCGCAAGCCTGCGAAAATCTCGGCCTCGGCTTTGGCGCGCGTTTCGGGCGTGAGCTTCGCGATCAGCGGACGAAACGGCGCGGCGACCTCGGTGAACTGTTGCCAGTAATCCTCCGGAGTTCCTTCCCAGCGCGCGGTGACGGTCCGCACTTCTTCGCGCACGTCCGCGAATCCCGCGGCCTTGAGCCGGCTTTCGAGCAGGCCGCGCTCGCCGAACATGAAGGCATGCGGCGCGTCGGGATCGGGCGTCGGCGCCTCGACGTACTTCATCAATACGCCGATCGTGGCTCCTAGAAACGGCTGCTCGCGCTTGCCCCATACGACGAACGAGACGCGGCCACCAGGCTTCAAGACTCGCCGGCATTCGCGAAACGCTTTCACCTGCTCCGGAAAAAACATGACGCCGAATCGGCAGGAGACGACATCGAACGACGCGTCCGGAAAGGGAAGCGCCTCGACATCCGCCACGCGGAATTCCATGTTCCGGAGGCCCTTTGATTTCGCCATCTCTTCCGCGAGGCCGATCATTCCCGGTCCGAGATCGGTTGCGACGACATGGCCGGACGGACCAACGGCCTCCGCAATCGAAAGCGCGGGATCGCCCACGCCGCTGGCGAGATCGAGGACCCACATTCCCGGGCGAAGTTGCGCGGCTTCGAGGACCGCGGCGGTGGCGCCGCGAGTGAATGCGGAGAGCGGCCCTTGCCACTTGCGCCAAGCCGCTACGGTTTGTTCGGCGGTCCACTCCTCGCGGAGTGTTTCGCGGAATCTTTCGATTTTGGCAGGATCGGGTGCGCTCATGGGTGACCTTTCTAGGCAGAGTTGGACTTTCCGTCGGAATGCGCGGAGCCATCCGAGTGGCCGGGCGAAAAATACTTGCGGTACTTTTCCGGCATCGATTTCGGGCGGCCCAGATGATCGCAAATCACGTGCGTTGTTTCGCCGGTGGCGAGCAGTTCGTCGGACGGCTGTCGAAGAACTTCGTAGGCGAACCGCATGGTGCGCTTATCGAAACGCGTGACGCGCGTGCGCACGACCAGGATGTCGTCGAATCTCGCCGGGCGCTTGTAGCGACAGGAAGCTTCGGCGACCACAATTAACGTGTCGTCCTCACTCTCCATCTGCTTGTATTCGAAACCGAGATGGCGGCAAAGCTCGACGCGCCCGACCTCAAACCATATGAAATAGTTGGCGTGATAGACGACGCCCATCTGGTCGGTCTCGGCGTAACGCACTCGGACGGTGGCGTCGGCGAAATCCTTCACAGGCGTTTACTGTTTGCCCCATTTGGGCGCGCGCTTTTCGAGAAACGCGGAAACGCCTTCGCGGAAATCGGGGGTCGCGCGAATGTCGGCATTCGCCTCGACGGCCGCTTCGAGCTCGGCGCGGATGGCGGAGTCTTCAAAACTCAGCATGAATTTCTTCGTGCGCGCGACAGCTGTGGGGCTGACGGCCAGCAAGGCAGCCGCGAGTTCACGCGCGCGGTCCATCAGCTTTTCGGCGGGGACGATTTCTGTGACGAGGCCCATGCGAAATGCTTCGGCCGCGTCAATGATCCTGCCGGTCAGCAGAAGATCGCGCGCGTGGCGGTCGGCGATCTGGTGGCGGAGGAAGATGGCGACCATTGCGGGCATGAATCCGAGCCTGACCTCGCTGTACCCAAATTTGGCTTCGGGAACGGCGAGCGTGAAATCCGCGAGAGTGGCGATCCCGCATCCGCCGGCGACCGCGGCGCCGTTCACGGCGGCGATGACCGGCTTGGGAAAGCTGTACAGGCGATAAAACATCTTCGAGATTCGCCGCGCGTCCTCCATGTTCTTCTGTTGCGACTGCTTGGCGACAACCTGTAGTTCATCCAGGTCCATCCCGGCGCAGAAGGATTTGCCCGAACCCGTGACGATGACGACTCGCGCGGGTCCTTCGTCCGCCTGCTGGAGCGCGCGAAGAAGATCGACGACCATCTGCGAGGAGATGGCATTGCGCTTCTCGGGCACGGTCAGGGCGATGGTAGCGATTCCGTTTTCGCACTGATAGGTCAGTGTTGGATAGCCCACGATTCGAGCCCTCTTGTAGCCACAGATGAACACAGATAAACACTGATGGACAGAAAAATCAAAAACATCCACAGCACCCTTCGTCCGCCCACGGCGGACTCAGGGCAGGGAGACGCATAGAAAGAACTAACTGAATCTCAAAAGCGAAATGCTTGGCATTGATTTTGAAAATCATATTCAGTGTCTCAGTGCCTCTGTGTTTCCGTGGCTAGTTTGGTTTAGCCGGTTCGGGTTGATGCGCGTACTTTTCGCGCAGCTCGCCGGTGATCGCGCACGCAATGGCGAGCGATTTCGCGTCAATGCCGGTCGAAACGCCGCGCGCGGCAAGCGTCGTCAACACCGTCTCGGTGGGAATGTTGCCCACGAGCCGGTCACCGGCAAACGGACAGCCGCCAAGCCCGGTGAGCGCGCCGTCGAACCGCCGGCAACCGGCTTCGTATGCAGCAAGGACTTTGGCGGCAGCGCCGTCCGGACGGCTGTGCAAGTGCACGCCGATCTCCAGGCCCGCGACGCAATCTTTCACGGTGCTATAGAGGTGCGCGACATCTTCAGGCGACGCCGTGCCGACCGTGTCCGCGAGCGAGACAGTCCGCACGCCCACGTCCTTGAGCCACACCAGCGCGTCCTCGACGATTTCCGTGCCCCAAGGCTCGTCGTACGGGTTACCGAACGCCATGGAGATATACACAACCAGCTTGCGCCCGGCGGCCTTTGTTCGACGCTGAAGTTGTCCGACCAGATTGCGCGATTCCAGTTTCGACATGTTCGCATTGGCGCGGCGGAAATAGGCCGAGATCGAATAGGGATATCCGATCGTGGTCACGCCAGGCGCTGCGAGGGCGCGTTCCAGGCCCTGCTCATTGACGACGATGCCGATGATTTCCGGCGCTTCGCCCGACGGCAGCTTGACTTGGCCGAGCTCCTGCATGACCGTTTCGCTATCGGCCATCTGCGGCACGTGCTTCGGGGATACGAAACTGACGGCGTCGATGTGTGAAAAGCCGAGCGAGACGAGGCGTTTCAGGTATTCCACCTTCGTGTCGGTGGGAATAATTTCGGTGAGACCCTGCCAGGCGTCTCGCGGGCATTCGACGATGGTGACTGCCGATGGGGACATGTTTACGAACTCCAAGGGTTCCGGTAAATATGCGACGCGTACCACTCGAACAAAACGGCTGCGACTGCGGCAATGCCCATCAGCCATACAAACGCCAACGGAATTTTTCGCCGCACGATGCCGGCGACCGTCATGGCAAACGCCAAAGCGGCTCCAGCGGCTCCCAGATAGAAAGAAACCTCGTAGACGAACCAAAGCGCGGAAACAAAGTAAAATGTTCGGTGAACGAGCGCGTATGAGGTGAAGAATGCGAGCACGGACGGCGCGACGAACAGCAGCGTAAACGCCAGCATCCCGGGGCCACCCAGCTTGCGCGGCTGCAGAATGGTCTCCATCTATGTCTGCAAAACGCCGGTTTTGAACTCGGCGACGTGCGGATTCAGCGCCGCGGACTCAAGCGCTTCGATCAAAGCCTCGCGCGTGTGCGCAGGATCAATGATGGCGTCCACCCAGAGCCGCGCGGCGGCGTAGCGGGCGTCGGTCTGGCGTTCGTAGGTCGAGCGGATAGATTCGTACAACTCTTTCTTGTCCTTTTCGGTGAGCTTCTTTCCTTCGCGCTCGAGCTGCTTGATCCTGAGCTCGACGAGAGTGCCGGCGGCCGATTCACCGCTCATCACGGCGTAGCGCGCCAGGGGCCAGGCGAAAATAAATCGTGGATCGTAGGCTTTTCCGCACATAGCGTAGTGGCCCGCGCCAAAGGTGCCGCCACAGATCACGACGATTTTCGGCACCACGCTATTGGCTACGGCGTTGACCATTTTTGCGCCCGCGCGGATGATTCCGCTCCATTCCGCTTCCTTGCCCACCATGAAGCCGTTCACGTCATGCAGGAAAATCAGCGGGACAAGGTTTTGGTTGCAGTCGAGGATAAAGCGCGCGGCTTTGTCCGCTGACTCCGTGTAAATCACGCCGCCGAACTCGATACGCTTTTCACCAGTGCCGGGAATCGTGATATTGACGCTCTTCTTTTGGTTCGCGACGATGCCGACGGCCCAGCCGCCGATGCGCGCGTAGCCGCACAGAAGCGTCTGGCCACGCTCGGCGCGATATTCCTCGAATTCGCCCGCGTCCACGATGCGCGCGATCACTTCGCGCATGTCGTACTGCTTTGACGAATCGCCCGCGACGATTCCGTAGATGTCTTCCGCGAAATACGCAGGCGGCTTCAAAGGCTTGTGATCGAAGGGCGCGCCGGGCGGGTGGCCCATTTTGTCGACCAGCGCGCGAATGCGACGGAGACAGGAGTCGTCGTCGGGCTCGCGAAAGTCAACGGTGCCGCTGGTCTGCGCGTGCATCTTGGCTCCGCCGAGATCCTCGAGCGAGGTTTTCTGGCCGATGGCCGTTTGCACCAGCGCAGGGCCCGCGAGGAAAAGTCCGCTGCCCTCGGTGATCAGAATGTGATCGCACATCACGGGCAGATACGCTCCGCCGGCAACACAGAGACCCATAATCGCGGCGATCTGCGGAATACCCATGGCGCTCATGACGGCGTTGTTGCGAAACACGCGGCCGAAATCGTCCGTGTCCGGGAAGACGTCCTCTTGCAGCGGAAGAAAAACGCCGCCGGAATCGACGAGATAGATCGTAGGGATGTGATTCTCGATGGCAATGTTTTGCGCGCGAATCACTTTCTTCGCGGTCATGGGGAAAAAGGCGCCGGCTTTCACGGTAGCGTCGTTGGCGATGATCATCAGTCGCCGGCCCTCGACGCGGCCGAGGCCAGTGATCGTGCCCGCGGCGGGCGCCCCGCCCCATTCCTGATACATCTCGTGGGCGGCATAGATGCCCAACTCGAAGAATTCCGTCTTGGGGTCAATCAGCTTGGCGACGCGTTCGCGGGCGGTGAGCCGGTTCTTCTTGTGCTGGCCCTCAATGGCCTTCGCGCCGCCGCCCTGGCGGATCTTTTCTTCCTCGTTCTTGATTTGCGTGAGGCGGTCCACCATCGCGCGGCTGTTCTGTTGGAACGCCGTGGCCTTGCGATCCAGGTGAGTTTCGATGACCGGTTCCTTCACTCGAAGTCCCTTTTGGCGCGGCGCGGAGTGCGTCAAGCGCCTCGCGGCGCCGCGGCAACGCGCTGGCGGATGAAGTCTACAATGGCTTGGGTCGTGGTCCCCGGAAGAAAAACTTCGGCGATGCCTATTTTCTTGAGGTCGGCAATGTCGGCTTCGGGGATGATGCCGCCGATCAAGACGGTGACGTCGGTCATGCCCTTGGCATGCAGGAGTTCCATCAGGCGGGCGCAGAGCGTGTTGTGCGCGCCGGAAAGGATCGAGAGGCCGATGACGTCAACGTCTTCCTGCACGGCGGCCGAGGCGATCATTTCGGGCGTCTGGCGCAGGCCCGTGTAGATCACTTCCATACCGGCGTCGCGGAGCGCGCGGGCGATCACTTTGGCGCCGCGGTCGTGGCCGTCGAGGCCCGGCTTGGCGATCAGGACGCGTATCTTCTTCTCAGGCATTTGGTGGCGGTGTCTCTGTGGACTCTGTGCCTTCTCAGTGGTCTCTGTGTTGCAGCTTTTCGTGCTTTGCAATCAGAGAGCGTATCGGCGAATACCGTCTTTGAGTATCGGCACATTGAAGTTTATCAACAGGCCAAGCCCGCAGCCCGAGAGTCTCAAATAAGTTAGCACGATTGCCTCGTGAACCGGAGCGAAGCACTCGACCGCTTTCAATTCGACTACTACTTTGCCATCGACGAGAAAATCCAAGCGATAGCCGCATTCAAGCTTCACGTCTTTGTAGATCACCGGCGCGGGCTTCTGCCGCTCGAACGCAATTCGGCGAAGGACAAATTCTCGGGCCAGGCATTCTTCGTAGGCGGATTCGAGTAGTCCCGGACCGAGGAGTCGGTGAACCTCGATAGCGGCGCCGATGATTGCGTGGGTGAGGTCGTTGTCGGGCATGAGGTACGTCCGGAAGGGGAATTTAACACAGAGTTCACAGAGACGGCACAGAGACCACAGAGGTAGCGCAAAGGCAAGACCTGAAACCTGAAACCTGAAACCTGAAACCTGAAACCTGAAACCTGAAACCTGAAACCTGAAACCCTTTCGCGGCTACGTGATGGCGACTTCCTGGTAGACGCCGAAGGGTTGGCGGAGGGCGTCGCAGATTTCGCCGAGCGTGGCGTAGGCTTTCACGGCATCGAAGAGGTGAGGCATCAGATTATCCGTGCCGGCGGCGGCGTGGCGGAGTGAATTCAGGCGGCGATCGACTTCGGCATTCGAGCGATCGGCGCGCAATTTCCGCAAGCGATCGGACTGGCTGCGGGCGACCGTTTCGTCAATGTGCAACGTTTCGATCGGTTTTTCGACCACGACGTAATCGTTCACGCCGACGATGATTTTTTCCTTGCGATCGATGGCCACCTGATAGCGATAGGCCGCGTCGGCGATTTCGCGCTGTGGGAAGCCGCGCTCGATGGCCGCGACCATTCCGCCGAGGGCGTCGATTGTCTCGATGTAATCGCGCGCGCCGCGCTCGACTTCGTTCGTCAGGGTTTCGACGAAATAGGAGCCGCCGAACGGGTCGGCCGTGTTCGTGACGCCGCTTTCGTGCGCGATGATCTGCTGGGTGCGCAGGGCGATGGTGGCGGCGGATTCGGTGGGCAGCGCCCACGCTTCGTCGAGCGAATTGGTGTGCAGGGATTGCGTGCCGCCGAGGACGGCTGCGAGCGCCTGCACGGCGGTGCGCACGACGTTGTTGTAGGGCTGCTGCGCGGTGAGAGAACAGCCGGCCGTCTGCGCGTGAAACCGCAGAGCCCACGAGCGGGGATTCTTCGCGCCGAAGCGCTCGCGCATCACGCTCTGCCAGATGCGGCGCGCGGCCCGGTACTTGGCGATCTCCTCGAAGAAATCGTTGTGCGCGTTGAAGAAAAACGAAAGCCGGGGCGCGAAATCGTCCGCCTGCATCCCGCGGCGGAGGCAGTGCTCGACGTACTCGATGCCGTCGCGCAGCGTGAAGGCCAACTCCTGGATGGCGGTCGAGCCGGCCTCGCGAATGTGGTAGCCGCTGATCGAAATCGGATTGAACTTCGGAATGTGCTTGGCGCCGAATTCGATCGTGTCGGTGACGATGCGCAGCGAAGGCCCGGGCGGGTAGATGTACTCCTTCTGCGCGATGTATTCCTTGAGGATATCGTTTTGCAGCGTGCCCGAGATTGTGCGCCAGTCGGCGCCCTGTTTCTCGGCGACGGCGAGATACATCGCCCAGATGGGCGCGGCGGGCGAGTTGATCGTCATCGAGGTGGTGACGTCGGCGAGCGGAATATGATCGAAGAGCGCTTCCATGTCAGCGAGCGAACTGATGGCCACGCCGCACTTGCCAACTTCGCCCTCGGCGAGCGGGTGGTCGGAGTCGTAGCCCATGAGCGTAGGCAAATCGAAGGCGACGGAAATGCCTGTCTGGCCCTTCGAGAGGAGGTAACGGAAGCGGCGGTTGGTATCGTCCGCGGAGCCGAAGCCCGCGAACTGGCGCATGGTCCAAAGGCGCTCGCGGTACATCGCCGGGTGAATGCCGCGCGTGTAAGGCGGCGCTCCGGGATCGCCGAGGTCGCGATCCGGATTCCAATTGGCGAGGTCGGCGTCGGTGTAAAGGCGCCGGATGGGATAGCTCGAGACGGTCGTGAAATCGGCGACGCGGTCGGGAGATTTTGCGAGCGCGGGCTTCAGCGTGTTTTCTTCCCACGCGCTCTCGGAGGGTGACGGTTTTCGCGAAGCTTTGAAAGCGGGGACGGAAGCAGTTTTCCGCGCTTTCTTATCCGTCACGCGTCACCCCTCGATGTTATCTGTGGCCGGCCTGAGCGTCCGCGTCCGGCGTGCCGGGAATATTCGGGACGCCCGAGACGGCACCCTTGAGAGCGTCGGCCACGCTGATGTTGTTGACTTCGAGCGTGCGGCCGACGGCTTGATTGAAGGCTACCGCAGCCTCGATCAAATTGATACGCGCGCGGAGTTCGGTGCCTTCGGCGGTGGTCAGGTCGCGGGAACGCAATACGACGTTGTAGCTGGTGGACGAACCGAGCTGATACTTTTTCTCCTCGTCGTCCAGAGTCTGCTGCGCCAGGCTGCGCGCCTTTTCCGCGGCAGCAACCTGCCCGCGGCCCTGCGTGAGCGCGATCTGGGCGTTGCGCACGCTGAGGAAGATGCTGTTCTGCAGGCGGCGGTACGAAACATCCTGCTCCCGTTCATTCAATAGCGCCGTCGCGTTGGCCGACTGCGCTGCGCGATTGCGGATCGGAAGGGTGAGGTTGATACCGCCCTCGAAGGTCGGAAACTTGCTGTGGAAGAGTTGATCCCAACTATCACTTAAACCAGTTGAGATCGGCGTACCGGGGGTGCTTACTGGAGTTCCCACGAACCCCGTAGGCAACGTGCCTGGGGGGATTATGCCGCCCGTTCCGGCTGTACCAAAAACTTCGCCGGTTACGGCGAACGCGCCGGTCAGCACCTTCGGCGTGGCGACTCCATCGAGACCCGTCGAGTTGTAGAGTCCGAAGAGGTTTACCGTCGGCAGCAGCAGATTCTTCGTTGCCTTTACTTCAACCGCCGCGTTCTTCAGGTTCAGGTCGGCTTGCAGAAGCTCGGGCCGCTTCTGCCAGGCTTCCTTCACGGCATCCTGGATGGAGATGTTTTCAGTCACGTCCGGCGGCAGGATGGGCGTGGTGGGAATGATTTCGACGCTGGCGAGTGGGCCGCTGAGCGGGTCCTTGGTGATGGCGTTCATCAGAATGGTTTCGTCCTGCAATTGGACGGTCTGCGCGACGATCAGATTCTGCTGGTCTGTGGCGAGCTGCGATTCCGCGGTGAGAACGTCCAGCGGAGCCATGGTGCCAATTTCCAGCTGCTTCTTGTTGTCCTCGTAAAGTTTCTGGGACACGCCGACGGCGGCCTGCTCGACTTTCACGTTCTCGCGGGCGTAGACAAGTTCCCAGTAGTCGTTCGCGACCGCCGCAACGGTGGTCATCACCTGCTGGGCGAATTGCGATTCGCCGACTTTCAGCGTGTTCTTCGCCTCGATGATGTAGCGGTCGTTGATCGTTCGCCCGAAGCCATTCAGGAGCGGTTGAATGAGTTCAACCTGCATGCTGGTTTGCACGGACGGGTTAAAGGAGTTGAACGCGGAGGTGGTGGACGAGCGCGTATTGTCGAACGTCACCTGGAGCTGAGTGCCCGGCTCGAATCCTTGCGTATAGGCGAAATTCGCAACCGTAGAATGCTGGATGATGTCGTTGATGGCCGATCCGGCGCTGACGCCGGCGAAAAACGGGTTATTGACCGGAACCGTCTGCTCTTCCAGGCTGAGGGTCGAAGTGACCGAAGGATCGAAGACCGTCTTACCGTTGACGCCTGATTTTGCCAGCAGCAGGCTGGCCTGATTGAGCCAGGGCGTATAGCGCTGGACGGCGATGTCGAGGTTGTTTTCGAGCGCGAGCGAAATGGCGTCGTCCAGGCTGAGCACGAGCTTGCCGTTGTCAATCAACTGGCCGATGCGCGGCGAATTGGTCAAGATGGGCTGCGGCGTGTTCATCGGCACGTACGGCGCGAACACGTTCGGGAACCACTGCGGCCCATTCGAGTAGTTCGGTCCCGTGGACAGGTCTAGTTTGCGGGCCGGGGGCGGAGTCACAGGTGCCGCCGGTGCCGGAGCCTGCACCGTTGGAGCGGGCGTTGTCTGAGCAGGCGCGTCCTGCGCTTGTACGAGTACCGGCGAGAGAGCCAGGGACGCCGCCGTCAACAGAGCCATCGCCGCATGCGTTAACCTTCCACTCATCGTGTTTGTCCTCTCAAGATATCAGGCCTTCGGAGACGTGTGCACAACCCCAATGTATTGAAACGTGCGGGGGGCACAATTTGTTTCAGAAAGAATCCAGTCATAGGGCACCGCAGCAATGCTTGTTCCCGTGCCATTGGACGTACAGGAGGGAACTCGGGCGCTCCAAAAAGTTCATTCCGCGATACTTCCGGCACATTCGAACCGGCGAACGCATAAGTCTAGCACACCCTCGCGGGGCGGCGATTGGCGCTGCGGTGAAACTTTCGGTTCCGCGCGCTCGTTGACACTGGAGGAAGCGAGGAACTAACATGGCGCAGCCGGTTAAACCGCTCATGCCCTCACCCTGGTTACCTAAACGCGCTCGGCAACGGATGTGCGCGATTCTGCTGCTCTCCGGCGTCGCCATCGCCCTGAGTTTCTCGGCCGGCAATGCCCGCGCGCAATCCGCCGACCAGGTAGCCGTTCAGGTCAAGGCCACCGGGTATGTTACGGATCTGGCGGGAGTTTTGAGCCAGGGTGGGCGCGACGAGCTCACGTCGCTGTGTACGGAAGTCAGTCAGAAAACCCAAGCGGAGATCGCAGTCGTCACGATTAAGTCGCTCGGCGGCGGGCCAATCGAAGACTATTCGCACGACCTTGCCGAGCGAATTGGTCTTGGCCCGAAGGGTGCGGGCCGTGGCGTCCTGATTCTTTTCGCCACGGACGATCACAAAGACCGCGTCGAAGTAGGGTACGCGCTGGAGTCAATTCTGCCCGACGGGAAGGTCGGTGGTTTCCTGCGCGAAGCCACGCCCGATTTGCGCGCCAACAACTACGACGCTGCGCTCTATCTGGTGACGCGGAGAGTCGCGGATGTGATTGCCACGGACAAGGGCGTGACGCTGACGGGCGCTTCTCCCTCGCGCCGCGAGGAAGAAAGAGGTGCCCCTCGGATCCCTCCGTTCGCCATATTCATGATTGTCATCTTTGTTTTTTACGTGATACGAGCCATGAGTAGCGGCGCCGGGCCTCGCGGGCGGGGAGGGATGGGCAGCGGATGGTGGATCTGGCCCCTGATCGGCGGAAGCATGGGTGGTGGCGGGCGGGGCGGTGGAGGCGGTTTCGGAGGTGGGGGCGGTGGAGGTTTCGGTGGATTCGGGGGCGGTGGGTTTGGCGGAGGCGGTGGCTTTGGGGGCGGCGGAGCTAGCGGCGGCTGGTGACATGGTAGCAATTGATCGCGTTTGTTACGCGGCGAGGTGGTTCAAGGCATGGAAACGAAACTGAGCGAATTGGTGGCGCGGCTGAAATCGGCGGCAGGCGAGAATTTGAAGGCCGTGGTGCTTTACGGCTCGGGCGCGACTGCGGAGTTTCAGGGGCAGCACTCCGACCTGAACATCCTGTGCGTGGTGGATCGCGCGACGGTTCCCGAACTCGAGCGCCTTCACGGAGTCGCGGAATGGTGGATGGGCCAGCGCAATCCCGCGCCGCAGATTCTGACGCTCGACGAACTGGAGCGGTCGGCGGACGTGTTTGCGATCGAGCTGTTCGATATGAAGCGGCATCACCGGATGCTATTCGGCGCGGATTTTCTGGAGCAGATGGAGGTGCCTATGAAGCTGCATCGGCTGCAAGTCGAGCGCGAGCTGCGGACCAACTGGCTGCGGCTGCGGCAGGCCATCCTCACGGCGCCTCCGAAGAAGAAGGCTCATCTTGGCATCATGCTTGCGTCCATGGCGACGTTCTGCGTGATGTTCCGCCACGCGTTGATCGCGCTGGGCCAGCCGCCGCCGCATGGAAAGCGGGAAGCCGTGGATGGCGTCGCGGCGCTCGCCGGAGCGGACGCGTCCGGATTCCACAGCATCCTGGAATTCCGCGCGGGGAAGCGCAAGGAGAAGGAAATTGATGTCGAAGCGGCGCTGCAGACTTACCTCGAGTTTGTCGAGATCGTGACCAACGAAGTGGACCGGCGGCTCGAAACTTCCTAGGCCGGCCGAGCGTATTTGATGTAGGGTCGCGCGATAGCGGTCGGTTGTTCGGTGATAGACTTTCGGCGGAGGCTTCTCATGAAGGTATTTCTCGGAATTGTCGCGGTACTGGTGATTCTTGCGCTGCTTTGTGGCGGCATGTTCATCTCGCGCCGGAATCAGATGGTCACGCTGAATGAAACGGTCAAGTCCGACTGGGCGCAGGTGGACGTGGTCCTCCAGCGCCGCTCCGACCTGATTCCGAACCTCGTTGAGACGGTCAAGGGCTTCGCCGCGCAAGAGCAGACCGTGTACGACGACATCGCCAAGGCGCGCGCGGCCCTGGGTGGCGCGCAGACTCCGAAGGATAAGATCGCCGCGAACGGACAGCTGGACGGCGCGCTGAGCCGCTTGCTGCTGATTGTCGAAAACTATCCGCAGCTCAAATCGAACGAAAATTTCCTGCGGTTGCAGGACGAGCTGGCGGGCACCGAGAATCGCATCGCCGTTGAGCGCAAGCGCTACGACGACGCGATTCAGGCGTACAACACCTTCATTCTGCAGTTCCCAAACAACGTCATCGCGGGCATGGCCGGATTCGCGCGCAACGACGCGTACTTCGCGGCTACGGAAGCCTCCCGCGCGGTGCCGAAGGTGCAGTTCCCGCCGCCGAATCGCTAGTGAGCTAAGGCGCAGTGCTTCGCGCTAGTGCGCGTGGCGCGTGGTCGTGCAGTTTGGAAAGGACGGCCTTTTTCAGCGGGCACTCGTCCGGTCAACGCGTTTATCGTCCATGTGACGCTTCCGAGGCGCGGTCTGCTTCTAGGGAGCTGTGAGTATAAGCTTTCGAGGACATTGCAGCGTTTCGTGTGGCTTTCAGAAGGTTGAGCAGAATGTTGCGGGGAATTTTTTTGGTCATAGGGTTGATCAGCCACGCGAGTACCGCCGGACTGGTCCGGCTTAACACCACCGATTCGTTCTGGACATATACGCCTCCGTCCTTTTCCTCCACTCGCCAATAGCTGTTGAAGCGCCACATGTATCCATGATCGTTTCCAGGTGGATGCTCCTGTTCGTTGGGCTTGCCCGGATTCGCAACTTCGGCAATGCGCGTGGAGCGGACCTCGATTTGATGGCGGATGCTTCCGAAATCTACGTCGTTGACGTCGAAATAAGCGTTCAGGACGACTGTAACCACCGCATCATTGAAAAGTTGAAGGTAAATCTTGGATTCGCTCCCACTTTGCTCGATCAATTGCGACCGGCGAACCTGGGGTTTGTAAAGGTCCTGCTGGTTGGCGTAATCGTGCAGCACGTCGATTGTTTCCGGGAGCGTGGCATTGGGTATGAAGATTATTCCTACCCAGTGATGGATATGGCCACTGGGAATGCGAATCGAGTGATCGCCTTCCCGGGCATGCAGTTCGTCAATATAGATTTCGCCAAGTCGCAGCCGATTGTAAGCCTGCTGACGGCGTGCATCAGGCAAACGATCGACAGCAAGGAATTGGTCCCTGTTTATATCGTCGCCCAGCCGAGCTTCGACAGCGCGAATGTAGCGGTCGAACGACGCCGCCGTTTCCTGCTTCAACTCTGTTCCGCGCGAAGGCGTACCAGGCACCAATACGAGCATGCAGAACATCACTAGCGTCATCTGCATCTTCGACAACCTGGAGCGATTGGAGGAAGGCAGCATTAGCGTTTGAGGTAGCCGAACGGAGGAGCACTTCGATGGAAAACAGTGGGGCCAGCGTTGCGAGCCATCCTGCAGCTCAGATCTTTCCTAGTGCGGATAACGGTCTTGATATACCTGTCACGAGTTTTCAGATCTTTTGTCTCTCATCATAGATACGATAGATGATTGTGGGATGCTGTGACCTGCATCACCTGGTTGTATGTAACGGGCCCTGCAGCAGGATTGGGTGGGCAGGCTTTATGACGTCGGCCACTGAGGCCGAGCGACGTTTCGTCCGCGCGGTTCACCGACTGATCCGCTGCCCCCGCTGCTTCCTGCTGCACCAGCTTGACCGCGGTTGGCGGCCCGCGTTACGCTGTTTCCCGGCCACCAAACTTGATGAAACAAACCGTACGAATCGCCGGAGGCATCAACGAACTCTTCGGCACGCTCGATGAAAACCTGAAATTTCTCGAGTCCACCCTGCGCGTCACCACTCATCTGAAAGATCACGACATGGAAATCGAAGGCGAGCCGGCGCAGGTCGAGCGCGCCGCCCGCATACTGGGCGCGTTCAACGATCGAGTCCTCGAGGGGCGCATTCCCACGAGCCAGGAAGTGAAAGCGCTGCTGCGCACCGCCGCGGACCAGCCCGTCGCGACGCTGCACGGAGCATTCTCACCGTCCCATAAGCGCGCGCTCGGCAAGAAAAGCGTGGTGCCGAAAAGCGCGAACCAGAAGCGCTACATCGAGGCGCTGGAAACTTACGACATGGTTTTCGCCATCGGCCCGGGCGGGACGGGAAAGACCTATTTGGCCGTCGCGCTCGCCGTCTCCGCGCTGATGTCGAAACAGGTAAACCGGATCATCCTCGCGCGGCCGGCGGTCGAAGCGGGCGAGCGCCTCGGTTTTCTTCCCGGGACGCTTCAGGAAAAGGTTGACCCCTACATGCGCCCGCTTTACGACGCGCTGCACGACCTGCTCGAAGCGGACAAGCTCGAAAGCTTTCTGGAGAAGGGCATCATTGAAGTTGCTCCCCTGGCCTTCATGCGCGGCCGCACGCTGAACGATTCGTTCGTGATCCTCGACGAAGCGCAGAATACGACCAGCGAGCAGATGAAGATGTTCCTCACGCGTCTGGGATTCAATTCCAAGGCCGTCATCACCGGCGACGTCACGCAGATTGACCTGCCGGATTCGCGCAAGTCGGGACTCGTGGAAGCGATTGACGTGGTCGGCGACATCGAGGGCATCTCGCTCATATATTTCGACGAGCGGGACGTGGTGCGCCACAGTCTGGTGCAGCGCATCATCAAGGCGTACGAGGAACACACCGCCAGCCAGCCGGGAGGATCGAACTCGGGCCGCTCCGCGCGCGCCGCCGGCGCCATCCTGCCGGGCGAAAATCGATCCCGCGAATAGCCACTCAGGGTAAAATCCCAATTTCAACTTGCGCGCAGTTGCGATTGCAACCGGTTCGTACATGACCACGAAGCTTGAAAACTGGGCCGCGCGAGTCCGCGCCGGAGACGTGCGCGCGATTTCCCGCGCCGTTTCCGCCATCGAGAACCGGACGAGCGAAGCCGAGGCGCTGCTGGGGCTGCTTTTCCCGCACACGGGCCGCGCGTGGCGCGTGGGCGTCACCGGCGCTCCTGGAACGGGGAAGAGCACGTTGGTGGATCGGCTCGCGGCGCACTATCGCAGCGAGAAAAAGAGCGTGGGTATCATCGCGGTGGATCCATCGAGCCCGTTCACGGGCGGCGCGATTTTGGGCGACCGCGTCCGCATGCAGGGCCACGCGGGCGACGAGGGGATTTTCATCCGCTCCATGGCCACGCGCGGATATCTTGGGGGCCTGGCGCAATCCACAGGCGACGCCACGCTACTGCTCGACGCGGCGGGCAAGGACATGATTCTGGTCGAGACGGTTGGCGTGGGTCAGGGCGAGATTGAAATCGTGCGCCTCGCGGATTGCACGATTGTGGTTTTGGTGCCCGGCATGGGCGACGACGTGCAGAGCCTGAAGGCCGGCCTGATGGAGATCGCGGACATTTTCGTGGTCAACAAGTCCGATCGCGAAGGTGCGGGCCGGTTCCAGGAACAGCTGGGCGCTATTTTGCAAATCGTGCCGGACCGCGACGGTTGGAAGCCGCCCGTGGTCCGCACCATCGCTACGGAGAATCAAGGCGTCGGTGAACTCGCCCGTCAAATCGCGCTATTTCGCGAGCATGTGAATAAATCCGCCGACCGGCCGGCGCGGGAGCTGGCGTACTGGAAAGAGTGGCTGCTGCGTCTGGTTGAGACGCGGCTGGTTGAGCGAGTGCTGGGCAATCGCGCGAGCGCGGCGGAATTTGAAACACTTGCCGCGGAGGTGGCCGCGCGAAAGAAAGATCCCTACGCCGCCGTCAGCGAAATTCTATCGAGGGGCGGCGCGTGAAGCTCGGCGACTTCGAATTCCACGTTATTTCCACCGGGAAGCTTCTGCTCGACGGCGGCGCAATGTTCGGCGTGATCCCGCGCCCCATGTGGGAAAAGAAAATGCAGCCGGACGCGCGCAACCGGATCACGCTTTCGATGAATAGCTTCCTGATTCATGCGGGCGGGAAGCGGATCCTGGTCGAAACGGGCGCGGGCGAGAAGATGACCGCGAAATTCCGCGACATCTATGGGCTGGACGGACCGTTTCTCGACGATGGCCTCCGGCGATACGGCTTGCGTCCCGAGGACATCGACATCGTGCTCGACACGCATCTCCACTTCGACCACTGCGGCGGCAATACGCGGATCGAAAAGGACAAAGTCGTGCCCGCGTTTCCAAACGCGCGCTATATCGTGCAACGCGGGGAATTCGAGCACGCCATGAATCCAAACGAGCGCGACCGCGCCAGCTATTTTCCGGAGAACTACGCGCCGCTCGAGGCGGCCGGAATGTTTTCCCTTCTCGACGGCGACCGCGAAATCGCGCCGGGCGTGGAAGTGATCCGGCTTCCCGGGCACAATGCCGACATGCAGGGCGTCAAGCTGACCGGCGGAGGAAAGACCGCATTTCTTTTCGCGGACTTGGTGCCGACGACGGCGCATCTCCCGATTCCGTGGATTATGGGTTACGATCTCTACCCCATGATGACGCTCGAGAACAAGAAGCGATGGATTCCCGAGGTTGTCCAGGAGGGCTGGCTCGCGCTATTTGCGCACGACGCGCGCGTTCCCGCGGCGTATCTTCGCGAGCGCAACGGCCAGTGGGAAGCCGAGCCGGTGACGCTGGATTAACGGCGGAATACTCCGGGAGCGCGAATGGCTCAGACCAAGGAGCAGTCCAGTAACATGACCAGGAAATCGAAGGCGGCAGGCAAGAAAGAAGCGATCAAGACCGCCATCATCGGCGGCAGCGGGCTGTATCAAATGGCCGGCCTCATGGACACGCGCGAGGTCCGCGTGAAGACGCCCTTCGGCGATCCCTCGGACGCGATCGTCGTAGGCACGCTCGAGGGCCAATGCGTCGCGTTTCTTTCGCGCCACGGGCGTGGCCACCGCTTCTCGCCGAGCGAGATCAACTACCGCGCGAATATCTGCGCGCTGAAAATGCTCGGAGTCGAGCGGATTATTTCCGTGAGCGCCGTGGGGTCGCTTCGAGAGGACCTTCCTCCGCTGGACTTCATGATCCCGGACCAGTTTTTCGATCGCACCCGCGGTCGGATCGCCACTTTTTTCACGGGCGGGATCGTCGCTCACATCGGATTCGATAAGCCGACCTGTGCCGCGCTTTCCGCACATCTCGCTTCGGCCTGCGAGCGGACGAATGTCAAGGTTCATCGCGGCGGCACGTACGTGTGCATGGAGGGACCGGCGTTTTCGACGCTGGCCGAATCGCACACCTACCGGCAGCTGCGTTTCGACGTGATTGGGATGACCGGCGTGACGGAGGCCAAACTCGCGCGCGAAGCGGAACTCTGCTACGCTACCGTCGCTTTGATCACCGATTACGATTGCTGGCACCCGCAACACGACGCGGTCACGCTGGACGAAATTCTAAAAAATATGGGGCGCAATACGGACAACGTGCAGCGCGCAATCCGCGAAGCGGTGCGCTCGTTGGGCGTCGAGCGCGGATGCAAATGCGGCGGCGCGCTCGCGCATGCGATCATCACCGACCGTAAGATAATTCCGGCGGCGACGAAGAAGCGCCTCGCTCCGATCATTGGAAAATACATCTCGTAAGAAGTTGGTGGCGGCTGTCCGCTGGCGAACGCCGGCGATTCACCAAAACAGAGAATTGCCCGGCGCAGTCTGCTAAGTACACGGAGAGGTCATGTCACTTCTGGTTGTGGGGTCGGTCGCATTCGATGGCATCGAAACACCGCATGGTAAGGTTGACCGCACGCTCGGTGGCGCCGCGAGCTATTTCGCTCTGGCCGCGAGCCACTTTGCGCCCGTCCGGATCGTTGCCGTGGTCGGCGACGATTTCACCGACCGGGATCGAGCGGTCTTCGAGGGCCGCAAGATTGATCTCGCGGGTGTCGAGCGCGCCGCCGGAAAGTCGTTCTTTTGGGCGGGGCGCTACAGCCAGAACATGAACGAACGCACGACGCTGACCACGGACCTGAACGTGTTCGCCACTTTCGACCCCAAGCTTCCGCGGTCGTATCTCGACTCGCAGTACATTTTTCTCGGTAATATCGACCCTACCCTGCAGCGTTCCGTGCTGAAGCAAATTCGCGGCAAACCCAGGCTCGTTGGCCTGGACACCATGAATTATTGGATTGAAGGCACGAACGCCGAGTTGCGCGAAACCCTAAAACACGTGGACATTCTCACGATCAACGACGACGAAACGCGCCAGCTTACCAGCGAGCACAACCTGTTGCGCGCCGCCAAGCACATCTTCAAGATGGGTCCGAGCACGCTGATCATCAAGCGCGGCGAACATGGCGCGATCATGGTGCACAAGAATTTTCTTTTTTCAGTGCCTGCGTTCCCGCTGGAGCAGGTGTTCGATCCCACCGGCGCGGGAGACACCTTCGCCGGCGGTTTCATGGGCTATCTTGCGGGCAAGGGCCGGGTGAACGAGCAGACGCTGCGCTCCGCGATGGTATACGGCTCGGTGCTGGCGAGTTTCACGGTCGAGCGTTTCGGAGTGGAGCGGCTCGCAAAGGTCACGCGGAAAGAGATCACCGCGCGCGCCCGGCTGTTCTCCAAGCTCACGTCGTTCAAGCTTTAGGGCAAGCTCCCGCGCGGCGCGTGGTTTGTTGGGGGTGCCATGCTGCACGATCTGAACACCTACATTGTCGGCCGTCTCCTTCTCGCCACGGTGCTGGGCGGCATCATCGGCCTGGAGCGCGAGCTGCGGCACAAGCCAGCTGGCCTGCGCACGAATATGCTCATCTCGCTCGGCGCGGCGCTGTTTACCGTCATCTCCTACGCCATGGCGAGTTCCTTTGGCGGGGATCACACGCGCATCGCCGCGCAGATCATTCCCGGCATCGGCTTCATCGGTGCGGGCGTGGTGATCCGGGAACGCGGAGCGGTATTGGGCATCACCAGCGCCGCCACAATTTTCGTGATTGCGAGCGTCGGCATGGCGTGCGGCGCGGGAATGCCGGTCACGGCGGTCTTTACCACGCTGCTGCTCCTCGTAGCCCTGGTCATCCTCGGAGAGGCCGAGGACCGCTTCGGCCTCCACAGCAAGATCATGAGCTTTCGGGTCACCGCAGTTGAATCGGCCGACTTAATTGAGCGCGTGCACGATATCGCCACGCAAATGGGCATCGAGCTGCGGCGCTGGCAAAGCCGCAAGGAAGCGGACGGCTTCGTGGTGGAATTCGACGCGGACGTGACGCTCCCGAGGGAGCGCGAGCTGCTTTCGAAGCTGGGCGCGCTCCACGCCCACACCGATGCGCACCCTGTGCGCTGATGGCCGGACGTTTGGAAGCCAACCAATCGCGTCGTTTCCGAATCCGAGTTGACGTGTTGCGGGCGGGGTGTTATCAATCGTACCTGTTTAGCAGGGGGATTTGCAGACGGTCTGTAGTTTTCCTCGTTCCGCGTTCCCGGCTGCCGGTGCCGAGCGGCCTCGGGATCCCCGTTTGAAATTTTCTAGGAGGCAGGTCTTGAAGCGTTCGCGGTGGGTTGCGTTCACGTCGGTTGTGGCCTCGCTTGTGATGTTTGGCAGCTGCGGCGGCGGCCAAAAGATCCCTCCGTTCAACGCCACGCCGACCGTGTCGGGGCTATTCCCTTCGAACATTACGGCTGGCAGCGAAGGCTTCATCCTGTCCGTCGCCGGAACGGGCTTCATGTCCAATTCCCAGGGCGTGACGTTCGTCAATTGGAACGGCTCGCCGCGCTCCACTTCATTTGATGTCACCACGGGCCAGCTTGCGGTTCAGATTTTCGCGTCCGACATCACCACCGCGAATAGCGTCACGATCACGGCCACGAATCCAGCGCCGGGCGGCGGAACGTCCCCGGTCAGTTTTGCCTCCAAATTTACGATCGAGCCGCCGCAGGCTGGTTTGACGATCGCGTCGCCGCTCGATCCCGTCAGCGCGAAGGCAGGAAGTGCGGCTTTCACGCTCACCATCACCGGAACCGGCTTTGCCGTGAACGACATTGTCACCTGGAACGGAAGCCCGCGCGTGACGACAATTGTGCCGATGACTCCGACGACGGCCAGCGCCCAGATTACGCGCGACGACGTCGCCAACGTCGGCTCGGCGAGCGTCGCCGTCGCCACCCCAGACCTCGTGACTGCGACGACCTCTCTCAATTTTCCGATCACGGGCTCGGACAACCCGGTGCCAACTGCATCTTCGCTTTCTCCGTCGAGCGCGGCCAATGGCGGCGGCGATTTTCAGATGAGGGTGAGCGGCTCGGGCTTCGTCCCGACTTCTTTTGTCGTGTGGAACGGCGACTTCCGCGCGACGGCATATATCAGCTCTTCGCAGCTCGTCGCGTTAATTCCAGCGTCGGATATCGCAGCCACGATGTCGAAAACCAAAGCGTCCGTCGCCGTGACGAATCCGGCGCCTGGCGGAGGCACTTCTTCGCCTGTCACGTTCACGATCGACTGAATTATGCGTGCCAGGCTGTCGTCGCCATCCCTTAACTCTTAACTCCGGCGGTCGTTCCTACCGCTAGACTCGTTTCCTCAAATTCTTTATTCTCGTTTCCGTCAGATGCCGCCAACTCTCAAGCCACATGCTCTTCGCCCCGGCGATGGAATTCGAGTCCTTTCGCTCGCGAGTCCCGTGCAAGAGGATCATCTGGAAATTGGTTGCGCCGAGCTGGTGCGGCTCGGCTACGTGCCGCATATGGACCTGGCACAGTTGCTGGCGCGCGACGGTTTCTTCGCGGGCCCTGCAGCTGATCGCCTATCTGCTCTGAAGGGAGCCTTCGCCGAGACCTCGACGCGCGCGATATTCTGCTCGCGCGGTGGATACGGTTGCAATTATCTGGTTGAAGGCTTGACGGCCGCGCCGCCCGTGCCAAAAATAGTTCTCGGATCGAGCGACATCACTTCGCTCCAGATTTATCTGTGGCAGAAATTTCGCTGGGTCACCTTCTACGGCCCGATGGTCGCTTCCAATCTCGACCGCGGTCCAGGCGCGCCGCATGGCTACGACCAGGCGAGTTTTGCGCCCGCCCTCACCGAAACCAAGCAGGGCTGGCACCTCGAGCTCGATGGGGAGCCGATTGCCCCGGGAAGAGGCACCGGCGTACTTCTCGGCGGCTGCTTGACGCTGGTGGAATCCACGCTCGGCACGCCATGGGAGCTCGACACTCGCGGCGCCATCCTGATTCTCGAGGACCGCGGCATGAAGCCCTACCAGGTGGATCGCGCCTTCATGCATCTCAGACAAGCGGGTAAGTTTCAAGGCGTCGCGGGCATTGTCCTTGGTGATTTCCCGGAATGTGACGCGCCCGTGGGCTCGGAGCCCGTACTCGATGTCGCGCTTCGGATTCTGGCGCCGTTGAACGTGCCCGTCGTTTGGGGTGCGCCGATCGGCCATACCTCGAGAGCGATGTTGACGCTGCCCCTGGGTATCCGCGCCGAACTTGCGGCGACCGGTCCTGGTGTGCTTCACATTCTTGAACCGGCGTGTGCGCCGTGAGTCTCGGATTTTCCAAGCCCGCCGCGCAGCACATCCATCTCCTCGGCATCGCCGGAGCCGCGATGGCTCCCGTCGCAGGCATGCTGAAGGAGCGCGGGTTCCACGTGACCGGCTCGGACGTCAACGTCTATCCGCCCGCTTCGACGCTGCTTACTTCGTTGGGAATTCCCTGGAACGAAGGCTACCGCGAAGAGAATCTGAAGCCGGCGCCTGACCTCGCCGTGATCGGCAACGCGATTTCGCGCGGCAATCCGGAAGTGGAACGCATCCTCGACGATCGAATTCCGTACTGCTCGATGCCGCAGCTGCTCGAGGAATACTTTCTCCCGGGGCGCACCTCCATCGTTGTCGCCGGGACGCATGGCAAAACCACGACCACGGCCATGCTCGCGTGGATTTTTCAGACGGCCGGCAGGCGGCCCGATTTCCTGATCGGTGGCGTCGCGCCGAATTTCGGCGATCGCAGCTACGGACTCGGGGGCGGGGAAGAGTTCATCATCGAAGGCGACGAATACGACACGGCCTTCTTCGACAAGGGCCCGAAGTTCCTCCACTACCATCCCGTCGAGCTGATTCTGACGTCGCTCGAATTCGATCACGCGGATATCTATCCCGACCTCGCGTCCATCGCCCTGCAGTTTCGCCGTCTGGTCAATCTTGTCCCGCGCCGAGGGCGTATCCTGATCTGGGGAGAGAGTCCGAACCTGAAAGAAGCCACGGCGAAGGCGTTTTGCCCGATCGAAACGTTCGGCCTCACATCCGGCTGCGACTGGTGCGCGGGAGACCTTCAATGGCACGACGAAGCGACGGAATTCCGCGTGGCCTATCGCGGCAACGAATTGGCGCGCATTCGAATTCCCGTTGCCGGGCGTCACAACGTCCTCGACGCGCTTGCGGCCATCGCGCTCGCCCATGGCCGCGGAGTGGAATGCGACGCGATCGAGCGCGCTCTCGCGACATTTCAAAGCGTTCGCCGGCGAATGGAGGTCAAAGGCGAGGCGGGCGGCGTTTTGGTCGTGGAAGATTTCGCTCACCATCCGACCGCCATCCGGCTCACGCTCGAAGCCGCGCGCACCCGCTGGCCCGGCCGCAAGATTTGGGCGGCCGTCGAACCGCGCTCCAACACCATGCGGCGAAGAATCTTTCAGAACGATCTATCTGACGCTCTCGCGCTGGCTGACGCGGTCTTGTTCGGCCCCGTGAACCGCGCGCAGTTGCTCGCCGAAAATGACCGCCTGTCGCCCGAAATGATCTGCGAGTCGTTGTCCGCTCGTGGCCGCAGCGCCCATGCATTTGCCTCCGCCGACGGAATCGCGGAACATCTCGCGGCGGGTGCGAACGCAGGCGACCTCGTTCTCATCATGTCCAATGGCGGCTTCGACGGCCTCACGGCCAAGTTGCTCGCCAAGCTCAGCGCCCGCGCCGGTGCCCGCGTATGATCCCGCGTTACGTCAGAACCTCGCTGATCGCACTATGCTTGCTCACTTCTGGGAAATTGATCGTTGCACGCCCGGTTTCCGCGACAATTCGCTATCAGGTTTCTTTCGCGCACCCCGAGCAACATATCTTTCGCGTCGAAATGATTATTCCCCATCCTGCGAATGGGACGACCGTAGCGCTGCCGGCGTGGAACGCCCTTTACCAGGTTCGCGATTTTTCATATCGCGTCCGAAATGTCCGGGCGATTGGCAACGTCCCTGACAACGTGCATTACCCTGTCAGGAAGGTAGACAAACAAACTTGGACGGTTGAATACCCAGCGGCAAGTGCAATTGTGGAAACTCAAGACATGTACATCGACTATGACATCGAGTGGGATGATCCCGGTGTTTTCAGCTCGCAATTGACAGACAAGCACGCGTTTATGAATCTCGCCCAGATACTGATGTACGTTCCCGACCGGCGCGGCGAGGAGGCGATTGTCACCTTCGTCCAGAAGCCAGATCAGTGGAAGGTCGCGGCCGAGCTGCAGTCGACGCCCATGACTAACAGACCGGATACGTTCACCGCGCCGAGCTACGACGCGCTCGTGGATGCGCCCGTCGAAGCAGGCACCTTCGATCAATTCAAATTCGAGAGCGGCGACGCTCATTTCCGCGTGATCGTGGACGCAGCGAGCTGGAATCGCAGGCGCCTCGAAGACGCGCTTCGCCGGATCACGGCCTACGAACTGCATCTGATGGGCGGCCCTCCGTTTCAGGAGTACACATTCTTCTTTCACATTGGGCCGGAGGGGGCGGTTGGTCAGGGCGGCATGGAGCACGCAAACTCGTCTGCGATCGCAGCCGCGAATTTCGATGGCGCGGTTTCTATCGCAGCCCACGAGTTCTTTCACGTCTGGAACGTGAAGCGAATTCGGCCTCGGAGCCTCGAGCCAGTCGATTACACCAAGGAGCAGTACACGCGCGCGCTCTGGTTTGCCGAAGGCGTTACGGACGCCTACTGCTCCTTCACCCTTGAACGCACCGGGCTATGGTCGAAGAAGCAGTTTTACGACGATCTCGCCTCGCAGATCGAGCGGGTCCAAACGCGCCCCGCCCACCAGTGGCAGAGCGTCGAGGAATCGAGCCTCGACGCGTGGTATGAAAAATACAGCGATTACAATCTGCCGGACCGCAGCATCTCGTATTACGACAAGGGGCAGATCGTCGGCGTGATGCTCGATCTGGCAATTCGCGACGCGACCGATAACCACAAATCGCTCGACGACGTTTTCCGGCTGATGAACGAACAATTCGCGAAGCAGGGCAAGTTCTACGACGAGAACACGGATATCCGCGCCGCGGTCGAACAAGTGGCCGGGAAAAGCTTCGAGGATTTCTTCCGTCGCTATGTTTCCGGCGTTCACGAGATCCCTTACGACGAGTTCCTGGGCGTCGCCGGCCTCGAACTGAAAATGGATGCCGCCTACTCCATTTTAGAAGTACCGCACTCGACCGACCGGCAGCACCGCATCCGCGAAGGACTCCTCCATGGGTCCACCGACTGATATGCCGGGGGTGCGTTATTCTGGAGGCCAGCCGCTAGCCGCCCGCTGGTCCCGCCCATGATCCGAACGCTGCTTCTGGCTTTCTATTTCGCCCTCGCCATCGTTCTGGCATTGCCGTGGCTAATCCTTTGGAGCGTAATTGTCGGTAATCCCGAGCTTATGTACAGCCTAGCGATGAAGGTGGTGCGCTGTGGAAATCGCATCGTCGGCATCCGCGTTCGCGTCGAAAACCTTGAAAACATTCCGCCCGGTGCGTGCCTCTTCACCGCCAATCATGTGTCCAACGTCGACCCGCTCGCGTTCATACCCGCGATTCCGCGCCGCGTTGCGATTCTCGTCAAGCAGGAGCTCTTCCGCATCCCCATCTTGTCCACCGGGATGCGCCGGGCGCAGTTCGTTCCGGTGGACCGTTCCGACAGGGAAGCAGCGGCCGTGAGCATCGACGTCGCCGCGCGCACTTTGAAGAGCGGCGTCTCCTTCGCCATCTTCGCCGAAGGGACGCGCAGTGCCGACGGCCGCCTGCGCCCGTTCAAGCGGGGCGCGTTCACGGTGGCCATCGAAGCCGGAGTCCCCATCGTGCCGGTGTCTATATCCGGAACTCAGTTCCTGATGAAAAAGGGGGATTGGCGGATCCGTCAGGGAGAAGTAGTGGTTCGCTACGGCCCCGCCGTGGACACCTCAGCCTACAGCATGGATCGCCGCTCGGAGTTGCTTGCCCGCGTCGAATCTCTCGTCGCGGCCGGCCTGCCTCCTGGCCAACAGCCTGCCGAGCGATTCTCGGGAACTACGACAAGGCCGTCCTAATCGCTCGCGCTGGTATACTTCAGGGCGATGGCCGAAAAGCTCATCCACGAAATGATTCCCGTCGGAATGCTGCAATGCAACTGCTCGATTCTGGGCGATCCCGCCACCGGCGAGGCCATCGTCGTGGACCCGGGCGATGATGTCGAACGCATACTAGAGATTCTCCGCCGCCACCGTCTGAAGGTCCTCGCGATCGTCTGCACGCACACTCATATCGATCACGTCGGCGGTCTCGCCGCACTTCATCGCGCCACCGGCGCTCCGGTGCTGATCCACGAAGCCGATCTGGGACTCTACCGCAGCCTCGACATGCAGGCCCAGTGGCTCGGCATTCCGACGCCCGAGATCGTGCAAATTCGAGACTTCGTCAAAGAAGGCGACACCCTACGCTGGGGCGGCTACGAGGCGCGCGTCTTGCACACGCCGGGTCACACGCTCGGCAGCATCAGCCTCGTCGTGGGAGCGAGCGCCAGCTCGGCTCCGCTCAGTGGCCAGCGCCCGAAAGTCAGCGCCGATTCGAAAGCTGCCGCACGGCTCCTGGCTGGCGATACTCTTTTCCACGGCTCGATCGGCCGCACCGATCTACCCGGCGGTTCGTATCCCCAAATTTTGGCTTCCATTCGCGAGAAACTCCTCACGCTGCCCGACGACCTCGTCGTTTATCCGGGTCACGGCGACGTCACCACGATCGGCTTCGAGCGCGAACTCAATCCGTTCTTGCGTTAACGCCGCGGCAATGTAGCTCAGGCTTACCCTGACGCAGGAAGTGCCGTTGGCTGGTTGCGCTCAGCGCTTCTCTGCGTTCTCCCCGCCCTGGGTGTCTTGGCGAAGGGAGCGGTAAAGGGTTTCGCGGTGGTCCGGTCGGTTTTGTGTTCCTCTGGGGCCTCTGTGCCTCCTCCGTGTTCTCTTTGTTAAGCCTTGCGTTCTTCTCAGCGCTTTCTCTGCGCTCTCTGCGTCTCTGCGGTAAATCTGCTCGCCTTTTCGGTCTCAGCTTGATTGAAGTCCGCCGCCACGGGTGATACCGTCGGCCCCAGCCGTTCCACGCAACGATCGAGGGGGGAATCCACCACATGAACATTTTGCGACTTCTGTTTCGTCGGCGAATCGCGCGTCTTGGATGCGTGTTGCTGACCGCAATCCTTCTGTCGCCTGACCTCGCTCAGGCGCAGCAGTCGGCCGCAGCCCGCATCCAGCGCCTGGAGGACATCGAAGAAATCCGCACGGTGCTCACCAATTACGGCCGCTTCCTCGACGCGCACGATTTGGTGGCATACTCGAATCAGTTTGCCACGGACGGTGAATGGGTTGGCGGCTTCGGCACGGGCAAAGGGCCGGCGGGGGTTCTGGCACTGATGGAAAAGAACCTCGGCGTCACGGCCAAGGGCAAGCCCGGCTCGACGTATCACCTTCTGACCAATTTTCTGATTGACGTGCGCGGCGACACGGCCTCGGCGTGGTCGCGCTGGAATTTCGTCGTCACCGGAGCCGACAACAAGCCCACGATCATGTACGGCGGCCACTACGACG
>Ga0209517_10000798_pt1 | contig 51803 bp, 43 predicted proteins | sample PeaSoiMetSII2010_FD_187695 | JGI IMG/M metagenome (GOLD analysis project Ga0209517, IMG submission 187695) | Peat soil microbial communities from Weissenstadt, Germany - SII-2010 (SPAdes) (version 2) | ecosystem: Environmental > Terrestrial > Soil > Wetlands > Peat | place: Germany...
GGCTCACCACTGTGCATGAAAATGGCTCTTTGGAGGTAACTCCTGTATTTTCAACAAAAGCTTCCGCCATTTTCATAGCAGCGAAGGATCCCGGCAGTTCTTTATGGTTGAGCGGCCTACGACCAACTGCGGAGATCCTTCGCTTCGCTCAGGATGACACATTCGGGTTTGTTCACACGTGCCAGCGACGTGGGCTACGCTCTGTCGGCCCTCCGGGCGTGTGGCGGCCATTCAGACTTACTCTCCATACAACCGCGGCACGCGCTTGCCGATCAAGCAAAGAACCTCATAGGGAACCGTGTCGAGCATCTGGGCGATGTCGAGCGCGGTGATCGAGGCAGCCGGCGATTGGCCGAGAAGCATGACCTCGTCGCCAACGTTCACGCCGGGGATGTCGGTCACATCCAGAAGCGAGAGGTCCATGCTGATGTTGCCGGCGAGGCGCGCCAGCCGGCCGCCCACGATGGCGTGGCCGCGATTCGAGAGCGCGCGGTTGAGGCCGTCCGCGTAACCCACGGGCACGGTGGCGAGGCGCGAGGGGCGCCGGGTGTAGAAAGCCTCACCATACCCAAGCGGCGTGCCGGTGGGCACGTCTTTCAGGTAGACGACGCGGGATTTGAAGGTGAGCACGGGCTCAAACACGGGAAGGTCCGGAATTTGTTTGTCCGGCGGCAAAACCAGCGGCATGCAGTAACCGTAAAGCAGGCCTCCGATGCGAATCATATTTTCCGGAAACTCGCGCCGGGAGAGCAGTGCGCCGCTGTTTGAAACGTGCACCCACTTCGGCTCGATTCCCGCCTCCTGGAGCTGTCGAAGCGCGGTGCGGAAGCGCTCCGCTTGCAGTTCCGTATGAGTGGCCACCAGATCCTCGGCGGAAGCCAGGTGGGTGAGCAGGCCCGTTAAGCGCACGCCATCGAGCGAGCGGTAATGGTCGAGGAACCCCGCCAGCCGGTCCGGCGGCACTCCCAACCGTCCCAAGCCTGTATCCACTTTGAGATGAAATTCGATGGGCCGGCCGTAGCGCTGCGCGCACTCGGTGTAAGTATCAAGGCGCGCCGTGGAGGAAACCGTGGGGGTGAGATCAAACTTCACCAGGTCCGCAGGATCGCTCATGTAAAGGCCGCCCAGCAGCAGGATCGGCTGCCGGATGCCCGCGTTGCGCAATTCCAGGGCTTCCTCGACGCTCGCCACACCGAACCACTCCGCACCGCACTGCGCAAGGCATTGCGCCACCGCAACCGCGCCGTGCCCGTAAGCGTCCGCTTTGACCACCGCCATCACTTTGCGCCCGCCGGCGAGTTGCCTGATCCGTTCATAGTTGCGGCGCAATCGGGAGAGAGAGATTTCGACCCAGGTGGGACGGAGCAGTTTGTCAGCGGGAAGGTTCACGGTTCGTCTGAAAAGATTCAGCACAGCGCGGCAAAGCCGCGATTCAAAATTCAAGATTCCAGATTCAAGAAAAACGGGGCGGCAGAGCCACAATCAAATCCAGATTCTTCGCTTCGCTCAGAATGACATGTCATTTGCCGCTCTTATTCCTTACCGGAGTCGTGATCGTGGACCAGGTTTGCAAATTTGGCATACGGCTTCATGAACACGACGGGAACGTCGCCGGTGGGGCCGTTGCGCTGCTTGCCGACGATCAACTTCATCTCGATTCCACGCCTTTCCGCCTCTCCGTCCTCTTCGGTTTCATCCGCCGGCTTGCGCTCCCGGTAGATGAAGATCACCACGTCGGCGTCCTGTTCGATCGATCCGGACTCGCGCAGGTCCGACAACTGAGGCCGCCCGTGCCCAGGGCGCTGTTCGGGCGCGCGGCTCAATTGGGAAAGCGCCAGGACCGGAACCTTCAATTCCTTGGCGATGCTCTTCAAGCCGCGAGAAATGTAACTCACCTCTTGGGTGCGATTCTCGAAGCGCCCCTGGCCTGAGACAAGCTGAAGGTAATCTACAATAACGAGGTCCAGCCCTTTCTCCATTTTCAGGCGGCGCGCCTTGGTGCGAATCTGCATGATGCTCAGGGCGGGCGTGTCTTCGATCAAGAGCGGAGCTTCAGCCAGGCGGCCCAACGCCAGGGTTAACCTCTTCCAGTCTTCGCGATTTGCGAACCCGCTGCGGAGCCTGTGGCTGTCGGCCTCCGCTTCCGCGCACAAGAGACGAATGACCAGCGATTCCTTGCTCATTTCGAGCGAGAAGAGTCCCACAATCTTCTGGTTCTTGATCGCGGCATGGGCGGCGATGTTGAGCGCCAGGGCGGTCTTGCCGAGGGAGGGCCGGGCGGCCACCACCACCAGCTCGCCGGGTTGGAGTCCTGACATCATGCTGTCGAGGTCCACGATACCGGTTTCAATGCCCGTCACGCGCTGGCCGCGCTCGAAGAGAACGTCTATCGTGCCGAAGCTCGTCCGCACAATATCGCGAATGTTGGCGAAGCCCGATTGAACCTTCTGCTCCGCGATCTCGAACACCTGGCTTTGAGCCAGGTCGATCAGCGTGTCGGGGTCGTCCGATCCTTCCAGACAGCGGGAAATCACGTTGTGCGAGGCATTGATGAGGCGGCGGAGAATCGATTTCTCCCGGACGATGCGGGAGTACTCGGAAACCGCGACGGAGGTTCCAACCGGCACGCCATCCGTGAGCGCAGCAAGGTAAGCGGCCCCACCGGCTTTTTCGATCTGCCCCTCTTTCGAGAGTTCCTCGGAGAGCGTCACCAGATCGATGGTGCGGTTCCTCTCCGAGATGGCGAGCATTTTATCGAAAGTAATGCGGTGCGCTTCAGAGAAGAAGTCGTCCTTCCCGACCCCCTCCAAAGCGAGGTTGAGGGCGGTATTATCCAGCAGTATGGAGCCGAGCAGAGCCCGTTCCGCTTCCAAATTCTGGGGTACCACTCGTTCCTGTTCGGCATTGCTGGGCATGGGAGGAATGCGTTCCTGGAATGTCAGAGAAATAATCGCAGAGGGAATTATAGCAGACGGGGAAGGCTGCGGGGGTGAGAGAAAACTCGGAATCTGTCATCCTGAGCGAAGCGAAGGATCTCTGCAGTTGTTCATAGATCTGGCCGATAAGAAACTGCGGAGATCCTTCGCTCCGCTCAGGATGACAGGGGCTTTCACTGTTCGGCGTCGGCCGCAGTCCCACGTCCGCTCGATTGGCAATCAGCCGCTTACCTACTGGGCAGCCGGCTCTGCTTCCTGGGCGGGCGCGGGTGCCGGCGATGGCGCGGGCGCCGGGGCTTCGGCTGCGGGTTGAGCCTGCGGCCCTCCTTCGCTTTCAACCTTCACTTTGATGAACGCCGTTACTTCCCTGTGGAGTTTAATCGGCACGTCGTATTCACCCAAAACCTTCAGGGGTGAAGTGAGAGAGATCTTGCGCTTGTCGATGACATAGCCCTGCGCCGCCAGTTTTTCGGCAATGTCAATGGCCGTGACGGAACCAAAGAGTGTTCCTTTTTCTCCGGACTTTCGAGTCAGGGTTACGCTGACGCCTTGAAGCAGAGTGGAAAGGTCCTGCGCGTCGCCCTTTTCCTTCGCTTCCATCTTGAGAAACCGGACGCGCTGCTGCTCCATCCACTTGCGATTCTGAGGAGTGGCCGCGACCGCCATTTTCTTGGGCAGAAGATAGTTTCGCCCGTAACCGCCGGCGACTTTCACCACTTGCCCTCTCGATCCAAGATTGTCGATATTCTCGAGCAGAATTACATCCATTGCTTAAACTCCCTTCGTTAGGAAGGCATAAAAAACCAAGCGCCTGTCATCCTGAGCATTGACAGCCGCGGGGGCTGCCCTTCGCTCAGGATGACACATCCCTTCCCCTAATCCCTAACACCTAATCCCTGCATTTTTACGCTCCGGTCGAAAACGGCAGCAGCGCGATGTTGCGAGCGCGCTTGATGGCGAGGCTCAAAGAGCGTTGGTGCGTCGAGCACGTACCGGTAAGGCGGCGAGGAAGGATCTTGCCTCGCTCGGAAATGAAGCTGCCTACCAGGCGCGCGTCCTTATAGTCGATGAAGTCGATCGACTCCTCGCAGAACTTGCACACCTTGCGCCGCCGGAAGAATTGCTTCTTGGGGCCTGAAGATCCACCCTCTCGCCGGCCTTGCGGGCGCTCAGAGTCTCCAGGATTGTTTCGAGGTGCTGGCATATTCATCTACTCCTTCGGTAAGTATGAAGAATTCGAGTCCTTGTGGCCGTCTTGGCGGAGAGAGCAACAAGCCCGCGCCTGTGGGCGCACCAACAGCACGGCGCCAGGAAAACGGTTTCTTCATGCCGGGGGTGCTTCCGCAGCCGGCTGTGGCGCCGGAGCCGGAGCGGGCTTGGAGCGCCGCTTCTTCGACTCCTGTTTTGACCGCAGAGCCTTGAATTTCTCCGCGCGCTCCAGGTCTTCGTCAATCCGAACCGTCATGTACTTGATCACCGCGTCGATCACCTTCAAGCGGCGTTCAAACTCTTTGACGGTGTCGCCTGATCCCTGCACCCGGAAGAGAATATAGATGCCCTCCCGTTGCTTCGCCACACGATACGCGAGCCTGCGGCGACCCAGTTTCTCAACTTTTTCGAGCTTCCCACCCGTCCCTGTCACCACGCCTTCCATTTGGGAAATCAGTTTGTCAACGTCCTCTTCAGTGGCATCGGGCCGGACAATGAAAATAATCTCGTAATTACGCATGGACCCTCACGATGGTTGCGGTGAAACCCTCCGATTAAAGCGGTTCATCGCCTTTTGAGAACCTTCTCGCAAAATAACATGCACGGCTTCACAGGCCTGGCTGAGCATTTCCGACACGGCTTCGAGGTCGGACCGGTGGAATCGACCCAGAACGTATGACGCCATATCGCCGATGGGCTCGTCCGGGCCGACGCCCAGGCGAACCCGCGCGAACTCGCTGGAATTGAGCGCGCCAATGATGGACTTCAATCCGTTGTGGCCGCCCGCGCTGCCTCGCGGCCGAATGCGCAAACTGCCCAGAGTAAGCGCCGCGTCGTCGACAAGCACAATCAGATCGCTGACCTCCAGGCCGTATTTCTCGAGCAGCCGGGCCACGGCCATACCGCTCAGATTCATGTAGGTCTGAGGCTTGGCCAGAAGAACCTCCTGGCCCTCCAGGCGCGCCGCTGCCGTCAGCGCTTGAGCTTCGCGATGCGCCAACTCCAAACCACATTCGCGGGCAAGCAGGTCCACAGCCATAAAACCCAGGTTGTGGGGTGTCTGCTGGTATTCGGCGCCGGGATTTCCTAAGCCCGCGATCATTTTCATTGCGCAAAGAACATAATTTCAAATTCGAAATCTGAGATTTGAAAACGGAATTTCAGATTTGAGATCTGAAATCTGAAATTCGATAAGCAAAATCCGCCGGGCGAACAGGCACTCGAATTTCCATTTTCGGTTCTCGGTTCTCGAATTTCGAATTCCGAATTTCGATTCGGTGGAAGCCTATTTGCCTTCCTTCTTCCCTTCTTTTTTGCCTTCCTTGGTTTCCTTGGTTTCCTTTCCTTCCTTGCCTTCGGGCGCTGCTTCTTCGCCTTCTTCCGTTTCGGCCTTGCCCTTGCGAATCACTTCGGGCTCGGCAGGAGCAGCCGCGGCTTCCTCAGCGGGCTTCACTTCCTCTTCCACCTTCAGCTCAATCACGTGAGCGACCACGCGCGTGGGATCGGTCAGGATCTTCACTTTGGGATCCACCGGCAGGTCGGAAACGCGAAAGTTCTTGCCCAACTCGAGGCTGCTAACCTCAGCGACGAACCGTTCCGGAATGTCGTCCGGCAGACACTCGACATCCACTTCTCTGAGCACAAACTCGAAGACCCCGCCTTGCACCTTCACGCCCACCGGCTCTCCGGTCACCTGAATCGGAACCTGAAGTTTGAGTTTGGTATCACGGGCGATCCGGACCATGTCAACGTGCAGAAGGTGGCCGTCGACCGGCTCGGTTTGCCACTCGCGGATCATGACTCGAGCAGGAGCTTTCCCCCGAACCTCGAGTGTAAAGATGGCGTTGTGGCCGGATTCGGATTGGAGAATCTGAATAATCGCCTTCGGATCAACCTCCACCGGAATGGAAGGTCCGCCGCCGCCATAAACCACGGCGGGGATCCGCCCCGCCCGCCGTAAACGACGGGCAGCGTTCTTCCCGAAATCCTGCCGCGCCTCGACTTCTACTGCTTGAACCTGAGTCATAACTACTCCTCATTGCAACAACGTTGTGCTTGTCATTCTGAGCGCAGCGAGGAATCTCGCCCTGCGCGCGCTCCGATGTCATCCGGCCAAGAACCAGAGCGAGATTCTTCGCTCCGCTCAGAATGACAAGCGAAGCGCTCAGGATGACCGCCAAGGGCTCGGAATGACATCGCCAACTCCAGCCGATACCCAGACGCCTGCTCTTCAGCGATTCAAATGAAGAGCTTGCTGACCGAAGTCTGTTCGTGAATGGAACGAATGGCTTGCGCCAGCAATTTGCCCACGCTCAGCACCTGGATCTTCCCGCAATCTTTCGCCGCGGGCGGAAGCGGAATGGAATCGGTGGTCACCACCTGTTCGAGTGGGGCCGCGCAAATCTTGGCGACGGCATTTTCCGCGAACACGCCATGCGAGCAGCACGCGTAGACTTTGGCAGCGCCCTTCTTGGTCAGCGCTTCGGCGCTTTTTGCCAGGGTGCCCGCCGTATCAATCATGTCGTCCACGATCAGACAGGTCTTGCCCTCGACCTCACCGACCACGTTGAACATTTCCACTACGTTGGCGTCCTCGCGACGCTTGTCGATGATCGCCAGAGGCGCGCTGAGCCGCTTGGCAAAGGCTCTGGCTCTCTCCACTCCGCCCGGGTCCGGAGAGACTACCACCGGATCAGCCAGCTTCAGCTTCCGAAAATAACGCACCGTGACGGGCGTGGCATAGAGGTGGTCCACCGGTATGTTGAAGAAACCCTGAATCTGCCCGGCGTGCAGATCGAGCGCCAGAACGCGCTCGGCTCCCGCCGAGGTCAAGAGGTCGGCTACGAGTTTCGACGAAATGGGCACCCGCGGGCGATCCTTGCGATCCTGGCGGGCGTAACCGTAATAAGGAATCACTGCCGTGATGCGTTCGGCGGAAGCACGCCGCAGCGCGTCCAGCATCACCAGCAATTCCATCAGGTTGTCGTTCACCGGGTTGCAGGTAGGCTGAATGACGAAGACGTCAGCGCCCCGGACATTCTCAAGAATCTGAAGGCGAACCTCTCCGTCAGGAAACCGCCCCACGTAAGCGTCGCCGAGGGGCACTCGTAAATGTGCACATATCTCCCTGGCCAGAGCCGGGTGAGCATTGCCGCTGAAGACCTTTAGCTTGTGCTGAACAGGGTCCATTCCTCTGTCTTCCTCGCCTGGAGTCGCACAGGCACTCTTGCCCGTGCCTTACTTCATCCCCATCAACGTGAGGCACAGGCAAGAGCGCCTGTGCGCATTTCGATTTTCGAACTTGGCTGGGAGGCCTGGATTCGAACCAGGGTTCCATGCTCCAAAGGCATGTGTCCTACCACTGGACGACCTCCCAACAGCAAACCGTGCCGGCGCGGCCGTTGTCGACCAACCCCCTCACCTGTCCGTCGGCTGACGGACACCCTCTCCCCAAAGGGGGCGAGGGCATAAACTACTCAGCTTATTTCTCCCCTTGCCCCCTTGGGGAGAGGGGTTGGGGAGTGAGGGGGTCTGTCACTTAATTCTGCAATCCTCAGTCGGCAATGAGCAGTCGCCAATAATCACTTCGCGACAACGTGCGTGACCGGAATATGAGCCATCCTTTGGGGATTAGCTTGGATGCGTGGAGCAACTGACGGGCAGACCCGAAAACCGCGTAGATGGCGGAGCCGCTTCCCGTCAAGGAAGCGATCTCGGTTCCGGCCCGGATGAGATGCCGCTTCAGACGCGCCAACTCAGGCCACCTTGCGAAAGCGACTCGCTCGAAGTCGTTTTCGGCCGGTCCCCAATCGAGCAGGGGAAACTGTGGCCACGCACCGACGTCCTTAATGCTACGGGGTTTGCCTTGAGTTGTCAACCGCAAACCCGCTTGCTGATAGGCTTCTTGAGTGGAGATTGAGAATCCCGGAAAGACGACCAGGCATTTTCGGGGCGGAAGGTCGGAAAGCGGATATACGACTTCGCCGCGACCGCACCCCAGCACCCTTCCACCCAATAGAAACAGTGGAACGTCGGAACCCAAGCGGGCGGCCAGGGCAAAGCGGCGGCTTTTCGGCAGCCTCTCCCCGCTCAGCCGTTCCAAGCCCTCGAGCGTGGCCGCCGCATCGCTCGATGCGCCTCCCAAGCCGCTGCCGGTGGGAATCGACTTTTCGAGGAGCGCCCGCACGCCGCCTCGATAGCCGGTTGCGCGCCGCCAGAGGTCGCAGGCCCGATACACAAGGTTCTTGCTGCCAGACGGTATCTCGGGATCGTCGCACTCGAGGCGGATTCCTTCTTCCCGTTTCGAAAGCGAAATCTCCAGCCGGTCGTGAAGCGCAATGGTTTGATAGACGGTGCGGATTTCGTGGTAGCCATCGGGGCGTTTGGCCAGGATCTTTAGCCCCAGGTTGATCTTCGCGAAGGCGCGCAGGCGAATGGAGTTCGGCAAGTTGTTGGGCTGTGGCGCAGGCACTCCTGCCAGCGTCCGGTGTATTATATATCGCAACGCACAGGCAAGAGTGCCAGTGCTACTGTTCACTTCTGGGCGGCACGCTGCTTTGCCATGCGGTCCTTCAGGCCGTCGAGTTCTTTCTGCAGCTTGGCTGCCTGGTCGGCATCAAAGTCGTTCGATCCTGCCGTGGGCCATTCCTTGAGCGCACGTTCCCATTCCTGTACAGCCTGGGCGTCTTTGCCCATTCGCAAGTGGACGCGTCCCAGATGCTCGAGTATGGTTGGATCGTCGGACATCAGCCGCGCAGCCTTTTCGAGGTGCGGCTCGGCCAGGTCGCAGCGGTCCATTTTATAGTAAGCCCAGCCCAGGCTGTCTAAGTAGGCTCCGTTGTTGGGATCCAAGTGCAAGGCCTTCTGGATGTATTTCACTGACTCATCCAGGCGCACGCCCCGATCCGCCAGCATGTAGCCGAGATAATTCGCCGCTGAGGCGTTCAAAGGATCGGTTGCCAGGACTTGCTTGAACTGCTGTTCGGCCAGGTCGTATTTCTTCTCGCGTTCATAAATGGAGCCCAGCAAGAAGCGCGAGTACTCCTGCTCCTCAGGCTTGGTGCTGGCCGCCATGGATTTATTGACAGCCTGTTCCGCCTCGTCGAGCCGCTTGGCCTGAATGTAGACCTGCGCAATGGAAAGGTAAATCTCGCGGTCAGCCGGCGTGTTGTTCGTCAGCGCCTGAAGTTGCTTGACCGCGTCGTCCACCTGCCCCAGTTCACCCACCACGTAGGCGCGCAGAATGTGCAGTTCCCGGTCGTCAGGGGATTTCTTCAATGCCGAGTCCAGTTCGCCGACGGCCTGCGACAATTGGTGATTCATACGCAGCGTATCAACGATAAGCTGCTCACCTCGCCCGATCTGCCCCGGCAGGGTCACAATCTGGTGGAAGCTTTGCAAGGCATTGTCATACTTTTTTTGTTCGCGGTAAACCAAGCCCAATCTCTCCAGAAAGAGAGCGCGATTGTTCGCCTCGGCAGGCGTATATTTATCCTCCGCCTCCGCCGAACCCTTGACCAGTCCTTGTAAAAGCTCGACGGCTTTGTCCTGGTTTCCCGTCACGTCCTCGAGCAGGGCCTGCTGATAGGAAATCTCCTGGTTGCCCGATTTGTCGGACTGGAGCGTCTTGGCGCGCTCGAGCTCCTTGCGGGCGTCGTCGTAGCGGCCCTCCTGGCGATCGAGCTCCGATAATTTGAGATAGGTTGCCGCGTCGTCGGGATCCGCCTTCAAAATCTTCTCATATTCAGCGCGCGCGGCCGGAGTGTTTCCCATGCCCATCAGCGCAAGCGCATAATCCCGGTGAAGTTCCTGGTTCTCAGGGTCCTTGGCGATGGCCTTCTCGTAAGTGGCCACGGCAGAATCATAATCGCGCGTTTCAGCGTACGAATAGGCCAGCATTCCAAGCAGCGGCGGGTCCATATCGTCTTCCGGGATCTTTTTGAGCAGCTCTGCCGCGCCCGCGTAGTCGCCCTGCTCGAAATCAAGCTGTGCCAGGCTGCTCAGGCCCTCCTTGGACTCGGGGTCCACATTCAGGACCTTCTTGTAGGCTTCCTCGGCCTTTTCGGGCTGATTGTTGATCTTATAGAGGCGACCGAGAACTTGCCAGGAATCCGTGTCCGAGGGCTCGAGGCGTGTCAGCGCTTCCATGTGTTGAATGGCCTTGTCAAGAGCGTCCTTGTTCACCTTTGCGGTCTGGTTCTCGCCCAGCATGTGCCAATAGATCCGCGCCAACAGGCGGTGAGCGTCCGGGTAGTCCGGGTCGGTCTTCAAAACATCTTCAGCTTCCTTGACCGCTTCCCCCACCTGCGCCACGCGCCAGTAAAGCTCGGCTAGTTCCACACGCAGGAACAATGACTCGGGATCGGCAGCGATTGCCAGCTTATATTCGGCGATCGCACGGTCGACATAATCGGCGCGGTTGTACACACCCGCCAGTTCCTTATATCGCCGCGCCAGCATAAAGTGGTAATACGCTTCGGCGTGGTCCGCGGCCGGGGCAGCCGCGTTCGCGGACGGTTTAACCGCCGAGGGACCGGATTCCTGCAACGCGAAAAGCGTCGCGGCCCCCACGAAGACGATACCCACTCCAAACCCTAGTTTTTTGGCTAATTTGCGCATAGTTCCTTTCTACCCCGCAAAGTCTCACAGGTTTAGATGCAAATTATCGCATAGGGGTACCACGCTGTCAAAAATAGGCGCCCATGGGCAGCGTCTCAGATCGAGGTGGCACGGGCCACAGAAAGTGTGAAGAAATTGGGATCCTGTCATCCTGAGTGCAGCGAAGGATCTCCGCAGTTGTACGTAAATCGCTGAAGCACAAGAAACTGCCGGGATCCTTCGCTTCGCTCAGGATGACAGGCGTCGATTTTTCACAGGTTCTCCTGCCTGTGTAAGTTCATCACCACGATAGCCACGCACATCAATCTGAGACGCTACTTCCCATTGCCGGGTTACCGACGTCAAACGGGGCCAGGCGATAAACTGTCGGGCATTCTGGGATTTGCTGGTGTATAATCGTCGCTATCGGGAGGCGGGGCCTCCCATTTCACGGATAACTTAAGGCGCGTCAGGACCGTTGCCCGGCGATACGGAAACGGGGCCGGATGCGAGAGGGGCGGAGTCGCACGTCGATTCCGATGACTGCTCAAAGGAGGAAACTGTGCACATAATCTGGTGGATTGTGGTTGGGCTCATCGCGGGCTGGCTAACCGGAAAGATCATGAAGGGGGCAGGATATGGGGTTATCGGGGACATCGTTCTCGGCATCGTAGGCGCCGTGATTGGCGGATTCATCATGCGGCAGATCGGCTTCGCCGGCCAAGGCGGCATGATCTACACGATTCTGGTGGCCGTGGGCGGCGCCGTGGTTCTGACGGCTGTAGTTCGAGGTCTGAAGCGAATTTGACCGGCTGTGAGAATCGTGGCGCGGGTCTCTCGCCCGCGGAGGCGCGGCGCCGCCTCGGCCCCTACAGCCCCACACCCGACGGCTGAAACCGAATGTGGTGTAGGGGCAGGGCTTGCCCTGCCCTCGTCGAGCCCAGCGCAAATGCGGGGACGGCAAGCCGTCCCCCTACGGCGGGGGTTATCGACAAACTGGGGTCGCCGGCGACAGTTCTTGACAGCCTCTTAACCAGATGTTAATTTTTGTGCTTGTAGTCGTTCTTTGAAAATTTTTGTTCCTGTGGTGCCCCGGCGCAAACCGGGGGAAAAGGGAAGGCCGTGAAAATCGGCCGCGGTCCCGCCACTGTGACCGGCGAGCCAGATCCTCGTAGTCCGTCGCCTGACGGACAGCCACTTTTCCGCGCTGCGGAAAGGGAAGGCGGAGGAGAAGGCGATAACCCGAGAGCCAGGAAACCTGCCCAGGAACAGTAACTCGGCCTAACTCTTCGACGGAAAGAGGGGACACTTCAGCCTTCCGATTCCGCTACGAGGGATTGGGAGGCTTTTTTGTTTTGTTGAGCTCCTTCTGTCGGGAGGTAGGGGCGGCCCCTGTGGCCGCCCTTGGTGTGACTGCCGAGAGCGGCCATAAGGGCCGCCTCTACAAATGTGCACCTCGAGGAAGGAGACAGCGCGTGTTGGAAATTCAAAGCCACAAATTCGAAAGCGGGATTCAGGATTCAGGATTCGGGAGTGCCAGGATTGCACTCGCGATGGGAAGTGACCCCTCACCCGTCCTACGACGGCTGATGACAACGCCGTCGCAGGACACCCTCTCCCCCCGGGAGAGGGCTATGCGTTTATTTGCGCTACCGCTGGTCTTGGGATTGCTGTCGATGGCCCTCTCGGCCACGGCGGCGCGCGCGGCTACGATCAAAGGCACGGTGCTTGATCCCAGCGGGCGGGCCGTGGCGAACGTGCAGGTCAGCTTGCTCCAGTCGCTCGCGGCACTGGATGAGCGTCAGACCGATGCCAAAGGGGAGTACGAGTTTACGGGAGTCGCCAAGGGGTCATATCGTTTGGTGGCGAATGCGCCGGGCTTTTCATCGTCGCCGGTGGATGTGGAGGTTCGCGAAGACCAGACCTCCAGCATCGACCTGCATCTGGCGCTGAGCGCCGTCGAGCAGCAAGTTGTGGTTTCGGCGTCGCTCGAGGGCTCCCTGGCTCCTCAACTGGGCTCGTCCGTCTCCACGATTTCCAGCCAGGAGATTAATAACCAGGGAGCACAGAACGTCACGGATGTCTTGCGCGGCGTTCCGGGGGTCGCCCTGGACGACACGGGCCGGCGCGGGGGCGCCACAGGCGTTTTCATTCGCGGCGGCGACTCCGACTACAACCTGGTTACGGTAGACGGAATTCCATTGAATGAGTTCGGAGGGTACTTCGACTTCTCGCCTTTACCCGCCGACGGGGTGGACCGCGTCGAAGTGACGCGGGGCGCGGAGAGCGCTTTGTTCGGCTCAAACGCCGTCACCGGCGTGGTCAACATCGTCACCACGCGCGGCGAAGGCCCGCCGCATTTCGATTTCCAGACCGAAGGCGGCAATTTCACCACGCGCCGCTTCGTCGCCGGTGGGAGCGGCTTGACCCACGGCCTGAGCTGGGCTTACGACTTCTCCCGGCTCGATACCGGCGGAACGGTGCCGAACGATGGCTACAGGAATCAGAACGCCATCGTGAGCCTGGGCTACGGCAGCGGAGAGCGACGCCAGGCCGACTTTCACTTCCTGGGCAATGCGAACGTGGTGGGCAACCCCGGCCCTTACGGCTCTGACCCGGACGACCTCTATAACGCTCCCATCTATCCCGGAGGTCCTTCCGATTACCAAGTGGACCTGGTAGCCCGTGATAAGCAAAACTTGTTTGGCTACGAAGGAAACTACTTCGAGCAATTCACGCCCAGCTTCCGTCTGGCGGTGACGGGCTCGGCAGCGACGAACGACTACTACTTCTCGTATCCCGCCTCGGACGGCGGCGACTCCTACTCGAATACTCTGCGCGGCGTGGTGAACGGTCGAGGCGAGTTCGCCATTTCGAACAAGGATTTTCTGGTGGCGGGCTTTGAATACCAACGCGAGCAATTCGAGGACACTTATGTGGCGGACGCCAACAACAGCCCGTTCATATTGCCCCGCACGACGCTGGCGCCTTTTGTGGAGAACCGCTGGAGCCCCTCGAGCCGGCTCTTCGTGACGGCGGGCTTGAGGCTGGACGACCTGCGCACGGGCTCGCTCCCGCCCGGCGATTACGGGGCGCGCCCGCTCATTCCCGCCAGCTACATCACCAAGCTGAACCCGCGCGCCTCGGCGGCCTTCCTGCCGCGCCAGTCGGATTCCGGATCGTGGCTTGGGGCGACGCGATTGCACGCTAGTTTCGGCACGGGCATTCGCGCCCCTGACGGCTTCGAGTTGGCCACCACCAACAACCCCCTCCTGAAACCCGAGAAGAGCATCAGCTTCGATAGCGGGGTCGAGCAGAGATTCTTCAACAGCCGGACGCTCCTTGACCTGACCTACTTCTATAACAAGTTCGACGATCAGATTGTAACGCTCGGCGGGTCACTCACCAACCTCAGCACCTTCGTCTCGGATAACCTCGGCAATTCACGGGCTCAGGGTCTCGAGGCCTCGGTCCGCTGGCGCCCTACCGGTTCGCTCCAGGTCTCAGGGGAATACTCCCTGGTGGATACAGCCATCCTCGCGCTGGATGGTTCGACGGTGGTTCAGGAGCCGTTCAGCGTGGGACAGGAACTCCTTAACCGGCCGAAGCATTCCGGCGGCTTCAACATCACCTGGCAGCGTGGCCGGCTGATGCTCAATAGCAATGCTTATCTCCGTGGACAGGCGCTCAACCTCGAGCCCAACGACGGTGTCTTTGCGTGCGAGTTGGGCCTCCAGTGCCTGTTCCCCGGCAAGGGTTACGCGGTTTGGAACGGCGGCTTTTCATACCGCGTGATCCGCGGCCTCGAAATCTACGGGCACATCAATAACCTCTTGGACAAGAAATATGAGGAAGTGCTGGGCTACCCAGCCTTGCCGCTGAATTTCATGGCGGGGGTGAAATTCACGTTTCCGGCCGAAAAATAAGGGGCGTCTGGCTGTCATACTGAGCGAAGCGAAGGATCTCCGCAGTTCGTAGGACCAACGTAGACGCCTCCGAGGATCAGTGTTTCAGTTGTTTTCATTCCGGCCGCCCACAAACTGCAGAGATCCTTCGCTTCGCTCAGGATGACAGCGGGCAGGATACTTTTGCCTTTTGCGTTTTGCGCTTTGCCTTTTGACTTGTATTTCGCTTGCATGAGTTGTACTCCAGAGAATGATGGTCAAGAAGAACCATGCTCGCGCGCTGATGGTGCTGGGGACGGCATCGCACGCCGGCAAGTCGATCCTGACGGCTGCCTTGTGCCGCATCTTTGCGGACGACGGCTACCGGGTGGCGCCGTTCAAAGCCCAGAACATGTCGCTCAACTCGGCCGCGACGCCCGATGGACGAGAGATCGGCCGCGCCCAGGCCTTGCAGGCCGAGGCCTGCCGAGTGCCTGCCTGCGCCGAAATGAACCCGGTGCTCATTAAACCGTCGTCGGACACCGGTTCGCAAATCATCCTGCTGGGCCGGATCTGGGGCCAGGTGACGGCGGCGAATTACCACCAGCGCCGAGTCGAGGAACTCTTTCCGGTGGTTCTCGAAAGCTATAGGAAACTGGCGTCTCAATACGACCTGATCATTCTGGAAGGCGCAGGTTCACCGGCCGAGATCAATTTGCGGGAACACGATATCGTCAACATGCGCATGGCGCACGCGGCGGGCGCCGCCTGCCTGCTGGTGGGAGACATTGACCGCGGCGGCGTTTTCGCGTCGCTCCTGGGTACGCTCGAACTGCTCGAGCCTTCCGACCGGGCCTTGATTCGCGGGTACGCCATCAACAAGTTTCGCGGGGATATTTCGCTCCTACGGCCGGGGCTAAAAATGATGGAACCTCGCCTCGGAATACCCTGCGTGGGAGTGGTTCCGTACCTTCATGACCTCGGCTTGGATGAGGAGGACGGCGTGGCAGTCGAAGACCGGCGGAGTGTGGGGCGAGTGTGGAAGGACGTTGCGGCCGGCGCAGCACCACCCCTTAATCCCCTCCTCAGGGAGGAGGGGAGCCGTGCGGAGAGCCCCCTCCTCAACCGGGAGGGGAGCCGGGTGGAGAATCCCCTCCTCGGTGAGGAGGGGACCAAAGGGTGGTGCGGCGCGAGTCAGGAAAGACGGTTGCGCATCGCGGTCATCGCGTTGCCGCACATGTCCAACTTCTCCGACTTCGATGCGCTTGCTGCGGAACCGGCGGCGGCGCTGGCGTTCGTCGACCGTCCCAATGACTTGTCGGCCGCTGACCTTGTGATTCTGCCAGGCACCAAGCATACCCTCAACGACTTGGAGTGGCTGCACCAACGTGGGCTGGTCGCACCGCTTTTCGGGCACGCGGAGGGTGGCGGCTGCATCGCCGGAATCTGCGGGGGGTTCCAGATGCTGGGCGTTAAAATCGACGACCCGCAGGGCATCGAGAACCACGGTGTGCCTTGCGCCCGCCAGGGACTCGGCCTGCTGCGCATGTGGACAGTGCTCCAGCCCGAAAAAATAACACGCTTGGCAACCGGGCGCCTTCTACGGGCGGATATCCTGGGCCAGCACACACGAGAATGCACTTTTCGCGGATACGAGATCCACGTTGGAGAGACGGTCTACGCGGATGAGACCAAGCCCTTCGCGGAGATAACGCGCGCAGGGTCGAGCGCCGTGTTCGCCGATGGCGCGGTAAGCGCGGACCGAAGAGTGTTCGGAACGTACATCCATGGCATCTTCGACGATGACAACTTCCGGCATGCTTTTCTCGACGCGGCGCGCGCCGCCTGCGGCTTGGCGCCTCATGCTGCCAAAGCCTTCTTTGCCGCGGAGCGGCAATCCCGCCTGGACCGCCTCGCCACGCACGTGCGCCAGTCGCTTGACCTGGAAATGATTCGGGGCTGGGTGCATTTGTGATTTGCGATTTCTGATTTGCGATTGGTGATTGAAAGGCCAATGGCGGTTACCGGTTTGTGCTTGCCGATTGGAAAGCCTACAAAAGCTCAGCGGCCATTCACAAATCAGAAATCACAAATCGCAAATCACAAATTGTTCTCCGGATCACCCGATCACGACAGCAGGTTGCCGCTCTTGCGGTGCGTGCGCAAGCACTCAAGTTGGTCATAGGCAACCGCCATCACGCAAACTCCTCCGGCAATCGAGATGCTTCCCTCGATGAGACGCCGCATGACGTCGGCGCGGCCGGGCGTGTGAATTAAAACTGCTTCAGCAATGCCGTGCCCGGTCACCACGAGCCCGGTCAAAACACACAATACCAGAATCGCCACTCGCAAAACCGTCTTCATGGCAGTCGCACCTGGCCTTTCAAGTTTCGGGGTCGAACACCTCGCCTGTCTGCTTCATACACCTATTGCAGGTCCGGGTCAACTGGCATTCTGTAATGGGTTTGACACCTCGGGGGCGTTACTTCGCCACTCGGCGAAGTAGACTTTCCGTCAGGTCTTGTAATCGGCAGGAATACACGCTGGGAGGCGAAGCCCAGCCCGGGTGGGCATCGAGACGAGTCGAACTATAGGTTAAGAAGGTAGTCGGCGGCGGTCAAGTTGCCGAACTTCACGGCGTTGACGCGCTGGCCAACCACGTTCGCAAAGTATTGCAGAACAGCGGTCAGTCTCAAAATCGCAGCGTTCTCGCCTAGCCTCAGTAAGCGCCGCAGGCCCAACGAAACGAACTGCCAACGGAAGTACAGGATCAAGAGGCGTTCGTCGTTGGTATAGCGTTGGTTCACATTGGCGGCGTTCTTGAGGAGATAGGTCAATGCGAGGAAATCGCAGCGGAGCATCATGCGCAACCGGGAATAATCAACCGGCGCGCCGAACTCCTCCAGCGACTTTCGCAAAGACGGGAACTCCAGGCGATTGGCATTAGCGATGGATTGGAAATATTCCCGGTCAAACTGCCGGCCTAGAATCTTCTGGCAGGTGACCTGGAAATAAAAGAAGAACAAAGCCGTCGACAGGATCAAAATTACCACAGCAGCAATCATGGCCGTTCACCTTGGGATAGAAATTCTAGTCTGCGGTTACCTCGACCAGAGCAGGCTCGCCAGTCCTCCGCCGGGTAACCTTGACAGCACTTTCGCTGACACGCACGATTGCGTAAGCCCATACCAGGAGCATTCCCAGCGTGCAAATGGGCACAGTAAAAGAAACCAAAGACCTGGCGAAACTCTCGCCAGTTGTGAGGTGGTATAGCGCCATAGAGGCGGCCGGGCCGGCAAACTGAATGCCCACGCCGCACACGAGCAGTCCTAGCTGCTCGTCCGTCGATTCCAAATGCTGCAGCATGAAGTACAGCATCGTGTTAAGAACCAAGCATGTGAAATACAGGTTCTGGTTGAATTCTGCAATGTAACGGTTGGAGAGCAGGGCGTAATTGCCGAGGAAGGATAATGCTGAGACACCAACGACCAGCACGAAAATGAGGCCGAGCAGCACGCGCACGAAGCGCCACATCTTCTCCTGGTGTTCACAGACGCGCTGGAAGAAGTAGCAGACTAAAAGGAAGGAGGCAACCACGAGCAGGAAATCCGTGGTCCAGTAGACGTAACTGTACTGCGGAGAACTCCAGCCATAGCCGCGCAGAATAAGAGCGCGCACCTGGCCCGCGGCCAACAGGCAGAAAAGGTAGAGTCCTACTCCGGCATGCCGGCGCCTCTGGGCGCTGCGAGTCATGTAAACAAGCAGACACCCTTCGATCAGGATCCCAGCGTACTGAAGTGCGTCTCTGATTATGATGCTGTCCATGAGCGCTCGGCGAACGAGTCATCAAACGACCATCCCCCGAATCACTCATGCGATTCAGAGGAATTTAGTTCTTCGGTTTCGACGGTGGTCCCGGCGGCATCGGTGGAACAGGGTCAGTACCGATCGCCAATAACCAAGCAGCATCGCCCGGCTTCAGGTTCGATGGCTTCGGCGGCGGCCCCGGCGGCATGGGCGGAACAGGATCGGTACCGATCGCCAAAGACCAACTCGCATTGCTCGGCTTCAGGTTCGACGGTTTCGGCGGTGGCCCCGGCGGCATGGGCGGAACAGGATCAGTACCGATCGCCAATAACCCCGGGTTGTCTGCGGCTGCCACAGTTCCAGAGACCGCGCGGCGAAGCGAAACAGCCGTCAGGACAACAAGCAATGCAAGCAGGACAGTAAGCGCTAGGTTCTTCATTGAGGCTCTCCAAGATGAAATAGTAGTACCGGCAAGTAGACACCGGCACACCGGAGAGCCTAAGACTTCATAGGAAGAAAGTCAATACGCACCTGCGCATTTTTTTGCGCGAAGTAGTATTAGACATTTTGTCACTGGTCAGGCCCCTGTCCTGCGGTCGTTTGATTCCTCTAGTTTCCTCCCTTCATATCGTTCGTGTTAGTTATAACGATCCTCGAAATATAGTGCAACAGTACAAGGGTACTGGGTCACAGGTACTGGATCTGAAATTCGCTCCATTCACTTCGGAAACCGTCCTCTCGTGCTCACCGATACTACCACATTTCCAGCCGGGTATTAAGCATAAGGTACACCCCGCGGCATCGCGGCGTCCCAGCCGGATCCGGGGCCCTCCGGCATCCCGAATCCATGGTCCTTGGTGCCGGTTGACCGCAAGGGGGGTGAATGGCATCATACTTCTGTAAGGTCCCTACCGGACCCAGGGGGTGATGCGCAATGCCAAGCCGTTATTTGCGGATAACGATTCTATCGCTGATGGGCCTAGTACTTCTCGCCGTCCTTGTGCGGCGCGGGCACGCCCAATCCACTGACCAGGGGCCCGCTCCCGATGTGGGTCCGACCGTTCTCGCACCCAAGAAAACTCAGCCTGCTCCCCCACAGCCGGAGAAGAAGCCGGAACGGATCAATCCCGACGAAGTCTTCAACATCTCGACCGCAACCAATCTCGTCAACGTCGATGTCATGGTAGTCGACAAAGACGGCAATCCCATTCCCACTCTCAAACGCGACAATTTCAAGCTGTACGATGACGGCGTTCCGCAGACCATCTCCAACTTCGGCACCGAGCAGGCCCCCATGACCACCTGCATGATCGTCGAATTCAGCAACAAGTATTGGGTGCGTCTCTACCTGGCTCTCGAGTACGCTTATAATTATCTGCAGTTTATTCAGCCCAAGGACTGGACGGCAGTGATTTCCTTTGATATGAAGCCGCAAATCCTGACGGACTTCACGCAGGATCGGTCGCAAGTGAAAGGCGCACTGGACATGCTGAGAATCCCGGGATTCAGCGAGATTAACCTGTATGATGCGATTGCCTTCACGCTGGATCGCATGAAGGACATCAAGGGGAGAAAGTCCATTCTCATCCTCTGTACCGGATACGATACGTTCAGCAAGCTGACGTACGATGAGATACTCAAAATCGTGAAATCCTCTGACACCGCCATTTACCCCGTGAGCATCCTGGAGTGGCTGACGGTGCGCTCCATGAGGGGCGACACCATTAACTCCCTGCAAGCGCGGAACGGGTTAGAAACGATCGCTAAATATTCGGGCGGCCAGGCTTACTTCCCGCGCTTCGAAGGAGAGCTGCCCGGGATCTTCGAGCAAATCAACGGGCAACTGCGCACACAGTACGGCCTGGGCTTCGTGCCCTCAAACCCTGCGAAGGACGGTAAATTCCACAAGCTGAAGGTTGATGTTGTAGACGACCAAGGCAACCCGCTGCGGATCGTGAATCCCAAGGGGAAGGTCGTGAAATACCGGGTTGTATCGCGGGAAGGCTATTACGCGCCGAAATCGTAGCTCAGTGCCGGAAGTGCCGCGCACCGGTGAACATCATGGCCAGTCCCAGCCGATTCGCGGTCTCGACGACATCCTGATCCCGTACCGAACCTCCAGGCTGCACCACGGCGGTAGCGCCGGCGCGCGCCGCTTCTTCCACTCCATCCGGGAACGGGAAAAACGCGTCTGAGGCGACCACCGTTCCCTCCAGCGAATGCTTCAACTCGCGCGCTTTGGCGGCGCCGAGTCTCACGGAGTCCACGCGGCTCATCTGGCCGGCGCCGACGCCAACCAACACCCCTTCGCGCGCATAGACGATCGCATTCGATTTCACGTGTTTCACCACGCGCCAGGCGAAGATCAGTCCTCGCATTTCATTTTCCGTGGGCTGGCGATGCGTCACGCATTTCCAGTCCTGGGCGCGTGCGCCCAGCGTATCCGGAGATTGCAACAGCAACCCGCCTCCGATGACTTTAAGCTGTAATCCTTCCTCGTCGCCGGTGGCCGTCCCCATATCCAGCAGGCGGAGATTCTTCTTCTCTCCCAGAAGTTCCAGGGCGAGAGGCTCGTAGCCGGGAGCCACCACAGCTTCGACAAACAATTTGGACATTGCTGCCGCGGTCTCGGCGTCCAGGAGGCGATTGAGAGCGATAACCGAACCGAACGCTGAGACCGGGTCTACATCCAGCGCGCGCTGGTAGCTCTCTTGAAGCGTCGCAGCCGAGCCCACGCCGCAGGGATTCGTGTGCTTGACGATGACTGTGGTTGGCTCGTCAAATTCCTTTGCCAACCGCCAGGACGCCTCGAGATCCACCAGGTTATTGAACGAAAGCTCCTTACCCTGAAGTTGACGCGCGGAGGCGAGGCCGCTCCCGCCGGCCGCGGGGTCCACGTAGAGCGCGGCCCGCTGGTGAGGGTTCTCGCCATAGCGCAAATCCATCGTCTTGCGATAGTTCAGGTGCAGGCGCTCCGGCAGAGTGCCGCCATTCGCCCATCGCTGCAGAGTTGTGGAAATTGCTCCGTCGTAAGCCGCCGTCGTGGCAAAGGCTTTGCGCGCCAGGCGCGCGCGCGTCTCCCGTGAGATGCTCCCCTGGTTCGCGCGCAGTTCCGCAAGTACCGGGGAGAACTCCTGGGCGTCCACAACTACGGCGACGTCGTGGAAGTTCTTGGCCGCGGATCGAATCATCGAAGGTCCGCCGATATCGATATTCTCAATAAGCTCCTCGAGCGTCACTCCGGGTTTGGCGGCCGTTTTCTCGAAGGGATAGAGGTTCACCGCCACCAGGTCAATGAACTCGATGTGATGCTCCGCAACCTGTTTTTGGTGTTGCGGATTGGAACGAATGGCGAGAATGCCGCCGTGAACCTTGGGATGAAGCGTCTTCACTCTCCCGTCCAGCATTTCAGGGAAGCCTGTCACGTCCGAGACGTCGCGAACCTTCAGGCCGCGCTCGCGCAGGAGTTTGGCGGTACCTCCCGTGGACAAAATCTCGACCCCCAACTCCGCCAAGCCCGCGGCAAAGTCCACCACTCCAGTTTTGTCACTGACGCTGAGCAGGGCTCGAGAGACTTTTCGCATGTGTGCTCCTCAATTTGAAGCTGTCAGGCTTTGGCCGCCTTGAATATCAGCTTGCCGTCCTCGGTGCTGATCCAGAACTGCACACTTGCGCAGCGGAACAACTTTTTGATCTGCCTGGTCTTGTCGCCGAGGTATTTTTGAAACCTCGCCGGGTCGACGTTGTCCACTCTTCGGCCCAACTCGCGCTGGGCGCTGATTATGGCTTGCAGAATCTGGTCGGCCTTCTCCGGCTCGATCTCCGGATCCGAGCAAATTACGCAGACCATCTTGGCGGCGGTCAACGCCTCGAGCCCCTGCTTCTGCTGCGCAAACACGCCACGCCCTTCCTCTTTGTCCATCAACCTTCTTTTCCAGAGAGCGTTCTGAACGGCATATTTCTGCGCCAGGGCATTGAGCTTATAACGCTGGCCGAAGCTCAGGTCAGACTGATCTGAGGTGCGCCGTTTGATGTAGTTTTCAACACGGTAGACCATGTCGCGCGGGGGCCGCTCAGAAGCCCCGTTGAAATACACTTCCCACTCAATCTTCAGGCGGCGGATGTCGTCTTCGAGTTTGATCAACTCTTCATCAATGGTCACAGAGGCGCCTCGTGAACAGGTTGCAAGCGGGGATTATACCCACGCTCGAGTGAGGCCAGTCAACCGGAAAGTGGAAGGGCCCTCAGCCCTGAAAGGGCGGGCTAGCAAAGCCCAGGCAAACGGCCTGGGTTGAAGACGTAAGACAATATCTCATTTCCGGCATCAAGCCCTGAAGGGGCGTGATAGCCGTGCATTCCGTAGGTCGCCCCTTCAGGGCTCGACCCCGAAGACCGCCTCCTTCCCCAGGCCGTTGGCCTGGGCTTTGCTAGGCCGCCCCTTCGGGGCTGTGAGTTGCAGGTGAAGTCCAGCTTCGAGTTTAAGCCACCCGGCAACACACATTCAGGACACTACCCCGCGCCACACCCGTTGACGCTCTTGTGCAACTATGCTCAAATGACGCTTTGATATGGAACCTTCCGAACGTGATGCCGGACCGGAGGTTACGGCACTGCTCCGCCAGATCCCGGCAGTGAATGATGTAGTGAACCGGACCGCGCTCAAGGAACTCGAAGCGCGCGTCGGGCGCCGCCTTGTGGTGGAGTGCACGCGACGGGTTCTCCAGCGTCTCCGGGATCGGATCGTTGCGGGCAGGCTTTCAAATGTTTCCCTGCCAGCATTGGAGCAGGAAATCTTCTCCGAGGCCGAAACGGCCGCTCGCCTCTCTCTCGAGCCCGTCATCAATGCCTCCGGCGTGATCTTGCACACCAATCTGGGGCGGGCTCCTTTAGCACGCGAAGCGGTGGAGCATCTGGCGGAAGTGTCCACCCGCTATTCCAACCTGGAATATGAGTTGAAAGCGGGCGAACGCGGCAAGCGGGATGTCCACACAGAGCGGCTGTTTTGCCAGCTCCTCGGCGCGGAAAAAGCGCTGGTGGTGAACAACAACGCTGCCGCCGTGTTGCTGGCCCTGAACACCCTGGCCGAGGGAATGGAAGTGGTTGTCTCGCGAGGCGAGTTGATTGAGATCGGCGGCTCCTTCCGCATTCCCGAGGTTTGCGCTAAGAGCGGCGCCATCCTGCGCGAGGTGGGAACCACAAACCGCACCCGCATCGAAGATTATGCGGCGGCAATCAATGAGCGGACTCGCCTGCTGCTGCGCGTCCACCCGAGCAATTTTCGCATCCTGGGCTTTACGGCTCGTCCTTCTCTGGAAGAGTTTGTCGCGCTCGCGCAAAGGCACAACTTGACCTCAATGGAGGACCTCGGCAGCGGATGCCTGGTTGACCTGTCAATGCAGGGCATCCGGGACGAGCCCACAGCGACCGCCTCTTTGAAAGCCGGCGTGGATGTCGTGACCTTCAGCGGGGACAAGCTGCTCGGCGGCCCGCAGGCTGGAATCGTGGCCGGCAAGCGCGAGTTGCTGGAACGAATCCGCAAGAACCCGCTCTTCCGCGCCCTGCGTGTTGACAAGCTCACCATCGCGGCGCTTGAGGGTACAATTTCTCTTTACCTGCGGGGAAAGACTGACGAGATTCCGGCTTTGCGCATGATCCGGCTTTCTTTGGAGGCGATCCGCCTGCGCGCCACGCGCTTGGCTGAGAAGATTTCGGCTCACCCGCAATTCTCAGTTCGGATCCAGGACGGCGAATCGGTGATTGGGGGCGGGTCAACCCCTGCGCAATCGCTACCCACGGTCTTGCTGGCGATGACGCACGCGAGTCATGGCGCGCAGGAACTTGAACGGCTGTTGCGGCGGAGTTCACCTCCGGTCATCGCTCGGGTCGAAGAGGACGCTCTCCTCCTAGACCTAAGAACCGTGTTTGAAGACCAGGATGGGGAACTGCTCCAAGCCTTGGAAGCGATTGCGTAGACACCGTGTAGGGGCGGCTCGCGAACCGCCCCTACAAGACAATACGACAATTCGGTTATGCGAGCCCTTGTCTTTGACGGAAAACTGGCGTTACGTGAAATCGAAAAGCCCATACCCAAACCTGGTGAGGCCCTGATTCGAGTCACGCTGGCGGGAATCTGCGGAACGGACCGCGAGATACTTAAGGGGTACTCTTCCTTCCGGGGCGTCATTGGCCACGAGTTTGTGGGGCGCGTGGTGGAAAGCGAGGATCCCTCGTGGATCGGCGCGCGAGTGGTGGGTGAGATCAACGTCGCGTGTGGCGAATGCGAGTGGTGCTCGCGAGGACTCAGCCGCCACTGTCCCACGCGGACGGTCATGGGAATTGTGAACCGCGCCGGGTGCTTTGCGGAATATGTTGCCTTGCCCTTGCGCAATCTGCACCGGGTTCCAGACACGGTCCCGGATGAGTCCGCGGTGTTTGTTGAGCCGCTGGCCGCCGCCGCTGAAATTCTGTCTCAGATGCGCCTCGAACCCGGCACGAAGGTCGTGGTTCTTGGAGACGGCCGGTTGGGACTCCTGGTGGCCCAAGTCCTGAAAAACGCCGGGGCGGAAGCAACCCTGGTGGGTAGGCATGCCTGGAAGCTTGAGTTGGCACGGCCCTGGGGCATCAGAGTTGTTACCAGGAGCGAAAGTAAGATGCGGGCGGCAAGTGTTCCAGTCGTCGTGGAAGCCACAGGCTCGCCCCGCGGCTTGGAAGAGGCTTTCCGGCTTGTCCGGCCGCGCGGCACAGTGGTGATGAAATCTACTTTCCATGACCCCGCGCGCTTTGACGCCACCAAGCTGGTGGTGGACGAGATCACCCTGCTCGGATCCCGCTGCGGCGAATTCCCCGCCGCGCTGGAGTTGCTCGAGAAGGGGCAGATCAAGGTGCAACCTCTACTCTCAAAAGTGTTCCCGTTGGAAGAGGGCCTTGAGGCCTTCGAGTATCTGGAGCGGGCAGCCTGCCTGAAGGTCTGCCTGGCGAATCGGCAGTAGGCGGGTGGGCAGATGGGCAGGTCGGCAGGTGGGCAGTACAGGCTGCGGAAAAAGCCCCCCTGGCTGTCATCCTGAGCGGAGCGAAGGATCTGCATTTGGTTGTTTTCAAGGACACACTGATGCTTCGCTCCGCTCAGCATGACAGATGGCCTTTTTCTTCTCCACATACCACCTACCATCTACCACCTACCCCTGCAATCGTGGATAATGAGGTAGAGGAAATTCTCTTGACCATGAAACGAACAGGATTCATAGACTTTTGCACTTGGGCTGGGCTTGCCACTTTGCCTCTTGCTATTGCGCTCAGTGCTCCTTTATGCGCAATGGCTCAAGGCGAGAAGCAGGCGCCTCCGCCACCCCCTGAGGATTTACCGGGCCACGTGAACTACCTGGCCCAACAACTCTACGGCGTGATGCTCGAAGACGCTACGCCCATCACCGATCAAATCCAGAAGTTGGTGCTCGCCCAACTCCAGGAGTGGATGATGGACCGCTCGCCCACCGATGTCGAGGTGCGCCGGGATGTAGACATGGCCTTTTCGGAGTTGCATTACCCGCTGTCCGGGCAGGCGGCAGCCTTCGCGCGACCGTGGAAAGATCAGGTGGTAATCGGGGCCGGTTACACTCTGGGCTGGACTAACATTGACCGCACGAACGCTCTCGGAATCTTTTCCAGCCAGCAGGGCCACAGCCATCTTGTGACTGTGACGAGTTTTGTACCACGGTACGACCTCCACTACGCGTTTCCTCAGGAGCCGCCGGGCGACGCTTTCCGGTTCTTTGTCTACGGCTTCAGGTTGGGACAGAGCCAGCCTCGTCTGAGCGCCACCTTCTATTCTTTCGATGGAAAGAACTTGAAGTCTTTGTGGGAAGTCCACGACTTGTACGATGGCAAGATTTACTTCGAGAAAGATCGCGTGGCGATCCGATTCCTGAATGAGCAAGAATATATCGAAGAAGCCGCTCACGGGCGCAGACCGCCACGCCACCAGACCGTTTACACCATCACGCCCACGGGTTTAGATGTCCAGAGCGAGCAGGATATTCCGTTCTGAAGAGCAACCGCCCATGCCCACCTGCTGACGGACACCCTGAAAGCACGAAATCGACTCCCCTCCTTAGCTAAGGAGGGGGTACGGGGTGGTTTGGTCCCGTCGTGGTCCTGGCACCCGCCACCCCTGCCCCTCCTCCCGCTGAGGAGGGGAGTCATTTCTGACTCCTGCTTCACCCCAGCCACTGCGGATTGTGGGCAGTCCCATCGAAGTCAATCGTCGTCTTGAAAGGCTCGAACTCGCCGCGCGCGGCCAGGGGCGCGGTCTTGGCCAGAATTGCGGAAAGCTGTTCTTCGGTGAGAGGTTTGAAGGTGCGGGCGGCATCCAGCGCCTGCTCGAGAATCTGCAGGCTGTCACAGCCGGTGATGACGACAGACGTGGGCAGATTCATGGCGTAGTGCAGGCACTCGACGGGCGTCACTACGTTGCTCTTCAGCACAAACCCGTCGCCCATGGACTTCATTCCGAGCACCCCGATGCCGTGCTGAGTCAGAACCGGGACCACCTTCCTGGCGAAGCTCTTGTAGTGAGCGTCCATAACGTTCAAAGGCATTTGTACCGTGTCAAAAATAAACCCGTGGTTGAATGCGGTGTGCAGCATCTTTAAATGAATGTCCGGGTCCTTATGGCCGGTGAAGCCGATGTAGCGAAGCTTGCCTGCCTTTTTTGCCTCCATCATGGCTTCGAATGAGCCGCCGGGGCCGAAAATGCGGTCCGGGTCGCCTGGGCGAATGACCTCATGAAACTGAATGAGGTCGATCGTGTCGGTTTGCAGGCGCCGGAGCGATTCGTCAATCTGCTGTGCTGCCAGCGCCTTCACCTGGCCATCAATCTTGGTCATCAGGAAAACCTTCTTGCGGTAACCATCGCGCAAAGCCTTGCCCATGCGCACTTCGCTCACGCCGTCGTTGTAGTCCCAACAATTATCCAGAAAGTTGATGCCTCGATCGACAGCAGTGCGAACGATGCGAATGCTTTCCGCTTCGTCTTTTTGAAGACCGATATGGAAGCCGCCCAGCCCCACCAGCGACACCTTCTCGCCGCTGCGTCCCAGCTTGCGGTAAGGTATGTCGCCCGCGGCGGCAAGCGGTTGAGCGGATAGAGCCTCAAGCGCGGGAACACCTACCGTGCCTGCGACGATTCCCACGCCCGCTTGGCCCAAGAACTGACGACGGTTGGGTTTTCGTAAACTCATTGGGTCGCCTCCTGGTTTTCACACGGCACTACAGTTTGGTGTAGAGCCGGCTTTACAGGCTGAAAAAGCCCTTTTGACTGTCATCCCGAGGAGTTCCGATCTGATCGGGACGACGAAGGATCTCCGCAGGCCGTTGAGACTGCAACTACTGGGATTCCCCGATTCCTGGGGTCCGATGGACCCACCGGGGTCCCGAAATCGGACTTCGCGGAGTTTACCCCGAGCACCCAGAGCGAGATCCTTCGCTTCGCTCAGGATGACAGCAAAGGGCTCAGAATGGCACGGTACAGCGTTTTTTCAGCAGCCTGTTTACCGTGCCAATTGCCGAGTTAGATTCCCCGTTACAGCATCCAACTCCAGACTGTGCGTTTCCTTGCCCCGAGCAACACCATTAACTATGCTACCACAAATCTCCAGGTTGAACATCGGCTAGAGCCTCGCAGCCCCCAGCGCGTTCTCCCAGTATTTCTGGCGTTTCTTGGACATGTCGCCAAGCAGCAGCGGCGACACGTCGTCGTCGAACTTTTCCAGGATTTCAAACTCGAAGGCCGACTCCCCGTGGGCGTTCCAGGCGGTCTGCAGTTGCGGATTGCGGTGGGAACCGTTGCGCAACTGGAACCACACGCCATTCTGGGCCGTGTCCAGGTGATCGGAGGCGCCCACCCAGACTTCTCCCGAAATCTTCGCGCGCACTGCGAAGATACCCTTCGGAGTTATTCTCGCCTTGTATGCCTTGCGGGCTTCTCGTCTGTCCATGGCCTTCCCTACCGAAGTTCGAGGCTTTCGAGCATCGCGTTGAAGGTCGTCTTATAAGCGTCAAATTGAGATTGCGGGGCGATGCAAATAAGCGCAAGCATGAAGTCACTCTGGCGCGCGGTAACCAGCAGGTCGCGCTCTTTCTGACCCGGAAGCGGCGAGTCGGACTCAAGCAAAGTGGAAAGGGCGGAGCGTCCCTTCAGGTTCATGGCGCGCTGCTCGATCACCTTCAGATTCGGGTTCGACGCCCGCAACAAATCGAGCAACTCCTCTGTAGCATCGACCAGTCCCCAACTACCCTGGCGCGAGCCTTGAGGCTGGAATCGGCTGATGGATATGCCGAACGCTTGCGCCGCGCCGGTCTCCGGCAACTCGACGATTCCTCCCGGCGGGACTAAAACGACGGCGTCTTCATTCCGTTGCACGCGCCAGTTGTCAGGATAAGCGATGGAAATCCCGTAGCCGTCAAACTTGATGAGCCGGCCCGAAGGCGGAGGTGGACTCGCGGAATTGGCAGCGAGGGAAGGCGCTGTTTCTGCGCTCGACGGCGCGCCGAGACTTAGAAGGCGCTTCTTGGCGTCCTCGAATTCCGGGCTGTCGCTCTTTCGCCTCCCGGTCGGCCCATAAATGAAGCTGTCACCGCTCGCCTCCGCAGCTATTCTCTTGGCGCGATCCTCGGGGTTGGGATGGTCAGAGAAAAACTGCACCGTCCTCCGCGGGTACTTCTTTTCGACGATCTCGAAGAACTCCGCCAGAGCGTGAGGGTCGTAACCCGCCCGGTACAAGATGTATGTCCCCACCGCGTCGGCCTGTATTTCAGCGTCGCGAGAGTTCTTCAGCAAAATCGAGTTGACTCCAAGGTCGAGGCCCAGTGCCGTCAACTGGCCCGTCAAACTCCCCGACCGGCCAAGCATACTTTCGAGAAGCGCCAACGGCGCCTGGGCCAGCAGCGCCTCCGAGGCCGCGTGGGTCCCGTGGCGCATCACCACGTGACCGCTTTCGTGCGCCATCACCCCGGCAAGCTGAGCTTCATTCTCCGTCGCCTCGATTGCGCCTCGGTCCAGATAAACGTACCCGCCCGGTAAAGCAAAGGCGTTGATCTCAGAACTGTTGATGACTTTAAAAGTCCAGACATAGGCCGGGCTGTTACTCGGCGCAAGCGAAGCCAGTTGCCGCCCCAAATCGTTGATGTAGCGCAGAACCTGCGGGTCCTCTAAAATCGGGTATGTTCTGTCGACTTCTTCAGCGCGCTCCTTGCCCAACTGGACATCCTGCTGCGGGCTGAACAGGTTGAAGCCCGGCTTGAAGCCCGGAGTGTCGACGCCCCACGCCACGCTCAATGAGAGGAAAAAAGCCGCCAGCGCCATGGATGCCGGGAGTTTGACGTGTGGCCGTCGCCGCAATCCGCCGTTCATTGCCTCAGTTCCGTTACGGTTTAGAGTTGATCTCGCAGCTCGACGTGCTCAATTCTACCTGTTCTCCCGACCCACGCCTGAGACTGGCGCATTGCTCGTGTCAGTCAACAAATGGTAGTGTCTCAGTTCGAATTCGTAGCGGCGAGTTTAGCTCGCCAAATGGCGGCGTGAAGCCGCCTCCACTTCTTTGCGACCTTTGCGCACTTTGCGCCTTGGCGTGAAACCGGTTTGTTTGGCGCTCAATCACTAGCATACTCACCTAACCCCATATCCTATACACGGCGCGGTCGCCCAATTCCTCTTCGATTCGCAGCAGGCGGTTGTACTTGGCCAGCCGTTCTGAGCGTGTGACGGCTCCGACTTTGATCTGCCCGGCACTCGTGGCAACTGCCAGGTCCGCCATCGTATCATCCTCGGTTTCGCCAGAGCGCGCGCTGACCACGCATCGATATCCGTGCCGCTTGGCCATGGCGATCACCTCCAGCGTTTCCGTGAGCGTGCCGATCTGATTCATTTTGACCAGCACGGCGTTGGCCGCTCCCGATTCGATCCCTTTCCTCAGCCGGTCGGGATTGGTGGCGAAGAGATCGTCGCCGATCAACTGCACGCGCGCGCCGAGCCGCTCCGTCAGGAGCCTCCATCCGTCCCAATCGTCTTCGGCCACTCCATCTTCGATGGAGATAATCGGATAACGGCTGCACCACTGGGCGAGCCGGTTCACCATTCCCTCGGCGTCCGTCTCCACGCCTTCGCGAAGCATCCGGTAGCGGCCGTTTGCGTAGAAGTGGCTCGACGCTACGTCAACCGCGATGGCCGCGTCCTGGCCGGGTCTGAGGCTGGCGCGCTCAATCGCCTCCATCATAAGCTCGAAGCCCTGCTCGTTGGTTCTGAGTTCGGGCGCGTATCCGCCCTCATCCGCCACGCCGGGACGAAAGACGCCGCGGGATTTCAGCGTTTCCTTCGCCGCGCGACAGATCGCGACCACATCAGCGAGCGCATCCGAATAGCGGCTGGCGAGCAGGGGAATCACCTGGTAATCCTGAAAGTCGATGTTCCCACCGCCGTGAAGTCCTCCGCTCATGATGTTGACCATGGGAACCGGAAGCTCCGTCGCGGCCACGCCGCCCAGGTAGCGGTAAAGAGGCAGGCGGGCAGAAGCCGCAGCCGCGCGAGCCGTCGCCATCGAGACGCCCAAGAGCGCGTTAGCACCCAGCCGGCCTTTGTTGGCGCTGCCGTCCAGGGCGATCAGGCGATTATCAACCCGAGGCTGATCCATCGCGTTTTCACCGCGCAAGGCGGGCGCGATGACCTGCGCGACGTTGGCGACGGCCGTCATCACACCGCGGCCAAGGTAACGCTTCGCGTCCCCATCGCGTAGCTCGATCGCCTCCGCCTTGCCCGTCGATGCGCCCGCGGGGACAATCGCGCGGCCGAACGCTCCATCGTCCAAAAAGACTTCAACCTCAAGGGTGGGATTGCCCCGCGAATCGAGCACTTCGCGAGCGCGGATGTTGGAGATCTTCGACATGTCTTAGCCTTCAGCTCTCAGCTTTCAGCTTTCAGCTTGACCGAGCCACCTCATCCGCTGCCTTAGCCATCAATTCATGCAAGGCACGCGGCTCTTCGAGAAGCAATCGATTTGCAAAGGCCCTCACTCGCTGCTTCGTCGCCTCATCGCGAATATACTCGACCGGCGACTTCCCGTCTATGCGCGCCAGCATCAGGGCGCCGAGGTGGCGGACGGTCATTTTCTCAAAGTCCACCAGAGGTGCTTCTGCGGTCGCTCTCACCAATTCACTCCAAAAATCGCGGGCCGCCGAAAAATACATCGCGGCAAATTGAGGCTGGTGGAACGCCTTTAGAAAAAGGTGGTTCAAAAGAAATCCGGCATCGAAGGCCGGGTCGCCCCAGTGAACGACCTCAAAATCAATCAGGAAAATGCGGCTGTTCTGGACGAGCATGTTTTTGGGGCTGAAATCGCCGTGCACCACGGCGGTGCGGATTTGCCAGGAATCGTCGATCAGTCGCTGGACGAACACGCCTACATCGGGATTTCTCGCCGCGGTTGTTCGATAGTACGGATCGATGCGGAGTTGGTCGAAAACAGCGCGCTCCGCGAACGCCCTCCGGAATGAAGGGTCGCGCTGCGAGGCGGTAATCATGAGTGCCAGAAGCCTTCCAGCCTGGCGCGCCACGTCCAAATCGACTTGGCCTTCGAGCAGCGCCTCTTTCCACGTCACTGACTCCGCCGGCGCCGCGGTCATGACGAAGAGGTAGTCATCACGGCCGACATGAACGACTTGCGGAACACTCCCCGGACCCAGCACGGGGCTTAGCGACTGGATGGCCTCCGCTTCGCTGAAGATGCGGCTGCGCTCCGAGCGCCAGTCGTCCTTGACGCGCAACTTCTCGAGCGACTGCTTCACCACCCAGCGCCGTTCCTCGCCATCAGGTCCCTTCCCTTCGACCAGCAGCACAACGTTCGAAACCCCGCCCCCAAGCTCGCGGACCGACATCGGCGCGCCAAGCGGCCAGAGGCCGTGCCCCACGAGGTAATCCGTGACGTTTCCGGCGGAGAGGAGGATGGGCTGTTTGATCATGAGGGTATCGGATTTAAAAACCTCGCGCATCGTCTTGCATGTTCGAAATCGCCCGCATCGGCGACGGCACAGAATGCCGCCCAGGAAATGTGGCCGCCAATCCAGCGCGCAGCCCCGTTGGGCTGAACATGAGTAGCCGGGGGCGTTGCCCCATAAGCGCTAACTTAAAGCCTCAAGTGGCGGCAGTATAGGTCTCGCTCACCGCTAATACAGGCCCGGAGGGCCGACAGGGAGTAGCCCACGGCGCGAGCCGTGGGGCCGGGGAGCCACCGCCGGTTATCGCAGCCCCGGAGGGGCGGCAGAGGCTTCCACGCGAGATCTGTCGCCCCTTCCGGGGCTGTGAATATTAGCGCCGCATTCCTTCCCACGGCTCTCGCCGTGGGCTACTTTCTGACGCCGCTCCGCGGCTCTCGGAGTCCCGGCACCTTAAGTTAGCGCTTATGGGGCAACGCCCCCGGAAAACGTCGCCCCTTTCCCCTCTCCCCGCCAGCGGGGAGAGGGGTGCCGAAGGCGGGGTGTGGGGCCCGCTCCGGGGGTTTCACCCCCGGCTACTCAACTTGCTCCCCTCCGGGGAGCGCCGACCCGCCCGCCTTGAGACCTGGCAGTCAGAGGAGCGCGGGCTTCGAGCGTATTCGGCAGTCCATGGCGATAGAAAATCTTGAAACAGCCTCTACGCTCCGCGAAACTTCCTTGCGACCGGCTGCCCGGTGGCATCAACGGTGTCGAGCAGTTCGTATACTGCTCCACAAGTCGGGCACACCACCTCGGCTTTGCGGCCGTCTTCTTTGCGGCAGACTTCCTTCAGCACTCCGAAATGGCCATCCGGAGATAGAAAGTACTCGAACATAAGCTGATTGCAACGTGCACAGTGTTGTCTCCGGCGCTGCGCAGTCTCGTGAATCATGGCCTTGTCGCGTTCTCCTCCTCTCAAGAGAGTATTGCATCTCTCGAAAGCAGGAAACAGAAATTACGCCCCTTCGAGAGCCCCGCCAGGGGCGACATACAGTAGCCCAGGGCGAAACCCCTGGGTCAGGCGTCTCTAACCCCGCCTTCGGCACCCCTCTCCCGCTTGAGCGGGAGAGGGGACAGGGGTGAGGGAGCGCTCGTCCACCCACGGCTTGCGCCGTGGGCTAAACGCTTGCGCCCGCTCCGCGGGCTGACGGCTCGAACGGACCTGCAACTCGGATCATAACCGGGACTGCATTATAATTGTCGTGCAGGCGCAGGCAGGCTGGAAGCTGAAGCGGGGGACCATTGGAAAGTCGAGGGGGGATTGTCGTGCACAAGAAAAAGCTGGTCCGTCTCAAAGCCAAGAAGGATGATGCACACCTCGTTGAGGAAACGCGGGACGGGCATGTACACGCGCCCTATGATCCTCAGGTCGAAAAACAATTGAGGCTGGGGCGGCAATTCATGGCGAAGTATCGCGCCGCATTCCGGGCTTTGGCCGAATGACCACGGGTCCCGAAGGGACCCAACATCAGTAGCCGTAGGTGAAACCTACGGTGGCGAGAACTCGAGATGAATGTCTCAACCCCGAAGGGGTTGAATAATCTCATTGACCGGCGGTCGGTCTTCGAGCACTCGACGATCAGTTCGACCCCTGCGGGGTCGACAGGTGTAATGAGGAGGCAACGGGTCCGTAGGTTTCACCTACGGCTAATGATGTTGTTGCCCCTCGGGCAACCAGAAACCGGAGTAAACCATGAACCTGCGTATACCACGTAGAGACTTTCTGAAGAGTTCATTCGCATTGGCAATGGGAGGCAGCGCACTGCAGGCTGGCGCAGTCCGCGCGGGCCAGGCATCCTCGTCAACCGCCGGCGCCAAGCTGGAATGGCGCAACAAGCAAGCGGAGATGCGCTATCGCAAGCTAGGCCGGACGGGGTACATGATTTCGGAGATGGTGTGCGGCGGCGACCCCATATCACCCGCCAACAACCGCCACGTCGAACTGGCCATCGAAATGGGGCTGAACTATCTGGACACAGCGCCGGAATACGGGGAGGGCGAGAGCGAGCGGGGCTACGGAGCAATCATTCGAGGGTCGAAGCGCGACCGGGTGTTCGTCAACACCAAGATCAGCGTTTTTCCGGATACGCGCTTCGCGGCCTACGAGATGTTGTATGCGCGCCTCAACCGCGACGAGCAGGCCGCCATTCTGCGCGAAGTGAGCGAGGACATCGAGCGGCGGCGGGTGACGGTGCCGAACTATTTCGGCAACTATTTCAACGGCCAGATTCGCCAGGTGGAGCAGGCGGCGCTGGCGAACGCCATGGAGAAGAAATACGGCGCGAAAATCGACCGGCCGCAGGTTTACGTCAAAACCATCATCGATTCGCTCGAGGGCAGCCTCAAGCGGCTCGAGACGGATCACGTGGACCTGATGATGTGCCCGCATGCGTGCTCGTCCCCCGCCGAGGTGCAAATCCACGAAATCTATGAAGCTTTCGAGACGCTGCGAAAGCAGGGCAAAGTGAGGTTTCTCGGGGTCTCGGCGCATAACGACCCGGCAGGCGTTCTCAAGGCTGCCATGGGGACGGGTGTTTATTCCGCCGCCATGGTGGCGTGCAACATCCTGAACTGGCACTACGTCGCGCCGGTGGTGGAAGAAGCTTACAAGCAGAATTTCGGGGTGATTGCCATGAAAGCCTCGCAGGTCATTTTTCGGCCGGACCGCTCAACCTCCCCGGTGCCGGAGCGCGCCGCGCTGCTCGAGCAGACAATTCCCGGCGACATGAATCTGCACCAGAAAGCCTACCGCTTTGTGCTGAACAACCCGCACGTCTCCGCTGTGATCTCGCAGATGGAAAACGAAAAGCAGGTTAGGGAGAATTTGCCGGTGGTGAGAGCGTAGCGCACTCTTCCAATCGGTTGACAGCCGTCTCGCTTGGGGCATAGGCGCTAGAATAGGCTTGATCGGGTTCCGGAGCCCGCCGGGGCGGGCGCAAGAATGTGGCCCACGGCGACAGCCGTGGGGGGAAAGCAGGCCCGGTGCGCCTGAAAAGCCCCGGGAGGGGCGACAGAGCTGTCTGGATAATCGCAGATCTTCTGTCGCCACTACGTGGCTCAGCGCGCTCTCTGTCTGCCGTGATCCCACGGCTCGCGCCGTGGGCCACATTCTTGCGCCGCTGATGCGGCTTGGCGTGGGGTGACGGCTTATTCTAGCGCCTATGCTCCCTTGGGGAGAGGGCTATGTCGCAGAGCTCTGCCCCCCGGCCGAGAAGGCGAGCCAGGTTTCCCCGCCTTAGTCGGTCGGCACGTGGCGCACCTTCGTCGCCTGTGATCCCGGCCCGGGCTGCGGCACGGGCTTGGGCATCTCTGAATCTTTAAACCTCGGCAGCATCTGGTCCGCCATCGCCACGGCGTATACGGCCGAAGCGATTTCAACCGCGCCTTCTCTCACATCTTCTTCGTAGATTCGCTCGTAGTTGTCAAGGTTAGTGTGATGCGTGAACGAACCGTAGTCGAACGCATCCTGAGCCAATCCGATTCCGGGCAAACCGGCATTACTGAACGAAGTGCTATCCGTTCCTCCCACCCTGCGGCTGTCGGAGGGGGTCACACCCATGAAACCCCATTCCGCGAAGGGCGTCATCGCATCGCGCACCATATCCGCCGCGCCCGGTGGGCCGAACACTGAGCCACCGCGCGGTTTACCAGTGCCCGAATCGATGTTGAAGTAGGCATCCAGCTTCGCGAACTCCGGCTTCCGATTTTCGAAACTTCCGAAGTGCTGCTCGACATAGGCCAGCGACCCGAGCAATCCCTCTTCCTCCCCACTCCACAGGGCGATCCGGATAGTGCGGCGCAGCTGCACATGCAGGGTTGTGAGAATTCGCACGGCCTCGAGCATCATTGAAGCTCCGATTCCGTTGTCGGTTGCGCCGGTTGCGTCGTGCCACGAATCAAAGTGGCCGCCCAGCATCACGATTTCGTCCTTCTTATCGCTGCCCGGAATTTCCCCGATGGCGTTATAGACGGTCGTCCCTTCCGGGTATTCCTTGTTTTGAATGTCGATCTTCAGCGTCACAGCGGTTCCGTCGTCCATGAGGCGCGAAATGCGCCCGTAATCCTCGTTCCGCATCACCAGGGTTGGCACGGCGCGCGTCCAATCGTAAGTCGCGTTCTGCTGCGCAACGATCACGCCGTGCGCGCGCCCGGCATCGTTCACACGCACCAGCGCGCCATTATCCACCAGGAACTGATCCACCTGGCGCGAAACCTCCTGGCGCGTCAGTTGTCCTTCCGGCAGTTTCGGCTGCTCGGGAAAACGGAAGGGCCGCGGATTCTTCGCGTCGAAGCGCGATTTCCATTCGTCTTCGGAGCGCCGCATGGGCGCCGGGTTCATTTCCTCGGGCACCTGGACGTGCTTCCCCACGAACACAATCGCGCCATGAACCTTCTCTTTGACGGAATTGAGATACGCATCGAGTTCTGCCTGGGTTAGCTGTTTCGGATCGGCGGGTTTAGGCGCCGCGGGCATGGGGGGCGCAGCCCATTTGGGCTCGGGCGGTGGAGGCGAGCCTCCGAAGAAGTTGAATCCCCCGCCCCTTGGCGGCGCCATCCCCGGCGGATCGATCAACACCACCTGCGCGGTCACCGCCCCCTTGGTGCTGGGCGTCCATGCCAACGGCTTGGCCATCAATTGGCCATGAAACGGCGTAACGGCTTCCGCCACAAGGTCGACGTTTTCCCAGCCGGGCACTGGGGTTGCTGCGCTTTCCGGCTGAAAGGTCCATGGCTCGAGATGCGTGTTCGCCAGGCCCCAGGAAGCCATCGTCCTCACCGCCCAATCGTCTGCGGCTTTCAGGTTCGGTGTTCCCGTCACGCGTGGGCCGTACACGTCAGCCACTTCGTGAATAATCCACATGATTTTCGAGTTGTTGGTCTCTTCGGCGCGAATCTGAGCGTACACTTCCGGCGCTTCGGGCGCCGGCGCCGCCACCGGCACGGCCGCCAGCAGCAGACAGCCAAGCATTAAACCGCCGACTCTTGACACGTTTCCTCCCCCCTCAGGCCAAAACCGGCTCGGTTCGACCTCGCCGGTTCGCACGATTCTCCAGGAATGTTCCAGGTACTCGGGACAAGATACATCGCGCCTCCATGGAAATCAATCACACTATGCGGGATACCGGTACCGCAACTTACTTCCGGCCTGAAACGTCCATAAGACTGCGGGCGTTGGGGTAGGGCTTGCCCTACCCACGTCGGGTTAGCGGGAATGCGGGGACGGCCAGCCGTCCCCCGACAACGGCACGCGGGTCGCCGGTCGACGGACGCACTTTGTGGAACTTTTAGCCGCTCCAAGCGGAATACCCGATGAAAGCGGAGGACGATGGCCGATCTCACTGAGCTTCGCGATGAGCAGTTGCTGCGGATGATGCAGGCCGGCGACGAAAACGCCTTTACCTCGCTGTATCGGCGTCGTCAAGGAAACATTTACCGCTTTGTGCTCGAGATGAGCGGGTCGGCCCCCCTCGCCGAGGACGTCACGCAGGAAGTGTTCATGGCGCTGATTCGTGAGAGTCGCGGATACGACCCGTCGCGCGGTCCCCTCTCCGCCTATCTGATCGGAATGGCGCGCCATCACGCCCTGCGGATGCTCAAGCGTGACCAGACGTACGTCTCGGCGCCGCAAGCGGAAGAGAGTTGGAGGGATCCGGGAGACGCCGCTCCGGCGGCCGGCGAAGACCCACACTCCGTGATGACCCGCCGGGAAGCGATCGATTCGGTGCGCCAGGCGATCTTGAGCTTGCCCGAGCACTACCGCGAGGCTGTGGTTTTGTGCGACTTGAATGAGATGAGCTACGAGGAAACGGCGTCGGTTTTGGATTGTTCGGTGGGGACGGTGCGGTCGCGATTGCACCGCGGCCGCGCCTTGCTCCTCCAGAAACTCACGGGCGGGGTGAAGGTGGAGCCTGCCCGTGAGGCGATCAATGGCAGCAGGTGTCTGGCATGAATTGCAAAGACTTCGGAAACATGATTCACGAGCTGGTGAGCGGCCGGGTGGCTGACAAGACAACGCAGCTCGAGGCTTTGGAGCACGCTGGCCATTGCCTTTGGTGCGCCCGGCGTCTGGATGAAGAGAACAAGCTGACGGAACGGTTGCAAGCCTTCGCCGGCAGTCTTCAGCGACAGCGCGCGCCGCTGCGAATAGAAGCGGAACTGCTTCAGGCTTTTCGTGAAAGGAAGCTCGAAGAAGGTACGCCGCTTTTTGGGGCGGCTTGGAGACGCTTTTGGCGCGGCGCAGCCTGGGGGCTGGCAATCGCCGCGATGGCTGCCACGGCGTGGATCATGATCATAGAATGGCCGCGCTTTCATCGGGGCACGAGCGTCGTTCCATCGCACGTCTCCACCAGCCGGCCGCAGGTTAGCCCCAACGCTTCAAGGGCTAACGTTAACCCGGGTTCGGGCGAGACAGGCGCCACCCTGAAGAGCGACGCCAAAACCCCGGCCGCTCATATTGGGAATTCGCAGCGGCCCCTGCCGGACGAATCTCGAAGCGAAGCGACTACGGATTTCATTTCCCTTGGGACTTGCGACGACTCCCAATGCATGGAAGAGGCCACGCTGGTCCGCGTGGCGCTCCCTGCCGAAGCGCTATTGGCGTTCGGGTTGGGGACGGACAACGAATATGCGCCGGACGCCATGATTCAGGCCGACGTCGCCTTGGGGAGCAACGGAGTTCCATTTGCGATTCGGTTTGTGAATTAGGAGGCGAATCGGGTGATCGGGAGATCGGGTGATCGGGTGAACAAAGGACGGAACGCGAATGGGGTGATCAGTGGATCAGATGAGCAAGAAATCTGGACGGCATTGTCTGGCGGGCGGGTGCTCGCGGGGTGAGACCACCGTTCTGCTCTTTGCTGACCCGATCACCCGATCTCCCGATCACCCGATTCGCGCAGGAGGAGACGATATGAAGAAGCACACGTCAAGATTAGCGACGATCTGGGCAGCAGGGATCTGCTGCCTGTGCGTGGCTGCGGCCTTGATGCCTAACGCCACGGCACAGAATCCGCCCGCTGGGGGTGGCGGCTTCGGGAGGGCACGTTTCTTTGGCGCCGAACTATTCTCAGCCGGCAAGGTGGTGACCGGGGCGCCCTATTCTGCGCAAGCGGTTACTGTACACACCCAAGTTCTGGCGGATGGAAACAGCATTCACACCACGACGACCGCCAACCTCTATCGCGATAGCCAGGGAAGAACGCGACGCGAGCAGGAACTCGGAGCTATCGGCCCCTGGGCTGCCGAAGGTGGCCCTCGTCAACTGATAGCGATTGGCGACCCCGTGGGCGGATCAATCTACATGCTGAATCCCAAAACCCAGGTGGCTCGCCAGATGCCCTTCCCCGCGCGTGCGGGAGCACGCAGGAATGCTGAAAGGGCCCAGCGTGCAAAGACTGAGAACCCCAACGTGACAACGGAGTCGCTCGGCACGCAAGTGATCAATGGAGTGACGGCGCAAGGGACTCGCACTACTCGCACCATCCCCGCCGGTCAAATGGGCAACCAGGCTCCGATTGTAATCACCATCGAGCGCTGGTACTCGCCGGAACTGCAAACTGACGTTACGCGCAAGGAAACCAACCCGCAGTTTGGCGATACGACGTTCCAGTTAACGAACATCGTGCGCGCGGAGCCCCAGGCCGCGCTCTTCCAGGTGCCATCCAACTACGACGTTAAGAGTGGGCGACCTTCGAACCAGGGACAGGCGGAAGGAACGCCTGCAGAACAGTAAAGGCGATTCGAGCGCCGGGGCGGGCCTTGTGCCGCCCTCCGCTCGCCGCCTGCCTCGATTGCGGCATGCCCACATCACGCGCCGTCGCCTCACTCATCACAGAATGGGCGCCGCCCACAGTCATGCCCGCCCTGATGTCGTCATGTTTCCCCTAGCTTTTTCTCTTTCTACGACGCCTAACCAATTGAACTGCCGACCTCGTGTCGCTGGACACTGGGGCGCGAATGGATTAGGCTAGTTTGCGGCTGATGAGCGGCGCGACGGAGCTCTTGCCGTGAAACACGCGAGGCCAGTTCCGTCTTGAACGATGGTTCTGTCCAACAGGCTTCCACCACTAGCGTTTGCAGTACGGTCGTCATGGAGATGTGGCGTCACGCTCTCAATCATTTGTCTCCTCTCGTCGCACGCAATTAGCGCCCAAGAAGAACTCGAGCATCCCTACATCGAGCCTAGGGACATCAAGCCTGAGACCTGCCTGACCTGTCATCCCGAGAAAGAACAAGGCCGGTTTATCCATACCGCGGTCAGGATGGGTTGCCCGCAGTGCCACCACATCGTGTCCGAGAAAAACAAAACGACGATCACCTTGTTCTCTTCCGAACCCTACTTATGTGAAAGGTGCCACGAGGCAAATCGAGGCACGGTCATTCACGGTCCGTACAGGAACGGCCAGTGCCTGATCTGCCACGATCCGCATGCCTCGGAATTCAAGGCACAGACACGCGCTGATTTGAATACGCTCTGCCTGGAGTGCCACGCGCCAAGACGCAGCGCGGGGAATACAGTAAACCTCTTCGGGCTGCAGTCCATTCCGAAGGCCGAGTTCGAAGCGGCCCCAAAAATTGAACTCGATCCCAGCTTGCGTTTCGGACATCCCCGGCCGTCTCATCCTGTTGCCGAAGTTGCGGATCCGCTGCATGCGGGCGAAAAGATGTCGTGCCTGAGTTGCCACGCCCCGCACGCTTCGGAACGGGCGCACCTCCTCGTTTCGGCGAACGGCGGCGAAAGCGTCTGCGAGGCGTGCCACCGGGCCATCGACAAACAGAAGGAAGGCAAACCTAATGGCCAGGCACAGCAAACCGTAGGGCGGGAGAACCTGTGAGAACTCCCTTTTCATGTCATTCCGAGGAGCCGAAGGCTACGAGGAATCTCGCAGTGCCTTGAAAATGCTCAGAGCAAGATTCCTCGCGGAGTTTACCCTGAGCACCCAGAGCGAGATTCCTTCACTTCGTTCAGGCCAGGCTCTTCGCTTCGCTCAGGATGACAGCGAAGGGCTCGGAATGACAGTCCGGAGGAGGTTCTCAAATAGACTACCAGCCTTCGCGGTACGGCAGCTTTGCTGCCGCACTCCAAGGAACCCACTTGCTTACGAGGTGGTTTTTGGGAAACAATCTTCTTGGCACGAGTAGCGAATCGCCGATCTCGGAGCGCGTGTCGCAAGTCTAGTGCTGAGTCGCTGGAACGCGAAAGCTGAGCGCTGGCGCTTGCCGGCGACTGCATGTTACTGAATGGAGGGATTACCTCATGGCCCAGACTCTGTCACGCAGGACTTTTGTTTCATTGGCGGCGCTGGCGGCGTCAGGTTTGAAGTTGAGTTTCGCAGCCGGGGACGAGACGCCGACTTCAATCCTGCCTCGACTCGGCGTCATCACGGACGAACTGACAGAGAACTTCGAAAAGGCGTTGGATTTTATTTCGGAGCATTCTCTGGGCTGTTGCGAGGTGCGTGAACTGTGGAGTAAGAATGTGGTCAAGCTCTCTCAGGAGGAGTTGGAGCGCGCCAAACAACTGATTGAAGAGCACCACCTGAAGGTTTCTGAAATCGCCTCGCCGCTTTTCAAGTACAATTTGCCAGGCATGCCTTCGCCACGCCCCAACTGGGGCGATACTTTCAAGGCCGCCGACTTGTCGGACAAGGACACCGAGAGTCTGCTGGAACGTGTGTTCAGGCTCGCCCCGTTTTTCGGGACTTCCAAAGTGAGGGTTTTCAGTTATTGGCGGGTCGAGGATCCGGAAAAGGCTTATCCGTTGGTCCGCGACCGCTTGGCTAAGGCAGCCGCGATGGCTGCTCAGCACAACATCACGCTGCTTCTCGAGAATGAAACCGATTGCAATGTGGGGACCGGAAAAGAGCTGGGGCGGATGGTTCGGGACATCAATTCACCCAACCTGCTTGCTATGTGGGACCCCTGCAATGCGCTGGGACTGGGCGAGGTCCCCTACCCCGACGGCTACCGCGAAGTCCGCGGCCTCTTCCGCCATATGCACGTCAAGGACATGCGGAAAAATCCCGCCACAGGGAAGTTTCAATACGTTCCGGCCGGCAAAGGTGCGATCGACTATCGGGGGCAATTCAAAGCGCTGCGCAATGATGGGTACGGCGGGACCATGTCCATCGAGACTTCCTACGTACGCCCCGATAAGGACAAGCTGGAAGCCACGCGCGAGTGCCTGGACGGGTTGCTCAGCGTCTGGAATTCATAGGAGTCAGGAGTCAGAAGCCGGGAGTCAGGAGTCGGAATTGGACCCTTCATCGAAGTGGTCTGTCATCCTGAGGCGCCATGATTCTGGGCGGCCGAAGGATCTCCGCTGTTGCTGGTCACTGAACAGCCTGCAAAACAACTGCAGAGATGCTTCGCTCCGCTCAGAGTTTGTGATTTTTTTGGATTTTTGGCCATTTTCGAGCACTTAACTCTTTTGTTATCAATGGCACTTTTTCGCAATATCCAAAAAAATCACGCTCTCTCAGCATGACACCAGGTGAGAAGTTGTTATTCTTACTCCTGAATCCTGACTCCTGACTTCTTAACATGTTTTCTTCCCGCACCAACTGGCCGCTCGGTCCGAATCGTTTGTCACTCGAGATTGAAGAGCTGAGGCGTCAAGGGGTCTCTCTCCTCGACCTGACCGAATCGAATCCCACTCGTTGCGGTTTCGTTTTTGATAGGCGCGGCATCTTTGATGCGCTCGCTAGTCCCCAGACGCTGGACTACACACCGGATCCGCGCGGCTTACTTTCGGCGCGGCAAGCGGTGGCGAGCTATTACGCTGAGCGGGGGATCACGCTTGACCCGGCGCAGATCTTCCTCACCACAAGCACCAGCGAAGCCTACAGCTACATATTCCGCCTGCTCGCCGACCCCGGCGACGCCATCCTGGTGCCGCAGCCGAGCTATCCGCTCTTTGACTTCCTGGCCGGATTAAACGATATCCGGGTCATCGCCTATCCGTTGTCTTACGACCACGGTTGGCAGATTGATTTGCCCGCGCTTGAAGAGCGCCTGGAGGACCGCGCACGCGCCATTCTGGTGGTCCATCCCAACAATCCGACGGGGTCGTTTGTGCGGCGTGAAGAATTTGCCGAATTACTCGCTTCTTGCCAACGGCACGACATGGCTCTGGTGGCCGACGAGGTCTTTGCCGATTATTCGCTGGCCATGGACCCGCAGCGTGTCGTTAGCCACGCAGCGGTCACCGAAGCGCTTACATTCACGCTGAGCGGCCTTTCCAAAATCTCCGCTCTTCCCCAAATGAAGGTGGCCTGGGCGGTCGTAAACGGGCCCGCGCAACTTCTCCGAGACGCCCTGGCGCGCCTGGAGATCATTGCCGACACGTATCTTTCCTTGAGCGCGCCGTTGGCGCTGGCCCTGCCGAAGTTGCTCGAGACACGACGAGCGCTTCAGCCGCAGATACTGGAACGAGTCAGGTCCAATCTGCAGTTACTCGACGCGCGACTTGCATCGAACCAGCCCATAAACCGGCTGGAGGTGGAAGGAGGGTGGTACGCGATATTGCGGCTTCCCTCGATCCGAACGGACGAGGATTGGGCCATAGAACTCGCACGCCAAGACGGCGTCCTGGTACACCCGGGGCATTTCTTCGACTTCAGCTCGGAAGGGCACTTGGTGATAAGCTTGTTAACCGAGCGGGCGGTTTTCGAAGAAGGACTAAGAAGAATCCTCGCACGCGTGGCGTTTGAGGTCCAACCCGTGCACCCTGAAGGGGTGTAAGTTAGTAGCCGGGGGGGCAACGCCCCCGGATCGGCACCCCGGAAAGCGGACGACCCTGAAAGGGTCGATCCTGGAGCCGATCGAGCGATAGGCCAGCTGGAACGACCTCTCATTCGACCCCCTCGGGGTCGGAAGTGGTAGGGAACTCGATACCGGGGGCGTTGCCCCATATGCGCTGAGATACGCTTTGACCGATGGCCCCAAAGGGGCCCCAACCGTGAGTAGCCGCAGGTTTTAACCTGCGGTAAGTGAACCCACCAGACGCTGGCCAACCCCAACGGGGTTGACCCATGAATGGTCGGCCCCTTCAGGGCCGGGATGGTCGGTGGCTCTTTCTTTCCGGGGGTCTCACCCACGGCTACTCACGGTGTCCCGCTTCGCGGGACATCGAACATAGCGACTGAATGATTGAAATCAGGTCTTATATTAGCGCCGATGGGGCGTTGCCCCCGGCTACTCCATGAGTCCCCTCTGGGGATTCCCGGTGTATCAATTATCCTCGGCGTCCGGCAACATATACGGGCCATGCATAAGCTTTGGCTAAAGGGCTACTTTTCTAACTGGGAAGTAGGGATAATCCTAATTTGTCTGGCTGCGTTCGCCGGCGGGTGCGGGCCGCGACACAGCGCACCGATAGCCTACGCCGCTTTTGTGGCTAATAACGGGAGTTCGACTCTGGCAGAAGTTGATTTGGCGAGTTTCCGCGTGCGCGCCAGCTTGCCGGTCGCGGACCGCCCGGAACGAGTTCTGGTAAGGCCTCAGAGTAAGGAATTATGGGTAGTAACGGGCTCCGGTGAAATCAGCATCATTGAGTTTCCCACGCTGCGCGCGGTGAGGAATCTTCATATTGGAGAGGGCGCCCGCGACCTTATTTTTTCAACGTCCGGGCGCCAAGGTTTCATCCTCGACCCTGGAAAAGGGCAAATCGTTTTCATCGACGCGGAAAACTACAAGGAAATAACTCGCCTCAACCTGGGCGCGCCGCTTACCGACCTCGTGTTGACGCCCGACGGGAACACACTGGTGGCCTCCTCCCGCGCCTCGGACCAGCTCTTCTTCGTAAAGGTGGATAGCCGGAGGGTGCTCGGCTCGGTCAAAGTCGGCAAAGGCCCCGGTCCGATGGTTGTCCTTCCCGCGAGTTCCAAGGTCTTCGTGGGTGACACCGAGGAGCCTGCCATATCCGCAGTGGACCTGACTACGCAGCAACTTCTGGCCAACATCGAGATGGCGATTCGACCGGGCGCGTTAGTCCTCAAACCGGACGGCGGAGAGCTCTTTGTGCTCGAGGACGAAGGAACCCGCATGGTGATCGTGGATACGCAGCAGGACAACGTGGAGCAGAACTACCCCACCGGCCACAAGCCTGTGGCTGGAGTATTCCAACTGGACCCGTTGGTCCTTTACCTCGCCAACGCCGGCGACGGCTCCGTGATGGCCTTGGATGTCCAGAACCGAACTTTACTGGCGGCAATCCACATTGGAATCGAGCCGCGAGCCCTGGCGCTCACTCCCGACGAAAGGTTTCTGGCCGTGGCGGACACCTCCGCTTCGACGCTGGCAGTCCTTCAGACAAACCCCACGACCCTGCTCACGACCTTCCCCGTCGGCGCCAGGCCCGTGGACGTCGTGGTTCCCGGATGGATAATTCAGTGACGAGATCGGGTGATCGGGTGATCGGGTGGTCCGGTGATCGGAAGAACAAGGGGGAAGGTGGCAGGTGGTAGATGGTAGATCGGGTACCACACATGTCACCCACGACCCACCACCTACGATTTGTTCTCCCGATCACCCGATCTCCCGATTTCTTCACCAGCTAACGAGTTCGTCGGAGAGCCGCAGAGTAAGCCAGCCTTCTTGGGGGATGATTTGGATGGGCAGGGCGTTCACCCAAATTGAAACCTGCAAGCGGATTTGTTGGCGGGGCTCATAGCCCAGCAACTGATAGTCCAGGCGCAACTCGAAGATGCGATGGAACGCAACTTGGAGTTGGGCGGCTATTCCCGGCGGGACTACCAACGGCTCATCGTTTTGCCACAAGCTCAACCCGCTCAGGCTGGAGTTGCGGATGGAGGCATGAGCGCGCACACGGCTGCTGTCTACTACATTCACTCGAATTTCGAATTCCGCATGGTCTTTCAGAAACGCCTCGCTGAGATCCAGACGCAGGAAAAGCGCCTCCCGGCTGAACCCGTAATAAAGCGCCTCCCAAACCCTGGCGGCTCCGTGCATCGAGCCGAAGCGCGGGTCGGGAAGATAGAGGCCGGCGCCCAGCCACTCGAAGTAATTGGTGACCGCGCCATCGATTCGCGGTTGGATCAGCCCCGTGGGTGGAACGCTCAAAGCCGTGTCGCGCGGGCGCTTGATCGGTTCCGCTAGCTCGTCCGCCGGGGAACCGCCTAGCATCTTGTAAAGATTACTGAGATGCTTTCGATACAGCAGATCAAACTCTTCATCGTTCGCGGTGGAATGTTCCGGGCCGTACCACCAGCACCAGTCACTGCCCTCAGCCACCCACAATTCCTGTTGCGCAAGATCGACGTCGCTCTTCGGGGCATTGACGCTGTTTTGAGCATAGAAATCGCGCGCTTCTGAAAGCAGGTCCCAGGCGCGGTTGTCTTCATCCGCTCCAATCCAAACGTCGTAGTTGGCGTTAATCCACGATCCGGGGGTGATATGAGTCAAACGTCCTGGTTCTGTAACCTTCAGGGCTTCGCTGGCAGTCACAGCCTTGAGTTCGGGGTCATCCGCCAGCCGGGCGTAGAAGCTCTTCAGGAACTCCCTGCCGTTGCCGGGGTAATACTCCCAGGCGTTTTCACCGTCCAGGATAACCGATACGACGGTAGGCTTGCCCCAAACGCTCCGGCCTGCCGCTTTGATCCGCTGGTGCAGGTCTGCCGCGGCATCGTGCGGGTTCATGCGGGAGTAGACGAACCCCACCAAGTCAGAAAGTTGGTGATCGCGGAAAAAGAGCGAGATGCTGCGCCCTTCGGAAGTCAGCACATGCGGCCGGTAGAGTTCTGAACCTCCGTCCGTGGTCCCATCGCTTCTACGGTTGAATCCCTTCTGGATGGAGCGCCCCAGCACGCCTTCGTCAGTGGCCGCCCACGCGAATCCCTCGTCAGCGGCCAGACGCAGGACTTCATCCGAGACACTTCCCTCACTCGGCCAAAGCCCGCGCGGCTTCGAGCCGAAGACTTGCTCGTGAAGCCGGACCGCTGCACGCAGTTGGTCGCGGGCATCTTCCGGGTGCTGAAAGCGACGGCGCGGCAACCGAATTCCCGGACGAGATTCCGCCGCGATATTGGAGTCGCAGAGAAGAGGAAGAATAGGATGGTAGAAGGGTGACGTCGAGACCTCAATCTGCCCGCGCTCACTGGCGGATCTGTACTCATCCAGAACTCTGCGGAATAGTTCCACTTCCTTCTCACGCAGCACGGACTTATCGGCCTCGCGATAGCCCCGTTCCTGCGCCACGAGTCTTCTGATCTGCGGGTCGCCCGCCAGGTAGATTTCATCAAACCAGGCAAGCTGCGAAAGCAGTTGTAAATCGAGCAGGTCTTGCGCCGAGAAGAAACGCGCAGAGGAGGCGAGGTCCGCATTTCGCGATTTGTCCCACAATTCGCGGAAACGCGGGTAGCGGCTGAGAAGGTTCTGATGGTTAATCTGGAAAGCGGTTTGCAAAAGGAAGTCACGGTCGTCCTGGCTTAATCTTTCGGCAGGCTTGAACGACACCTCATACTGGCGCTCGAGCGCAGTCTGCTGCGCGTAATCCTGCACCTGCACCACCAGCGAAGGTACCAGATTGAAAGTCATGTGGACGGTCGGGAAATCGCGCAGCATCGCCACCATGCCGAAATAGTCCTTCAACGCGTGAAGGCGCGTCCAAGGCATAGTGTAGCGGCCTTCCGCCAGGTCCTTGTAGAAGGGCTGGTGCATGTGCCAAAGCAGCATCAAGTAGGTCTGGGCCATAAGAAAGTAATCGGCAATCGGTAGTTTTCGTGTACGAGCGGCGTCAAGTCGCCCCTGCGAGGCTGCGGGAAAACTCTTGAACACTGTCATTCTGAGCGCAGCGAAGAATCTCGGCAGTTGTATATTCACGGAACTACAGAGATCCTTCCTTCGTTGCACTCAGGACCGCCTGCGCCTGCCCCGAAAATCAGGTCATTCCCGCGTAAGCGGGAATCCATTGGAGACTCAATGGGTCCCCGCTTTCGCGGGGACGACAGCAACCGGCTACGAACCGCGAGGTCACAACGCCGCTACAAAACCACCAACCCGTGTGCTACGATGAAAGCGAGGACGGCGCGAGGGACATCCGTTTCAGGCCCTCTTTCCGCCCGCGTCAGGAACCATGCGGATACTTACCCGCTACATTTTCAAAGAGATCTCCTCTCATTCACTGCTGGGATTGCTGGTCTTTACGTTTGCAATCTTCATTCCGCGGCTGGGGCGTCTGCTCGAGTTGGTGGTGCGCCATAGCTTGCCACTCCCCCAGATGCTGACCCTTTTCATGCTGCCCATCCCGAGCATCCTGGTGCTCACGGTTCCCATGGCGGTTCTGGTTGGAACCCTGATCGGCCTCAGCCGCATGGCGGCGGACGGCGAGGTTATCGCGGCACGCGCCTCGGGCATCGGGCTCTCGCAATTCGTCAGGCCGGTAATGCTCTTTGCAGTTGGTGGGTGGGCCCTCACCCTGTGGATGAGTGTGTTCCTCGCGCCCCAAGCCGGCCGCAGTTTGACTCGCATGGAAGCCGGGCTGAAGGCCAGCCAAGTGCCATACGAGATCCAACCGCGCGTGTTTATTGAACAATTCCCCAATTTACTTCTTTACTTGGAAGATGTAACGGGCTCCCGTGCCAGATGGCGGGGCGTCTTCATTGCAGACACCACTCAGCGTGACCAAGTCAAGGTAACCTTAGCGGAAAGCGGAGTGCTTGTCAACGAAGCCGCCAACGGCCGACTGGTCATTCACCTGAATCAAGGCATGACCCACGAGATCGATCCGCAAAACCCGTCACAATATTCCGTGGTCACTTTCGCAAATACCGACATTCCCGTGCCGCTCGATCAGGCATCCACTTCCGGCCCCGAGAGCTTCCCCACTCCGCTGCTTTCGCTCCACAAATTGATCGGGCAGACGCACTCGCCCCACGATCGGCAAGCCGCCCTCGTGGAACTGCATTATCGATTTGCTCTGCCTGTCGCCAGCCTGGTTCTGGCTCTGGTGGGAATATCCTTGGGCCTCTCGACGCGCAAAGGCGGCAAGGCCGTGGGACTGATCCTGACGATGGCGCTGGTCTTTATCTATTACATGATCATGGTCTTCGGTCTGAGCTTCGCGAAACAAGGCCGCCTCCCTCCTGTCATCGGGCTCTGGATTGCCAACGTCATCTTCGCAGTCGCCGGGGTTCTGATGTTGGCCCAACTGCGCAGTGTGCGGTCCCGCTTGCAGTTCGTTCAGGACTGGATGGACGACTTGGCTCGCCGCTGGGAAGCCCGGCAGGCCCGCCCTCGACGTGGACGAGTCTCCGAACCGTCCCTGAAGACTCGCACCCCCGGCAGTCGGATCTTTCAGATTCTCGACATCTATATTATCCAGGGTTGGTTCTTCTACTTCTTCATCCTGCTGGTTACTTTCACGGGCATTTACATTATCTTCGACTTCTTCCAACTCCTGGGAGATATGGTTCGCAACCACGCTTCGGCAGGCCTGGTCCTGAATTACTACCGCTTCCTACTTCCTCAGATTATCTACTTGATGCTGCCGCTTAGCATCCTTGTCGCCACGCTGGTCAACTTCGGCCTGCTTACCAAGTCCAACCAGATTACCGCCATCAAAGCAGCGGGCGTCAGCCTCTACCGGATTTCCGCTCCCGTGCTGCTGGTGGCCGTGCTCATGAGCCTAGGCATGTTTTTCCTTTCCGATGATTTCCTGCCGCAAACCAACCAGCAGCAGGATGCCTATCGCAATCAGATCAAAGGGAAACCGCCACAAACCTTCTACCGCCCGGAGCGGCAATGGATCTTCGGGCAAGCTGATCGCATTTACAACTACAGATTCTTCGATCCTGATAAGAACGTTTTCGCAGATTTCACCTGCTTCGAGTTCGATCCTCAGTCCTTTCGCCTCACTCGCCGGATTTATGCCGCGCGGGCATTCTGGGAACCTGCCATCCGAGGCTGGGTGCTCGAGAACGGTTGGGTACGCGACCTGAAGGGAGAACAGGTTGAGAAGTACTTTCCGTTTTCGGTTGACATGTTCTCTGAGATGTCGGAAGAACCCGCCTACTTCAAGAAGGAAGTGAGACCTTCTGAGCAGATGAGCGCACTCGAATTGCGGCATTACATCCGCGAACTCAGCCAGAGCGGGTTTGACGTGGTGCGCCTCTCCGTCCAATTCTACCGGAAGTTCTCTTACCCCCTGATTGCCTTCGTCGTGGCCCTGCTCGGGGTTCCCTTCTCCTTCACTACGGGCAGCAAGGGCGCGCTTTCCGGAGTCGCACTGAGTATCGGCATCGCTATTCTCTACTGGTCCATCTCCAGCTTGTTCGAAGCCATGGGCAACCTGAGTCAGTTGCCGCCCCTGGTCGCCGCCTGGTCACCGGACGTGCTTTTTGGACTGGCGGGGTCGTATTTACTGCTGAGGGTAAAGACATGAAGTTTTCTGACATGCCTGTGAAAATCGTAGCCGCCGCCGGTGGACTCGTTTGGCGGCCGACCAGCGATGGCCGTGAGCTGATCGTCATTCGTCGACGACGCCATCAGGATTGGACACTCCCCAAAGGCAAGGTCAAGCCGGGCGAATCCTGGCTACAGTGCGCCATCCGAGAGGTCCGGGAAGAGACTGGCTTTGATGTCGAGGTCGAGAGCCACGCGGGTTGGGTGTGTTACGACACGAGCGATATCACCAAGGTGGTTCGATTCTGGAATATGAAGCCGATGAGCGAATCCCGGTTTGAAAGCTCCGAAGAAGTGCTCTCTGTCCACTGGCTGGCGCCTCAAGAAGCGGTTATACGGCTAGACCATGAAGGCGAGCGGGTTCTAGTTATCGAGGCCGGCAGAAAATCCTAATGTCTCGCGCTTAGACCGTCACCACACTGTCGGCTTCCACCAGGATGCCGACGATGTCGTTCATTCCCCCTATTTCCCCAACCGCGACCTTTTCAGTGAGCTGGAAGTGCTCGAGACACGTCCGGCACGAAACCAAGCGAACACCCTGGCTCTGGAGTATCTTCAGACCCAACAGCGCCGGTGACCCGGTGCAGACCAACTTAACGCCGTCGGTGTAGAAGCACATGGCGTGAGGCTTGACCGGCTGACTCTCCCACGCGTGCAGAAGCCGGTCGAACATCTCCAATCCAAATTGTCTATCGTTGGCATCAACGTGGCCCAGGCCCTCACGCGTAACGAGCAGAACGAGTTTTGACATAGGCACATTCTAGCCTACGATGCGGTCTTGTCAAGAGACGTGAAGTCCGAGCCCACGGCGGATTTGTTCTCAGAGTGGGCCGGAGCAGGCCTATCGACTTAGGGGTGTGAGCGCTGGCGACCGGCTACTTTTGCTCCGCCGCCGAGCGGGACGCACGGGGCAAGGTGGAGATCGAGCGGA
>Ga0209517_10000801_pt1 | contig 51744 bp, 55 predicted proteins | sample PeaSoiMetSII2010_FD_187695 | JGI IMG/M metagenome (GOLD analysis project Ga0209517, IMG submission 187695) | Peat soil microbial communities from Weissenstadt, Germany - SII-2010 (SPAdes) (version 2) | ecosystem: Environmental > Terrestrial > Soil > Wetlands > Peat | place: Germany...
AAGGGGGTGGGGATACCCTAAAGAGGTTCGAACCCTCTAGCTCCCACCCGCAGGAATGACGGTTTGTCCTTGAAAGAAAGTTCGAGTGCAGTCGTAGAGATGCTCCAGCCTGAACCCTAGTAAATGATGGCGTAAGCCGTCCGATCGGCATCGCTGATGGCCCACATGCTTAGAGGGTCCACTGCCTGGGGGAACTTGATAAACCGCGCGCTGCAGTCCGCCAGGGCGTAATTGGATCCGCCGGTGGTGCCGGCACCCCTGGCCTGGCTGCTGGTAACGCCATTATTGTCGTGGCGGCCTTGTTCGAGAATGCCGGTGAAGTCGTTGCCGCCGTTTTCCCTCAAATCCATGTAGAAGTCGCCGGCATCGTGGCGCTTTTCCCCGAGCACGACCGTCTGAGACGGATGCACAATGGCATTTTGTTTCAAGCCATTGGGATAGGTGCCGTTCATATAACTCGCGAAATCACCCGGACTCAACGTGTCGTAAAAATAATCGTTCCAGCCATTGATGATATAACTGCGCGGTGAAGCATCGGCAACATTGTTGGACGGCGATAAACCAACCGTCGCGGGTTTTGAAAAGAAGGCAACGTCAGTGGGACAGAGCAATATTTTTACATTTTTGCCGTAGTTGGCATAAAACTGGTTCGGCCAGCGGTTGGTATTGCTGCGCGGCGGGTAGGTGCTCTGATTGTCATCGGCGTACATTTGGGCAGCGAAACTCAGTTGCCGGAGGTTGTTCAGGCAGGCAATACGGCGGCCGGCTTCTTTGGCGCTGCTCAAGGCGGGCAATAGCATGGCGGCCAGGATCGCAATGATGGCAATGACGACGAGCAACTCGATCAAGGTAAACGCACCAAGGCCGCCCCTGGGTTTTTCCGGGCTGGCCAACCGGCCCCGGCCTGCTATTTTCTTAACCATTCGATTCGTCTGTGCGTCTGGTTGCATGGTTGGACGGGCACCGTGCCCCGTACATTCAATTTTATTCTTATGACAAAACGGAACTGGATGCTCATTGTCGCCGCGCTTCTGCTGGCGTGCGTCTATCTTTATCATTTTACGGGCTGGTTTAAAACAAAAACAATCCAAATCTCCTACACTGAACGCTCGTTCCTGCCACGTGGACCCGCCCGGCCCGGCCAGCCCACGATCCTTTTCGGCTTCGGGGGCCAGCCGTACCAGCTTTCGGAAGTGGAAGTTGTCCCGCTCGAGGCCGGGCAAATCAATCCAGCCGCAGTCCCCGTCTGGCATTTGATTGCCGATTCGCGATCCGCGCCGGTGGAATTTTTCCAATATGGCCAAAATCTTCCCGGCATGAAACCCGCCATGCCCGGCGCACGTCCCGAACCGTTGGCAACCAACGTCACCTACCGGCTCCTGGTACGGGTGGGTTCCCTCAAAGGCCAGTGCGATTTTCAACCGGGCGGCCGGCGGCCGGCCACGTCCGCAAACCAATAACCACCAGTCAGACGGTTTCGCGAGAGACCGGGTTACGGGCTGATTCAATTTTTGTTCCCGCAAAATGACAGGACGCCCAGTGCTCTTTCCGGACCTCGCGGAATTCTGGAAAATCCTCCCCGCACTTCGGTAGTTGCGCAATCGGACAACGCGGATGAAACGGGCAGCCGCTCGGCGGATGAATCGGCGACGGCACGTCCCCCGGCAAAACAATTCGCTGGCGCTTGGTTTCCGGGTCCACTTCCGGCACGGCGGAGATCAGCGCCTGCGTGTAGGGATGTTGCGGCTCGCGAATGATGGTTTTGGCGTCCGCCGTTTCCACGATTTTGCCGAGATACATCACCATTACGCGCCGGCTGATGTGCTCCACCACCGCGAGGTCGTGCGCGATGAACAGGTAGGCGATGCCGCGTTCCTGCTGCAAATCGCGGAGCAGATTGATGATTTGCGCCTGCACCGATACGTCCAGCGCGCTCACCGGTTCGTCGCAGATAATCAATTGCGGCTCCACTGCCAGCGCGCGGGCGATGCCGATCCGCTGGCGCTGTCCGCCGGAAAATTCGTGCGGGTATCGTTGCGCGTAAATCGGGTCAAGCCCCACATCTTTCAGCAGCTCAAGGATGCGCTTTTGCCGGGCGGAATTACTGTCGGTCAATTTGTGGATGTCGAGCGCCTCGCCAACAATTTGCTCGACGGTCATGCGTGGATTGAGCGAGCCGTAGGGGTCCTGAAAAATCATCTGGAATTTGCGCCGCCGCGCGCGCAAGACCGAACCATTCATCCGGGTGATGTCCTCACCCTCGAGCAGGACGCTGCCGGCCGTCGGTTCGACCAACCGCACGATGGCGCGACCCAGTGTCGTCTTGCCGCAGCCGCTTTCGCCGACGAGGCCCAGCGTCTCGCCGGGTTCGAGGCTGAAGCTCACGTCGTCCACCGCCTTCACGAATTCGCGATCGCGGCTGAACATCCCGTGCTTCACGGGAAAATGCACCTTCAGATTTTTGACTTCGAGTAATGGCATAACGCGCGTCAGAATTTATTGTATTCCTCGTGCGTGCCAATCCAATCCCAAACAAAAATTTCCGGCGTGAGAAAATAACCCGTGGCGCGATAGTGCAGGCCGACGCGCGCCGACCACTGGGTTTTGCTGATTTGCTTGAATTGCAGTGAAGGATGAAACGGATTGGCCAGCCAAAGCGCGTAACTCTTCCGGGCAAGCTCCTGAACCCGCGCGGGCAATTCGTTGTAGCGCCGCCAGAATTCCGGGTCGGCTTTCGCCTTCATTTCTTGTCGCACCTCGGCAAATCAACCAGCTTACCCGCCTTCGCCTCTTTTTCCGAAGCCTCCATCAGCCGATGCAACTTGCCGCCCGGCTTGGCGTCTTCAGCCATTTGGCGGTCCCAATCGTCGTCCGGCCAGGGATGAAGCAACGCCTCCAACTCGCAACGCTCCTGCGGCGAGAGGCGATCGATCGCAGCCTTGATTTCAGCCACCGTGCTCATGCTGAAAAATTAAGCCCAAGGTGCAGGGCCGTCAATGAGGCAAACTCGATTTACCGCAGAGACGCAAAGCCGCAGAGTAAAAATTGAAAATTAGCCAGAGAGTAAAGCCATTCAATCTGAACATTTAAATCAATATCCCATTGGAACAATAAATCCGTTGTCCGTTCCTTTCGGACCACAAACCTCAAGATAAAAAATGTTTTGTTGCTCCAACGCTGCCGCAATCCGTTGAACGGTGTGTTTTCCGCACAACGAGATTGGCTTTGGATTTTTGACAAGCAAAGTCTCTGAAACTCCTTTATCCAAAGTTTCATCAAAATTATCGCCGTTGAGTCCGTTTGATTCGACCCACAGATAATTTGCTGTTTGGCCGCAATCGCGACATTGCAGATTCATTTTTCCCAAGAGCATTTCCGCGTCGCTTCCGATTTTTGAATCTTTGAAAAAACTGTTCCATTCCTTGATTGGCTGGAAAACATAACAAGGCGGTCCTGAAGCCGGTTCAATGACAAGTGCCCGTTCGTGATAATTTGCGTAGTCAATTTCAAGTTGAGCAATCAAGTGTTGTCGGCAAAGTGGTTTCATTTTTGCCGGGTCTTCTTCGGCGTGACTGGAGTAACCGTATTGCGGCCCGCCTAATCGTTTTGCTCCGCAAACCGCGCATACATTGCTCACTGGCCATTTGCGCCACCAACGCAAGAGCGCGAAAGCAGAAGCGGCAGCACAAAGTCCAACAATGCTAATGAGCGAGACTTTCATAAAATTTCGGCGGGAATTTTTCCCGTTCTCATTTTGAATTATTGGCGGCAAGGAATTTTCTGACATAAAATCCTTTCGCAGATTTGCCACTGAATACGCCGATTCAAATCGGCGCACATTAGCAATTTTGCATTATCATTAAAATTCCTCTGCGTCTCCGCGCCTCTGCGGTTAAAATTATTTCCAAAACGGACAGCGCACGGAACGGCCGGGCTCAACTTCGACCAGTTCGGGAATTTTTTCGGAACATTCCGGTTTGGCGATGGGACAGCGCGGGGCAAAGCGGCAGCCGGGCGGGAAATTGCCGATGCGCGGCACGTTGCCGGGAATAGCCGAAAGGCGGTCAGCGTCACCACCCAGTTTAGGCACGCTTGCCATCAGCGCCTTCGTGTACGGATGCAAAGGCCGGCGCAACAGTTCCTTTGCGGGCGACAGCTCGACAATCTGCCCCGCATACATCACGGCCACGCGGTCGGCCATGTCGCCGACGATGCCGAGGTTGTGCGTAATGAGCAGAATTGCCATGCCCAGCCGCTGTTTAAGTTCGCTCAACAATTCCAAAATCTGGGCCTGGATGGTTACATCCAACGCGGTGGTTGGTTCGTCGGCCACGAGTAACTTCGGTTCGCTCGCCAGGGCCATGGCAATCATCACGCGCTGCTGCATGCCGCCGGACATCTCAAACGGATAATTGCGAATGCGTGATTCCGGCGCCGGAATCCCAACAAGTTTCAGCAAACGAATGACTTCCTCGTTGTTTGCCTTTTCCGGGCGATGCAGTTTCAACGATTCCTTGATTTGATTGCCGACGCGGAAAACGGGGTTCAGCGATGCGCCGGGTTCCTGGAAAACGTAGCTGACCACACCGCCGCGAATGGAACGCAATGCCTCGTTCGACATTTTCAGGACGTCACTGCCGTTCAGCAAAATTTCCCCGCCGACGTAATTGGCCGGCGGTGTCGGCACCAGCCGCGCGATGGACAAAGCCGTAACGGTTTTGCCGCAACCGCTTTCGCCCACGAGACAGACGGTTTCCCCCGCACCGATGGTGAACGATACGTCGTCAATGGCGCGCTGCGCCTCGGCGTTTCTGCCGAAGTCCATCTTCAGGTTTTTGATTTCGAGCAAATTCATTTCAGAGGCCAGAAGTCCGAAGCCGGAAGTCAGGATCTACCAACCGCGGCAAGCGTGCTTCCGCGATTTCCGACCTCTGACTTCTGATTTCTGTATTCATGACTTCGTGTCCGCCGCGTCTCTTAATCCATCGCCGAGGAAGTTGAAAGCGAGAACGGTGATAAAAATCGCCGCGCCCGGCGCCAGCAGCCATGGGTAATTCCGCAGATATTCGGTGTTCTGGGCAGCAGTCAGCATGTTGCCCCAGCTTGCGTTCGGCTCCTGAATGCCCACGCCAAGAAAGCTCAATACCACTTCGCCGAGGATGTAATAGGGCACGCTCAACGTTGCCGCGACGATGACGTAGGAAAACGTGTTCGGCAAAATATGGCGGACGATGACTTTCAGATGCGACTGGCCCAAGGCGCGGGCGGCCAGGACAAACTGTTGTTCACGCAAGGACAGCGTCATCCCGCGAATCACTCGGGCCATGCTCGCCCAGCCGATGAAACTCAAAATGATGATGATCATGGCATAGACCTGCGCGGAACTCATGCTGGGCGGAAACGTAGCACGCAGCGAAATGATAAGATAGAGCGCGGGGATGGACATGATGAGCTCGCACAGCCGCATGATGATTGTGTCTGTCCAGCCGCTGAAATAGCCCGAGATGCCACCAATGATCATACCGAACGTAAACGACAGCAGTATGCCAACGATGCCAATGGACAGCGAAATTTGCGAACCGTAAAGCAGGCGCGAAAATTCATCGCGTCCGAACTGGTCCGTACCGAACAGGTAGACCGGATAATTTCCATCGCCGGTGCCGAACAGATGAATCGTGGCCGGAATCAGGCCGAACAATTTGTACTCGTCGCCGCGCACAAAAAAATGAATCGGCCAAGTGTCATTCGAGACGGCACGATAATTGAAATCGCCCGGCAGTTGTTCATAATGCGGTACCACAAGATGAAAACTGGAAAGCCGCGGCCAGGTCGGTGGATGAAAAAAACGGTCGCGGTCCTGCCGGCCGTAACTGTAAGGCGCGACGAAGCCGGCGAACAGCGCGACGAGATAAAGCACAATCAAAATCACGCCGCCCACCATCGCGATGCGCCGCTGTCTCAATCGCCGCCAGAACAATTGCCACGGCGAGAACGGTTGTTCCGCAGTCGGATTTTGTATATGCGCGATTTCGTTCATTTATTTGAGCCGGATGCGCGGATCGCTCCAGGCCAGCAGCAGGTCGGCGACAAAATTCCCAATCACCAACAGTCCCGTGGCCATGACCACGCAGTCCACGACCAGATACGAGTCCTTGGCGAAGAACGCTTCCATCGTGAGCCGGCCGAGGCCGGGCCAGGCCATGATGTTTTCCACGATAAACGCGCCGCTCAAGAGCGCGGCCAGCGAGTAGCCGAAAATGGTCAGGAGCGGGTTGATGGCGTTTCGGAGCGCGTGTTTGTAAATGACCCACCCTTCGCCGAGGCCGCGGGCGCGGGCGGCCGTGACATATTCAGCACGCAATGTGTCGAGCAGGCAGGAGCGCATCCGGCGCATGATGCCGGCCAGGTCTGATGCCGCGAGCACGATGGCCGGCAGGATGAGATGATGCGTGCGGTCCCACAACTGTTGTGCCGGCGATAAAAAATCGTAAAGCGGACTTTGCGCACCACCGACAGGAAACCAGCCGGTGGCCGCCGCAAACCACAACGCCAGCAACGACAACAACACGTCGGGCACGGACAAACCTATGAAAGCGAATAGCGAGCAGCCGCGATCGATCCACGAATCCTTTTTGACCGCCGCCCAGATGCCCAGCGGCACGGCCACGCCCCAGGCGATGATCAGTGCGAGAAATGAGAGCAGGAACGTATTCCAGAGCCGTTGAAAAATGAGCGACGTGGCGGGAATATGGTAAGCCATGGAGTAGCCAAAGTTGCCGTGCAAAACGTTTGCGAGCCAGTAGCAGTATTGGACATACCACGGTTGATCGAGATGAAATTGGGCTTTGAGGCGGGCGACGGTGTCGGGCGAGATTTGCGGATTTTGCAGGAGCGCGGTGAAGTAATTGCCGGGCGACATGGCCATGAGCAGAAAAGTGAGCAACGAAACGCCCAGCAGGAGCGGGATCATGTGCAACAGCCGCTTGAATAAATAGGACCACATTGCGATGACTTCCGGCAACGTGGCAAAAAATTTTCGGGCGCGCGAGTGAAAAGGAAATGGCAGGGACAGCGCGCTGCGCTGTCCGGATGCCGCAGCGCGGCGTTCCTGCCAATTCAAATCTCGACTATGAGTAGCCAATGCGGAATGCTTTCAAAGGTTAAATGATGCTTATGAAAACTTCATTTGTCCGAAACGCCGCGGTTTTTGCCACAGCAATTCTCTGTTTGTCCAGTTGCGGAAGAAAAGCCGAAACCCCGCCGGAAAAATCTGCCGCGAATTATCCTCTACCCGACCCGCCGTTGGTCGCCGATTGCGAGCCGGGTTTGCGGGGTGGCAGGCTTGTCATCGCATTATATCACGACCCCAAGACCTTCAATCCGATTACGGAAGAGGAGACTTCTTCCGATGTGATTGTCCGCCGCCTTTTCCTGCCGTTGTGCCGGTTTGATTATGCCAATCAGCAAGTGAAGCCCGGCCTCGCCGAATCGTGGACGGTAGCGCCCGATCAGAAAACCTGGACGTTCAAATTGCGCAAAGGCCTCCGCTGGAGCGATGGCGAACCGCTCACGGCCGAGGACGTCGTGTTCACGTTTCAAGCAATGTATGATACGAATTCAGTCAATTCGTTGGCCGATTCTCAAAAGGTAAAAGGCAAGCCATTCACCGTAACCAGGTTGGACGATCTGACGGTGCAAATCGTCACGCCGGAGATTTACGCGCCGTTCCTTGAATCCTGCGCGGCGGTCGTGCGGATCATTCCCGGGCACAAACTGGCCGCCGCACTCGCGGGAAGGAAATTTGATTCCGCCTACGGCATTGACACGCGGCCGGCGGACCTCGTGGGCAGCGGCCCGTTCAAGCTCAAGGAATACAAATCCGGCGAACGGGTGCTGCTGGAACGAAATCCTTACTTCCTTGAGGTGGATAAACACGGCACGCGGCTGCCCTACTTTGACAACATCATTTATACCATCGTGCCGGATTTGAATGCGCTTTCGTTGCGCCTCCTCAACGGCGAGAGTGACGTGCTTGATTCCATCCGCCCGGAGGATTACGAGCAATTTCAAGCCGCCGCCGCGACCGGAAAATTCAGGTTCCTTGATTTAGGTTACGGTTTGGAATGGCAATATCTCTGGTTCAATATGAACCCGAATAAAAATGAAAAGACCGGGCGACCCTATCTTGACCCGAAGAAATTGAAATGGTTTGCGCAGAAAAAATTCCGGCAAGCCGTGTCTTATGCGATTGACCGCGACAGCATTGTGAAAAGCATTTACGCCGGACGCGCCGAACCGAACTATGGTCTGGTCGGCCACGAAAATCCGAAATGGTTCAATCCCGCCATCCGTTCATACCCCTATGACCTCGAAAAAGCCCGCGCGCTGCTCGCGGAAATCGGTATCAAAGACCGCAAGGGCGACGGTGTTTTAGAAGACGCTGAAGGCAATCCGATTGAATTTGTGTTCAACGCCGATACCGGCAATGGCACGGCGAACAAGGTGGCACTGATGATTCAGTCCGACTGGAAACAACTTGGCTTCAAAGTCATTTATCAACAGTTGGAGTTTAATACCCTCGTGGACCGGATTATCGTCGATCACAATTATGACTGTATTTTACTGGGATGGAACTGGACCTGCCTCGATCCGGTCGTTAATTACATGGGCATCCTTCCTTCCAGCGCCCACGATCATGACTGGAATCCGAACCAGAAGACGCCCGCGACACCGTGGGAGGCGCGCGTGGATGAACTGATGAACGCACAACTTAAATCTTTCGATTTCAACGAACGCAAAAAGGAGTTCGACGAAGTGCAGATGATTTTGAGCGATGAACTGCCGGTAATTTCTACCGTCACCCCGCGAGTGTTTGCCGCCGGCCGGCCGGATATCGGCAATCTGCGCCCAACTCCGTTCATCTTGTATCATCTCACCTGGAACGCGGAGGAACTTTATTTTAAAAACAAATAACGACCGCGATCGCATCTATCCACACCGGCGGGAGGAGGCAACAAATCTCAAACTCGACTTTCTCCTGCAAAAAGCGATTCTCTTCGTGAATGGAAACATTGAATTGGTACCTATGAAAAAAACTTTGGTCTTATCCGCCGTTGTGTTGTTCGCAATCGGCTGCAGCCTTTGCGGTTGCAGTAACAAGTCGGAGAACGCCATTTCGGAGAAAGCCGCCGCGAGTTATCCGTTGCCGGAGCCGCCCGTGGTCGTGAATTGCCAGCCGGGCATTCCTGGCGGGAAATTCATCGTCGGCGAGGTCGGCGATCCGAAGACATTTAATTTCATCACCGCCAACGAGTCCTCGTCCATAGACCTTTGCCGGTTTATATTTTGGGGCTTGCTGAACTTCGATGTGCCGACGCAATCGGTAAAGCCCGGCCTGGCAGAATCGTGGACGAACTCACCGGACGGCAAGACGTGGACGTTCAAGCTGCGGAAAAACCTGCGCTGGAGCGACGGCGCACCGCTGACGGCGGACGATGTGGCGTTCACCTGGAACGACGTCATTTACAACCCGAACATTGACAATGTCATGCGGGACCCTTTCATCATTGGTGGAAAAAAATTCACCATCATCGAGGTGGACGCTCAGACCATCAAAGTCGTGACGCCGGAAATTTACGCGCCGTTTTTAACGGCGTTTGGCGCCGGCGTGCCGATCATGCCCAAACACATTCTGGAGAAGTATGTGGCGAACGGGACCTTTCCCTCGGCCTACGGCGTAAATTGGAAACCGCAGGACATCGTCGGCAGCGGACCGTTTCGGCTCAAGGAATACAAGCCGGCGCAATACACATTGCTCGAACGCAACCCGTATTTTTTGGAAGTGGACAGCAAAGGCCAACGCCTGCCGTATTTTGACGACATCGTTTTCACGGTTGTGCCGGACATGAACGCCATGTCGCTGCGGTTCTTAAGCGGCGAGAGCGACGTGGACGATTTGATTTATCCTTATGAATACGACCAGTTCAAAACGGCGTCGGCCAGTGGCAAATTTCAATTGCTCGAACCGGGTGCGGGCCTGGAAATGAGCTTCTTCTGGTTCAATGAAAACACCAATGTGGATGCCAGGACCGGCAAACCTTACGTGAATCCAGTCAAATTGAAGTGGTTCCGCAACGTGAAATTCCGTCAGGCCTGTTCCTCTGCGATTGACCGCGAGAGCATCATCAAATCCATTCTTTCGGGTCGTGGCATTCCGGCTTACGGTTTTGAAACGCCCGGCAACAAGAAATGGTTCAACCCGAACGTCCAAAAATATCCTTACGACCCGGCCAGGGCGCTGGAATTGTTGAAGGAAATCGGGATTGAAAAACGAAAGGGTGACGATTTTTTGACCGACACGGATGGAAACCGGATTGAATTTGTGCTTAACACCAACACGGGTAACAATGCACGTGAAAAGGCTGCCGTTTTGATCCAGTCGGATCTGCAGAAACTCGGAATGAAGGTCATTTTCCAGCCGATTGAGTTCAACACCCTCATCTCGAAAATTGACGTTTCCTACGATTACGATTGCATTCTCATGGGGCTTGCGCCCGGCACCAGCGCTGATCCTTTTGACGGCATGAATGTCATCAAGTCCAGTGGATTCACACACTTCTGGTTTCCACGCCAGAAAACACCTTCCACCGATTGGGAGGCCCGGCTGGATCATCTGATGGACGCGCAAATGAAGACTTTAGATTACGACGAGCGGAAAAAAGATTACGACGAGGTTCAGGAAATCTTCGCCGAACAACAACCCTTCATTTTCACCGTCACACCGATGTATTACGCCGCCATTCGCTCGGACCTCGGCAACGTGCGCCCGACGTCGCTGACTTCCTATCGTGCAACCTGGAATGCCGAGGAGCTTTATTTCAAGCATTGACCGGCCCGATGTTTAAGAGTTGAAGCGGGAAAGCGTTTTTTCTACGCTCCGACGCCTTAACGAGCTTATGCCACTACTTGACGGAAAAATTGGACTGGTCTTTGGCGTTGCCAACAAACGCTCCATCGCCTGGGCCATCGCGCAGGCGTGGGCGGCCGAAGGCGCCAAACTTGCGTTCACCTATCAGGGCGAGCGCATCAAGGACAATGTCACCGAACTCGTCAACACGTTTGGCGCCGACGCGCTCATGCTGCCGTGCGATGTGACGAAGGACGAAGAAATTGCCGCCGTCTTTAAAACGGTCGGCGAAAAGTTCGGCAAATTGCATTTGCTCCTGCATTCGGTCGCCTTCGCACCCAAGGATGCGCTCGAAGGCGAATTTGTGAACACCAGCCGCGAGGCGTTCCGTGTGGCGCACGACGTGAGCGCCTATTCGCTCGTGGCGCTGGCCCGCGCCGCCGCGCCGCTGATGACCGAGGGCGGCAGCGTCGTGGCGATGAGCTATTACGGCGCGGAAAAGGTTGTGCCGCATTATAATGTCATGGGCGTCGCCAAGGCCGCGCTCGAAGCCAGCACGCGTTATCTGGCCTACGATCTCGGCCCGAAAAAAATCCGCGTCAACTGCATCAGCGCCGGCCCGGTCAACACGCTCGCCGCGCGCGGCATCGCCGGGTTCACCGAAATGCTCAAGCATTACGAAGCCAGGTCACCGCTGAAACGGAACGTCCTGCCTGAAGAATTGGGCGCAACGGGGGTTTTCCTGGCGAGCGACGGCGCGGCGGCCATCACCGGCCAGACGATCTACGTGGACTGCGGGTACCAGATCATGGGAATGTGAAAATTATTTTCCAAATTGGGAAAATTCTTCTGTGCCTGGCAGTTTTGTCTTTTATTGGTGGATGCGGTATTTGGCAAGAGCTTCATTTCACAAAAAACAAACCACAAGAGTCTGACTTAGTCGGCATTTACGAGCCGGATGCAAAAACCCGAAACTTGATTATAAAGGATGGCGGCTACCCTTCGGCAAATTGCCAAATCAAACTTAATGCGGACCGCGAAATAGAATTAATCAACATGCCGGATTGGTGGGAAAACGGGTTCGGCGAATCTCATAAAAGGCTGGTTTCAACTAAAGGCATTTGGAAACTTGAAAAAGTTCAAGGTCGGTGGGGTATAGATTGGGAAACAGAGAATGTAACTCATGGAGTCAATTTAATTGGCCAAAAACCGCCCTACAAAATTCATATTTATGTCGGCGACCCTGACAGTGACTGTTTTATGATTTTTGAGCGAACAACAAATTGATTTGCACTCTCTTTTAGTCTGGCCGGATCATTTCAAACCGGTCGCGGGTGCGGCAGTACCAGTGCGGTGCGGCCATACGGCCGATCAAGAACAGTTTGTCCGCGTGGATTCGCTTTTTCTCCGCATCGAATAATTCCTCACGCAAATGCAGCCGCTTTACCACGCCGATAACCACGCGGTTGTTGCCAATTTGCAACGTGCCCCACTCAACACATTCCAGACTTGCCGGTGCTTCGACGATGCGAGGAGGCTTCACCAGCGACGACGGCGCCGCCGTCAAACCGGCACGCGCCAATTCATTTTCCCCATAAGCCAGCGATGCGGCGCATTGGTTCATCGCTTCAGCGATGGCTTCATCGACGAGGTTGACGACGAATTCGTGCCTGGCGCGGATGTTCAACGCTGTGTCCTTGGGCGTGCCGTTGTCGCGGTCGCCGGGCGCAAAGGCGACAATCGGCGGCTGGGCGCCCAGCACATTGAAGAAGCTGAACGGCGCGGCGTTCACCCTGCCATCCGGGCTGAGGGTGGTGACCAGCGCAATCGGCCGCGGCGTGACAAGGCTGACGAGCAGTTGATAAGCGCGGTCGGCAAATTGGTTTTCCAGGTCGAGTTCCATACCGCGGGAAGTTACGGCAACCGTTTCAACCGCGCAACAAACGCGCCGTCCACGCCGTCCGCAAATGGCAGCAATTCGCGCCCGGATTCCAGATTGAAATCTTTGTGCCCGTGCAAAAATTGTTTCACGACCTCCTGGTTCTCCTCCGGTTCCAGGCTGCAGGTGCTGTAAACCAAAACGCCGCCGGGTTTTAATTTCGGCGCAGCTTGTTCGAGCAAACCCAGTTGTGTTTGCTGCAGCCGCAGAATTTCCTCCAGCTGAATCCGCCAGCGCAAATCCACCCGGCGCCGCATCACGCCGGTGTTTGAACAGGGAGCGTCAACCAAAATTCTATCAAATTTTAAGTTTTGAGTTTTGGGTCTTGGTTTTTGTGTTGTTTCAACGCAGGTCACCCCAAGGCGGGCACAATTCTCCTGGATTAACCTCAACCGTTCTTCGGAAACATCCTGCGCCACGATGCGGCCTTGATTGTTCATGAGCTGCGCGAGGAACGTGGTCTTGCCGCCCGGCGCGGCGCAAAAATCCAGAATCGTTTCGCCGGGCCGGGGATTTAATTCACCGGGTGCCAGCAGCGTGCCGGGATCCTGGACGTAGAACCAGCCTTGTCGGAAACTTTCCAACGACGCCAGGGACGGATGCGATTTCAGTTCAAAGACCAGATTTTCTTCCAGCCAATCGCGCCGGACGAAATCGTATTCAACATTTTCCTCGCGCCAGCGCGCAAGCAAATCACCGGCATTTTGAATTTCGGAGGGGCGAGTTCCCCGAGCCCCAACATGGCCGGCGTCGGATAACTCCGGCCTCCGAAATTTCAGCGTGTTCACCCGCGCAAAGGTCTTCGGCGGCGTGTTGTTCCACTCCAAAAGCCGCGCCGCCTTTTCCGCACCCCAGCGTTGCTGCCAGCGCGCCACCAACCATTCGGGATGCGACCAGCCAAGCGCCGGACGGGAATTTTTCAAATCGGCCAGAAGTTTTGTGGCTTCGTCCTGTTCGCGCAAATAGCCACGCAAAACGGCGTTCATAAAGCCGGCGTGTGAACCGAATCCGTTGCGTTTGGCGAGTTCGACGGTTGCATGCACCGCCGCGTGGTCGGGAATCCGGTCGAGCCAGAAAATCTGGTACAAGCCGAGCCGGAGCAGGTTTTGGAGGCCGGGGTTTTGTTCCCGCTTGTCCGTCTTCCGGCTGATGAGCCAGTCGAGCGCGGCCTGCCAGCGAACCACACCATAGACCAGCTCCTGACACAACGCGCGATCGACGGCGGCAATTCCGGTTTTGGCCAATGCGCGTTCCAGCAAAGCCTCCGTAAAGCTGCCGCCGGCACGCCGTTGCCGCAAAACTTCCCACGCAATTTGTCTTGGATTTTGGTCGTTCACTGCGTTTAATAGGGGCATTGTGCTTTCATAGTGCTATAAAAACGATGCTTTTATGAGAGAGGAATTTGAGAAATTGGCTGCGGCGGGCAAGATCGAAGGCCGCCACGTCGAGCCGCTGACGCAACTGGCCACCGGCGGTTTTTGCATGCACCGCAGTTGGGGGTTCGGCCGGATCAAGACGGTGGACACGGTGTTCGCGCGGTTCACCATTGATTTTCCGGGCAAACCGGGACACACGATGGATCTGGCGTTTGCCGCCGAATCTCTGAAGCCGATTTCCAAGGATCACATCCTGGCGCGCAAGGCCATGGACCTCGAGGGCCTGCACCAAATGGCTGCGCGGCACCTGGATTTGATCAAGCTGGTGCTGAACAGTTACGGCGGCAAGGCCACGACGGACCAAATCCAACAGGCGCTGGTGCCCGATGTCATTCGCGATGACTGGCGGAAGTGGTGGGAAACCGCCAGGCGCGAAATGAAGAAGGATGGGCATTTCGTCGTGCCGCTGAAGAAAACGGAACCGGTGGTCTTTCAAGAACAGGAAACGACGCTGCAAAACCGGTTGCTGGCGGATTTTCGTGCGGCGAAAGGTTTGAAAGCGCGCGTGGGGGTGGTCAGCGAAGTCCTCAAAAATGCAACCGATTTAACGGACAAACAGGCAGCCGCCAACGAAATTATTCCGGTATTGAACACGGACATTGCCTCCCATCAACGCACCCAACCGGCGGTCGCGCTCGAAGCGGTCTTCGTCCGCGATGAACTCCGCACCGTGACCGGATTGCCGCCGGGAACTGACGAAATCACCGACACGCAAATCTGGTTGCAGGAAAACGTCAAGTTCGGCCCGGTGTTGGAATTGGTTCCGGCCGCCAAACATCATCGCGCGCTGGAATCGTACAAGACGGCGAACCCCGAGCGCTGGCACGAAATTCTGCGCGGCTCGCTGAACATCGTCAGCGCCAAGCTCTGCCGCGAATTTGCCAGTCTGCTGATCCAGGAAGGCAAAATGGATTTGCTCAAGGAAACGCTCGCCCGCCTCATCAACCAGCACACCGCCAGCAGCGAATTGCTGCTCTGGCTGGGCCGCGACCGCAGCGACGCCTTCGCCGACATTCTCGGACCGGAGGTGTTCCGCGCCATGCTCACGGCGATGGAACGCGATCAATTCAACGAGAAGCGCTCCAACCGCCTGCGCGAGTTCATCCTCGATGACCACGAATTGCTCGCCGAATTGACGGCGTCCGCCGACATTGACGTCGTCAAGGACCTCACCCGCGCGCTGCAATTCTCGCCCGTGTTTGACGACATGGACAAGCGTTCGCTGCTGGCCCGGCTGGTCAAGGCGCATCCCGCCGTGCAAGCGCTCGTCAGCGGCGAACAGACCCGGCAGGACAGCGCATTGCTGGTTTCCTGGGAAAGCCTCGAACGCCGCCGCGGCGAATATGAGGAACTGGTGCAGAAAAAGATTCCCGCCAACTCAAAGGAAATCGCCATCGCCCGCAGTTATGGCGACCTCAGCGAAAACCACGAATATAAAGCGGCCAAGGAAATGCAGAAAATCCTCATGCGCCGCAAAGAGGAACTGGAAGGGCAACTGGCGCGCGCCCGCGGCACGGATTTTTCCAACGCCAAGACCGACGCCGTCGGCATCGGCACCATCGTCCTGGCCACCGACCTGGGCACCAACCAGTCGGAGAGTTTCACCATCCTGGGCGCCTGGGATTCCGATCCTGACAAGGGTGTCATCAGTTATCTTTCGCCCGTCGCGCAATCGTTGTTGAATCGCAAGGCCGGCGACGAGGTGGAATTTGAATTTCACGGCGCCATCCACCGGCATCGCATTGAAAAAATCGACTCGTGGAAAATTCCGGGCACGCCGCTGGCCGAAGCGCCGGCCCCCGTCCCGGCGCCACAGCCGCAAGCTTGAAAATTTTAAGTTCTTAATTTTTAGTTTTGAGTGCGGTCACGAGGCTGATTGCTTTAACTCAAAACTCAGAATTCAAAAATAAAAATTGTTACGCTTTGCCGCCGAAACTCACGTAATCGTCCACGTCCAGCACATCGAACCACGTGGCGATGTCATCGCGCCTGGGGGCGGCGGCCTTTTGGATTTCGTTGAAATGCTCGCGCGATTCGGGATTGTCCGGCGCGGCCTGCTCCTGCCATGCTGACCAGGCAAGAATTTCCGGCATGGTACGCTGCTGTTTGGCGTTTTTATTAATCCAATCCAGCACTTCCGAGTCGGTCTGATTCAGTTGTTTTTTCAGAGCTTCCGGATCAATACCCACGAATTCAAGGAAACCCTGGTCGAGCGGGCAGGCGTAATGATACTCCCCATTTTTGCCGGCAACCGTCGCCCGGCCCTTGTCCAACATGCGCGGCAAAATCACATAACCGCCCAGCCGCACGCGCGGACTGCGCGGCGGAAACTTCGTCAAATCAGGTGTGTTCAGTGACATAATCGTTTTGAATTTGTTTTGTCCCGTTGCGCCTCCGGCCCCTTGCCGGATTTTGCAACGTGAGCTTAAGTTGCCGCGAAAATGCCGAATTGCAAGCGGGGCACAAAATTTTTATTATGGCGGCGTGAAACACTCTGGCAAAGCGTCGCTCGCCGCGCTGCGGCTCATCGGTCTGGCGGGTGCGGCGGTCCTAGTGTTGCTGGTCGTTGCGTTTCTGGCCAAATGGGCCGCCTTCTTCATCCTGAACTATTTGACGTGGGCGCTGGTCGCGCTTTGGGGCCTGTTTACGGTGTTCACGTTCTATTTTTTTCGCGATCCCGATCCGCTCGTGCCCGCCGGGCCCAACCTCGTCATTTCCCCCGCTCACGGCAAGGTGGATGTGATTGACACAACGACCGAGTCGGAATACCTCGGCGGCGAATGCCAGCGCATTTCCATTTTCCTTTCCGTGATTGACGTTCATGTACAATGCGCGCCGCTGACCGGCCGGGTCGCGTTTTACAAATACACGACCGGCCAGTTTCTCAGCGCTCTCAAGACTGAATCGGCGCAGTTCAACGAAAATTTGCTCATCGGTCTCGACGCCGCCGAGCCGCGCGGCGAAAAAATCGGCGTACGCCTCATCGCCGGTCTTATCGCCCGCCGCATCGTGCCGTGGCTCAAGGAAAATAACATCGTCCAGCGCGGCGAACGCATCAGTCTGATCCAATTCGGTTCGCGCGTGGAGGTTTACCTGCCGCGCCGCGCCAGAATCAAGGTGCAGCTTGGCGACCGGGTGGTCGGCGGCCAAACCGTGATTGCCGCTTTTGATTGAATTCCGTTTATGAACGCGACCAATCCCCCAACCCCGCCGGCGGAGCACCATGACAACGGCCAGTTGAAAATTTATTTCCTGCCGAACCTGTTGACGGCCGGTAACCTGTTTTGCGGTTTTGTGGCGTTGACCAAAATTGTAGAGGCTGACCCGGCAAGTGATTTCTACTTTGCTCAGATTAAGCTCGCCCTGGCGTTCATTCTGCTCGCCTGCATTTTTGACCTGCTCGACGGCCGGGTGGCGCGGCTGGGGGGCACGGACAGCCCCTTCGGGCGTGAATTCGATTCTTTGGCGGACCTGGTTTCGTTCGGCATCGCGCCCGCGTTTCTGGTGCAACGCGTTGTGCTGGCGGACGTGTTTGGCAACTATCGGCAAATCAGCTGGTTCATCGCTTCCATTTACCTGCTCTGTGGCGCGTTCCGGCTGGCGCGATTCAATGTGCTGTCAACTTACGCCAGCGGTGGCGGCAAGGATTTTCTGGGCTATCCCATTCCCTCGGCGGCGGGTCTGGTCGCGTCGCTCACGTTGCTCATTATTCATTTCCACGAAAACGAAAAGAGCCTGGGCCGATGGAATTATTTGTTGGCGGTGGTCCTGATTTTTCTGTCTGCCATGATGGTGAGCACCGTGCGTTATCCCAGCTTCAAATCGCTGGGACTGCGTTCAACCAGCACATTCACCAAAGCCATCGGCGCGGCGCTGTTTCTGGGCTGCCTGCTGGTGCTGCAGGAACGGGTCCTTTACTATGTCCTGCCGGCGTTTTTCACTCTGTACCTTGTTTATGGTTTTGTGCGACCAAGCCTCTCCCGTGCCTGGCGCCGGGAAATCGAAGAGGAAGACGAGGACGAAACGGAGGCACACTGAACGATGCCAGATCTATCAACTATTCTCCTTGCGGGCCTCACGGGTTTGATTAGCGGACTGCTGCTTTCCATGCCCAACATTGGCCCGGTCAACCTCACCATCATCAATGAAAGCGCCCGGCGCGGGTTCACCCAGGGCATGCTGGTCGGACTCGGCGCGTCAGCGATGGAACTGATTTACTGTGCCATCGCGTTCACGGGATTTTCGTCGTTTTTCGACCATCGCGTCGTCAAGGCTTCAATGGAAGTTTTCAGCTTCGCATTTCTCCTGTTTCTGGGCATGAAATTTCTTTTGGCCAAAACTGTCGCCGCTGCCACTCAGCTGGGCGCCGCCGCCGGAAGAATCGAGGCGCGTGTCGAAGAAAAGTTTAATCCGCATTCGGCCTTTATGACCGGCTTTGTGCGGGTATTGGGCAACGTCGGCGTCTTGTTGTTCTGGATTGTGCTCGCGGCCAATTTCATGTCCCACGACTGGGTTACGGACAACCTGGCCGCCAAGACCGCGTGCGTCGTCGGCGTGGCGCTGGGCGCCAACCTGTGGTTTTGCGCGCTGAGTTATGGCGTGTCGCGCGGGCACAGCCGATTCAGCGAAGGCACCCTGGTGCGCATGCAGCACATTTCCGGCCTTTGCCTGATTGCGGTGGGACTTTTTGACGGCGGGCACATCGTGTGGCAACTGGCCAGGCACAGGATTTGACGTCAAAATCTTTCGGGGCCTGCCGTTTCATGGTAATTCTCCGCGTCTCAGCGGTAAATGTATGCTTAAAGCCGGAATCGTCGGACTGCCCAACGTGGGCAAATCCACGTTGTTCAACGCCGTCACCCGTTCGCACAAGGCGCCGGCGGAAAATTACCCGTTCTGTACCATCGAACCGAACCTCGGCGTCGTCACCGTGCCGGAACCGCGGCTCGAACCGCTGGCCCAAATCGCCCGGGTCAACACACTGATCCCGACCACGATTGAGTTCGTGGACATTGCCGGCCTGGTGAAAGGCTCGTCGCACGGTGAAGGCCTCGGCAACAAATTTCTCAGCCACATCCGCGAAGTGGACGCCGTCGTGCACGTCGTGCGTTGCTTTGAAGACCCCGATATCGTCCACGTCACTGGCGGCATTGATCCGGTGCGCGACATCGAAATCGTCAACACGGAACTGGTGCTGGCCGACATCGAGACGGTCAAAAAGCGGCGGGAAAAAATTGCCAAGGACGTGAAACGCGGCGACAAACACGCGCAGTTGGAGGAGCACCTGCTGGAACAAATTGGCGCGCACCTGAACACGGGCAAACCAGCCAACACGCTCGGGTTGCCGCTGGCGCCCGACGAAAAATCCATCGTCCGGAATTTCTTTCTGCTCACTGACAAGCCGATGATTTTCGCCTGCAACGTCAAGGAATCCGATCTTGCCACGGCGGACCAGAATCCGTTTGTCCAAAAAGTGCGCGACTACGTCAAGACGCATCTCGCCTGCGAAGCGGTTGTCGTCAGCGCACAGATCGAGAGTGACCTCGTTGATTTGTCGCCGGACGAGGCCGCAGCGTATCTGCAGGAACTCGGCGTGGCGGAATCCGGCCTCGGACAGCTCATCCGCGCCACGTATCAGGTGCTCGGCCTGCGAACGTTTTTTACCTTCAACGAGAAAGAGGTCCGGGCGTGGACGATTCACGCCAGCGACACCGCCGCAAAAGCTGCGGGCACCATCCACACCGACTTCGAACGCGGGTTCATCAAGGCGGAAACGGTGAACCTGGAAGACCTGGTGAAATGCGGCTCGGTCAGTCACGCCCGCGAAACCGGCCATTACCGCATTGAAGGCCGCGATTACGTTGTCAAAGACGGCGACGTGCTGCTGTTCAAATTTAACGTTTAGATTATTAAACCGCGGAGACGCGGAGACGCAGAGTTGAAAATATTTTTTCTCGGCGCCTCTGCGCCTCAGCGGTGAAATTCAACCCAATTTGTACCTCCGCATCTTCGGTTCCACTTCCTGCGCCCAGGCATCAATGCCACCGCGCAGACAACGGACATTCTGCAAACCGTGCCCCATGAAATACGCCGCCGCATCCAAACCATTCTTGCCCTGATGATCCACCACAACAATCGGGTTCGTATTCGAACCGCTCGCCATAAGTTCCCGCATCACGTCCTGCGACAGCAGGACCGAACCTTCGATATGAACCGCCTCGAATTCCTCACGCGAACGAATGTCCACCAGCTTCACCGATTTGTCCTTTTGTAAAAGACCGGCGAGGTCCCCGGGTGAAATCAAAATTTTCGCGTCCTGTTCATGGCTGGACTGGATGTGCGTGAGCACCTCGGCCACGTCCAGATTGCCGTTGCGCGCGCAGACCTGTGCCAGCGTTTCATCCGGGCTGAACCCGCAACTGCTGCACCCGCCGATATGATACCGGCGGAACAACGCCCGCTGTGCACCGGGGAATACTTCCAGCACCTCGCGCATCGGAGAATTTGCGCCAATTTCCGTTTCCACAAGCATAGCTCAAATTAACCTGAACAATCGTTTTGTCGAAATTAAAGTAGGACAGCCGTCGTTGACGCCTGATTCATTGACGATTATCTTGTCGGCGTGAGCACGATTGCTGAAATCGAGGCCGTGTTGCCGAAATTAACCGCCGAGGAACTCGAACGTGTCGAACGGGCCGTTCACAACCAGTTCCGCCAGCGCGGCGGTGGCATTGTTTACGACGACACCTACGGCGTTGAGACGGAGGCGGACGTGATCGCATCCGCCGACGCAGCCTTCCAAGCCTACGACAAAGCCGAGGCCAAACATGCCAAACGCCCGGCGCGGTGAAGTCTGGCTCGTGGACCTGGGCATGACGGCCAAAGTGCGTCCGGCCGTCATCTTCAACACCCCCTTTCGCGACAATGAACGCGCACTTTTTACCATCGTGCCGCACACAACGGCCTTGCGCGGCGGGAGATTTGAGGTGGTGATAAATGTTCCATGGTTGGAAAACGGCGCGTTCGACGTGCAAGGTCTGCGTCCCATTCCAGGTTCAGTATTGGTGCGCCGGCTCGGTGCGCTGAATCAATCGCAAATGGAAACGTTACTTCAGGCAGTCAAAGTCTGGATGGAAATTCCCTGATCTTTCAAAAGCAATTGCTGCACCCGCCGATGTGATACTTCCGAAACAGTGCCCGCTGCGCGCCGGGAAAAACCTCCAGCACGGCGCTCATGGCTGATTGCGGTTGGATATTGGATTCGGCCATCACCATCTGTCACCAAGTTTGCCCGCAAAATGCCGGTCTGTCCACCCTCGCCAATCCCGGTGCCCGTTGGCATGTTGGGTGTGCGGTTACCCGCCTTCCATCCTCGCGTGATGAACAGGCTTCCGCAGCGACCGTATCCGGGCTAAGGTCCGGCGATGAAAAAGCCCGCCCAGGCCAAACCGGTGGAACGCCTGTTTCCGTTCGTGTTGCGGTCACGCAACCTGCTCGTTGGCCGCGAGACCTTGCGCCGCAACAAGGGCAAGCTGCACTTCGTGTTGATCACCTGCGACCTCCCGGAACGCAGCCGCGCGGAAATTCTGAGGGATTTCGCGCATTACCCGGTGGTTCAGTGTTACGTGGCGGCGGACCTGGAGAAATTTTTTGGCATCACGGGAGCGAAACCGATTGGGTTCAGGAAGTCCGGCCTCGCGCAATCCATTTACGCTGAACTGAAGGGGCATCGGATCAACCAACCGATGACGAAGTCCAGGCCACCCGCATCGTCTCCGACTCCTCCCGGTGTACAAATAGCTTCATGAGGTTTTCCCTCGCCGCGGCGAGGTCGGCCAAAGGTTCATTGGTTCGGCTGGAACTATTCAGTTAAATTCCAATGACGCAACTGCTGCACCCGCCGATATGATACCGCCGGAACAACGCCCGTTGCGCGCCGGGGAAAACCTCCAGCACAGCGCTCATTGGTAATTGTGTGGAAATCATAAAACTAAAGAACGTTTCCTTCTCGCGCGTTTCGCGCGTAAGCAAGAAGCTTTTCGTCCAATTTCGTTTTGCTCAAAAACTGGTCAATTATCCCTTGGACTGCTTCCCGGCGCGAATAAGACATTTCGCTTAAACCATGAAATGCACCTTCACGACAAGCTCTGTGCTCAATGGTTAAAGTTTTCTCAAGAACATTCAAAACTGCGTCCTCCATTTCTTTACTGTTCGGCGTCTCTTTTAAGCAGGTGATTGGGCAAATGTCCCAAAACATATAACAACTTGAATTAAGAGCCGAACCTTCCTCGGATAAATGTCCGAGAGTTTCGGCGCACCGCTTGGCGAAACAGTTCGAATACAAATGAAAAATGTTTCCAATCGCTTCCAAGCGTTTTGCTAATGGAACTTCTGCACATTTCAACGAATGCAGGAAATTTGCTCCTGAAGTGCTGACAAAATACCAAATTCCTTGGTCAACCTGTTCGTCCGTATATTTTGTTAAATCTTTGCCTGCATTTAGAAATGTTTGGCTAATAAGTTCCGTCATTTCTTCGTCGGAAGCTTCAAACAAAGGCGCATCTTCGGCGAAATACCATTGCGGGAGTTTGTCTGTGACTTCATGGTCGAAGACATGATTCAACCAGTCTTGGTATCGTGAACTCATTGCCCGAAAAATTTCTGGATTTCTTTCACCACTTCCACGAACCGGTCCACCTCGGCTTTGGTGTTATAAAAGTAAAAACTGGCGCGGGCGGTGGATTCCACGCCAAGCTTGTGCATGAGCGGTTGCGTGCAGTGATGCCCGCCGCGCAACGCCACGCCTGCCTGGTCCGCCAGCGTCACCACGTCGTGCGCGTGAACGTCCTTGAGCAGGAAGCTCACCAGCCCGCCGCGGTTTTGTTTCGGGCCAAACAAACGGATATCTTTGATCGCCGCCAGTTTTTCGTAGGCGTAATGCGCGAGTTCCTGGTCGTGTCTCCAGATGTTCTGCCGCCCGATGGCGTCGAGATAATCCATCGCCACGTGCAAACCGATTGGGCCGGAGATGTCCGGCGTGCCGGCCTCAAACCGGTGCGGCGCTTTCTTGAACTCGGTCTTCTGATATTCCACCGACAAAATCATTTCGCCGCCGCCCTGATACGGTGGCATGGCGTCGAGCAAGTCCTGCCGTCCCCACAAGACGCCGATACCGGTCGGCCCGCAAATCTTGTGGCCGGAGAACACGAAGAAATCACAGCCGATGGCCTGTACATCCGCGGGCATGTGCCCGGCGCTCTGCGCGCCATCCACCAGCGTCGTAATGCCGAGCTGGCGCGCGCGGGCACACAGGTCGGCCACGGGATTGACTGTCCCGAGTGAATTTGAAATATGAACCATCGCGAACATTTTCACCTGCCTGGTCAGCAGCGAATCGAGCCCGGACAGATCGAGTAGTCCTTCATCACCCGTGATGGGCACATAGGTGAGCTTGGCGCCCGTGCGCTGGGCGAGCAATTGCCACGGCACGAGGTTGCTGTGGTGCTCCATCTCGGTGAGCAGGATCACGTCGCCGGATTTCAAATTTTTCGCGCCCCAGGAACTGGTAACGAGGTTGATGCCCTCGGTGGTGCCGCGCGTGAACACGATTTCCTCCGCGCTCCGGGCATTGATGAATTTAGCGGCGCGCGCCCGGGCCGCTTCGTAACCGGCCGTGGCGCGGTTGCTCAATTCGTGGATACCGCGATGAACGTTTGCGTTGTCACGCTCATAGTAATGCTCCAGTGCTTCAATCACCGCGCGGGGTTTCTGGCTCGTAGCGGCGTTGTCGAAATAAATCAGCGGTTTGCCATGGACCTGCTGGTCGAGGATGGGGAAATCCTTTCGCAGCGCAGCCCAGTCTATTGTCTTTGCGTCACTCATTCAAAAAAATCTAACCACGGATAAACACAGATGGACACAGATAAAAGGCGGAATTCATCCGTGTTAATCCGTGTCCATCCGTGGTTGAAATTACATCAAACCGAGCTGCAATTTCGCCGCCTCGGTCATCATGCCCTGGTTCCACGGCGGGTCCCAGACGAGTTCAACGTTCGCCTCGTCAATCGGTTCGAGGTTCAGCAATTTGTTCTGCACATCCTGCGCGAGCATCGGTCCCATGCCGCAGCCGGGGGCGGTCAGCGTCATTTTCACATCGGCTTTGAAACTGTTCCCGCCGGCGGCCGTCAGGTGGCAATCGTAAATCAGCCCGAGGTCCACGATGTTGACGGGGATCTCCGGGTCGTAACACGTCTTGAGCGCCTCCCAGACCTGCTTCTCCAGTTGTTCCGCTGTGACCAGACCGGCCGGCGCCGCCACCGATTTGGTTTCCGCCTGCACGCCCAATGCGTCGGCGTCCTTTGCCTCGATGCGAAACATGTTGCCGTTGACGACGACGGTGTAACTGCCGCCGAGTGATTGGGTGATATAGGCCTGCTCACCCTTCTGCAACGTGACTTTCGTGCCGACGGGCACCACGGCGGCCTCGACGTCGCGAGTCAAAGTTTTTGGTTCGGAATTCATAAAATGCTTAAGTTAAATTTACTTCAAGTATCATCGCCGCAAACGCAGTTGAAATCAATCAGGTCTGTTCGTTTTCCGTCGTGACTGGCTGGGCATCACCCTTTAACGCGGCCATGACGGCGTGCCACGAAAGGATGGCGCACTTTACCCGCGCGGGGAATTTGTGGACGCCCGCGAATACTGCCAGCTTGCCGACGTCGCCCTGGACATTGCCGGTCATGACCATTTCATGCACCCGCTCGAACATCTTTTCCACGTCTGCCTTGGTTTTGCCCTTGGCAAACTCCGTGAGCAGTGATGCCGAGGCCTTGGAAATGCAGCAGCCGGAGCCGACGAAACTGATGTCCTTGATGGTGTCGCCGTCCAGGGCCAGAAACAGCTTCAACTGATCGCCGCACAGCGGATTGTGGCCCTGTGCCGAGCGGGTTGCCGCGGGCATCTCGTGGAAATTCCGCGGCTGCTTGCAGTGGTCCAGGATGACCTGCTGATAAAGGTCGTTCAGTTCGTCAAACATAGTGACACTGGATACTTGGATGAATGGATTGTTGGATTTTTGGTTCAAGACCACTTATCACGCTGCTTGTCCAACCATCCATTAATCCAAAAATCCAGCAATCCATTCATTTTAGGTGCGGGTTGGCTTCCAGCCGGTCCCAGATGACCTTGTCCAATGACTCGCGCACGGCATCGTGTTTTACGCGCGCAATGATTTCGCTGGCAAAGGCGTGAATCAGCATCCGCCGCGCGGTGTCCTTGCCCAGGCCGCGCGAACGCAGGTAAAAAATGGATTCGTCGTTCAACTGGCCGACCGTGGCGCCGTGCGTGCATTTCACGTCGTCGGCGTAAATTTCCAGTTGCGGCTTGGTGTCGGCGGTCGCGTCGTCGGAAAGCAACAGATTCTTGTTTGTCTGTTTCGCGTCGGTTTTCTGCGCGGCGGGATGAACGTAGATCCGGCCATGGAAGACGCCCTTCGATTTGTCGTCGAGGATACCGTTGAAATACTCGTGGCTGGCGCAATGCGGTTGTGCGTGTTCGACAATCATGTGGTGATCGGCGAGTTGCTCGCCGCGCGTGAGGTAAAGACCGTTCAAAATGCATTCCAGCCCTTCGCCCGCGAGCCTGGTGCGGATGTTGGTGCGCGAGAGCTTCGCGCCGAGGGCAAAGGAATGGATGCCGGTATTGCTCGCGCGGCCAAGCTGGGCGGCAATCGTCGCCAGATGAAACGCGTCCAGCGCCTCATCCTGGAACTTCACATGCTCCAGCGCCGCATTGTCGCCGGCGACAATTTCCGTGACGGCGTTGGTGAAATAAGCGGCCTGGTCCGCGGCCAGATAGCTTTCAATGACCGTTGCCTTGCTGCCGGCCCCGGCAATAATCAGGTTGCGCGGCTGAATCGTGTCGCCGTTGTGTTTCGCCGTGGAGATGAAAATAAGCTGGATCGGTTCCGCAACGGTCTGGTCGGCCGGAATGTGGACGTAGCCACCGTCGAGAAAAAACGCCTGGTTCAGCGCGGCGAATGAATTATCGTCCGTCAACGCAAACCGGCCGAGTTGCTTTTCAATGAACACGGAATCAGTGGCCAGGGCAGCAAGATCGGAGGCGACTTTGACTCCATCCGGCAGCCTTCCCACGGACGAAAGCACAGCCTTAAAATGTCCGTTTACAAAAACCAGCCGCGAACCGGGCAGGGTTGCAAAGATGTGTTTCTCCAGCGTGGCTTTGGCGGCAGTGTCATCCACCGATTCCACTGCCGGTTTGAACGGCAATTTGGCCAGCGGCGCAACGTTGGTGAAACGCCAGTCTTCGTCGTGAACCGTGGGAAAGCCGAGTTCGGCAAAGCGTGCCATGCCGGCCTTGCGAAACGGCAAGAGCCATGCCGGCGGTTGCGGTTCCGATTCGAAGCGCCGGAATTTTTCCAAAAACGGTTCGGCGCCTTTGCGGGGGGCCGTTGGTATCGTTTGCGTCATGATTCAGTTGTCCAATGCCAAAAATTAGACCGTCAATCTCCCATGCCATTTGCCACCGCGCAAGTCTGGAGCATGCTTGTTTTCGGGCGCAGAGCTGGCAATTTGATGGAACATGCTTACGCAAGCAGACATCCAAAATGCGCTGAAAGCCGTCAAGTATCCCGGTTTTTCGCGCGACATCGTCTCGTTCGGGCTGGTGAAAGAAATTTCCGCCGCCAACGGCGCGGTGAGCGTTTCGCTGCAACTCACTTCGCCAAATCCGGATGCCGCGCGGCAAATCAAGGAAGAATCCGAGCGCGTTCTGAAGTCGTTGCCGGGGGTGAATCACGTTCAGGTCGAAGTGCAACAACCTGCCGCCGGGCAGGCTACGCCGGCCAATCCGTTTGCGAATCAAAATCGCGTGCCGGGTGTCAAGCGCGTCATCGCCATCGCCAGCGGCAAGGGTGGCGTCGGCAAGTCCACTGTGTCCGCGAACCTCGCCTGCGCCCTCAAACAGCTTGGGGCAAACGTCGGATTGCTGGATTGCGACATTTACGGGCCGAGCATTCCATTGATGATGGGCGTTCACGAACGTCCGACCATCAGTCAACAGGAACAACTCGTGCCTCCCGTGGGCCATGGTGTGAAGGTGATGAGTATCGGTTTGTTGCTTACGGACGAACAGCCGGTGATCTGGCGCGGGCCGATGATTAACAAAACCATCCAGCAATTCCTGATGGCGGTGGAATGGGGTGTACTGGATTTTCTGCTCGTGGATTTGCCGCCGGGCACGGGCGACGCGCAATTGTCACTCTGCCAGACCGTGCCGCTCGATGGCGGCGTCATCGTGACCACGCCGCAGGAGGCGTCGCTCGGCGTTGTGCGCAAAGGCATTGCCATGTTCAACAAGGTGAACGTGCCGATACTGGGCCTCGTCGAAAACATGAGTTATTTCACTGCGCCGAACGGTGAACGGGTGGAAATTTTCGGTCATGGCGGCGGCCAAACCGAGGCAGGGCGCCAAAACCTTCCGTTTCTTGGCGAAGTGCCGATTTTCACGGAAATCCGCGAAGGCGGCGACCAAGGAGTGCCGGTGGTGGTATCGGCGCCGGATGGCCCGGCGGCTAAAACATTCGTCAAAATTGCAGTGTCTCTACGCAAGCAGTTGGAATAAACCATGTTGCGCAAGCCGTTCACACTCCGAAGGTTGCGATTTCAGGGCAAGATTTTTATTGCAATCCTGTTGAAAAACTCTAATTTTACGTCACATTTTCTATGTCGATCGCTATGAAAGCTGCATCTCCAGCGGACGATTTGCTGAAGAATTCCTCGCTTTACCGCGAGTTCCAGGCCGAGCGCGAGGAAATTCTCAAGCACAAGTGGATTGAGTCGGAAAAGGCCGGGCACGATATCGGATTCGAACGGGCGTTGACAGATTGGATCATCAAGCACCGTTCAAACTGGCGTCGAGCACGGCAAAACGCCAGCCACTGACAAATTAAGAAAAGTTCCTTTAAAGCGGCCCGGTGAGGCTGCCAAGGAAATCATGAACGCACATTGCGCGACGCGAATCAACTCCGCCCGGTGGAGAGGTTCGCATTTTTTATTTCTTTCACCGGAATACCGACTACCGTCTTGCACAAAGATTGTTTGATTTTGGTCTATGGCTGAATCCAACGTCATCCTCGATGCCGCCGCGATGCAACGTGCGCTCACCCGCATTGCGCATGAAATTGTCGAGCGGAATGAAAACAGCGCGGAGGTTGTCCTGGCCGGTATTCCCGTGGGAGGCGACCATCTGGCCAGGCGCCTGGGCAAAATCCTTTCCGAAATCTGGTCCCAGCCCATCCCGGTCGGTATTCTTGACGTCTCCATGCACCGTGACGATCTGGACCAGCGCGCCGCGCCGAAAATCCATCCCACGGTCATTCCGTTTGACGTGACCGGCAAGACGGTCGTGCTGGTGGACGACGTACTGTTCAGCGGCCGCACCACGCGCGCCGCGATGGACGCGCTCAACGATTTTGGCCGGCCCAAAAAAATTCAACTGGCGGTGGTGATTGACCGTGGCCACCGCGAACTGCCGATCAAGGCGGATTTCGTCGGCAAAAATGTGCCGACGGCCGACAATGAAAAAATCCGCGTGCGGCTGGTTGAAAACGACGGCGTGGATGAAGTCGTGCTGGAAAGGTTGCAATGACCTGGACCCGCAAACATCTGCTCGACATTGAATCGCTCACACCGGACGAAATCGTCATCGTGCTCGACACGGCGCGGGCGTTCAAAGCGGTCGGCGAACGTGCCATCAAAAAAGTCCCGGCGCTGCGCGGCAAAACGGTTATCAATTTGTTCGTCGAGCCGTCCACGCGGACGCGCATCAGCTTTGAGCTGGCCGAACAGCGGTTGTCGGCCGACGTCATCAATTTTTCCACCGAGGCATCGTCCTTCAAGAAGGGTGAGACCCTCAAAGACACCGCGCGCAATCTCGAAGCGCTCAACGCCGACTTCATCGTCATCCGCCACAGCGCGAGCGGCGCGCCGCATTTTCTGTCACGCGTGCTCAACGCCAGCGTCATCAACGCCGGCGACGGCGCGCATGAGCATCCCACGCAGGCATTGCTGGACGTGTTCACCATTCGCGAGCACAAGGGGACAATCGCCGGACTGAACATCACGATTCTGGGCGACATTCTTTACAGCCGCGTGGCCCGCTCAAACATCTGGGCGCTGCGGAAACTGGGGGCGACGGTGACGCTCTGCGGTCCGGCCACGCTGGTGCCGAAAACGTTCGAGCAAATGGGTTGTCGCGTGACCTACGACGTGGACGAGGCGATCCGCGACGCGGACATCATCAACCTGCTGCGGATCCAGCACGAACGCCAGCGCAAAACGATGTTTCCGAGCATCAACGAATACATCCAGCTTTTTGGCCTCAACCAGGCGCGTCTGGCAAAGGCGAAACCCGATGCGCTCATCATGCATCCCGGACCGATCAACCGGGGTGTGGAAATTGACAGCGACATCGCGGACTCGGGCCGGTCGCTGGTTCTGGAGCAGGTGACCAACGGTCTGGCGGTGCGCATGGCCGTCCTTTTTCTGGTCAACGGCGGCAAAGGGCCACAGGAAGTGGCGGGCAACTGATTTTTATTTCCGTTTCCAAAAAATCAGGAATCCGCCAAACAGCCCCACCGCCACCCCGGCCACATAGTAGTGGGTGGCTTTGCCCAGCGGCTCGCCGGTAAACGCCTTGGTGAATTGCGAGCCAATCGAATTGGCCACGTCGTGTCCCTGCAACAGCAGCAACAGGCCGACGACGAGACAAATGACACCGATCACTTTCTGCATAAATTCCTTCAAGTGGAACTCCTGCGCCGGATTTTTCATCCAAGCCTGCCAAAGCTTTAATCAGGCCGGCGGAAATTGCGAACCCTAAATTGCCCGCGCAAGGTTCAGGATCAGGGGAGGAGAAAACCTGACGTGCCGGCATACGAAAACCCACCGCTGAGGCCGGAACGAACCAACAAACCTGTTTGGCCATTACGGCTGCCAAACGGCGCGCCAGAATTGCTGAGAAGCACCGGGTGGGATTGAGTTGGTAATATTCAACACTCCGCCCGGCAGCGTGTTGGTAGAGACAGGAACCCACGTCATCAGGTCCGTCGAAGTCTGAACTACATAGGAGACATTTGTGTCACCCAGCAGTTGGAACACAAACTGGCTGGGCGAACCGGACAGTACCTGCAATCGCGGCGCCGCCGGAGTGCCTGAGAAAACCGTGAACGAAACGGGCAACAGGGTAACCGGCTGTAGCGGATCGCTGGTGTTAACGAACAGCGTGAAGGTGTAAGTACCGGGTGCAAGACCGGCCGGATTAAAAGCCAGATAGACGGTCAAGGCACTTGATTCCGACACGTACCCGTTGGTGGAAGAAAAACTCAACCAGGCCGGAATCGCGCTGGTGGAAGAGAGCGAATACGCCAACGGCAAGCCGCCACTGTTGGTTATCATCAATGGGACGTTGAAGGACGGCGCGTTGGAGGCCGCCGTCTGGTTCAGATTGGGAGCAATAATTCCCGCCTGCGCCGGAATGCCGACATAAAGCGCCACGGAACGCAAAACCGGCGGGCTGGCCAGCGTCACCGGCACGTTGCTGCCAGTGACGGTAAAAGTGAAATTGCTGAGAGCGCCGGCCCCGAACGTATCCCACCAGGTACCCGAGTAAGTGCCGGGAGCCAAGCCGGCAACAGCCACGGTACCCGTAACACTCGGCCCAGGCGTAGCGGCGAAGACATTGGTCCGATTCCACAACCAGAGCGCCTGCCAGTTGTTGGTGCCGATGGCATAAGCGCCCAGCCCGGACACATAAGGATTGAGCGTGATGTTGCCCAGCACAATCCAATCCAGACCGTTATTGGTGATGTTGATGCTGTGCGAACCGGCGGTAACCGCAATGGATGCGGTGAAATTGGTGGAAGTGTCGGCGCCCGCAGAGGGAAAGGAAATGTTGGTTTTCAGGTTGCCATCAAGAAACATCTGCAGCCCGGCACCGGATTTGGCGATCTGCAACACTTGGACCGAAAACGTCCCGTTTTGAGGATAATTAACCAGAAACGTGTATCCATAGGGAGTCATGGAAGAATGGTAGTAGCCTTGGAGATAGCTGGGCGCTGAACCAATGCCATCAGGTGCGGAAGCTCCGACCGTAAACGTGGATTGCGTGGCCGTGGCCCAATTGCCACCCGGCGAAAACGCCAGCGGGCCGAGTGTGCCGCCGGTAGCTTGCGGGGTGGACTTGGTCAAGGCGTTCTGGTCAGCCAGACCGGAAACGGTGACAAAATCAGCCGCGGCTTGAATCAGAAAATAGTCATTGTTCGGATCAATGGTGTCCCAATACCACGGCTGCGCGCCGCCGGACTGCGCCGCCATCAGACCGGCCCAAACCGGCGGACTGATACCGACGTGCGGCGTGAAATCTATGCCGCACTCGCCGCTGAAATCCGGCGCGACCGGTTGGGAGGCGGTGATGTCCTGGGCGTCACGAATACCGGTTATCAAATCCGACGGATAATCGTGGTGCTGGTAGTAATCCGTCTGGTCCCAAATCGGTTCGGTCAGGTCCGAACTGCTCGTAATCAAGTGATGATAAACGTCGTTGGTGCGGATGAACTGGGCCATTTCATTGTGCCAGGCCTCGATATTGGTCCACTGGTTCGCGTAGGCGGCATCAGTAAATTGGACCTCATTGAATAATTCGAACGCCATGATAGCCGGCGAATAACCCCAGCGCGCGACGATGTAACGAAGTTTGCGCTTGGTCAGCGATCTGGCCTCCGGGTCGGTGAAAAAATTTGTCGCATTGGAAAGAAACCCGCCATTGGCGACGTTGTAGGGGTTCTGTTCCCAGTTCGGGTTGACGTCGCTCCCGTTGGTGCTCGAATACTGTCCATGATGCTGCAAGGTCATCTGGAAATGGATGCCGGCCTGGTCAGCGGCGGCCACGATGGCGTCCCAGTTTCGGGCGTTGGGGAGGCTCAACTGGCCAAAGGTGTTATTGACCTTGGGCCAGTCCAGGTTCAGCCCCAAACCTTGCCAGTCGTAAAAGTGCGTCATCCACACGCGCGACCAGTTTTCGTGGGCCGCGCCCATTTTGGGAAAGATCGTTGTAACCCGGTAATCGGTGCTGGGACTATTGCTGTAACCCCAGGCGACATCTTGTCCCACTGGAAAATATCGCCGGCCATTGCTGGTGATAAAGCGGCGCGGGTTGGCGGGATCCACGCGCACGAAACCGGGGCTGGTCGGAAAACCCGTCACCGTCCAGGAAGCCGGCGACAAACTGCTGAACGACAGCGGCGACCCGTTCAACGTGATGTTGCTGATGCTGTAAAGTCCGGCCATCGTTGGCGTGTGACGCACGCGCCAGGTGGTGCCACCATCAAAGAAGGCGGGCAGGGAAATCGTGCTCGCATCCGGCTGAACCATCAGCACGCGGACGTCATTGCTATAGTCGAACGGGTCGGCAATCAGCGTGTTCACCGAAAACGACGCCTCGATTTTGGGATACGTGCCTTGGGCATGGATTTGAGCCGGAACGCAAATTGAGAAGATGGTGAGAAATGCGACTCTTAAGAACCACATGTCGAAAGTGGCCCTTTGAAACGACTGGTGCATGATGTTTAAGATGCCTTATCCTGTGAACTTGCTCAAGTCAGAATCGTGAGTTGACCGTCGAATCGCAATAAAGTCTGGAAATTTACAGGAGCAATAGTTAGCGCCTGGTGATTACCCTTGGAATCTTTTGAAGACAAGCTGCCGGTCGTTGAAATTAAATCTGCAGTAATTTGATCTGTTCGTTGTCCTTCTCCACTGCCTCGCCCAGCGTCTGCGCATGGCGGCGGCGGTGCTCGATGATGTGCTTGTCCAGCACCGGATCGTAGGGCACGGGATATTGGCCGTCATAACAGGCCATGCAAAAGGATTCCTTCGGCAAACCGGTCGCCTTGACCATGCCGGCTTGCGAAAGGTAGTGAAGTGAATCGGCATTCAGATAGCGGCGAATTTCATCAACACTGCTGTTGGCCGCCATGAGTTTGCTGCGATCGGGAAAATCAATGCCATAGACGCACGGGTTCATGTGCGGCGGACAACTCACCAGCACGTGAACCTCCTTCGCGCCGGCTTCCTTGAGTGTCTTCACACGCGCTTTGCAGGTCGTGCCGCGCACAATGGAATCGTCCACAATGACGACCCGCTTGTCCTTCACCAGCGAGGCAATCAGGTTCAATTTCACGCGCACGTCGAAGTCACGGATGAGTTGCGACGGCTGCAGGAAGCTGCGTCCGACGTAGTGGTTGCGAATAAACGCCATCTCGAACGGGATACCGGATTGTTCCGAATAGCCGAGCGCCGCGCAGACGCCGCTGTCCGGCACGGGAATGACCAGATCCGCCTGGACGGGATGTTCGCGCGCGAGCTGACGACCCATTTCCTTGCGCACGTCATAGACGCTGCGCCCGCCAATGTTGCTGTCGGGCCGGGCAAAGTAAACGTATTCAAAAATGCAAAACGCCCGGCGCCTGTGTTCGGGAAACGCCTGCAGGCTGACGATTCCCTTTTCGTTGATGATGACGATTTCGCCCGGTTCAATGTCGCGGACGAATTCCGCCTGAATCTGATCCAACGCCACCGATTCGCTGGCGAGCACCCAGGAACCGTTCACCCGGCCCAGTGCCAGCGGCCGGAACCCGAACGGATCGCGCGCTCCGATCAATTCCTTTTCCGTCATGATAATCAGCGAATACGCGCCTTCGATACGGCGCAACGTCTGCACCAGCGTGTTCTCGACGCCATTGAGCGACGGTTGCGCGAGCATCATGATGATGATTTCGCTGTCCACGCTCGTTTGAAAAACCAGCCCATGGTTTTCCAGTTCGTCGCGAAGCTGTGCCGCATTGGTCAGGTTGCCGTTATGGGCGATGGCAATCTGGCCGCGCGTGCAATCCACCGTGAGCGGCTGGGCGTTGCGAAGATTGGAGGTACCCGTGGTCGAATAACGCGTGTGACCGATCGCCATGTTGCCGACCAGATCGTGCAACAACCTTGGGTTAAACACCTGCGACACCAGCCCCATGCCGTGGTGCTTGAAAAACTTCCCATCGTGGCAGGTGACAATGCCGGCGCTTTCCTGACCGCGATGCTGGAGGGCGTAGAGACCGTAGTACGTCAGTTCCGCGGCATTCGGGTGGCCGAAAATGCCGAAGACACCGCAATAATGTTTGGGGTAATTTTGTTGCATCGTTTACTCGCGCCCGCCGCTGAATTGTCGCAGACGCAAACGCGGTGCGCAAGGAGGAAGGGAACCGCTTCCCAATTCCCAACTTTGCCCCGTTTTTTTGTGGGCTGCCGCGTTGGTGTACGGACCACCGATTTGAGGCTTAATCGTCAGTTAATCGGATGCCACCCCTTATTTGGCCCAAAAATACCAAAAAATCACCGTTGCGTGAATGGACTTTGGGGTTATGTTGCCGGGTAAATCAACGCGGGCCGATTAGCCCGGCACTTGCTTATTGAACTTTTTGAGATACTGTTTCCATCATGGCTTTAACCAAAGTTAGTTCGACGGTTCACTTCATTTCACGCGGCGCGACGGTGGGCGGGCGCGACGAAACGGCCAGCGGCCATTGGGTCCCCAACACGGATGTTTACGCCACCGACGGCAGCCTGGTCATCAAGGTGGAGTTGGCTGGCATGAAAAGTGATAGTCTGGAAATCACAGTGGAAGGCAATCGCCTCCGCATTGCCGGCACCCGTCCAGATGGCTGTCGGGCTCATAAATGCAATTTTTTGGTGATGGAGATCAGTTACGGGCCTTTCGAGAGTGTATTGGAACTGCCGCCCGGTTACGATCTCAGCCAGGCCAAAGCCATCTACGTGAACGGTTTTCTGCGGATTGACGTGCCCATGGCACAACCGCATTCCAAGACGACCAAGGTGCCGATTGCCGAGGGGAATTAGCCGCGCGCGCGAACTTTTCCAGCGCGGCGGCATCTAATAGAATAACAGGCAGGAACGACGATGACATCGCCGGAGACAGAGTTTGTCAGCATTTTGGGCACCGAAAATTCCGGACCACCCCCGCGAATTTCTTCACGGTCCCTGCCCGAAGCCTTGCCGATCCTGGGCCTGTCGGACATTGTCATCTTTCCCAGCGCTCTGGTGCCGTTGCTGGTCGAGACGGGGCCAAGCCTGAAGCTGATTGACGACGTGGTGGCCGGCGACCGGTTGCTGGGTGTGGTGTTGCAGCGCCAGCCGGAAATCGTCGAGCCCAAGCCGGAAGACTTGTATAACGTCGGCTGCGTGTCGCGCCTGGTGAAAATGGTGAAGTTTCCCGACGGCACCGCGCGCGTGCTGGTCGAAGGGTTGTGGCGCATCCATATCAAAGAATTTTCGGCATCCTCGCCTTATTTGTCCGCGCACTTCGAACTGCTCCGGGACGAGACCGAGGACTCCGTCGAATTGCAGGCCATGCTGCGCAGCGCACACAAGCAATTCGATGAAATCGCCAAGCTGTCGCCCGCGCTCTCGGATCAAGTCAAAATCGCCGCGCTGAACACCGAACACCCCGGCCATTTTGCCGATCTCATCGCCGGGAATTTGAATCTCAACCTTGAAGACCGGCAAAAGCTGCTGGAAACCATTTCCGTCCGCGAACGTTTGCAGAGACTGCTGCCCATGCTTAACCGCGAGCACGAGGTGCTCACGCTCAGCTCCAAAATTCAGAACGACGTCGCGTCGTCCATTGCCAAGACGCAGCGCGACTTTTTCCTGCGCGAACAGATGCGCGCCATCCAGCGCGAACTCGGTGAAGGCGAACCCGGCAGCGGCGAAACCCGGTCGTTGCGCGAAAAAATCGACCAGACACCGATGCCCGACGAGGCCCGCAAGGCCGCGTTGCAGGAACTGGAGCGCCTGCAATTGACACCGCCCGCCGCCGCCGAATACGCGGTCGCGCGCAATTACCTCGACTGGATTCTGAACCTGCCGTGGGAAAAGGAGACCGAGGACAAGATTGATTTGAAGGAAGCCGAGCGCATTCTGGACGAACAGCACTTCGGTTTGACGAAAATCAAGGAGCGCCTGCTTGAATTTCTCGCGGTCATCAAGCGCCGGAAACAAATCAAAGGGCCGATTCTTTGTCTCGTCGGCCCGCCGGGCGTCGGCAAAACCTCGCTCGGCAAAAGCGTGGCCGACGCGCTGGGCCGCAAGTTCGCGCGCATCGCCCTTGGCGGCATGCGGGACGAGGCGGAAATCCGCGGCCACCGGCGGACTTATGTCGGCGCCATGCCGGGAAGAATCATTCAGACGCTGCGCCGCATTGAAAGCCGCAACCCCGTGATTTTGCTGGATGAGTTGGACAAGGTCGGCGCGGATTTTCGCGGCGATCCGGCGGCGGCGTTGCTGGAAGTCCTGGACCCGGCGCAGAACCACACGTTCACCGACCACTATCTGGATTTGCAATTCGACCTCTCGCGCGTGCTGTTCGTTGCCACCGCCAACTGGCTGGAGCCAATTCACGCCGCCCTGCGCGACCGGTTGGAGGTCATTGAACTGCCCAGTTATACCGAATCGGAAAAACTGGAAATCGCCAAGCGATATCTCGTCCCTCGCCAGATTGAGGAGCATGGCCTCACGCGGCAGGACATCAAATTCACCGACGCCGCCTTGCGCAAACTCATTCGCGAATACACCCGCGAGGCCGGCGTGCGGCAGTTGGAGCGGGAAATCGCCGCGCTCTCGCGCAAGGCCGCGCGCAAAATCATTTCCCGCAATGGCGCGACCGTGACCGTCAAACTCGACGCCAATGGACTGAAAAATTACCTGGGCCACGCGCGTTTCGTTTCGGAAACGGCGGAGCGGATCACCGAATACGGCATTGCCACCGGGCTGGCCTGGACGCCGGTTGGCGGCGACGTTTTATTCATTGAAGCCACCCGGATGCGCGGCAAGGGCAGTCTGCTTTTGACCGGCTCGCTGGGCGAAGTGATGAAGGAGAGCGCGCAAACAGCGGTGAGTTATTTGCGCAGCCAGGCCAAATTGCTCGACCTGGACTTGAGCAATTACGGCAAATTCGACGTTCACATCCACGTGCCCGCCGGCGCGACGCCGAAGGACGGGCCCAGCGCGGGCGTGCCCCTCGTGGCGGCGCTGGCGTCGCTGCTGACCAAGCGGCTGGTGCGTTCCCGCCTGGCGATGACCGGCGAAATCAGCCTGCGCGGCCGCGTGTTGCGCGTTGGCGGCATCAAGGAAAAGGTGCTGGCCGCGGTGCGATTTGGAATGAGGGAAATCATTTTGCCCGAGCAAAACAAGGCGGACTGGCTGGACGTGCCGACCGAGGCGCGCGCGCGACTGAAAGTCCACTTCGTCCGGCACATCGCGGACGTGCTGCGGCTGGCGCTGGAGCCGAAGTAAGTGCTTCGTTCTTGCTCTACCCTCTTTCTTGCCTTACCACGGCGAACTGAACACGGATAGGGCGATGAAATTTTTTGCCATCGGTACTTTTGCTTCAATTTTGCTGGTTGCGTTCGATGCAACGGCAAAAATGACGAACGATTTTGTCGAAGCTGTAGTTCAAGGTCGTCAACTGGCACAGCAAATCCTGGAACAACGGCCCACGGAAAACTTCACCAACACCGGTGTCTTGAAAATTCGTGACGCAAAAGACAGGACTTCAGAGATTCCGGTGCAATGCGCGGTCATCGTAACGGCGACAAATTGGTTGGCTGTTTACAAAGCCTTTTTTACGAATTTCACTGAAACTCTTACGGTTATCCACCCTGACCATCAATTGTTTCGGCAATTGATTGCACCTGGTTTACCCAATGATCTGCCTAAACCACCTGACGATCTGCCTAAAATCACTGGAAACTTAAACGAGCGTATTGAACCTTTTGATACCCATCAGCATGAAGGTTATCCGGGGTCTCCCAGCTTGGCCGCAGCGAGGGCCCGTTCGGCTTCTTTCGCGGGGTCAGATTTTTCCGTGGACGATTTATGTTTGGAATTTTTCCACTGGCCGCGACAGAAAATCTTAAAACACGAAATGCGGCGCGGCCGTGCGTGTCAGGTCCTGGAAAGCACGTCCCCGAACCCGTCCCCGAACGGTTACTCGCGCGTGGTTTCGTGGATTGATAACGAAACCCTCGGTATCGTCCAGGCCGAAGCTTACGATGCGAAAGAGAAATTGCTGAAGGAATTTTATCCGAAATCGTTCAAAAAGGTGAACGGCCAGTGGGAACTTCAGGAAATGGAAATCCGCAACGACCAGACCGGCTCGCGCACGCGGCTGGAATTCAATTCGAAGCAGCCGGATTGAGCCTGGGAATAAGTCATTAATAAGTCATCCGGCCGGGTGCTTGACTTTGACGGCCCGGCGGCCCAGGCTCAACTTATCGGAATGAGCGTGCTGGTTCGTCTGAATCTTTTGATTGTTTGCGCCTGCTGCATCTTTGGCGTCGGGCCAGGCCAGCGTGCTTTTGCCGGTAACACCAACTCCGCCGATCTCTCCCCGCGCCAGGCCGGGGACAAAATTGCGCAGGATTCACTGAACGCCTTCCTTCAGATCCAGGAACAGCTTCACACCACGCAATTGCTCATCGAAAGCAATCGAGTGGCCGCCGCCGCCGAAGCCCAACGCAATGTGACGGAGATGAACACGCGCATCCAGGTACTCGAACAAACGGTGGCAACGCAGCGCGCCAGCGAAATCGAGGCGACCCAAAAGGCGCAACGGCTCACACTGATTCTAGCCGGCGCCTTCGGAGTGGTGGGCCTGGCCGCCGTGCTTTTCATTGCTTACTTCCAATGGCGCGCCGTCACCCGGCTGGTCGAATTATCCACGCTCCATCAGTCGGCGCTCGCCTGGGAAGGGCGAGGTGCGTCACCGATGTTGTCGGCGGGTGAAACACACGATGCACCGGGGCGCGCCGCCGTGGAATTTTCGAATGCCCGTTTGTTCAACGTGGTCGAGCGTCTGGAAAAGCGGCTGCTTGAACTGGAACACATGGCGCGCGCTCCGCTGGCGGGAACCGCATCGCCCCTGGCAGACGGGCTTAACGGCGTGCTGCCGGCCTCAGCCGACCATGCCAGCCTGCTGACGGAAGGCCAATCGTTGCTGAATGGCAATCAGCCGGAAAAAGCTTTGGAGTGCTTTGATCAGGCCCTGTCCTTTGACCCGAAGAACGCCGAGACCTTGATCAAGAAAGCGGAGGCGCTGGAAAAGCTGAACCGGTTCGAGGAAGCCATCACCTGTTACGACGCCGCCATTGCGGCGGACGGTACCATGACCATTGCGTATCTGCATAAAGGCGGCCTGTTTAACCGCCTGTCACGCTACGAAGAAGCGTTGCAATGCTACGAGCACGCGCTGCACACGCATGATCAAAGAACCGCCGGCGTGAAAACCGCCGCGTAGCCGCCGGGGTAACCAAGGGGCAGAGCGTCGGAAGTTGCCGGACAGGCATTTAGTTGGGAATGAAGGTGAGGCGGTTGTGAACGCGCTCGACCTCCAGTTGGCGCCGAATCATGTCGATCTTGAGCTTCAGCAGTTCGCGGTTTTCCTCGTTTAGCGCGGTAAGCTCCTTTTCCAATTCTTGAATCCGCGCTTCGTAGGAATGCAACCGCTCCTGCAGCGGCGCCTGCACGGAATCAAAGCGGTGGATCATCGCGGCAATTTCCAGGGCGGCTTCCTCCTGCGCTTTCAGCAATTCACGGCGTTGCGTGGCCAGTTCCTGAACCACGGTCTCTTTCAACACCTGCGCCAAGTGCGGCGCGAGGTTGGCCCGGGTGGCGGCCTGGGCCTGTTCCGCGCGGCGTTCCGCCTCAAGAGCACGCTGGCGCCAGACGGCCGCTTCGGTCCTGGACGGGTCAGCCTCCACCGGCGGCGGAGCGCTCATCAGCGTTCGTGGGCGGATAATCAAAGGCACCGGAGCTGTTGGTGGCGGCGACGGCACCGGGGCTGCCGCAGGAGGCGGTGGGGTTGCCGGTGACGTCGCCTTGAGGGCGAGGGCGATGATTTCATCCGCCACGGCCGTGCTGTCCAACCCGCAAACGGGACACTTGATCGGCGACGGCATGCGGCCGTTCAGCGGATACACATCGAAGGCGTATTTCTGGCCGCAACTGCAAACGATCTTGACGGGTACTTTGACGTGCATCATTCGGGCGCGCCCGGGCTTATTGCCCGCACGACGGAGGAAGTCAAGCCACACGTCTATTCCTGGCCAACGCCGCTTTACCATAAAAATGATTTTTGCTCGCTCAATTGTTGATTACCCGACCAGAGCGTGACACGCCAGGCGACGAGTTCGCCGAGGTTTTTATAATCCGCGCCGCCCAGTGTCAATGAATTCCAATGTCTGAAGAAATGAGGCGTAACCGCCTGTTCGAGCGCGGCCCGGCGGGGCATTCCATCCTCGCCGATGCCGCGCAACTCGACCCGCAATTTCAGTTGCGCACCGCCGACATCCGACGTTTTCCACAGAACATCAAACCGGATAGCGGAACGTTGATCGGCGTGACGGCGGAGATAAGCCTGGTAGGCGTCACGATCATACAGGCTCGGCGACAAAGCCTCATGGTCTTTGAGGTCGAGAAAAAACGGCAGGACTTTGACGACGCGGCCCGTGACGGCATCGCCGGCGAAGGCCGCTGACAGCGAACCCATCAAAAACAAACTCAGCAGCCACCGGCGCATGGCCGAACAATAACGGACGACGGCACGAACTCAACTGCATTTTCCCGTCATTCCCAATAAAAACTCAAAATCTGGATATCGGTGGGCGTGTTGCGATAAAGAATCGCGACGTAGTCGCGATGGTAATCACCAATCCGGGCGGTCACGTGAACTTCAAAAGTGGAACTGCGCACGGTGCAAATCCTGGAAAGTTGAGCAATAAATTGCTGATTCAGACCGGCGTTAATGAGTTGACCGACGTTCGTAAAGGGAATGTCATCCTCCGTGCCATCCTCGCCATCCGGTCCGGCGCGCAGCTTGATGATGTTTTGGGCGGTGGCTTCGTCCACTCCGGGAAGCATTTGCAGCACATTTTCGTCGGCGGTATTGATGTTGATACGCCCGTTGGACAGGGCGGTGAAAATATTTGTCAGCCCGAAGGGATAATCCGGCGTTTGAAACGGCGAATTCACCAGGCCCAGTTTCTGTTGAAACCGGGCCGGTGCGCGGTTGGTGGGGCTGCCGCCCCAATAGATTTCGGGGTGATCCCGGATGCCTTTGACCAGCAGCAGTTCCGACAGGTCGTCCATCGGCGCATTCTTGGCATAGTAAGGCGGATTCAAACTTTGATAATAATCGCTCTCCGCACCGGCGGGGCGGGGATCGTGGGGCGGGCCAATCCAATCCAGAATGGAATCGGAGATGACGGAGATACCGTCCGCGCCCACACCCATGAGAGTGAGCGCCTGTTGCAACTCCGCGGGATTGACCGTGTTGATGTTCATCTTGCGTTCAAGATCAACGATTTTGATCGAAACCGTCCCGTCACCGACCTGGTAGTTGTCCAGCGAAATCCCCATCAGCGGACTGTTGGATTCACCGATGCCTCCGGGCCCGCCGGCCCAGATTTGATTGAGGGCGTCGTAAGGCTCGTTGGGAATGGTCATTTCTTCCGACAAAACGTAACGTGCCAATTCCACGCCCGACCGGCCCAGCCAGAGCAATTGCTGATCGTGTTCGGCATTCTGCGCCAGTTTCGTTTCAACTTTCATTGACGTCGCGAAGATGGCCGCCATGACCGACAGCACAAAAATGGCAATCATCACAATGATAAGCGCAATTCCGCGCGACCGGGTCTGGATGGGAATTCTCATGGTGAGCCTCTGACAAACGGGGCCCGGGGGCCGGCGCCACCCGATTGCGCTGCCACCGGTACCATGACTGATGGCATGGCGACGATGCGCGTAACGGCCAGGGCCGGGCCGGTATCGCCGAAATTGTTCAACTGATTTCCGCCGAGGACGAGCGTGAACCGCACCATCGTGGGGATTTGATTCGTATTGTTCCATTTGTCCGACCAATCATTCTCGGTCGGATCCCAACATTCAGCGGCAAACCTTTTTACATTGCGGGCCAACACCAACGGGTGTTCCTGCTCGTCCTTGTCCATGTCCATGAGAATCGGGTTTTGCCGGAGGACCAGATCCTTTTCCGAATCCGGCCCGGCTTCAACCGTAAAGGTCACCCGCCGCATGTTAAAATCGCCGAACCGGCCATTGCGCGGAAAATCATCCGGCAATCGTGCCGTGAAACTGAGCAGCGGTTCATCGCCGTTTTGGACGACAAAGGTGTAATACTGCTGGGACGCTTGAAATGACTGGACACACGTGAGCGCGTTTTCAATTGTCCGTACGGCGACGCGCCGGCGCTGGACCTGGGCCGTGGCCTCCTGGCCCACCTTCGTGGCCCGCAGGATGAACATCCAGGACGAATAAATCGCCGCCATCACGAGACTGAAAATCGCGATGGCCAGCATGAGTTCGAGCAGCGTGAAAGCGCGGATGGGAGGCGGGTGACGCGCGACACGTGACACGTGACACGATGGCGACGCGCGCGATCCGACGGTCTTCCGGTCACCTGCCACCGGCCACATGTCACTGGTCACTTTCATCTGGCCACCGTGGCCCCATCAAGGCTGCCCGCCGGCGAATTGGGGCGAAAAAGCAGGATGCTCATTTTGGAAACGACCGGCTTTTCGCCGGAATCACTTTGAACGATGAAATCCACCTGGAAAAGTTTGTTGGTTTGCACCTCTTCGATGTCCCGGGTCCAGGTATAACCCTGGTACGAGTTGCCCAGCAGTTCGTCGAGACTGCCAGACCTGACGCCTTCAACCAACTGATTGGTCTGCGACAAGTCAGCCGCCAGCACGCCGGCGTCCACCATCGGCCGCTGTAACCGGCGGGCGCCGGCGAGTGAATTGGCGACCAGCGCCAGAATCACAAAGGTCGCGGTACAAAACGCGACCAGGGCAAACATCACTTCCAAAAGCGTGAAGGCACTTTGCGTGGTTGGCGGCCGGTCAGTTCGAATCTTCATTGAATTGTTTCCAGGGACGCCCGACCGGTGGTTACCTCCAGCGCGATTTTCCGGTACTGATCACCGGAATGGATGATTAGCGTCATTTCATCACTGGTGCCGTCCGGAAAAAAACGCACCAGCGCCTGGCTCGCGTCCTTGTATTCCGACAAATTGATGTCGAGCATGTCAATGGTGATGCTGTCGTCGAAGTGCGTGGAATTCAACGCCGACGCACTGGAAGCGCCGGATGTAGTTTCACCCGGCGGCGCGAAGCCGGCCGTCGAATTGGTGGTGGCGATGCCGGCCAGCATGAGGTCCCCCGACTGGGGATGAAAGAGGACGGTGGTGGTTACGCCATGCAAAATCGCCTGGGCGCGGGCATGGCTGCAAATATTCAGCACGTCATTGACTGCCTTGCGCAAGGGCCCCTGGTGCATCGTCCGCAGAATCGCCGGCACGCTCATCGTCATCATCAGACCGATGATGGCGACGACCATCATGATTTCGAGGAGTGTGAAGGCCTTTTGGGGTCGAACGTCGAAGGTCGAACGTCGAAAGCAAAAACAATTTCGCGTGCCGCGTGCTGGCATTCGACTCTCGACTCTCGACTCTCGGCCATGTTGCATCAGGGCCCTCCCGCCGAGGTGCCGATGCTGGAAATCATCGAGAACATCGCCCCCAGCACCGCCACCAGCAAAAAGCCAACCACGACGGCCATGCCGATGATCAAGGTGGGTTCAATCAGGTTGGTCATCACCCGCAAGGCAATGTTCAATTCGCTTTCGTAGGTTTCGGCGACGTTGTTCAATGCGCCCGCCACGTCGCCGGTGTCTTCACCGATTTTCACCAGGTCCACCATCAATTGGGGAAATACCTTGCTCTGCGCCAGAGGTTGGGCGAGCGTTTTGCCATCCGTCACCGCGTCGCGGGTTTTGGCCGCCGCCTCCTTGATGATGCAGTTGGGGATGACCTGTTCGGTGATTTTCAATGCCGTGAGCACCGGCACGCCATTCTGCAGCAGAGTGCAGAGCGTCCGCGCGAACTGGCCGTATAGATTCAAACGAATCACCCGCCCAAAGAGCGGCATCTTCATCTTCCATTCATCAATTCGGCGCCGGCCGGCCGGCGTAGCCTGAAACCGCTTGAACAAAATGACGGCCAGAATGAGAATCGCGATCATCAACCACCAGTAGCTTTTGAACGCGTTGCTGATGTCGATCAAAAGCATCGTCATCGGCGGCAGGCGGGTGAACCCGACGCTGCCAAAAATGGACATGAACCTGGGCAGGATGAAGGTCATGAAAAAAATGATGATGCCCACACCCACGGTGCAAACTACGGCCGGATAAATCAACGCCGACTTGAATTTGGCCTGGACCTCGGCGAATTTCTCAAAATGGTCAGCCATGCGCCGGAGCACGTCCACCAGCGCGCCGCTCTGCTCGCCCGCCCGGACCATGTTGACATACAAATCGGAAAAAATCCGCGGCTGCTGGGCCATCGCATCGGACAAACTCCGGCCTTCGGTCACTTCCTGCCGGAGCTGGCGGCTTACCTCCGACGGAATGCCCTTGGCCTCCAGATACGTCATGCTCTGAAGCGCCGTGGCTAGCGGCATGCCGGCCTGCAGCAGATTCGCCAGTTGCTGGGTGAACGTGGCCAGCTCCTGTAATTTCGGCTTGCGCTGCTGTTGCCACTGGGCGCGCAAGGTCGGCGGCAGGAATGCCAGAAAATCCACTTTTTGGCCGGCGCGTTTGTCATTCACCACCGACCCTCCCTTGGAAGCGTCCACCGCCACGGGAAAAAGGCCGAGCCGTTCGACCTGCGCCAATGCCGCCGCGCGATCGGCGACGTCCAAAACGCCCTCGACCAATTCACCACTGCGGCGGCGAGCCCGATACGAAAATTGCGGCATAGCTTCCTTTATCTAAAACCGTTACAAGTCAAAAGTTTCAATCGCGCTTCGGCCGCATGGCGTCCCCGCCTCCCCGGCGATAACCTTCCAAATCCAGCGTCACGTGCGCATAGCCGATGCCCTTCAACACCCCGGTGACTTTCACCGAAAGGCCGTCCGCCAGAAAGCGCGGAATTTCCGCCGGCCCGAGTTCGATGCGGGCAAGACACGTGACGGGTGACCGGTGACGGGTGACGCGATCGCCGCCTGAGGCCGGGGATTTTCCCGTCACTCGCCACTCGTCACTCGTCACGCGAAGTTCATGGTGCCTCACGCGCACATCATAAAATCCCAGATCCCGCAGCACGTTTTCGGCCGCCTCGATCATTCGCAATTTTTCCGGCGTCACCGGCTCGCCATGTGGCACCCGCGAACTCAGACACGCCATCTGCGGTTTGTCCGCCGTCGGCAGGCCCAGTTGCGCCGACAACTGGCGGATTTCCAGCTTCGTCAAACCTGCTTCCTTCAGCGGCGCGCACACGTGAAATTCCGCCGCCGCCGTTGCGCCGGGCCGGAAATCACCCGCGTCGCTGGCGTTCTCGCCATAGGCAATCACCGCGAGTTTCTCCGCGCGCGCCAGCGGCGTCAGTTGCTCGAACAATTCGTGCTTGCAGAAATAGCAGCGGTTGACCGGATTGGCGGTGTAACGTTGGTCTTCAAATTCCTTCGTTGGGATGACGCGCACCGGAAAACCGGATTGTCTCGCGACCGCCAGCGCTTCGGCCAGCTCACGGCGCGGCAGGCTCGGCGAATCGGCGATGACCGCGAGCGATTTCTGGCCGAGCACCTCGTGCGCCACGCGCGCCAAAAATGCGGAGTCCACGCCGCCGGAATAGGCGACGAGGCAGGAACCGTATTGGCGCAACCGGGCACGCAACGCTTCAAGCTTGTTCGCGACCATGGCTAAACTCTGGCATTTCTTCAGGCGCTTGTCGAGCCGGCCGCCTGCGAATCAGGCTTGACGCGCGCCGTGGTTATGATTGTCTTTGGACACAATGAAAACAAAAATTTTTATGGCGCTCGCGGCCATCGCCCTCATGACCGCCGGTTGTGTCACCACGGTGAGCGATACCAAGGTCGCCGGCAACCCGATGGGGAGAGATGCCGTGGCCGGCCGTTATCAACGCCCGGTGGACGAGGTCTATCGCGCGGCCATTCAAGTCATCAACAACGACGGGACGTTGCTTACCGAATACATCCCGCACGATACCACGAACACCGTCCGGGCCTTCATGGGCCGTGTGAACCAGAACAAGGTCTGGATGCGTGTCGAAGCGGTGGATCCGCAAATCACTCAAATCACGGTGGAGGCCCGCACCAAATGGGGCAACCAGGACCTCGACATGGCGCACGAACTGGAAAAGGAAGTCGCGCTACAACTGGCGCGGTGAGCCGTGTTTTAATCCGATGTTCTGTTCGTAAACGCCGAGCTTCACGCCGGGCGTTCCTTTACGTCCTTTGAGTTCGAGCTTCAACCGCGCCAGACGTGTCCGCGCCATTTCCCCGGCGGCCAGGTCGGGAAAGCGTTCGATGATCTTCTCCAGGGTGCCGCGCACCGCTTCGTAATCCGCGCCGTGTTGAATCTGCAAATCCGCCAGCAGATTCAGCCAGTGCGCCACCCGCTTCCCCGGCTGGTTCGGCATCTCGATCAATTGGTTCAATTCGCCTGCGGCCAGATCCAGCCGCTGATAATGCCCGGCGTAAATGACCGCCAGCTTCTCGCGCGCCTCGGTGTCCAGCGGATGCTGCTCCAGATGTTTCACGTAGGCGGCGGCAAGCTTCGTCGGATCGGCTTCCTCCGGACGCAAATGCTCCGACGACTCCAACAGCCCGACGTTTTTGACGCCTTCCGGCACAGCCATCGGCTGGCGGTCCAGCGACGCCAGCACGACTTTTTCCGTTCCCCCCAGATGGGCGATGCGCTGGGCGGCCTGCAACGACAATTCCGTGTCGGGAAAGCGCGCGACGATTTTCCCCAGGGCGGCGCGCGCGGAATCAAAATCCTGCGTCAGCTTGATATGCCAGTCGGCGAGTTGGGTCATCGCGGCGGCAAACTGCTTGGGCGGCGGATTCGGCTGGTCGCAGAAATGGTTCAACGTCAGTTCCGCCGAGGGCAAATCCTGCAAATCCTCGGCCTGGACACCAGCCAGCAGCATCACGCCTTCAAAATCATTCGGGAATTTGGCGAGTTGCTCGCGAATGGCCACCACCGCCTGGAGGAATTCACGCCGCTGTCGCCGGGCCTGGGCAATGGAATAATATGGCTTTGGCTCCGGCGGTTCGGTGCCGCCGTCATACATGCTTGTCAGCGGCCGGGAAAACCATTCACTGATGTGCGGCGTCCACATGATGGACAGGACTATTCCCATGAAAACGATAAGGAACGGACCAAATGGCCCCAACTTGTGGGCAAACCAGATGCAAAAAAACACGAAAGGAATCGTAAATCCCCATTTGAAAAGTATTTTCACCGGGTCTTCCGCGCGCCTGAGTGCCCGTATGGTAAGCCAAATGAGACAGGCCAGGCCGACCACTGTCAAGACTGTCTCCACCGTCATTTTGATGGTCTGGCTCATGGCTGATTGAAGCAAAGCTCGTCCCGCATTCCGGCAACTTCAAGTTATTTCTGTAACGGCGGTCTGTGACTGCCGCAAATTCAGGCAGCGCTTTCGGTACGTTGCTGTCATCAGCCATAACGATATGGCCTGGTCATGGCAAACGTGTTCGGCAGATGCCGTACCTCGCTCACTTTACCTTCCGCCAGCAGCACTTCCATGATATCAAAACGGATTTTCACCGCCGGATTTTTCAACAGGCGTAAATAATCGAGCGCGGCGCGCGACAGCCGGCGACGACGCTCCGCATTGACCGCTGCCGCCGGCCGCGTCCAATCCTCCGACGAACGGGTTTTGACCTCCACAAACGCCAGGCAATCGCCGTCACGGAAAATCAAATCAATCTCGCCGCGTTCAGACCGAAAATTGGCGGCAAGAAATTTCAATCCCTGGCGACGCAAAAATTTCCGGGCAGCGCGCTCGCCCAGTTCGCCCCGTCGCAAATGCTCCGGCTTTTCCTTGCCGGTAAATCGTGCCCTCAATTTCCCCAGCAGGTTCATTTATCAGTCACAAACTCCTGACACAGATTCCACGGATTAACACGAATTCAAGCAATCTAAAATCAATCTGTGAAAATTCGTGAAATCCGTGTCTAAAAAAGTTCCGATTCTTTGAGTTTAAGCGGCGCGAAGCTGCGGCGGTGAATCGGACACGGCCCGTGCGCCGTAAGGGCCGCCAGATGCCGCGCCGTGCCGTAACCCTTGTGCCCGGCAAACCCGTAAGCCGGCCATTGCCGGTCGAATTCCAGCATCAGCCGGTCGCGCGTGACCTTGGCCAGCACGCTCGCGGCGGCGATGGAATAACTCCGCGCGTCGCCTTTCACGATGGCCGTCTGTGGCACGGGCATCGTCTTGACCGGCCGGCCATCCACCAACACGTGTTGCGGCTGCGGATCCAGGTCCGCCAGCGCCGCATTCATCGCCCGATGGGTCGCGCACAGGATGTTGATTTCATCAATCTGAACGGAATCAATCTGCGCAACGGCATATTCCACTTCATCAGATGCCGTAAGATAGGCGAAGAATTTTTCGCGTTGGGCGGCCGTGAGTTGTTTGGAATCGTTGAGACCACCGAGTTCGCGCGGCAGACCAGCCTGCGCCCACTGCGCCGGCAAAATGGCCGCCGCCGCCACCACCGGCCCGGCCAGCGGTCCGCGACCGGCTTCGTCCACGCCCGCCACGCGGGTCATACCGCGATTCCATAAGGTACGCTCGAATTCAAAACGATCCACGGGATTGACGCGAGCCATCGCCTCAGATGGTTCGCGTTTGCGCCGATCTGTCAAAGCAAAAGACGCAAAAAATCCGTGTTCATTCGTGTTCATCCGTGGTTAAATTTTCGCCATGAAAATCGAAGCCCTCCACATCGGCATGAAGGTGCGCCATCCGCAGTATGGCGTTGGTGAAGTCAAAATCATTTCCGAGACCACGGCGGAAATCCTTTTTTTGGACGGCAAACACGCCGTCGCGCCGGAACCGAGCGGCCTGGAACCGGCCGAACCGCACGTTTCCGCGAGCGGCCTGAATGTGCCGCTGAAACAATTCGTCCAGGAAACGGTCTCCGCGACGCTGGGCCGGCTGGGTTTGGAAAAGCCGGATGCCGTCATTGAAAAACTGGGCGTCCGCTGGCACGGCGGCAAACTGGTGGCACACCCGTCCGATCCAACGCTGCAGACCAAAGAAGTCCCGCTTGAAACCTTTTTCCACAAAATTGTGATGGTGCGAAACAACCTGCGGGTGCTGGAACAGAAGATTAACGCGCACGAGAAGTTGACCGACGGCGAGAAGGTGGAGATGCAGCAATACATCACGCGCAGCTACGGCTCGCTGACCACGTTCAACGTGTTGTTCAAGGAAAAAGAAGACCAGTTTTAACGTCGCGCGCCGGTTTTGGGGAAAACGAACCGTGGAGAGCATTCAACCATCAACATCAACCTTCAAAGCTCAATGATTTCATCGCTGCGTTCGTTGGTGGTTCGGCGTTGAATGTTGGATGTTTCATGAACAATAAACCGCCAGCCTTTCGCCACGGAATTCTCGCCGCCGGCCACTGGGTCGTGGACCTGGTCAAACGGATTGATCACTGGCCGGAGCCAACCACGCTGGCGCGGATCGAGCAGCAACAGACGGCCAACGGCGGATTCGCCTTCAACCTGCTGAGCGACCTCGCGGTACTGGATTCCGCCTGCCCGCTCTTCGGCGCCGGTTTGATTGGTGACGATGCCAACGGACGCTTCATCCGCGAACGCTGCCGTCAATTGAAGATTGACGACAGCCTGCTCCGCGCGACCGCCGCGGCGCCCACCAGTTTCACGGATGTGATGACGGAAACCGGTTCCGGCCGGCGGACTTTTTTTTATTGCCCGGGCGCCAATGAGCAACTGACGGAAAGCCATCTCCGGCCGCTTGAGTCGCCGGCCAAAATTTTCTGCCTCGGCTATCTCGGTTTCCTGCCGCAGTTGGACGCCGTTGACGTTAGCGGGCTGAACGGCTCCGCGCGATTATTAAAGGAGGCGCGAGTGGCAGGAATGGCGACGGCGGCGGACCTGGTCAGCGCCCGGAATCCCAATCTGCGCGCTCAGATTGCGCCGTGTTTGCCGTATCTGGACATTCTCTTTTTAAACGAATGGGAAGCCGGTCAATTGCTCGACCGGAACACGTCCGAATCATTCTCCGCCGGCAAAGCCATAGCGCTGGCCCAGGCCGTCCGCAAACTCGGCGTGTGCGGAGCTGTGGTGCTTCATTTTCCTGAAGGCGTAGCGGCGGCGATCAGCGAGGATGAATGTCTGATGCGAGGCTCCGTGCGCCTGCCACAGGAGGAAATCCAAGGCACTGTGGGAGCTGGCGACGCCCTGGCGGCGGGCGTGTTGTTGGCGCTCCACCACGAAATGTCCTGGCCGGAAGCGCTGACCCTCGGCGTCTGCGCGGCCGCCGCCTGTTTGAAATCGCCCTCCGCTTCGGATGGTGTGTTGCCATGGAAACAGTGCCTGGAGTTGGGACGCCAATACGGATTCAATAAATTCGATAGCTGACGAAAGGCGGGTTTCTGGCCCGCGTTGGGCTTACCATCTGCAAGATCAAATTCTTGCCGAACGGCTCGAAGGAGTTGTGCCACCGTCGCGCACGGCTAGGTCAAATGAAGATTTTTTTTGTCCACGTTGAATTTGCATTTTTATGTTTGATGTCAATCAGTAGGGCACTAGAATTCAAAAACGTCAGAAGATTCGAGCAACTGATTATATGTCATCATGGTCGAAAATGAAAATCGAAAGGAGATATCGGCGATGTCCGATTGCATGTCCAAGATACCTAGACTCAGAAATTTCCAACCTCAGCGAATTTTTTGGCGTATTTAACTCAGTTCTTGATGCTGGTAAAACTTTTTGGTTTAGAGGTCATTCTGATCTAAAGTTTGAGCTGGCGCCATTTGCACTCCGGTATCCGATGGAGGAAGAACGAGAGCGTGCATTGGGCCTCGTTAGCGAAGTGAAACGGTTCTTAGGGATGAAGTTACAACCTTTACGCAGACGGGTTGTCGTAGGTGGTTTGGAGCCTTGGCTTAACAGTGCGCTGCAAATTTTGGGACCAAATCATCCTGCTAGCGCTGAGTTGGCCCAGTTGCGAAAACAGATTCAACTTCTCAGTGCAGCCGATGTAGCGCGAGCGCAAGTGGCTAAATTCTATAAATCGTGGTATGATTTAATCGCTTCTACTGACTTTCGCATAATATAGTGACAATTGGCTCAAAACAGTTCGGCCTGTTTCCAGAAGGATTCCACGAGAGTCGGACGCCGGCGCATCCGGCCCAGCGCCTTGCGCGCCGCCCAACTCAGTTGG
>Ga0209517_10000802_pt1 | contig 51729 bp, 57 predicted proteins | sample PeaSoiMetSII2010_FD_187695 | JGI IMG/M metagenome (GOLD analysis project Ga0209517, IMG submission 187695) | Peat soil microbial communities from Weissenstadt, Germany - SII-2010 (SPAdes) (version 2) | ecosystem: Environmental > Terrestrial > Soil > Wetlands > Peat | place: Germany...
GGAGCCGGGAAAGCTGCTGCTGCGCGCTTTCCGCCACAAACGCATTCCGGTCAGCGGTGTCCTCAAAGACAAGAGCTACACCACCGTGACTAAAACGCGTATCCTCGCCGGGTTCGCGCATACCGCCGGACAACAGGTGGTACGCCTTGACCGCGAGCCCAGCGAAGGTCCCAATGCGCATTTGCGCCGCGAGCTTGTACTGGCCGCGCGCGAGTATGCGCGGGCCTCCGACGCGCTGCTGGTTTCCGACTATGGCTACGGCGCGGCAACGCCAACCCTGCTGAATGTGATTCGGGAAAAACGCGGGCTCGACAAGGTTCCCGTGACCCTTGACTCACGCCATCGTATGCTCGAATTTTCCGGCGTCACGGCCGCAACGCCGAATGAATCTGAAGTGGAAGAAGTTCTCGGCATCCGCATTGGCAACGACTGGGAGCGCCTGCTCGCCGCCGGAGACCAGATCACGGGCGCGATGAACCTGGAAGCGCTGCTGATCACCCGCGGCAAAGATGGCCTGGTGGTTTTCCCGCGCCGCCACAAGGCAGTGGATATTCCGATTTATGGCAGCGATGAAGTCGCCGATGTAACCGGCGCGGGCGATACGGTCATCGCGACTTTTACCGCGGCTCTGGCTGCGGGCGCAACCGCCGAAGAGGCCGCGCACCTGGCAAATTACGCGGGCGGCATCGTGGTGATGAAGCGCGGGACGGCCACGGTCAGTCAGCAGGAATTGCTGGAGGCGCTGGATAAGACGCCACCGGTCGCTCGAGAGCATTAGCCGCCAGCGGCTAAAGCCGCACGTCTTTGCAGGTCTGAGCGGCACGGCTGAAGCCGTGCCCTACCCAGAACCCGAGATCAGAGTTCGGTAGTGGTACAGTTTCAAAATTGCGACTGTTTCTTGCTTGGCGGCAAAAAAGATCTTTAACGCAAAGTACGCTAAGGACTCGCGAAGGGCGCAAAGAAAAGCGCCGGACGAGCGCAAACTGCACCACTACCCAGAATTCGGGATCATTGAACACATCACTCCATCGGAAGATTGTTTTGCGCGGCGAACTTCAGCAGCGCGTGGCCGATTGGCGGCGCGCCGGCGAGCGCGTCACGCTGGCCAATGGGTGTTTCGATCTGCTGCACGTCGGCCATGTCCGCTACCTGCATGCCGCGCGCGAACTCGGCGGCAAGCTGATTGTCGCGGTGAACGCCGATGCGTCTGTGCGCGCATTGAAGGGTGAGGGGCGGCCCATAATGCCGGCCGAGGAACGCGCGGAAATTCTGGCGTCGCTCGAGGACGTGGACGCGGTTGTAGTCTTTCCCGAAGGAGATGTGCGCGCCATCATTCGCGAAATCCGTCCTGACTTTCACGCCAAGGGCACGGACTACACGGCGGAGAGTGTCCCCGAGCGCGCCGAAGTCGAAGCCTGTGGAGGGCGTGTTGTCATCGTGGGCGATCCCAAGAATCACTCGGCCACTGAGATTATTCGCTCGCGGCTGGGGCCGCGAAAATCGTGACGGTCAATACTCCCCGATTCGACAGCCTGCTCGTCGTGCGGCTCAGCGCGATGGGAGACATCATTCACACTCTGCCCGCGGCGGCCGCGCTGCGCCAGGCTTTTCCGCATGCCACCTTGGGATGGCTCGTCGAGGAGCGCTGGGCGGAACTGCTCTGCACGTTGCGCTATCCGCGATCGGGCCGGCGTTCTCCGCAGCGGCCGCTGGTCGACCGCGTGCATTCCGTCAACACGGCGGAATGGCGCCACGCGCCGTTCTCATTCAACACCTGGCAGCAGATGGCCGCGGGCTTGAGCGAGTTGCGCGGAATACACTACGACGCGGCGATTGATTTTCAGGGCGCGGTGCGTTCGGCGCTGCTGGCGCGGTGGTCGGGCGCGCCCGTTGTGTATGGCAGCGTCCAGCCGCGCGAGAATGCCGCCAGCATGTTCTACACCCGGCAAGTGCTCCTGCAGACGAACGGCACGCATGTCGTCGAACAGGCGCTGGCGCTGGCGGGAGCGGTTGTTTCAATGGCGGGCATTTCAATCGCGGCGGAGGCTCAGGCAGAGCTTCCCGTGGACCCAGATGCGGAAAGAAAAATTGCCGGACTCACGGTGGATGGGAACGACTTCGCAATTCTCAATCCCGGCGCGGGCTGGGGAGCAAAACGTTGGCCGGCCGAGCGTTATGGGCAGGTTGCCAGGGAACTCGCGAAAGATGGATTAGGTTCGCTCGTAAACTACGGGCCCGGAGAAGAAGAGCTGGCCGGGGCCGTGGAAGCTGCTGGCGAAGGAGCGGCGCGAAGAATCTCCTGCTCGGTTTCGGAGTTAATTGCGCTCACGCGCCGGGCTCGCCTGCTTATCGGCGGCGATACGGGACCGATGCACCTGGCGGCCGCTTTGAAGATTCCGGTGGTGGCAATTTTTGGTCCGACCAGTCCCGAGCGCAACGGCCCGTTCGGAACGCCATCGATTGTGCTGCGAAGCGCGAGCAGTATCACCGATCACACGCGGCACCGCGAAGCGGAACCAGGGCTGCTCGAAATCACGGTCGGCGAAGTCGTCGCGGCAACCCGGAAGGTGCTGCAGGGCTAGAGTGAATGACGTTCAACAATCCGGGTCGCAACCCCCGCCAACCACCGGCGACACATGGTCGCGCGTGGCCCGCCGCATCCGCGTGCCCGTGGGGTTTGTTTTCGCGGTTGTCTTTGTGTTGCTGGCGCGGCCAACTAGAACTTCGCTCATCGCGGGCGGCCTGGTGCTGCTTCCCGGACTCTTCCTACGCGGACTGGCTTCCGGCCACGTGCAAAAAGACAAGCAGCTCACCACCAGCGGCCCCTATGCCTACACTCGCAACCCTTTGTACCTGGGCTCGCTGGTGCTGGCGGCGGGCTTTGCCATCGCGGCGCGCAGTTGGTGGATCGTCGCGATCATGCTCTTGATGTTCGCCGCGATTTATATTCCGGTCATCGCCGGCGAAGAACGTTACCTGCGCCAGACCTTCGCCGAGTATGACGACTACGCCCGCCACGTGCCGCGCCTGTTGCCCCGGCTTACACCCTATGGCGACCAGCAGAGCGCGTACTCGTCCGCACGCTACTGGAAGCACCGCGAATATGAGGCAAGCATTGGCTGCGTGGTCGTGCTGGCCATCCTCGCCGCCAAGCTGGTGTGGTAGTCTGCCGTGAGCATGAGCCGTTTACCCCAGGGGCTAACAGGCCGCGGAAAAATCCGCCGAGCGCGCAAGAAGCTCACCTCAGGCGCTGAAGCGCGACACATTTTTAAGGACTTAACGGCACGAGTAAACTCGTGCCCTTCCCAAAACCTGCTTGAAATGGAGTTTTTCCGCAGCCTGCTAAGGCCCGCGTATTCAGCGGTGTTTACGGCACGACTGAAGTCGTGCCCTTCCCAAAAACCCGCGTGCATAGGTGTTTTTCAGCGGTTTGTGGCATCGCTAAAGCGATGCCCTGATACGAAGCGGAATTGTTCTCGCAAACTGCGGACGCTCTTTGTGCGGATTTTCCCGGCGCGGCTTGTCCCGATTCTCCTGATCGCATCCTTGTCGGCGCAGCAACCTCCGCCTACAGCAACGATCGGCCCGGCTCCCGTTCAAATCGCGCCTCCGCGTCCTAACTACCCTTTTCCCGACGGACGGGGCTACGTGTATCTGGCGGAGTGGCATCTGATCACCGCCGGAACCGCCGTCGTGAAAATGGAAGGCGCCGGGAACGAACGTAAAGTCACCGCCTCCGCCGAATCTTCGGGAGCCGTCAACATCCTCTTTCCCGTGCATGACCGCTTCGAATCGCGCTTCGATCCCCGGACGTTTTGCTCGCTCTCGATCTTCAAGCACAGCGAAGAAGGCTCTCACAAACGCGAGACTTCCATCCACTTCGATTATCCGCACAAGAAAAGTACGCTCGATGAGAAGAACCTGAAGACCGGCGAGGCTAAGCACGTCGAAAACGATCTTGCCGCCTGCGCCACCGACGTCATCACCGGCTTCTACTACCTGCAATCGCTGCCTTTGCAACCGGGCGCCAGCTACGAATTCCCGATCAGCGACGGGAAGACGGCGATCGTCCGTGCCACCGTGGAAAAACGCGAGCAGATCAAAGTGCCCGCCGGAACCTTCCCGGCCGTGCTGGTTACAGCCGAAGCCATCTCCGGCTCGTTGCAGTCCAAGGGCAAGGTGTGGGTATGGTATTCGGAGGATGCAAGTCACACGCCGGTGCAGATGCGCGCCAAGCTGGGATGGGGCACGCTGCTGTTCCGCTTGCAGCGGATCGAGTAGTAGAACCTCACTTCATCGCGGCCATGAGCGCCTCTGCCACCAGTTTCTTCGTCCGCTCATCCATCTCCGATGGCCCGGCCCTCAGGCTGGCCTCGTTGTTGAGATGCTTGTTCTTGATCCCGATATAGACGGCGTTGTAGGAAGTCGAGCCGAGGTTTTCCACCTTGTGCTTGAAGGGCGGGAACCACCGGGACTCGCCCGGCTTGGCAAACACCTCTTGTGTCTTGCCATTTTCATCGGTGAACTTGAGGTGCCCGGCGGTGAGAACGACGACCACGCCTCCCGGATGGGCGTGCAGACCTGACTTCTCGTGCGGTCCATAGTGGACGTCTACCACCTGCACATACTCATTCTCAAAAGCCAGCTTGTAATGGGTAGGCTCGACCTTGGTGGGATCTTGGGCGAATACCACGGCGCAGAAGAACAAGACCAGCGACGCAACGCAGAACGAACTGCTGCACACGCGTTTCCTCATGAGACGACCTCGGGGCTGTTATTGAGCCGTCCTCAAGCTTAACCCGTCCCGAGCAACTGTCAACGACGGAGACGCGGGTTAGGACCTAACTGGTAAGGGAGCAACCTGCATTTCGAAGTTCCTACTGCAGCCGGAAGCGTTCATTGATCAGCCGCTGCAACCGCGGCCGGTAGATCATATCGTAGGCGAGTTCTTTGTCGGGAAACATGGCGAGAGCGGCGCGGCGGGCGTTTGCGGCCATTTCCGCCGCTTCGTCGAGCGACAGATCGGGGTCCTGGCCGATCACCGACATCACCATGCTCATCATGACCTGGAGGCGGCGCAGTCTTCGGGCCTCCTCCACGCGTTCCTGGTGTTCTCGGCCTGGTGGGTTCGTGCGTTGGCAGTCCATACGGCCCCCGTGTTCTTTGGATTGGATGATGACGAAGTGCTGGGCGTTGCGCACTAACGGGCTGCGGAAGTCAAAGTCCCACCCTGTCCCTCCACAAAACGGACGGACAAGGGTGGGGCACCCGCGGCCGTTCAAAACAAGACAGAGGCATGGGAACTGCCGTAAGCTGTTGACGGACAGTTTTACGGAGGACGCCATGCCCGAGCCGACTAGCTCCTCGCCTCAACCTGAGTCTCAACCCGAGCCCCAACCCGAGCCCAACGAAAAACTCATCAAGATTTTCGACAGCGAGCAGGAAAACGAAGCCATCGTCGTCCAGGGCCTGCTTGAATCTGCCGGCATCGAGTCGGACTTGAAATCCATTGATGCGGTGCAGAACGCGTTTCCCGGCGTTGGTGGAACGGTTATTCTGGTGCGCGAAGAAGACGCGCCTGAAGCGGGAAAAATTATCGAGGCGTACCGTAAATTGCCGCCTCTCGATGACGAAACCGCCGATCTTCCTGGATGAGAGCGGATGACAGCGGCGTCCGATTTCACTGCGGAGCCCGCTAGACGCGGTCAGGAGGCAAGTTCGCTAATCTCCGGGAAGCGCAGATTACACTTCGTCAGAGCCTTGGTGAGAGCCTGTTCAATCAGATTCTCCTCGCAGTTCCGCGAGATGGCGATTTCGCTGACCAGCAAGAACCGGGCGCGCTCCAGCATCTTTTTTTCGCGGAAGGAAAGGGACTTAGCCTGTCCTAGGATGAGCAGGCTCTTCAATACCGCAGCCACGTCCGCGAGGGACCCGGTGCGCATGCGGTCGGAATTCTCCTTAAACCGGTCTTTCCAGTCGGCCGCGTTAATGCACTCGCCGGAGGAGAGGTAATCGACAATCTTCTCCACCTCGCCATTGCGCACCACCGGACGCATCCCGACGCTGCCGACGTTCGAGAACGGCACCATCACCTTTAAGCTGCTTGCTGCGATTTTCAGCAGGTAGAACTTTTCGATCGTCGCTCCCATGTTTCGGCTGCTGATTTGTTCAATGATTCCGACACCGTGATTGGGATAAACGACCTTCTCGCCGATGTGGAAAACGCGGTCGCCGTTCATGGAGGGGCCCTCGCCCGAGGGTGGGAAACATCTTATAGTCTAGTCGAGTGCCGCTCCGAAGGCAATCGAGAAGCTGTGTGGTGGCGGGGCTCCGCCCCGCCAGGACGGGGCAGAGCCCCGTCTCCACAGGAGCAAGGTCAGGTCTGGTTGTCCCGGTTAAGTCATTTCGGTTGATGAGGTTGGATCGGAAAGTCGCGGCGTGAATCCCGTTCCGCAAGCGCCCCTTTTCCGATGGCCGAGGGTTATAATGCCAAGGATGACGGAGCAGATTAAGAAGAAGCTTCGGGACGAACTGAACACGCTCGAGCGTGAGCTAGCCTTCGATATCCCCAAAGAGATCAAAAAGGCCGTCGCCATGGGCGACCTCAGCGAGAATGCCGAGTATCACATGGCCAAGCAGCGCCAGGAGTACCTGAAGGCGCGCGTTCGCCAACTGGGCAAGCGGCTGGCCGACCTGTCGCTGATCAACCTGAACAATATTCCCAAGGACAAAGTCGGCCTCGGATCAACGGTGACGATCTATGACGGCACCAAGAATGAAGAGATGGAATACCAGATCGTGATGAGCGAAGAGTCGGATGTGGCTGCCGGAAAAATCTCCACCACCTCGCCGATCGGCCGCGCTCTGCTGAACAAGAAAGTTGGCGACACCGCCATGGTGGTCACGCCCGGCGGAAGCCGCGAAATGGAGATCCTGAAGCTCTCGACCATGCACGATCTCGCCGAAGCCAAGCTGGAAGCGGAACTGGGATCGGAGCCGGAGCCGGAGCCGGAACCGGAATGACCCGCAACATCGTGAGCCGCACGATTCCGTGGAGCGTACCATGAGCCGACGCTACATGAGCTGGACCAGCGGATTCGGACGTGCCTGCGGCGTTCTGCTCGACGCCATCGTGCGTCTGCTCGCGCTCTCGCACATCAATCCCAATGCCCTCACCGTGATGGGACTGGTGGTCAACACTTACGCTGCATTTTTGTTTGGATACGCCAACGCCGACAACCAGCGGCGCATGTTCGTCTACGCGGGCCTAGTCATTATCGGATCGGGATTTTTCGACCTGGTGGATGGCCGCGTCGCCCGCGCCTCGAATCAGGTCACCCGTTTCGGGGGCTTTTTCGATTCCATCGTCGACCGCTACAGCGATGCGTCGCTGTTCTTCGGGTTGCTGGTTTTCTACGCACGCGGCAACCGATTCTTCTACGTCGTGATGGCCGCCTTGGCCATGATTAGCGCCATTATGGTGAGTTATGCCCGTGCCCGCGCCGAGTCGCTCATCGGCCTGTGCCGCGTTGGGTTCATGGAACGCCCGGAACGTCTGGTGCTGCTGATCATCGGTGCCGTGTTCAACGTCATGGCCCCGGCGCTCTGGGTGATCGGCGTGCTCTCGACGATCACGGTAATCCACCGCATCGTTTACACCTGGCAGCGGACCAGGGAAATGGACGCTCCCGCCAGGGCCGCCTGACCTTTTTTCGATGGAGCGACGGGCGCCTCGCCTGTCCAGCCGGGCGGACTAGCCCTCCGAGATCGCTGCCACCGGCTCTTCATCACCGGGACATACCTCGGAAGTGGCGTCCAGCATAAACCCCAAGACCTCCTGCGGAATCGGCGCGCTCCACACCGGCGAAAACGACTGCCGATGCAGCGGCGAGGGACCGTGCTCCCGCAAGGCCGCGAGGTGGTGCGGCGTGCAGTATCCCTTGTTCGATGCCAGGCCGTACATGGGAAAGACCGGGTCCCAGGCGGAGATCATGCGGTCCCGCTCGACCTTCGCAAGGATGGAGGCGGCGGCGATCGAGGCCGAGAGCGCGTCGCCGTGAATGATCGCTTGTTGCGGAAGTTCGCAATCGAGCCGGACGGCATCGACCAGAAGATAGCTCGCCGCCGGCGCCAGTTGCTCGACGGCATGGAGCATGGCGAGCCTCGAAGCTTGATAGATATTGATTTGATCGATGCGGGCGGAATCTACGGCGGCAACGGCCCAGGCGATACAATGCTCGCGAATTCGGAGCGCGAGTTCTTTGCGGCGCTCGGCGGGAATCAGTTTCGAATCGCGCAACCCGCGAATGCGGTAGGCGGGATCGAGGATCACGGCGGCCGCGACGACCGGGCCGAACAGCGATCCGCGGCCAACTTCATCGACTCCGGCAACGTGCTCCGCACCCGCGGCCCAAGCCCGCTTCTCAAAGTTCAGAGTGCAGCGCAGTCGTTTCAGCAGGCGCAGCTTCGCGGCGGCGGGAGATACCCCGTCTGCGTTCGAAGCCTTTGATTTGGACGACTTGGGCACGGATGCTGATCAGCATCTTCGCCGAAGAGGTGGTGAGAAGCAAGAGGAGGGTGTTAGCGTCCAGTCTTGCCCAGCTGCAACGCACAATCCTTAATTGTCATCCTGAAATTAATTGTCATCCTGAGCGAAGCGAAGGACCTGCTTCTTTCTGGGCGCACGACAAAGCAGGTCCTTCGCTTCGCTCGGATGACAACCGAAAAATACGTCCGCTCTCACTGTTGTTCGACTTCTTTCAGTCGCGCGGCCTTGCCCTTAAGCCCACGCAGGTAGTACAGCTTGGCGCGGCGGACTTTCGCCGAGCGCAGCACGTCAATCTTGTCGATGACCTTGGAGTCGATGGGGAAGATACGCTCCACTCCCTGCCCGAAACTGATCTTGCGGACGGTGAAGCTGGGTTGCGCGCCTCGCTTCCGGGCAATGACGACGCCTTCAAACGCCTGCAGGCGCTCTTTTTCGCCTTCTCGGATCTTGACCTGCACCTTGATGGTATCGCCAGGGCCAAATTTCGGGAGGTCGGTGCGGCGCGATTTCGCCAAAAGTTTTTCGATAATCGGATTGCGCATAAACGTTTCCTTCCTAACTCTTGCCCTTAATCTGGGCCAGCAATTCCTTGTCTTCCGCCGTCAGCGCGACCCGCTCCAACAAATCGGGACGGTTGCGCAGCGTTTTTGCCAAAGCCGTTTTGTGACGCCAGCTGCGAATCTGGTCGTGGTTGCCGTTTACCAGCACTTCCGGCACCGTCATGCCGCGAAAATCCGCGGGCCGCGTGTAATGCGGATAGTCGAGCAATCCGCCGGAAACGCAGGTCGAACTCGGACCGTCACCCGTCAGCTCAGCGTGCTCGGTGAACGACTCCTGCCGCGTCGAATTCTGGTTGCCTACCGCGCCCGGAATCAGCCGCGTGACCGTGTCCACAATCACCGCCGCGCCCAGTTCGCCGCCGCTCAGCACGTAGTCGCCGATCGAGACCTCGCGATCCGCCAGGTGCTCGCTGATGCGTTCGTCCACGCCTTCGTAGCGCCCGCAGATGAGGACGATCCGATCAAGCGCGGATAGTTCCGCCGCCAGCGTCTGATCGAGCCTCGATCCCTGCGCCGAAAGCAGAATCACCGACTGCTTCGCGCCCGAACTCAAACGCACTTCACGCGACGCCACGTCGCCGAACGACTCCAAACATTCAAAGATCGGTTCCGGCTTCAGGACCATGCCCTCGCCGCCGCCAAACGGGCGGTCATCCACGGTGCGGTGCTTGTCTTTCGTAAACGCACGCAGATCGTGAATGTTGATTTCCACCAGGCCCGTTTCCCGCGCCCGGCGCACAATTCCGTAATCCAGCGGTCCGCGAAAGAAGTCGGGAAAGATCGTGAGAATGTCGATCCGGCATTTAGTCATTGAATCATTGAGGTATTGAATCATTGAACGTCGAGCCAATGATTCAATACCTCAATGATTCAATGACTCAATCGCTCTTCGGCGCGTTCACGTCCAACAAGCCTTCCGGCAATTTCATCCGAACCTGCTTCCGCTCCAGATCCACCTTTTCCAGATACGCCTCGGCGAAGGGAATCTGGTAGGGCAGCTTCGCTCCACTACTCACCACCAGCAGCGGCGCTTCTCCGGCGCCGAACTCGACGTCTTCAATCTCGCCGATCTCGCGCTGGCCGTCGAACACCGTGCAACCGATCAGGTCGCTCAGGTACGTCCAGCCCGGCTCCAACTGGGCGCGTTCACTGCGCGGAAGCTGAAGCTCGGCCCCCACCAGCGGCTCCGCATCGGAAATCGTTTCGATGCCTTGAAACTTCAGCACCAGAAAGCTCTTATGCGGCCACAGATCTTCGACCGTCACTTCGCGGCGCTGCCTGTCTTTCCCCAGCGCCCACAGCCGCATGTCTTGCCGGAAGCGATCCGGAACATCGGTGTGCAATTCAACCGCGACTTCTCCGCGGCGTCCCTGCGTCTTGATCACGACCGCCAGCGTGATCCATTCGCCGCTTGCGTCCGGGGCCGCGATTCGATGCTCTCCTGTTCGGCGATCTTCTTATTCGATGATCTGTTATTCGATGATCTCGAGCGCGTAGCGCTTGTCCACCTTCGAGCCCGCCGCGCTCAGCACGTTGCGCAAGGCGCGAGCCACGCGGCCGGAGCGGCCAATGATCTTGCCCAAATCGGCCTCGGCGACTTCCAGTTCGATGACCGTTTCGTCCCCGTCTTCGTACTCGTCGACAAAAACCTCGCCCTTGGCGTCGACAATCGCCTTGGCGATGTGCTCAATCATGGCGCGCGGGCTGGCAGCGGGCTCGATCACTTAGCTTGCTCCTGAATTCGGGTCCTGAACTCGGTTCCGAATTGGCGAATGTAGTTGTGGTTACGCGACTGAAGCGGCGGCCGGTGCGGGGAGAGCCAGCAGCTTCCTGACCCGGTCCGAAAGTTGGGCGCCTTTCGAAACCCAATGCTCAATGCGCTCCCGTTTCAGGTCGAACGTAGCCGGATTGGTGCGCGGATTGTACGTGCCCACCACTTCCACCGGGCGGCCGTTGCGCGCCCGCTCCTTCTCAATCACCACCACTCGGTAATACGGTTGTTTGCGCGCACCAAAGCGCGCCAGTCGGATCATTAACACAGACTTCGGTATCCTTTGCCCGGAAGAGTCCGGCGAGTGAAAGACAAACTATTATTATGCCGGAGCTTAGCCCTTTGCGCAAATGGGCGCGGGTGAAGGTACTGATCTAAATCTGCGTTCCAAGTAAGTCTCGCATGGTCCAAATCGTTGACACCAATCCCGATGCCATCGCGGGCGTCATCCTGATCGCAGTGTTGATTCTGACGAAGCAAAATTAGATCAGTACCCGGGTGAAGGCAGCGTCCTAATTTGCCTTTTTGGGGCGTACCTCCTTCTTGCCATCGGGGCGGCATGGCGACCGCCAAAAATTCCCTCAGTCGGCGTAGGCTCCGTATCCCTTATAGCCGACCGATATTTCGTTAGCCCTGTAGACGCGTTGGCTTGGATAGAATGTGCCCATAGCAATACCCCTCGGATCGGCACGGCTGAGCATGAACATGCTTTGCGTCTGATGGTGTATCGTCGGGTCCAAGGTGGATTGGTAGTCGAAACAAACAAACAATTCGAGTCCGAAACACGGCAATTGTTTGTCCCCTTGCTCTTTAAACGGGCTATTCTTGATCGCGTCATCTACGATTTCTTTCCGAATAAGAACCGGGTAAGCATCAACGATGATCTGGCTAGGGAATATCAATTTGCCATGATCAAACGCGCTGTCTATCGGTTTTTTCAACTGAGCGGAGATGCGATCCTTGACTTCAAGGGGATTGTGGATGCCGGTAATTATCGGCTCAATCCATGGTTGCAGATGTTGGGCAACGGAATGTCCAACGTTCCTTATTTGGTAAGTAAGAAATATAACGGCTTCGCCGGAATCTTTAAAAATCAAATCCGAGGCGGGCGTTACCGAATCCACACAAATCCATGGACGATTAGCGAGGTCCAATTGTCGCTGTGTAAGACTGGATTGTTTGACAGCCTGAGCAGCCAGCGTCTCGGTATGTGTTCCGGCGAGTGCCATCAATCCACTTTGGGTAGAGGCGTGCTTGATCAATTCCGCGGTCTGTTTTCCCGCCTGCTCCATCTGTGCTATCTGATCGCGCATGGCTTTGTATTGCCCAAACATTACGTGCCGTTGTCGTCTCATTTCGTGCCGCGAGCGGCGCATCTCCCGCGCTTGACGCTTGTAGACCAACCAAGTAAGGAACATTACAACCAATTGCAAAACGCCAACGCCAGCCAAGACTCCTGTAAACCATGTCAATTTCCGCTGAGCGACTCGGTCTTCGTCGGATGCTCGCTGGCGGCTTGTTCGTGTATGGTCATCAGTTGTCGCGGCACTGCGCTGGCTTTCCGCTGGAAAGAACGCTTGCGCGGGGGCTGGCACGGGCTGTGCGGATGGAGTTTGATTACTGCCAGTATTCTTGGTTTGGGCTGCGCTCTTAGCACGATTGGCCTCGGCGGTCCCTTCGTCTTTTGGCGCTTCCGCTGGCTGCTGGGCGAGGATGACTATTGCAATAATCAGCCATCTCATAGCGGATCAATTGTAAATTAGGACACTACGCGGGCTGAAGCTCGGGTGGCGCACATCGTCCCACCCGCGCTATCCTTACTTCCCGAACCCGGAGGGCAAAATGAAGAGACTTTTCTTGATCCCAGCCTTGCTGCTGTTGGCAGCGTCGGCGGCAACCGCACAAACCAAGAATCCCGTCAGCAGTGCGCTCCGAGACATCCTGCCCGGGCGCCAGAAAAACACCATCGCCGCCATCGAAGCCATGCCGGCCGACAAATTCAACTACAAACCCACTCCCGACCAGATGACGTTCGGCCACCTCGTCGCCCACATGATCGAGGCAAATGACGCGCTGTGCAGCAAGGCCGCCGCCGTTCCCGCGCCCAAGGTTGAAGAAGCGAAGGAATCGGACAGCAAAGACAAACTTGTCGCCGCGCTCAAGGCCTCTTTCGATTTCTGCTCCGACGCACTGGCGAAAATGGACGACTCAAAGCTAGCCGAGACCACGGAAGGCTTCGGCGGAAAACAAGTTTCACGCGCCTGGGCCAGTATGGTCCTGGCCAGCAGTTGGGCTGACCACTATGCCGAGGCCGCAATGTATCTGCGCCTGAACGGCGCATTGCCGCCGACCGCGAAGAAGTAATGAAGGGGAATGCAATGAGCTAGTGTGGGGGCGGGCGACTCGCCCGTCCCGGGGCCAACAGGAAATTCCCAAGGACCTCTACCTCACCTCGCGCACTCACTCTTCGACGAACGACTTTAGCCTGGCTAGTGCTTGGTCCCACTGCGCGGAGACGAAATCGAGGTATTCCTTGATCCCCTCGATCGGCTCGGGATCGAATTCGTATCGGCTCTCGCGACCCGCATGGACACAGCGCACGAATCCTGCCCTCTCCAACACGCGCAGATGCTTGGTGATCGCTTGCCGGGTCAGCTTCGAACCCTCGGTTAGCTGAGAGATCGAATGAGGCTCTCCACCGCAGAGCTTCGCCACCAGCGCCAGGCGCGTGCCGTCGCCGAGCGCGGCAAATACCAATGCACGAGGCCGCCGTTTGGCGGCAATGCGGCTAAGGCGTTTGTGCGACATGCTTCTCAATGTTCTTCATCTGCTGTGTCCAACCGCCGTCATTCATGCGGAAGGCTTCGAGGCGGCGGTCGCTGGGGATCTTGTCGAACCCGGACTCCGTGAGCAGAAGCAGAGTACCGCTCGCGATCTTCTCCAGTCTGAATTCGACGAGCGTGGGCGTTTCTTTCGAATAATCCATTTTGGGATCCACGGCATAAGGATGCCAGGTAAAAGAAAAGAGCCGTTCGGGCTCCAGTTTCTGCACGACGGCCTCCCATTTGACGTGTTCGTAGCCGGGATAGGTGATCTGGCCATGCGACACCTGACCCGGTACAAACGGGCCATCCAGTTTTACGCGAAACCACTCGCCAAACTCACGGTAATCCGTCAGGGCACGCCAGACCCGCGAAACCGGCGCCTTGAGTTCGATGCGTTTCTCGATAACGTTGCTCATGTCACGCAACCTCCAGGTTGCATATTACCCTGGAACGGGAATAATGGCAACCCCAAGGTTGCATTTATTAGTTGCCTCTGGGCCTAACCCACCAGGCCTTCCAACTCCTCTTCCCCGATCACGTTAACTCCCAACTCCCGAGCCTTGTCCAGTTTCGATCCCGCGTCGCTCCCCGCCACCACATAGTCCGTCTTCTTGCTCACCGATCCTGAAACCCGTCCGCCCGCATCTTCAATCATCTTCTTCGCTTCGTCGCGGGTATGGCGCGCCAGCGTGCCGGTCAGCACAAAAGTTTTTCCCGCCAGCTTCGTGCCTTTTTCTTTCTTCTGTCCGGTGAACGTCAGTCCCGCCTTGCGCAGATCGCTCACCAGTTTGCGATTGTGTTCGTCGGCGAAAAACTCCACGATGCTCTCCGCAATCCGCGGCCCGACTTCGTTCACTTCCTCAAGTTCTTCCGGGTTCGCCTTCATGATCCCGTCCAGCGCCCCGAAATGCTCGGCCAGAAACTGCGCCGTACGCTCGCCCACAAACCGTATCCCCAGCCCGTAGACCACGCGCTCGAGCGGCAGCTTCTTGGAGGCCTCGATCTCCGCCAGCACGTTCTCCGCCGACTTCTCGCCCATGCGCTCCAGTTGCAGCAGATCGTCTTTCGTCAGCCGGTAGAGGTCGGCAACATTCTTTACCAGGCCGCGCTCGTTAAGCTGATTCACCAGCACCTCGCCCAGTCCGTCAATATCCATCACGTGACGCGAGGCAAAATGCAGAATCGTCCCCTGCAACTTCGCCGGACAGTTGGCGTTTACGCAGCGATGGTCCGCCTCGCCAGGAGTGCGCACCACGTTACCGCCGCACACCGGACAATGCTCGGGCATTTCGAACTGCTGGTCGCCGCGAGGACGGTCTTTATCATCCTCGACCACCTTCACCACTTTCGGAATGACATCGCCGCCGCGTTCCACCTCGACCCAGTCGCCGATCTTCACCCCCAGCCGCTCGATCTCATCCATGTTGTGCAGCGTGGCGCGCGAAACCGTCGTGCCCCCAATCGGAACCGGCTTCAGCCACGCCACCGGGGTCAGCTTTCCTGTTCGTCCCACCTGGGGAACGATATTTTCGATCCGCGTCACCGCCCCGCGCGCCGCGTACTTATAAGCAATCGCCCATCGCGGAGCCTTCCCGGTGAAGCCCAGTTCCTGTTGCCACGCCGTGCGGTCCACCTTGATGACGATTCCGTCGATTTCGTAGGGCAGCGATTCGCGCCTGGCCTCCCAGCCTTGAATAAATTTCCAGACTTCCGTCAGATTTTTCGCCAGCTTGCGATTCGGATTCACCTTGAACCCTGCCGCCTCCATGGCATCCATCGCTTTCGATTGGCGGTCGAAATAAGTTCGTCCGGCTTTCAACAGCAGGTACGCGAAGTAGTCCATCCGGCGCTGCGCGGTAATCGATGGCTCAAGCTGCCGCACCGTCCCGGCGGTAAAGTTGCGCGGATTCGCAAACACCGCCAGGCCTTGCCTTTCCCGCTCTTCATTCAGTTTGCGGAAGGCGGCGAGCGGCATCAGCATTTCGCCGCGCACCTCGAAATCCGCGGGGATCCCAGCCTTCTTCAACTTGTCCTTCGCTACCGACAGCGGGACCGAGCGCACCGTCCGGACATTTAAAGTGACGTCTTCGCCCACGCTGCCGTCTCCGCGCGTGATGCCGCGCTCCAGACGGCCGTCGTTGTAGACGAGCGCCAGCGACATTCCATCCAGTTTCAACTCGCACATGTACTCGATGTCGGTGCGTCCGCTCAGCTCATGCACGCGCCGTTCCCAGTCGCGCAGTTCCTCCTCGCTGTAAGCGTTGTCGAGCGAGAGCATCGCAGAAGAATGCTTCGCCTTCACGAATCCCTCGCGCGGCTTGCCGCCCACGCGTTGCGTAGGCGAGTCGGGCGTAATCAGCTTCGGATGTTCGGCTTCGAGCCGCTTGAGCTCGTTCATCAGCGCGTCGAACTCGGCGTCCGAAATTTCCGGCGAGTCCAGCACGTAATAGCGATACTCGTGATGCCGGATCTTCTCGCGCAGGGCTTCGATCTTCTTCTCGATGGCGGCACTGGACATGACTGGGGAATTATAGTGCGAGGAAGTACCCAGTACCCGGTACCCAGTACTCAGCAAACCCGCACCGTCCATTGACACACCACCCCGAACGGTGGCAACAATGATTATGTGGGGTTTTTCTGAGAACTGAGAACTGGGAACTGAGAACTCTTAACTATGACCTGGATTCGTACGATTCCGTTATCGGAAGCTGACGATGAACTGCGGCAGGCAGTGGAAGGGCAGAAGTCGCTTTATCCCGAGGAGTACGCCGTTCCCATGCATCCCGCCGAAGGCGGCGGCTCCCAGGGCGTAACTTCGCAGATCGTCACTTCGCAAATCGTCACTTCGCAGATCGTGGCCTCGCACTCTTTGATTCCGCAGGCCCTTCACCATGCTTTCTCGACCTTCGGGGCGCTGATGTCTCCCGGCCTGCCGCTCCAGCGGCGTCATCACGAGATGATCGCCACCATGGTCTCTGTGACCAACCGGTGCGTGTATTGAATCGAGTCCCACGCAGAGTTTCTGCGTCGTGTCACGCTCGATAAGGAACTGGTCGAAGCCCTGGAACGCGATTACACGACCGCGCCCATCACGCCGCAGGAACGCGTGATGATCGATTACGTCGTGAAACTCACCCAGGACGCTACCAAGGTCCGGAAAGATGATCACGAGAAATTACGGTTGGCAGGCTTCGACGATCAGGCCATCTTGCAGATCACGCTGATTGCATCCTGGTTTAACTACATTAACCGCGTGGCCGACGCGCTGGGCGTGGGCCGGGAACCGTAATTTGGGTAGAGACGCGGCTTGCCGCGTCTCAGCCTGCGCAAAAACTCGGGGCCTCATCTTGTTTTGAAGGGGCGCGGCTCCAGCGGCGCCTCACTCGTTGGCCACCCGCCGATGCGATTTCACCGCCAGGCAACGCGCGAAGATCGCCGCCACCTGCGGAATCTCCTCTTCATTTAATTGAATCGCGCTGCCCAGTTTCTTTAATGCCGCATTCAGCGCGGCAGGCTGGGCGTGGGTCAGTTCCGCGACCTGCTGCCACTCCCGTGCCACCGGAATGCGCTCGTCGGTTTCCGCGTCCTCGCAAAACTGATCGGCCGCCTCGGCGGGGGTTCCGTATTCGTCGGCGACATCCTCATGGAAGTAGCCCCGCAAGAACGTATGCAGCGCGGGAAAGTTGGCGGCGGTGATTTCCGGTTTCGAGCTCATCAGCGGCACTCCGGATAAGAAGTCAAAACGTAGTACTGGTCGGGACCGGAGTATTTTAGTACGACCAGCGCGTGCGCGCACGGTCGCGACTGGCTCTCGCCGCGATTGCGATTCATAGTCCGCCCAATCGAACTCGCGCTGTCGTAGTCCAGCACCAGGTTCGGATGTCCACCCGAGCGGGCGAGCCAGCGCTGGATTCGGTCCTGCGATGCCGCGATCGCCGCGCCCACGGCCCGCTCAGCCGTCGGCCGGTCGGTGTAGGTAGACGCGCCGGTGATGCGAGGTTCCCGCTCCAGGCGCTCGCGCAGCTGGTCATCGGTCTGTCCCACATGCTTGCGCAGAATGTGTCCACCGGCGGCTTCGTCCTGGCTGAGGTCGCGGACGGCACCGGTCGGGCGGACTTCAGCCCGTTCGGCCATCGCAGAAGACGTTGCCGAGCTCGCGCCATTTGTGGCCGGCGGCGGCTGGCACGAGACCAGGCCACACATCGCCATCGCGAAAGCGATGGGAACAGCGATGCGAACTATGACGTCGCGAATTTCAAACAATTTAAAACTCATCTCATAAATGGTGATAATGAGTGTAGTGGCGATATTTCATTTCGATTCAGTGCTTGCACACCCTCCCCGCAATGTTGACTTCTTCGCCCGACAGATACGACAGCACGGCGGGGTCGTTGTCGATGATGAAATCTGATACGGCGAAGAAATCGTCCAACCGGGCGTGTTTGCGTGCCTGTTCGGGGGTCAGCTTCTGCCCTAAGATCTTGCTGTTCACGTGCCGGGACGACTCGGGTTCTTCTAGGAGCACTTCAAATCCGCTCCCAGACTCTGAAGGCCAAACTTTCATGTACACCCATTCACGCTGTTGCACAGCGTCGCTGGAATCGTCCCACCACTTGCCGATGCTGACCGACATCCAACAGCAATCTCATCGTGCCCTGTCTGTAGTGTTGCGAAGTAGGCGGAGTATGCCCAGTCATCTTTCTTGATGAACCCGTTGACGCTCTTGAAAGGCTTGCCACAACAGTTGCACTCCAAATTGGCTACTTCGCTGCCTAGTTCCAGTGAGAACATGCGCAAAACTCCTTGCGAAAAAGGCCGTAACAGCGATAGCTTTTGGTCATCGAACTCCAGATTGCGGTAGCCAGCGCCAGTCATTCCCGTACACTTTCTGTTCTGTAACAGTTCCTACCTGTAAAGTTCTGGGAATTGTGCTACTAAACAGGGTGTGCGGGCAAGTGTGCTGGATTCGCTGGACGATTTCGAACGCTGGGATGGCGATTGCGCCTACGTGTTTCCGCGAGGATACCGGCGCGAGCGTTGGAGCTACCAGCGCGTCGCCGGAATGGCGTATCAGTTTGCCCGCGAACTCGAGGCACGCAACATCGGCAAGGGGGATGCGGTGCTGCTGTGGAGTCCGAACTGCGGCGAGTGGGTCGCGGCATTCCTCGGATGCGCGCTTTGCGGGGTCATTGCCGTCCCTATCGACGATGCCGCCAGCCCCGATTTTGCGTGCCGGATTAGCGCGCAGGTGCGAACAAGATTGGTGCTATGTCCGCGTGCGCGCGCAGCGATTTTCGAAAACATCGAGGGCATCATGACCATCGACCCCGCCGATCTGGCGGCCGCGGTCGCGGAACGTCCGGCCGAACGTTTTCGTCCCGTCCAGATTCAGCCTTCCGATCCGCTCGAAATCGTTTTCACCTCCGGCACCACGGCCGAGCCCAAGGGAGTCGTGCTCACCCACGCCAACGTGGCCGGCAACATCGCCCCGATCGAAACCGAGATCAAGAAATATCTGCAGTACGAACGGCTGGTGCATCCGATTCGCTTCCTGAACCTGCTGCCGCTCAGCCACGTCTTTGGCCAGTTCCTGGGAATCTTTCTTGCCCCGCTGCTCGGCGGCACGGTGGTGTTCGAAAACACGTTCAACCCAACTGAAGTCATGGCCACGATCCGTCGTGAGCGGGTTTCCGTGTTGGTGGCCGTCCCGCGCATGATCGAGTCGCTGAAGCAGAAGATCGAACGCGATCTTGCGAACTCGTGTGGTGGCGGGGCTTCGCCCCGCCAAGACGGGGCAGAGCCCCGTCACCACACAGGTCTTGGGCAAAATGACTTCGCCGCGCGCTACGATGCCGCCAGGAACCAGCACTTCCTGCGCCGCTGGTGGACCTTCCGCGACCTGCGCCGCCAGTTCGGATGGAAATTCTGGGCCATGATCAGCGGCGGCGCCGCCCTCGATCGCGAGACCGAAGAATTCTGGCATCGCCTGGGATACGCCGTGGTCCAAGGCTACGGCTTGACCGAAACCACTTCGCTGATCAGCTTGAACCATCCCTTCCACACCAGCCGCGGATCCATTGGCAAGGTTTTGCCCGGGCGCGAAATTAAGCTGGCGGAGGACGGCGAAATTCTGGTGCGCGGCAGCGGCGTGGCCAGCGGCTACTGGAACGGGCGCGAATTGCAACCTGTTACTGGCGAGGAAGGCTGGTACCGCACCGGCGACCTGGGCGCGCTCGATGAGCAGGGCAATCTTTTCTTCAGGGGCCGCAAGAAAGAAGTGATCGTCACGCCCGCCGGCATGAACATCTATCCCGAGGACCTGGAGTCGGCGCTGCGGCAGCAAGAAGAAGTTAGAGATTGCGTGGTTGTCGGGCTCGAGCGCGGCGGAAATGCTGAACCCTGCGCCGTCTTGATCCTGCGCGATTCCTACAGTAGAGACGGGGCTCGCCCTGTCTCCCGCGCCAACGAAACCCTCGCCGAATATCAGCGCATGCGGACCTGGTTCGTCTGGCCCGAAGAAGACTTCCCCCGCAGTTCCACCCAAAAGCCGCGCCGCAACGTGATTCGCGATGCGGTTGAAGCGGCCCTCAGCGGTGAAGCGCCCGCGAACGCAGCCAGTCCGCTCGCCGAACTACTGACGCGAATCACCGGCCGCAGCTTTCAAAACATGCAAACCCTGATGCCGGACGCAAATCTCGAAAGCGGGCTGGGCTTAAGTTCGCTGGAGCGAGTCGAACTGCTCAGCGCGCTCGAAGACCGTTACCAGGTCGACCTGAACGAAACGAATTTCGCCAACGCAGCGACCGTCGGCGACCTGGAAAAACTGCTGCATGGAACTCAGCGCGACCGCCACGAATTTCACTATCCCCGGTGGACCCTGCGCTGGCCAACAACGTGGCTGCGCCTGGCGTCACACTATCTGCTGGCACGACCGGCAATGCTTGTTCTGGGATGGCCCCGCTTGACCGGGCGCGAGAACCTGCGCGGCGTTCGCGGGCCGCTGCTGGTCGTCTCAAACCACGTTGCCGATGTCGATGTCGGCTTCATCCAGACGGCACTTCCCGCGCGCCTCCGCCACAAACTGGCGACTGCAACCGGCGGCGAGGCGCTCGAACGGTTGCGCTCTCCGGCTCCGGATCGCGTCTGGTTCAAGCGAATCTATGACCGCGTGCAATGGACGCTCGGGGTTTCCTTGTTAAACCTGTTCCCACTGCCGCGCCAGTCCGGTTTCCGCAAGAGCTTCGCCTACGCCGGAGACGCCGTCGATCGTGGCTACAGCGTGCTGGTCTTTCCCGAGGGAAAGCACACCCAGGACGGCAAGCTCTGCCGCTTCCGCACCGGAGTCGGCCTGCTCGCCAACAATCTGCGCATCCCTATACTTCCGATGCGGATTGATGGCTTGTTTGAGGTCAAGAACGCCGGGAAGAAGTTTGCGGCGCCCGGAAAGATTTGCGTTCGCATCGGCAAGCCCTTGCGGTTTTCGCCAGAAAGCGACCCCGAAGAAATCGCGCGGGCACTGCAAAAGGCGGTTGAGGACCTCTAGCATTGCGAGCTTGTGTGGGGATGGGCGTCTCGCCCGTCCTGCCGGGCGGGGACGCCCGGCTCTCCACTGGCAAGCTTTTCGACCACTCTGTAAGAATCGCCCCAGAAATACAAAAGGCCGGGCGATTGTGCCCGGCTCTTCGTACTGAGAAACTGTCGATCGCTGAGTTGAGCTAGATCAGTTTCCCGTTAACCTCGCTTGATTGGTTTGTTTGATGCGCAATACCTCTGAATCGATGCGCGGAACTTCACATCACCAGCGCCAGCCCCTCCAGTTCACGCTCCAGCACCGGCAGGGAACAGCCCGCCATTTCCACCCGCCCGGCCGCGTCGATGGCCGCTGTCTGTGAAACCCCATAGCCACGCCCCGCCAGGAAAACCTGCAGCAGTTCCGCTGCTTCGCGAGAATCTACCATGCCGCCCTCGATCAGGTCGTTACGGAGGGCGCACAGTTCCGTCACCGTAAACCTTTCTTTCATGGCTATTCTCATATTCGACCTCCCCACCGTTGCTCCCATTTGATTCATCGGCAGCCTATTTCGTTACAGCAATCGTAATGCCGTAACTTTGGTACATCACCAGAGTCAGTTTCCTGGAACCTCTACTTGCTAGAACCCAAGAGTTTGCAAAAGGTTGCGGGGATATCATCGGCAGGCGGCTGAGGAACATGAAAACGTCACCCGTTGCCGGATTGACACAAATTGACACTAAATGTCGTTTCAAGACGGGAGGAAACCGAACTTTTGCACTTTGTCGGGTGCGCTGCCGGCTGCGGTTTCAGGCCGCGTTAGTCTTTGATACTTGCGGCGTCCACCAGCATGATCGGGATGTCGTCCTGAATGGGGTACACACGGCGGCATTCGCCGCATTTCAGACCATCCCCGTTCGCGGTCAGGACCACCGGCTTCTTGCAAACCGGGCAGACCAGCATGTCGAGCAGATCCTGGGAAATCATGGCGGTTCCATTGTACAGCGGAGCGGACGCAGGTTCCGAGCAACACCTACCACGGAGGCACGGGGACACGGAGGGAGGCTTTTTCATGGGAGCACTGTGGAGTCGTCGTTGCTTTATTAGGCACGAATCATGAACTCGATTTTCTCCGTGACGGAGCCTGCCCTGAGCGTGGCCGAAGGGTGCCTCCGTGGTGAAGTTCGGGTTCGGCATAGCGATGCGATAGAATCGCCTTTCCATTCACAGTACGCCGCAGCGAGGTGGGATGGCAGCCAGGATTCTCGACGGTACCAAAATAGCCGCTGAAATACGCGCGGAAGTCACCGCCCAGGCGAAAGCCCTGGCATTATCGGGCGTGCGTCCCGGGCTCGCCGTGGTGCTCGTTGGGCACAACCCCGCATCCGAGGTCTACGTTCGCGGCAAGGTCAAGAGCTGCGGCGAAGTCGGCCTCTACAGCGAGCAGCGCACTCCCCCAGAAAGCGCGACCACCGAAGACCTGCTCGCCCTGATCGCGGAACTGAACCGGCGCGACGAAATCGACGGCATCCTGGTGCAGTTGCCCTTGCCCGCGCACGTCGATGCCAAGAAGGTTCTGCTGGCGGTCGATCCCGCCAAAGACGTGGACGGCTTCCATCCCATGAACGTGGGCTATCTTTCCACGCAGCGCCCCGGCCTGGTGCCCTGCACGCCGGCCGGTGTCATGGAAATCCTAAGGCGCAGCCAGATTCCGGTCGCTGGGCAGGAAGCCGTGGTCGTCGGACGCAGCGACATTGTCGGCAAGCCCGTAGCCATGCTGCTGCTGAATCAGAACGCCACCGTCACCGTATGCCACTCGAAAACGCGCGACCTGCCCGGAGTTTGCCGCCGCGCCGACATCCTGGTCGCGGCGATTGGCCGCGCCGGCATGGTCACACGCGACTACGTGAAGCCCGGAGCCACTGTGATCGACGTCGGCATCAACCGGATCACCGACCGAAAGGATTTCGACCGCTTCTTCTCCGGAAACAAGAAGCGCGAAGAAACGTTTCTGGCCAAAGGCGCGACTTTGGTGGGCGATGTCCACCCTGAGGTAGCCGAAATTGCCGGAGCCATCACGCCCGTTCCCGGAGGCGTCGGCCCCTTGACCATCGCTATGCTGATGGCCAACACGGTAAAAGCCGCAATGCTGCGGCGTGGGATTTCGCTGTAGAGACGGGGCTTGCCCCGTCTCCGTTTGCGCCATCTTCGCTTGGGCGATCTTTGCCTAGGCGATCTTCGCTTGCTGGGTCGAAGGAGACGCGGCAAGCCGCGTCTCTACGGGAATCTTTATCAAGAACGTGAGCACGCCTTGCTAAAACTCGGCCTTACCGGTGGCATTGCGAGCGGCAAATCCGTTGTCGGCGAGATGTTTCTAAAGCTCGGCGCGCACCTGCTCCAGGCCGATGCTGTCGCGCACTGGCTGATGCAGCCCGGCCACGCGGTCTATGAGGAAGTCGTCCGCCGGTTCGGCCGCGAAATCCTGAATCCCGACCGAAGCATCAACCGTCCACGGCTCGCCGAAGCCGCGTTTGGCGCGCCTCCGCGCGTTAAGGAACTCAACGAAATCGTGCATCCCGCCGTCGTCGCCCACCAAAACGAGTGGATGGAAGAAATCGGCCAACGCGATCCGAAGGCCATCGCCATCGTCGAAGCCGCCCTCATCCTCGAAGCCGGAGCCGCCGTCCGCTTCGACCGTTTAATCGTCGTGACCTGCCAGCCCGAACAGCGCATTCTGCGCTACGCTCGCCGCCTCGGAATTTCCGAAGACGCTGCTCGCGCCGAAGTAACTCGGCGGATGGCCGCGCAAATTCCCGACGAAGAGAAAATCAAAGTTGCCGATTTCGTAATCGATAACTCCGGATCGCTCGATGCCACGGAACAGCAGGTGCAGCGTGTGTTCGCCGAGTTACGCCTGGCAAATCAACAGCTGCCTTAGGTGTGCTGTCTCAGAAGTTCATGGAATCAGGCCAACCCGAGTGGGCATGCTTTTGGGGGTACCCCCCTACTTTGCCGGTATATTAGAATCATTGACTTACGCGGAGAATCCCGCCAAAGTATTCATTCTAAGGTAGTAATATGCAAAGTCTTGACAATAAAGTAGTTAGCTCCACGGCTTGGAGCCTTTAGCTTTTGGAGTCAATGACTTACGGACTACATATCGCCCAAAGTCTTGATTTCAAATAACTTAAGTTTGAATCGGCTATGGCCACGTTGGGCCACTTGCTTTCTTAATTATAGCCCTTGGTGTCAACTGGGAAGATCGGGTCGGTGGGGTGCCTGGGTTGCTTCAGGGGGAGAACTCTGTCGTCCCTCCGGAGTCTGTGTCATAGCCCAGGTGCCGTCCCTTGCGGGACTCGATTTACTCAACTTCCGCCTACCCGGCACTGCCGTGCCGGGCTTTCCTGTTCCGCCGCTTCGCGGCTAGTGCATCGTACAAGCCACTTCTTCGATCGGCCTCAAGGGTTAAGCTAGGTCGCCCCTCCGAGCTGCATTCTCCAGTGAACGACTTACGGTATGACTGAAAGCCGAGCCTCTTCAACTTTCAACAGCATTTCAACGAATGCCGCGAATTTACGGGACACAACGCTAGCCTAGCCCCTTTTGCGGCTGGGCTTGACCAGCCACTGCAGCACGGAACTCACCAGGCTCAGCACGACCGCGCCGATCAGAGCCGGGATGAAGCCTCGAACCTGGAATCCTGGTACCAGTGCCGCCGCCAGCTTCAGCATGAGCGCGTTGATCACAAACCAGAACAGGCCGAGGGTCAAAATCGTCAGCGGGAAGGTGAGGATTTTGAGCAGCAAACCGAGCGTCGCGTTGATCAGGCCGATGACGAGAGCCGCGATCAAGGCCGCCATCGGGCCGCTTACGCTGATGCCCGGCACTATTTTGGCAACGATCCACACCGCCACAGCGCTTAGAATCCAATGGAGCAGAAGACGCACAACGAGCCTCCTTATATCAAAAGACAGCCACAAGGATGATTGGACACTATACACCGTGAAACCGACTCAGAAAACCAATGCGGCGCGGTTGCTCGATCAGCTGGGAATCCGCTACGAGTTGAGCGAGTACGAGGTAGATGCCAACGATCTGGCCGCGGAAACGGTTGCCGCCAAGATCGGGTTGCCGCCGGAGCAGGTTTTCAAGACGCTGGTGGCGCGCCCCGACCGCAGCAAAGACCGCAACGGAATCGTTATGGCCGTGATCCCCGGCGATCAGGAACTCAACTTGAAGGCGTTGGCCACAGCGGCGGGAGAGCGAAAGATTCAGCTCGTCCCGGTGAAAGAACTGCAGGCGCTTACCGGCTACATTCGCGGCGGGGTGACGGCGCTGGCGGCCAAGCGCGACTTTCCGGTGTACGTGGATGAAACCATCGAGCTGTTCGACGTCGTTTCCATTTCGGCGGGGGTTCGCGGGCTGCAGATTTTGATTGCGCCTGCGGATTATCTGCGGGCGACCAAAGGGATCATCGCGGCGCTGGGGCAGCCAAAGAAAGGCGCTTGAAGACCCTGGGTAACAGCCGATGGTTCCACACCAGGGCACCTACGCTGAACGCAACGCCCGCATAAAACGGGGCGGTCACAAACATTTGGGACCGCAACCGCACTGGGTCGCTGGCGAGTATATTCGAAAGTGTGGGCACGACATGCTGAATATTGAAGTAGTATCCGAACGCTGACATCGAACTGCCATAGAGTACCGACGAGGGAGCGTGAAAGGTCATCAAGCCCCACAACAGGAAAGCAGTAGGAATCATCCACGCTCGACTGGCAGCTGAACCAGAGCGCCATGTTGCAATCTGTTTTCCAATAGTTGCCGGGAGAAACCGTCCGAGGTCGATGTAGCCCGCGATGAAGGCAGGGAAAATCGTCGCCAGTTCCAGATGACGCGAATACCAATCCGCTGGTGGCATGCTGCTCCGAATTCCGAGAGCCGGGACTATCCAAGCGAACAACCTCCCTACCAGCGTTGGCGAGAGATGTATAGCGCATACGTATACGAGGAAGGTATCAAGCAGAAACAATCCCAGCCACAAAATGAGAGACGGCTTTGCCGTGGTCGTTGTTCGGTTAGATTCCGCCTCGGCGCCCGCGGGCTGGGAGACAACCGGCAGCGAGACTGTCGGCACGACCAGATTTCGGCGATCTAGCTCTGCGACAAGGGCGAGTTGAGCGCTCTCGACAAGAGAGTCCTTCTGCTGAGCCAACGAAACAAGCTCTTCGTCCGCCTTGGCTGCGTAGAGCTCTTTCAGCGAGTTTAGCTGCACGAAGAGAACCTAGGCGGAGGCGGCCACGGTGTCAAGCGGAAGAGTTGAGTTGTAGACTGGAACTGACCTTGCAAGCGGTTTTTGCCGGGATATGCGCTTCCCTCAGGGGCTAAAGCCCGCATTCTTTTTTGCAGCGCTAACGGCACGGCTGAAGCCGTGCCCTTCCCCAGAACCTTTTGCGAGTGCTCTTAGCTAGTTGAATCCCGATTCGAGGTAAGACTCATGCCTACTGCCACGCGCACCAATCCGCTCGCTTTCCTTACCGACCAACTAGACGAACTCAAGGCCAAGGGCACGCACTTCAAGCTGCGCGTGCTGGAGGACGAGCAGGCACCGGTCTGCACTTTCGACGGCAAGCGAGTCATCAACCTCGCCTCGAATAATTATCTCGGGTTCACGACGCATCCCAAACTGCGCGAAGCGGCGCTTGCAGCCACGCGCAGGTACGGAGTAGGGTCGGGCGCGGTGCGCACCATCGCGGGCACGATGATGATTCACATGGAGCTGGAAGAGAAGATCGCGCGCTTCAAAAACGTCGAAGCTTGCGTGGTGTTCCAGTCGGGATTCACGGCGAACGCGGGGACGGTTTCGGCATTTCTCGGCAAAGACGATTTCATTATTTCCGACGAGCTGAATCACGCTTCGATCATCGACGGCTGCCGTCTTTCGCGCGCGAAGATTCTCGTCTTCCGCCACAAAGACGTGGCCCACGCCGAGGAGCAACTCGCCAGCGTGAAAAACGAGCCGGGGAAGAAACTGCTGATCACCGACGGCGTTTTCTCGATGGATGGCGACATCGGCCCGCTGCCCGGCCTGTGCGAAGCGGCCGAAAAATACGGCGCGATCATGATGATCGACGACGCGCACTCTTCCGGCGTCCTCGGCCGGCAGGGACGCGGCACCGTCGATCATTTTTCGATGCACGGGCGGGTCGACATTCAGGTTGGCACCTTGTCGAAGGCGATCGGCGCTCTCGGCGGCTACGTCTGCGGCACGCGCGATCTGATCGACTTTCTTTATCACCGCGCGCGGCCGTTTCTGTTTTCGACGTCGCATCCGCCCTCGGTTGCGGCCACCTGCATTGCGGCTTTCGATGTTCTGGAAAACGAGCCGCAATGGATGGAGCAGCTCTGGGCCAACACGCGCTTCTGGAAAAAGGAACTCGGCCTGCTCGGCTTCAACATCGGGGGCCAGACGACTCCCGCCAGCGAAACCCCGATCACGCCCATCATCATCGGCGACGGCCGGCAGACCATGGATTTTTCCCGCGAGCTTTTCAAAGAAGGAGTGCTCGGAACCGGCATCGCCTTCCCCACCGTCCCCGAAGGCAAAGCGCGGGTGCGCACTATCATGACCGCCACGCACACAAAGGAAGAACTGCAGCAGGCGCTCGAAGTGCTGGAGCGCGTGGGGAAAAAGATGGGAATTCTCGGATGAATGTTGAACTCGACTAGCAGGCTGCGGGTAGTGGTGCAGTTTCAAAATTGCGGCTGTTTCTTGCTTGGCGGCAAGAAAGTCTTTAACGCAAAGTACGCTAAGGACTCGCGAAGGGCGGAAAGAAAAGCACGGGACGAGCACAAACTGCACCACTATCAGGCTGCGGAAAAAGTTGACATTTGCTGCGCACCGGGATACTGACTTTCCCCGCGGCCATCCTCGTCCTCGTCGTAGTCTTCCCAAACTGGGAAAGTATCGCACCTGATCTTTTGATTTACGGGTCCAATTTGTATTGATAATTTTCTTGTTTTTGATATGCTCAACCCGTTTCGGGACCCATCTGAACGGCGGGACGAACCCGGACTTCCCTACCTGTGCGACTCCCAGTCGCGACTAGTTCCTGGCCGTTCTGTTCCCCCGAGACGAAGGAGTATCTGTGACTTCCGCTCGAAGATTCAGCGTAATTTCAGGCAGTGAACGTCAGCCAGTCCGTGGTGCGCGTCTGATCCACAATACGCACCCGGACCAAACCATCGAGATCTCCCTGCGCCTTCGCCCAAAATCGGAGGCCAAGCACAAAGAGTTAAGGAGCGCCCTCGAAAAGCCCGGCTTCAAGCACATGTCGCGCACCGAGTTCGAGAATGCCCACAGCGCCAGTCCTGCCGATCTCAACCAAATCAAGAAGTTTGCCCAGGAATACGGCCTGCAGGTCCACGAAACCGGCACCGAACTCGCGCGCCGAACCGTAATGCTGTCGGGAACCGCAAGCAATCTGCAAAAAGCCTTCAACGTGGAACTCAAAGAGTACAGCCACCCCAAGGGCAATTTCCGCGGCCGTGTCGGCGCCATCAGCGTGCCCTCCGACTATGCGGACATCGTCACCGGAGTGTTTGGCCTCGACAACCGGCCCCAGGCAGAACCGCATTTCAGACGTTTGCCACAGCCCGCCGCCGGACTGAAGGCTCACACCGCCACCGCCTCGCATGATCCCAACGATGTGGCTCAGATCTACGACTACCCGCCCGGAGACGGAACTGGCCAATGTATCGGGATCATTGAGTTAGGCGGAGGCTTTCAGCTCGATGACCTGAGCGCCTATTTCCGCTCGCTCAATATCAACCAGCCGCAAGTCATCTCCGTCTCGGTCGACGGAGGCAGCAATAGCCCCAGCACTCCAGACAGCGCTGACGGCGAAGTCATGCTCGACATTGAAGTGGCGGGCGCGATCGCTCCATCGGCGAAGATCGTCGTCTATTTTGCCCCGAACACCGATCGGGGGTTTCTTGACGCCATCACCACCGCCGTGCACGACAGCACCAATCAACCTTCGGTCATTTCCATAAGCTGGGGCTCTTCCGAGTCGCAGTGGACACCTCAGGCCCTCACCAACTTCGACGAGGCCTTTCAAGCCGCCGCGGCCATGGGTGTAACCGTCTGCGTCGCCTCCGGTGACAATGGTTCTTCCGACGGGGTCAATGACGGCAACAACCACGTTGATTTTCCGGCTTCCAGTTCGTTTGCTCTCGGCTGTGGTGGGACCACACTACAAGCTTCGAACGGACAAATTGTCAACGAGACAGTCTGGGATAACCTGCCGGCAGGAGGAGGAGCAACTGGCGGCGGGGTCAGCGACGCTTTCCCGCTTCCGACCTGGCAGGATGGCTTCGGGGTTCCGCCGCCCACGGTTCAGGGTGGCGGACGAGGCGTGCCCGACGTCTCTGGCGATGCCGACCCAGCCACCGGCTATAACATTCTCGTCGACGGAGAGAATGCCGTCTTCGGCGGCACCAGTGCGGTTGCGCCTTTGTGGGCGGCGCTGGTGGCGCGTATCAATCAACAGATCGGGAAACCGGTGGGTTTCCTGAACCCGCAAATCTACGCGCAAGCCGTTGAAGCCTCCGGATTCCACGACGTAACCGACGGCAACAACGGTGCCTTTAGCGCAGGTCCGGGATGGGATCCATGCACCGGACTTGGCAGTCCCGATGGCGCCCAGTTATTGGCGGCGCTTACCGGCCAACCTGCTGCACAAGCAGCTGCAGCCGAACGCGCTACCAGAACCAGGAAACCTGCAGCTTAACCCTACCGGTGGGGGCGAGCCCTCGCTCGCCCCCACCAATTCGCCGAAGCCCGGACGACTTGGTAGAGACGAGGCTTGCCTCGTCTCTTGCTGTTAGGGCGTGTTTCATAAATCGGTTTTGGGTAGGGCACGGCTTCAGCCGTGCCGTTTAGGGCCAGGAAAAATGCGGGCTTTAGCCCCTGAGGGCCGCACCTTCCGACCTGAAAAGGATTAGGAAACACGCTCTAGTAAGTGTTACTTCCGTAAGCCAACCCTGCCTGTTTCCCCGTGTTCTTTCTGAATTCTCTTTCTATCCTCTTATCAGATCCTTCGAGGCAATCCAGGAAGCGCCGTGACCGTCTGCCTTTCTCTATTCATCCCGATCAACGAACTCACGGTTCTTTCGTCGGTTGCGATCGCCGGCGGGCTGTATTTCTTCTTTACCGGATTCCATCTGCTCGCCCGCAAGCGCTTGTTGCTGAGCACACCCACCTCCAAGATTCGCAGCGCTGCCCTGGGACTGGTCGAGGTCAACGGCGTGGTGGCCGGTCCTTACACGATTCCGGCGCCCATCACCGGCACGCCCTGCTTTCTCTACCACACCACCGCCTGGCAGCAGCGCAGGGACAAGAAAGATGAATGGGAGAAAGTTGCGAACGAAACTCTGCACCTGCCTTTTTTCATCGACGACTCGACCGGCCAGTTGCTCATCGAGCCTCTCGGCGCCGATCTCGATCTGCACCGTGATTTTCGCGAAGAATTTGGCGCGTCGTTTTTCTTCTCGCAAGATGAAGTTCCGCCGCGCGTTAACGTATTTCTTTCCCGCCACGGAATTGTTCCGGCCCGCCGCCTGCGCATTGAAGAACGGTCGATCAAGCCGCAGGACTCGCTCTTCATTGCCGGAACCCTCACGGAAAATCCGGGCGTGCAGGTGCGGCCGTTTTCGCCGCTTGGCGATTCCCCGCGCGACCCCGCGCCCGAAACCTTGGCGGAACCGTTGCCCGCTCCGCAGATCGTCAAACTCTCAGGTGGCGCCGCTCCATCCAGCACGCGGGAAATGAGCCAGCAGGCTAAAATCGCGGCCGCGCTCACTCGCGCCGGCATCACCAAACCAGAAGCGTGGTCCGCCGCCGGAGTTCCATACCAAACGGTGGCCGTCGAAGAAGACGCGCCGCCCGCGCCCGTCTCCGCCTACGCCGAAGCAAGTCCGAACGAAGTCCGTCCCCATGAAGTACGTCCGAACGAAGCGCGTCCGAATGGAAATCAGGCCAAGCCGTCCAACTTCAATCTCTCTTCAGCGGTCGTATTGATGAAAGGCGCGAACAATCCCACGTTCGTGATCTCCTTCCGCAGCCAGAAGGAATTCGTCAGTACGCTCGCCTGGAAATCCGCCGCCATGATCTGGGGAGGCGCCGCCGTCGCGCTGCTCGGCCTCTACATGCTGTGGGCGCAACTGGAGATGAGCTGGCTGTAGCCATCCGCCGTTCCGAGCTCAAGCTCGAAACAAGGTTTCCCCCGTGCACCTCCGTGTACCCTGTGGTGAAAGGGTTTTCGAGATTCATAGCCCAGAAGCCCCCGGCGCGATAAAGAAGGGAGACGGTCGGTACTCGACCAGTAGCTAACTGCGCAACTCCAACGGCGGACCGCTAATTTAGAATGTCCCTTGTGAGTGAACCCGTCCGGATCGGGATTCTCGGCGACTTCAATCCCGAATTCCGTTCCCATCACGCGACCAACGATTCGCTCCAGCACGCGGCTCGGAAGCTCCAACTCCAAGTGGAATCGGCGTGGCTTTCAACTCCTTCGCTGCTCGAACCGGGCGCCGTGGCTACGCTCGATTCCTTCGATGGTCTGTGGGCCTCGGCGGGCAGTCCCTATAAGAGTTTCGACGGCATGCTCAAGGGCATCGAGTTCGCCCGCGTCCACGACCGGCCATTCCTCGCCACCTGCGGAGGCTTCCAGTACACGCTCATCGAGTGCGCCCGCAACGTGCTCGGCATCCGGGACGCTACCACCGCGGAAGAAGACCCGAACGCCAAGAACATCGTCATCTATCCCGTCGCTTGCGCCGTTCCCAACCGCAATCCGAAGGCGCCCAAGCTCTCGGGAGTGGACTCCCAGATCCGGCTCCGTCCCGGCTCTTATCTCGCGGCGTTCTATGGCAAGGAACTGATCGAGGAAGAATTCTTCTGCAACTACGAACTGAATCCCGAGTTCGAATGGACAGCCATGGAAGCGGGCTTTCCGGTCGTGGCCCGCGGCTCCAACGAGGAATGCCGGGCCATCGAATCTCCCGCCCACTTGTTTTTCGTTGCGACCTTGTTCCAGCCGCAACTTTCGTCAACCGAGGCGAAACCACATCCGCTGGTCACGGCCTTCGTGCAGCATGTAACCGACTTCCACCGCAAACGGCTTGACGACTCGATCCTCGCCTGATGGTGCACACACCCTCATAAGTAGAGCTTGGGGGAGGACTCCGCTTGACCGCACCCTCCCACCTGTCGTAGCCTCGCCTGCAATCCCGGGTCTTGTCCTTAACATCTCAAGGAGGTTGCACATGGCTTTTCTCGCTGCTCTTTGGCTCCCGATCCTGCTGTCGGCGGTCATCGTCTTCGTCGCCAGTTCTATCATGCACATGCTGTTGCCCTATCATCGCAACGACTACAGCCAACTCCCCGCCGAGGACAAGATTCTTGCCGTGCTGCGCGCCGCCGCTCTCAAGCGGGGTCTCTACGTCTTCCCCTACTGCACCCACAAGGACATGAAGTCGCCCGCCCTGATCGAAAAGCAAAAGCAGGGGCCGGTCGGGTTACTGACCATCGTTCCCAGCGGCCCGCCCGCCATGCCGAAGTTCCTGATTCAGTGGTTCGTGTATTGCCTCTTGATCGGATTCTTCGTCGCCTATCTCACCGCACACACGGTGGCACCCGGCGCGCACTATCTGGCCGTCTTTCGCGTCGTCGGGACCGCCGCGTTCCTCGCCTACGGCCTGGGAAACCTGAGCAACGGCATTTGGAAGGGTCAGAAATGGTCGGTGACCATCAAGGAAGTTATCGACGGACTCATCTACGGACTGCTGACCGCCGGCACCTTCGGCTGGCTTTGGCCGCGATAAGGCCTTACACGCCCGCGCCGGAACCAAGCAGGCTATAGAGCAGGACAGCAAGCACGATCAGGGTGAAGGCTACGTACATGCGATCGCGTTCGATGGCGAATCCCACGATGGAGAAGACAACGCGGGCGATGGGGGTAGCGATGAGGAGGAGCAATCCGAGCTGGATTAAGCTTCGGCCGCGCTCGTGAGTGATGCTGTGCAAGACTCCGGAGATGGTGCGGAGATCGGAGGGTTCCCCGCGAAAGACCCGGTAATTGGCGGGTTCGTGCGCGTGGCGCGCGAGGTAGATACCCGCTCCGCAGAGAACGACGGCGGCCGAGAGCAGGACTCCGGTGCGGAGCAGGTTGCCAAGCATGACTTCGATGCGGCGATCTCTCCACGGTTGGGGCTGGAACGAATGGGGTCGCGCCGTCGCCTGGGCTGCTTGCATCAGATTTTCCCCCAGAATCCCTTGTAGAGCATCTGCAAACCCAGAACCAGAATCACCCCGGAGAAGACGAGGCGGAGCGATTGGGTTTCCGCTTTCACCAGGATACGGCTGCCCAGTAACGAGCCGGCCAGGACTCCTAACATGACGGGCATGGCCAGGCCGGGATCGATGTATCCGCGGCTCAAATAGATGCCGGCGCTGGCCGCGGCGGTCACCCCAATCATGAAGTTGCTGGTGGTGGTGGAAACCTTGAAGGGGATCCGCATGGCCTGATCCATGGCCAGCACTTTGACGGCTCCAGAGCCGATGCCGAGCAATCCGGAGAGCGCCCCCGCGCCAAACATGAGGCTGAATCCGCTGGGAACGTTCTGGACGTTGTAAAAGCGCAGACCTTCCGCGTCGGGGAAACTGCCGTTCATCCGCAGACGGGTAGCCAGTGGATCGGGTGGCAGGCTGCGCTGGGCGCGCGGGCGCGGCTTGCGGGAGACAAACGCCGAGTAGATCATGACCACGCCGAAGATGATCGCCAGGGCGCTGGTCGGAATGCGGGTGGCCAGGAAGGCTCCGAGCAACGCGCCGAACGTGGTGGCAATCTCCAAAAACATGCCGATGCGAATGTTGGAGAATCCTTCTTTCACGTACGAGGCGGCAGCGCCCGAAGAGGTCGCGATCACCGAGACCAGCGACGCTCCGATGGCGTAGCGGATATCCACGTGAAACAAGGTGGTGAGCAGGGGCACGAGGACGACACCACCGCCCAGGCCGGTGAGCGATCCGAGAAGTCCCGCGACGAAGGAGACGATCGCGACGATGGCGGTGAATTCCAGGATGGTCATTGAAGGGTGGTCATTGCATGAGGGTCATTGCATATCTCCTAGGTTAACATTTCTCTTCTCCAGAGCATCGGAACGCATTGAGCTGGTTTCATAAATGGGTTTTGGGAAGGGCACGGCTTCACAGCTTGCGGAAAAACTCGTGTAGAGACGGGGCTTGCCCCGTCTCAGACTGCTGAGCAACTCTGGGTTGTCTTGGGATGGGAAGGGCACGGCTTCAGCCGTGCCGTTCAGGCCCTAGAAAATTAGCCCCTGAGGGATGTGCCTTCCGGGCTGAAACACACTTATGAAACCAGTTCTTGGTCGGAGTGCAATCGTGGGCGAAAGGTGAAATCTATATGAAGACGATGAAGCGGTTGGTGCTGGCGACTTTCACCGCGGCGATCGTCATGGTTGCGGCAGCGCCGGTAAGCGCGAATGGGAGCGCATCTTGGGCGCAAGCCGCTCAACCATCGGCGCCGGCTTCACCGTCACCCGCGGCCACGGCGGCGGCGAGCAGCGCCTCCTCTCCCCAGAACTCGTATTCGTTAGAAGTAAGCGGGTCGAAGCAATGGATGGATACGAACATCGACCTGCGCGCCGGCGAGAACTTACAGATCACGGCGGAGGGGACGGTCACCTATGCCAAGGGAAATCATTTTGGCCCCGTGGGAATCGCGCGCAGCATTGCCGATGTAATTCACCAATACGCAGTGCCGAACGGGGCTCATGGAGAATTGATTGGGCGACTCGGGTCCGGCGATGCGGCGGGGGCCTTCGAGGTGGCAGCAAGCACAACCTATACCGCTCCGGTGGCGGGACGTCTGTTTCTGGGAATCAACCAAAGCCTCCGGGATGCGGAAGGCGCAACGGGAAGTTTCCAGGTAAAGATCGAAGTATTGAATCCGGGGTTAAACACGGCCGACGCCATGCTGGCCGGTGGTCCAGCGGAAACCTCGATCCCTTCCATTACGCCGGCGCTGCTGGAGTCGATTCCCCGGCGGATCACCGATCTGAACCACAGCCCCGGAGACATGGTGAACATCCTGATCGTCGGGACGGAAGAAGAAATGGTAAAAGCGTTCACCACCGCCGCGTGGGTGCAGGTGGATAAATCGGTGAGCAACACCGTCATGGAGGGACTGCTGGATACGTTCGAGAAGAAGGACTATCTGACCATGCCGATGAGCACGCTGTATCTGTTCGATCGGCCGCAGGATTATGGGTTTGCTCATGCGGAGCCGGTGCGAGTGATGATGTCGCGCAATCATCTGCGGGTGTGGAAGTCGCCGCATCAGGTCGATGGACGGCCACTTTGGTGCGTGGCCGCGACGCACGATGTCGGATTCGAGCGCGATCAGCGAAACAACGGGGTGACGCACAAGATCGATCCGGCGATTGATGGCGAGCGGGAGTTTGTGAACCAGACGCTCTCCGGGACGGGGCTGGTGTCGGCGCGGGCGCACGTCGTTCCGGCACATCCGCTGACCACGGCGAAAACGGCGACGGGCGGGGAGTTTCACTCCGATGGACGGGTTCTGGTGCTGGTGTTGAAGAGCGGTGACGCGGGAAGTCAGTAGACTGGAGTAGAGACGGGGCTTGCCCCGTCTCGGACTGCCCTACTGGTTTACCCACACGACGCGGGATTTTTTCAACTGGGCGTGTTGCTGCCTGAGTTCGCGGGCAATGGCGCCCAGAGAAACCGCCTCCGCCGCCGGCGCTTGCTGCGGGAAATCCGAAGCCGGCCTGTCTCCCTGCGCAAAGGAGAAACTCGAGCTGCCGAGGTTGTTCTGTTCACGAGCCATGGGCGCATACGATGCATGTGCCGTATGACTCGGAAACTCGTAGATTTGCGGTTGGCTACTGATGCTACCGACGCTCGCGCCATATTGCGCAAAGGCCGCGGTGGTCGAAAGCAGGCAGAACAGGAACAAAGTCTTTTTCATAGCAGCGTCTCCCAATTCCAAAGCGAGGGACCATCCGCTGAACCGGCGGACCTGAGCTCCTCCAGCCTGAATAAGAGCAAGCCCGGTACCAAACTTTGCCGGTGCGAAATAGCGGCTTTGTGGGCCGGTTGGCGCGGGTTAGGCAATTATTTGCACAATTGTGGAGAGCGCATAGAATAGGCATTCCGGGGCCGGACCCCACTGTCGAACCTGGTGGTTGCGGTTGCCCCAGAGATTTCCCTCTAAATTACGGTAAGGTGATAGTCATGAAAACGCGAACCGCGGTACGAATTTCTCTGATCCTGCTGGCCACCATGGTAGCGCTGGCAGCAGCGGCGTCCGGTGCGGACTACAAAGTCGTTAAAACTTGGGAATTGGGCGGCGATGGCGGATGGGATTACCTGACCATGGACAGCGATGGGCATCGCTTGTTCATTGCCCGAGCCACGCGGGTGATGGTCATTGATACCGAGTCGGGCAAACAGGTGGGCGAGATTCCGGAGACGACAGGCGTGCATGGAGTGGCGCTGGTTCCGGAAATCGGCCGCGGATTTACGAGCAACGGCCGCGAAGATACGGTCAGCGTGTTCGATCTGAAATCGCTGGCGGTGGAAAAGAAGATCAAGGTGGGCAGTGGGCCCGACGCGATTCTCTATGACCCGTTCTCCAAGCGCGTGTTTACTTTTAACGGAAAAGGTCATGACGCGACGGCCGTGGATGCATCTAACGACGCGTCCAAGGGCGAGGTCGTGGGCAAGATCGAACTGGGCGGCAAGCCGGAATTTGCCGCGACCGACGAAAAGGGCACGGTATTCGTAAACATTGAAGACACTTCGGAACTGGTCGCCTTCGATCCGCAGAAGCTGGCGGTGAAGTCGCGCTGGAAGCTGGCGGACTGCGAAGAGCCGACCGGCCTCGCCATCGACGGGAAGAACCGGCGCCTGTTTGCCGGCTGCGGCGGCAATAAGAAGATGGTGGTGCTGGATGCGGACAGCGGGAAAATAGTGGCGAGTCTCGCCATCGGAGACGGATGCGATGCCACCGGATTCGATGCCGATCGGGGCCGGGCGTTTGCCTCCGCGGGAGACGGCACGATCACGGTGATTAAGGAAGATGGCGGCGACAAGTTCACGGTGGCGCAGACTGTGTCGACCCAAAAGGGAGCGCGTACCATGGCGGTGGACACCAAAACGCATCAACTATTCACCGTAACCGCGAACGTCACCGGCACTCGTCAGGACAGAAAAATCGAGCCCGATTCTTTCGTGGCGCTGGTGCTGGAGCCAGCGCACTAACAAGCTGCGAGGAAAGTCTGGTTTCGCATCAGGCCATCGCCTTAGGAAAATCTGATTAAGTCCCGGGGTCCTGCGTGCGCCCCCGTGTACCCTGTGGTTCAAGGTTTTCGTTGGTACTTAATCAGAGTTTCCTTAGCGATGCTTCGTATCAGGGCATCGCTTCAGCGATGCCGAAGGTCTTGAGACCCGACGCCCCTTCAGGGGCTGCACGGCCAATCGGACATCCCTTTAGTAACCGTCCTCTTCATAACCCTTTAACAGTTCACCATTTACAATATTAGTAGATGGATGAATGCGGGGTATTACAAGTGGATAGCGTTACGAGAACTCGGGAACGACAGAAACTGATGTTGGGATTGCTGGAGAGAAAAATACGCCTGCGTGCGCGCCAGCTTTACAACGAGCGCGGCCAGGCGAATGGGCGAGAGCTGGAGGACTGGGTAAGAGCCGAGTCTGAGGTTCTGCAATCGAGCATCCTCGCGCCGCTGTGGAACAAGCGCCAGGAGCGGGAGTTGGAGGAAGTGTAGAGCCGCCGCGCTTCCCGCCGTCCTCCTCCGGACGGCGAATCTCAAAATTCTTGAAGCAAGCTGGAAATCCGCAACAGGAATACCGCCGACGACAGGCTGAGCACTGGACCGGCGATGCTGAAAAGCGCTCTGCCCACGGTTTCCGGGGAACCCCCAAAATACGCGTCCAGCCCAAATACCATGACGCAGGTCGCGCCGACTGGAATGAGCCACGACTTTGGAAGGCGCTTCAGGTTGGGGATGGCGGTGGGCAACAACCACAAAAAGATGTACCAGAGATTTCGATCATGCAGCGAAGGAGCAAGGTAGAGGCCGCCGCCGCGATGAAGGTCGAGACCAAACTGCAGCGGACTTACAAACCCGCCGGTGATCGACCATTGCAAAGCGATCATCGCGGCAAAACTTAGGGCCCAGCTGGTCACGATCCAGGCGGCATCCGGCAAGAAACGATTTCGAGTGCGATTGCCTTCATCCTTATCCTTATCCTTATCCTTATCCTTGCGATCGGGCCAAGTTGAGAACCACCACGCCGACGTAAGCACGATGCTGAACGGGATGAACGATTCTTTCGTCAGCGCTCCCAGCACGGCGATCACGGGCAAGGCCCAAATCTCACACTCCGATAAGCTCCAGAGCAATGCCAGCAGGAAGAAGCCTTCGCCGGCGTCCACCAACCCCACCAAACGAAGATTCGGAACGGCAAAATTGACCAGGTAAAGCAAGGCGCCAACCAGCCCGACGGCGGAACTGCCCAACTTTCGGTTCCCGAGAATCACGATGAGAACGGCGGTACCGGCAACGAACAGAGAATCGGCAGCCAGAAGTCCGAACATCACCGGGTCCCAACTGGAAGATCGACCGCGTGCCAGCCAGTAAAAAGGCTTGGCGAGCCACGGAACCAGCACGCGAAAGCGGCGGAAGCGCATGTCTTCGGCATCCAGGCCGGCCGTTCCCGTAACCAGCGCTGCGTAGGTTTTAACGTCGGAGAGCCCCGGGGTCTGGCGCGGGTCGAACCGGTTGAGGATCGGATAGCCCAAGCCGCCCGCGATCAGAAAGAAAATGCAAAACAGCAGCGCGATTCTAGCGGCCGCGATCTTAGTCCGGTTGTCATGCACGCTAGTCATTGCGTATTCGTGAAGGCGTACTTGGCGAAGGTAGCGTCCAGAGTTCAACATTGCAACTCAAATCCCTCAGTCACGTTCGCCCGCCAAACTTGGCCTTTGCGCATCGAATCTGTTAGCTTTCAGCCTCCGCGCGTGACAGAATTTCTTGCGGCAATCTTTTTGGAGGATCGACTTGAAATCTAAGAAGTTGTGGCTGGGCCTGTTTTTGTCTGCAATGTTGGCTGTCTCGACGCAAGCGCAACAACTGTCGCCAGCGGACGAAGCGACGCGAAAGCTGGCGCTCGACATTTTCAAACAGCTGATCGAAATCAATACGACGGACTCGGTGGGCAGCGTAACCGCGGCTGCGGAAGCGATGGCCAAGCGTTTTCGTGACGCCGGATTCCCCGACAGCGACATCCAGGTGCTGGGTCCGAACACAAATGACAAGAAGAAGAACGTGGTGGTCCGTCTGCATGGGTCGGGCAAGCACAAGCCGGTGCTGCTGATCGGCCATCTCGACGTGGTGGAAGCGCGGCGCGAGGACTGGACGACGGACCCATTTCAGTTTATCGAGAAGGACGGCTATTACTACGGCCGCGGCTCGAGCGACATGAAGGATGGCGACGCCATCATGTCGGCCACGCTGATCCGCATGAAAAAAGAAGGATACGTGCCGAGCCGCGACATTATTCTCGCCATGACCGCCGACGAGGAAGGCGGCACATCGAATGGAGTCGACTGGCTCCTCAAGAATCATCGCGACCTAATCGATGCCGAGTTCGTGCTGAACCACGATGGCGGCGGCGTTCTAGCCGATCACGGCAAGCCGCTGCTCATGGAGGTCGATGCCACGGAGAAGTTGTACGGCGATTTTGTGCTGACGGCGACCAACCCCGGCGGCCACAGCTCGCTGCCCAGGCCCGAGAACGCGATCTATGAACTAGCCGACGCTCTAACGCGGATCGCCCACTACCAGTTTCCGTTCGAACTGAACAACATCACGCGCGCCTATTACGAGCGCCAGGTGCCGATGGCCACGGGCCAGCGAGCCGCCGATCTGAAGGCGATGCTGAAGACTCCTCCCGACATGGACGCGGTGGCGCGTCTGTCGCAGGATCCGATGGACAACTCGACCATGCACACCACATGCGTGGCCACGCGCTTAAGCGGAGGCCACGCCAACAACGCCCTGCCGCAGATGGCCCAGGCCAACGTAAACTGCCGCATCGAACCCGGACACACGTTGGAAGAAATCCGGCTGACGCTGGAGAAAGTCGTGGCCGATCCCAAGCTCGCGAATCCGACGATTAAAGTGCAGTTCCGCGAGAACAACAACCAACTGCTCGATCACGGCTCCGACCGGCATAGTTATGTCCCGGCGGCTCCGCGGAAAGAAGTGTTCGAGCCGCTGGACAAGGTCGTGGCCAAGATGTGGCCAGGGATTCCGGTGCTTCCGGATATGAGCACCGGCGCTTCGGATGGCGTCTACACCAATGCCGCGGGGATGCCGACGTATTGCGTGTCAGGCGAACAGTATGACCGGGACGATATCCGGGCGCATGGCAAAGATGAGCGCACCGGAGTCGAGGCATTTGCCCGGGGAGTGGATTTTTACTACCTGTTCTTGAAGGGAGTTACGGCCGAGTAGGCCGGCAGTTCCACCAGAACAAACGTTCTATGAATATCCGGGTTCTCAACGTTCCTTACGACTCAGGTCAATACCGCGCAAGGATGGGATGCGGGCCTGACCGCTTGTTCGAGTCCGGACTGAAACCACTACTAACCCGCCTGGGGCATAGTTTTGTCAGGGAAGAGATCACGGCTCCCGACTCGTACCTGGCGGAGATCAAAACGGCATTTGCGCTCTGCCGCACCGTTGCGGACCGGGTTCGCGCTTGGCAACGGGAGGGTTATTTTCCCATCGTACTGTCGGGCAACTGCAATACCGCGGTCGGCACGATAAGCGGGTGCGGGTGTCAGAATACGGGCGTGGTCTGGCTTGACGCCCACGGCGAATCCACGACGCCGGATACAACCACGTCCGGATTTTTGGATGGCATGGGGATCAGCATCCTCACCGGCCAATGCTGGACCACGTTGGCGCGTACCATCCCCGGCTTCGACCCAGTTCCCGGAGGGCACATACTGCTGGTGGGATCTCGCGATCTTGAGCCCGACGAGGTTACGCTCCTGGACCGGACAGGGGTTACCCGCGTGTCAGGGACCGAGCACCTCGGACCGCTACTCGCGTCCTTGGCGCGCCAAGTCGACGGGGTCTATCTGCATATCGATTTGGACGTGCTGGATCCAACCGAAGCGATTGCGAACCAATGGGCGCCGCCCGGCGGATTGACGGTCGAAACCATAAAGGAAGCGGTAAAAAAAATTCAAGCGCACACCAGAATCAAAGCCCTCGGCATCGCTGCGTACGATCCCGAAGCAGACCACGATGGACGAGCGCTGGCCGCGGCCTCATCTATAACGGGGTTCTTGCTGGGCACCGCGAACTAGCCTGTCGTCTGGAAGTTCCGCTCCACCCTGGCTATTGACATTCGCCTTACCTTCGCCTATGCTCCCGGCATGGCGATCACTCGGCGTCAACGCGAACTCTATGACTTCATTTCGCGCTTCGTGGCGGAGAAGCAATACTCCCCTTCGTTTGAAGAAATTAAGGAGGGCATGGGGCTGAGTTCTTTGGCCACGGTGCACAAGCACGTCACCAACCTGGAGAAAAAGGGCCTGCTCACGCGCGACTACAACCGCAGCCGCTCGATTGATCTGCTGCCGCCGCGGGGAAAGTTGAAGCAGTCGATGGCGGTGAACACAGCCGTGGTGCTGCCGCTGGTGGGCAGGATCGCGGCAGGACAACCAATTGAGGCGGTCGAGCACAACGAGACAATTTCGCTGGCGGATTTTGTGCGCTCGAAAGAAGTGTTCGTGCTCGAAGTCCGCGGCGAATCCATGCAGGACGAAGCCATTCTCAATGGCGACTATGTCCTGGTCGAGAAGACAAAAACCGCGCACAACGGAGACATCGTGGTGGCGCTGATCGACTCGTCGGACGCCACGCTGAAACGCTTCTTCCGCGAGGGAGACAACATTCGTCTGCAGCCTTCGAACGCCGCCATGAAGCCGATCATCGTGCCCGCCGCTTCGGTCGAGATTCAGGGACGGGTGATTGGCGTGCTGCGGAAGTACTGAGCAGCAGCTATCAGCCGTCAGCTATCAGTTGCCAGGTAAGTGAATATCAACTCGCGCTCGGCTTTTCCGGCAAGAAAACCCCGGGGGTACGCCCGGGCCTCTTGTTGATTCGAGAGCTGAGAGCTGAGAGCTGAAAGCTGATAGCTGACAGCTACCCGATGTGGCGATTCAGCGCTTTCTGAATGTCGTCTTTTGAGCGGTAGCCTACCAGCTGTTCCACAACCTGTCCGTTCTTGAAGACGAGCAGGGTGGGAATGCCGGTGACTTTGTAGCGCATGGGCGTGGCGCCGTTGCGGTCAACGTCCATTTTGCCAAACGTGACTTTACCCTGATATTCGCCTGCGAGTTCTTCGACGATCGGAGCGATCGCGCGGCACGGGCCGCACCAGGCGGCCCAGAAATCGACCAGCACGGGCTTGTCGGACTTCAATACATCGGAATCGAAATTAGCGTCGGTGACTTCGACGGTGGCGTTGCTTACCATTCATCCTCCAGAGTTCTGATTAAGCTATCAAGTTCCCGCAGGTGGACCGTTTGGTCGCCACACGGCGGGACTTCTATCGTAGCACTGTAGCCTTGCTTATTGGATGCTCGGCCAGAATGAAGGTCGCAGCCCCAGCCGGGAAGGCGCGGCCCGGGGGCAGAGCGCCGTAGAATGAAGGTCTTACGCAAATGACCGATCTCGATCATCTCCGGGTAGTGCTGGTGGCGGCGCGGAATCCGCTGAATATCGGGGCGGCGGCGCGGGCCATGAGTAATTTTGGGGTCCGGCGCTTGCGGGTGGTGAATCCCTATGAGGTGGCGTTTCGCGAGGCACGTTCGGCGGTGGGCGCGTCGGGCCTGCTGGCGAAGGCGGAACAGTACGAGACAGTGGCCGAGGCCGTCGCGGACTGCAAGCTGGTGGTGGGGACCACGGCGGCAACGCGGCGAGAGTTGCAGCATCGGCTGCGACGGCTGGATGAGGGCGCGCGGACGATCAAACGACACCTCGCGACGGGACCGGTGGCATTGCTGTTTGGTTCGGAAAGATATGGGCTATCGAATGACGAACTCAGCCACTGCCATTGGGTCATGCGGATCCCGACGCGACAGGAACACGGATCCATGAATCTGGGCCAGGCGGTGGCGGTCTGTCTGTATGAACTGGTGCGTGGCACGAAAAAGACAGCCCCGGCAAAAGCCGCGCCCGGGCGAAGGGAAGAACGTTTCGCCACGTCGGCAGAGATGGAGCGGCTAACGCAGGTGTTGCTTGAGGTTCTCCGCGCCAGCGGATACGTGAATCCACGGGCAGCGGCGGCGGAAGAAAAGTTGCGGCGCCTGGTCCGGCGAATGCAGTTGCGCGGCAATGATGCCGAGGTATTGTTGGGCATGATGCGACAGATCGCGTGGAAACTGGGCGACAACGATAGGAACGACGGATAGTCTGAACATTTTGGAGGTTCTGTCCTGCCACAATAATCCTTAGTTGTCATCCTGAGCGAAGCGAAGGATCTGCTGTCTCGTGCACTGACAAGAAGCAGGTCCTTCGCTTCGCTCAGGATGACAACTCAAACCGGCCCCTGCGAATCTGCGGGACACAACTACAGGCCTTAAGTGTCAATTGTGCGGCGCCCGATCCCGCGCTAACCCTTTCCCCCTCCGGGAGTCGAAGAAATAGACCCCGAGGTGGCGAAATGCGCATGCTGTTAGACACCTTCGCGCAAACCCTGCAAACGCTCTGGGCGCACAAGCTGCGATCCTTCCTCACCATGTTTGGGATCGCCTGGGGCGTGGGATCCCTTCTGCTGCTGGCCGGGGTGGGCGAAGGCTTCCGCAACGGCAATCGCAAGCAACTGGAATCTTTCGGCAAGAACATCATCTTCTTTTTCGGCGGACGCGCTCCGGCGGTCGAAGGCAGTTTCAATTCGATGAAGTGGTTCAACCTCACCTATGACGATTACCTCGCCATCAAGAACGAATCGAAACTCGCAATCAATATCTCTCCGCTGATCGCGCGCGACGACATCCGCGCCGTCAGCGATTACACCAGCACCAACGGCCAGGTTTCGGGCGTGCCTCCAATCTACAGCAAAGTCCGGACCATCCCGCTGTCCGTCGGACGCTGGATCAATGACGACGACAACGACCAGCGGCGCCGCGTGTGCGTGCTGGGGCGGGAAATGACGCGCAACATGTTTCCGGGACGCCCAGCCGTCGGCAACACCATCCTGCTCAATGGCGTGCGCTTCCAAGTCATCGGCGTGCTCTCGATGATCGGCCGCGAGGAGCAGAACGCAACCAACATTCGCATTTTTATTCCGTTCAACACCATGCGCGAACTGTATCCGCTGACCGGCAACGATTCGAAAGAGGGTAACGCGATTTCGTTCATCAACTATCAGCCGCGCACTTTTGACGAGAACGAAACGGCCAAGGATGAGTTGCATCGTATCGTGGCCCGCAATCATGGCGGGTTCGATCCGAAGTGCAGCGACATCTGGGAAGAATGGGACACGGTCAAGAACCAGAAAACCATGGGCAAGATCTTCACCGCCATGGACTGGTTCCTGGGCGGAGTCGGACTGGTGACGTTGGCGCTGGGTGCGATTGGCATCGTGAACATCATGCTGGTGGCCGTGACCGAACGCACGCGCGAAATCGGCTTGCGCAAAGCCCTGGGCGCCACGCACCGCAGCATCCTGTTCCAGTTCTTTCTGGAGGGCGCATTCCTGACGCTCTTGAGCGGCGCGATCGGAGTGGGTGGCGCAATGCTCGTGATTCGCTTGCTCTCGGGAGTGCAACTCCCGCAGGGCTTCGACACCCCGCGCATCATACCCGCATCGGCGATCGGCGCGGTGCTGTCCCTAGCGTTGGCGGGCATCACAGCCGGCCTCTACCCGGCGCGCAAAGCGGCCATGCTGGAACCAGTAGAAGCCTTGCGCCAGGAGTGAGAACTAATTTGTGATTAGTAATTTGTAATTTGCAATTGGCAAACCGAGTTATCGCAGGTTTCAAATTGCAAATTACAAATCACAAATTGGAAATCCTATGACCAACGACCTGCTGAAAGAAGCCTACGGCGCGATGCAGCACAATCGCCGCCGCACCACGCTGACTATGTTGGGAATGGCCTGGGGCATCGCCACCGTGGTCATCCTGCTGGCCTTCGGTTCGGGATTCGAGCGCGCCATCGACTTGATTTTCAGCTCCTGGGGAACCGACGTGATCGGAGCGTTCCCGGGACGAACCTCGCTGCAGGCGGGCGGGGCGAAAGCGGGCAGCGAAGTGCGTCTGCAGGTGGCCGACGTCGACTACATCCGCAATGAAGTGCCGATGGTGAAAGGGGTCACTCCGGTTTTCGACAAGCAGAATGGTGCGTCCATTCAGCACGACACGCGCACCTTCACCAATCTCTTTCTTACGGGCGTTTATCCCGTGTACCAACGCATTCGCAGTTTCGATGTAGCCGCCGGCCGCGGCCTGAGCGACCAAGATCAGGCGGAGCACGCCCGCGTGGCCGTGATCGGTGACGAGGCGAAACGGAAACTGTTCTCGGGCGAACCAGCTCTGGGCCAGAGCATCCGGATCAGCGGCGTGAGCTTTCAGGTAATCGGCGTTTACCAACACAAGGTGCAGGGCGGAGACAATAACGACAACTCCATGGTGGTGATCCCTTTCAGCACCATGGGCGACCTCTACGACACGCGATACATCACCGGTATTTTCATGGACTATGAAGGGCAGGACCATCAGCAACTGGCGCGCGTGGTGCGCAGCGTGCTCGCCGGGCACCATAACTTCCGCCCCGATGATCGCCGAGCCGTTTTCATCGCCGATTTCAAGCAGGACTTTGACGAGTTTACGATCGTGACTACCGCTCTCAAGGTGCTGCTAGCTTTCATCGGAGCGCTGACCCTGGGCATCGGCGGTATCGGTCTGATGAACATCATGCTGGTTTCGGTACAGCAGCGAACCCGGGAGATCGGCGTGGAGAAGGCGCTGGGCGCGCAAAAGAGACACATCCTATTTCAGTTTCTGGCGGAAGCGCTGGCCATTACTTTTGCCGGAGGAGTAGCCGGGATCGGCATCGCGTACCTGATCTCGTGGGGCGTGGGCGCGCTGCCGTTGATGAGCGCCTTTGGCGATAACCTCCAGGCCGGCGACATCCATCTGCATATCAACGTGAGCAGCCTCGCCGTGGCGACGATCATTCTGGGCGCGGTTGGCATGCTGAGTGGAATGGTGCCGGCAATTCGTGCGGCGCGCCTGGACCCGATCGAGAGTCTGCGCTACGAATAGTGGCTGCGAAAGAACCAGGGTCCTGGTGTAGAGACGGGGCTTGCCCCGTCTCACTCGCCGCAGGAGACGCGGCAAGCCGCGTCTCTACACTTAGGCCGTCTTCCGCGATGATCCGCTTACCAAGCTTACAACCAGCGTCCCCAGAATCAGCAAGCTCAGCACGGAAATGACTCCCAACGATATGACGCAATAGACGCACCACACGCCCAATACCGCAGACTCAATGTGCGCGAGATAGAGCGAAAAGCCCAACCCGACAAGCGCGGCCACTAGCATCAACCGGTAAGCTTTCCTGAAAGCGAGCCCACCGAGCAGCAGATATCCGGCGATCCCAATCACCGCCACCGGAACTCCGAACAGCATGGCGTACGGACTGCGATTCACGATGCCGCAGTCCCAGCGATCGTTGATGCTGCAAGGCGAGGTGTCAGTGCGGTAATGCTCGCGCAACGCAAGTGAAGAAGCAGCGATACCCACAACGGCCAGTAAAATCAACACCCATCTCATGCCAAGCTCCCGATAAATGAAGATAAATAAAGTTGCACGCCCTTTTCTAGTACGTCCATGGCGAAAGTATCGCGCAGACGACGGCTGAACTTGGAGGCGCGGGCCGGAATCGAACCGACGTATAAAGGTTTTGCAGACCTCTCCCTTACCACTTGGGTACCGCGCCCGGACTCTTCACGGTAGAAGCTCTGCCAGGGTTTGTCTAGAAGGCATCGAGATCGCACCATAGTTCGCACTATGGTTCGCACCCGTGTCAGGGAACGTTGGTATTTTCTCGCGGGTTTGCAAGAAATGCGCTTCTATCTGAGCTGCTCCGATTTTTATTGAGGCGGAATTCGCCGGAGTCGCACCGGCCATTTCCTTTCCCGAGGTGGCGACCCGGAAATGAATCCCTCCGCTTCCTATTTCGCCCGATAGATCTCCGTCAGCAGATCCGGCTTCGACTCGTCGCGCACCAGGTGTGGATACTTCTCGCCGCCGTGATAATCGAGTTTCACCACCCGGAAGTAATCCGTGTTTTCGACGATCAGTTCAATCGGCGACGGACTGGTCTTGGCGGTCCGAATCGCGTCGTGCCACACATCCGCCGAAAACCTGCGGCCGTTCACGGCGACGATCTTCATTCCCGGCCCGATCCCAGCCTTGGCGGCGGGCATCCCTTCGACCGTATCCCGAATCACGCCATCGCTCGTGGCCACGAGTCCCACCGAGTAATGCGCGTTGAGCGACTTTCCGTCATGATCTCCGGCGCGATCCAGTTCTGACAGATTCTCGTCGTACACCACTTTCCATCCGCTCCCTTCGACTCCGCCGAGCGGAGCACCCGGGCCATGATTCGTCAGCCTGTCCGTCCAGAAGCCGCGCCAGTCATAACGGACAACCTGATTCAGCGCGTTCACAACGTCGTCGAACGTGTAGGGTTTCACCATGGGCGGGCCACTGGGCGCGCCATAAAAAAGCTTGCAGAAATCGTCCAACGATTTCGCGCCAGATTTCGCGTCTTTGGTTTGTTGACGGATGATCACATCCGCCCACAGCCAGTTGAGTACGTCTTCATCGTAGTAATCGACCGGCCGCCGATAGTCTTCCCAAGCGCGGGGAGCCATCTGCATGGTGGGAACGCCGTCGGCCGTATCCTGCAAATTGCGCCAGACCCGGCCCGACCGATGATCCAGATCCGCGGCCATCTGCGCCAGCGCATCGCGGGATAACGCGGGCGTGCGCTCGCCACTGCGCGCTGTGAGGACGTCTCCCAGGTATGACGTCAGGCCTTCATACACCCACAGCAAGTCGGTCTGCATCGGCTGTTCGTAGTCGGGCGTTGCCAGGTCCGCCGGACGCCGGTACTTCCCATTCCACGAATGCACGTACTCGTGCGGCAGAAGTCCGGCCATCAGTTTTCGTCCGTCTTCCTCGATCAACGACCGCTCCTCGACCCGGCTGTCATTCGACTCGTGATGCTCCAATCCAAAATGCGTGACGTGATCGCTCAGGGTAAACAGGAAGTGGTAGTTAGTGTAGTGCCGCGCGCCAAACAGAATGCCCGCCTGCTTCACCAGGTTCCGCTCATGTTCCCAGACTTCCTCCGGAGCCTCGAGCGCCGCGGCGCTATCGGCCGCAACATCGAGTTCCGCGGGAGGATTTTCGCCGGGCGCCGTCAGCGGCACCACTTTCAAATACTCGCCCGCGATCACCGGACCATCCACCAGCATGGTGAGCGAAACCGGCGCAAAATGAATGTCGCTGCCCGCCTGGCTGGAAACATGCAGTGACGTACCAAACTTCCATCCCGCGGGCAGGCGCAAGCTCGCGCTATAAGTAAGTTCATCGGAACCGTATCCGGCGGGATAGAGTAGCAGCGTGTTCCAGTTGACGACATATAGCTTTTCCGTTGCCGCCACGCCCGCGCTGTATCCAGGCTCATGCGACGCGGGTGAAGCGTAGTCGAGATCCGCGATGACTTCACTTTCGCCCGCCGGAACTTCCACGTGAAAAGTGAAACCGTCGACCAGATCGCGCCGCCAGGGCAGCGCCTTTCCGCCCGCCGTAAACTTCAAGCCCGTCAAGTCCGTGATCGGACCCGTCGGCCCGTGTTCGCCCGGAATCCATTTGGGATAGTAGAGCGTGAGCGTTCCGGGCTTCGCCGGAATGCGCAACTGCGCGTGGAAGATTTTGCGTGGCGCTTCCGAAGCGTCCACCGAGAGCGTGACGGTCGGAGCATTGGCCCCAAAAACTGAGAACGATGACAACAGACAGATCGCAACACGAAAAAACTTCCTCACCCCAGACCTTGAGCCCATTCCCCCTCCGAATTGTCGAATCGCCCAGCAGCAGTCGTGAAAATAGAACCGTACGTTAGAAGTGGTCTCATAAATGGTTTTCAGAGCAAGCGCCCGGCCCTCAGGAGCTAAAGCCCTCGTTTTCGTTGGCCGTTAGCGGCACGGCTGAAGCCGTGCCCTTCCCAAAACCATTTATGAGACGAGTTCTAATATATCAGCCCGCAACTTATTCGTTCGCGGGGCCGGTTCGCCTCCGGTATTCCACTCCGAGACTGCTCCCGCTCGCTTCCACCGCCTGCTATCATTTCCGACGTGCCCGCACGCGGAAAATTCATCACCTTCGAAGGTCTCGACGGCAGCGGCAAGAGCACTCAGGTCGAGAAGTTGGCGCGATCACTGCGCGCTCACGGCCTCTCGGTCACCATTACTCGCGAACCGGGCGGCACCACCGCGGGCGAAAAGATCCGCGAAGTGCTGCTGCACTCCGCCACTTCGGGACTCTCTCCGCTCACGGAAATGGCGCTCATGTTCGCTTCCCGCGCCCAGCACATTCACGAGGTGATTCTGCCCGCGCTCGCCGAAGGACGGGTCGTGCTCTGCGATCGTTTCACCGATTCGACCGAGGCCTACCAAGGTGGAGGCCGCAAGTTAGGCACGAAGGCCGTGCTGCAGATGCACGAAATCCTCTGCGGCAACTTGCAACCCGACCTGACGATCATGCTCGACAACGAAGTGGCATTCAGCGTCGAGCGCGCCCGCCGTCGCAATCGAAGGCACAAAGGCGCCCGGTCGGATAAAGGCTCGGATCGAGACGAGAACCGTTTTGAGCAGGAAAGCCGGGCCTTTTTCGGGCGTGTCCGCCATGCCTACCTGGCCATCGCAACCCGCGAGCCACATCGAGTCCACGTCATAAACGCCCGAGGCACACCCAGCGAAACGCACGCGGTTATCATGGAGTTGGTAAGGAAGAAGTTGAAGGTCTAAGGAATTTTGTAATTGTGTAAGTTTGTACTTTTGTAATTCAAAACCCACCCCGCAATCCGGCTGGGTTTTCAATTACCAAATTACCCGATTACCAAATTCTCTTCTATGCCCTTTTCCGATTTCGCCGGCAACCCGGAAACCATCCATCGCCTCCGCGAGATGCTGGCGCGCAAACGCTTTCCGCACGCCGTCATTCTTTCCGGCGCTCACGGATCGGGCAAGTACACTCTCGCCCTGATGCTCGCGCGCGCCATGAACTGCCTGGAGCAGCCCGTCACCAGGGGAGGGACCAACAGCGACGGCTTGCCCGATTTCTGCGGACGCTGCTCGAACTGCACCCGCATAGCGCAAGCCGAAGACCTCGACGCTCGCTTCGCCGAAGCCGTCGAGGCGCGCGAAAATCTGCGCGACACGGATAAGAAAGAAACTCGCCTCTTTGTCCAGACCCATCCCGACGTGCTCATCGTCCCGCCTGATCCCCCACAGTTGATGATCAAGGTCGATCAGGTTCGGCACGTCATTGAGACCATCTACTATCGTCCCGCCGAAGCCCGCGAACGCATTTACATATTCACGAGTTCGGCCTTCATGAAAGAGGCCGCCAACTCGCTGCTGAAAGTTCTGGAAGAGCCGCCCGAGTTCGCCAGCATTTTTCTGCTCACCGAAAATCCCGGAGAATTTCTGCCCACGATTCGCTCCCGCTCCATGACCGTCAACCTGGGCGCGCTTCCCTCTGCCGAGATCGAGAGCCAGCTAGCCCAGCTTCGCCCCCATTGGAATCCCCGGCAGCGCGCGCTGGTCGCCCGCCTCAGCGAAGGTGCCGTCGGACGCGCTTTATCGTTCGATCTCGAAAGCTACGTAGCCGCTCGCAACCACGCCCTCATCATGCTGCGATCCGCGCTCGGCGCCGGTGGCAAAGACAACGATCACACCGAGCTGTTCAAGACCACCGAGAGCTTCCGCTCGGGCGCCGAAGGCCGCGAGAAGATCGACAACCTTCTCCGCACCCTCTACGCGCTGCTCGAAGACCTGATGTTCCTGCAATCGGGCGCGCCACAACTGGTCCGCAACGCCGACATTCTGGGCGAACTCAAGAAAATGTCCGAAGCCGCCGACTTCGCCTGGCTGCAGCGCGCCGCGGAAGGTCTCGGCGAAGTCGAGCGCGGCCTGCGCCGCAACCTGCTCCGTTCGCTGTCGCTCGATGCCTTCGCGACCGCGCTGGAGCGGGTTTCGTAAACTGGGCGCCTCCGCTGTAGAGACGCGGCTT
>Ga0209517_10000803_pt1 | contig 51728 bp, 53 predicted proteins | sample PeaSoiMetSII2010_FD_187695 | JGI IMG/M metagenome (GOLD analysis project Ga0209517, IMG submission 187695) | Peat soil microbial communities from Weissenstadt, Germany - SII-2010 (SPAdes) (version 2) | ecosystem: Environmental > Terrestrial > Soil > Wetlands > Peat | place: Germany...
GCAGACCTGGCTGCCCTGGGACTCCTGGCAGCATCCCTATACCGACCGGCAACCGTCGATCTGGTTCCACGAGGTCTTCACCACCAACGGGAAGCCCTACCGTCAGGAAGAAGTGGATTTCATCCGGTCGATAATCGCGCAGTCGAAAGGCAAGCCCAGGTAACGCTGGGCACCAAAGGGGCACCCCCTTGCCGCCGGCCTGCCAATTCCGCAAAACGCAGGTTTAAACGCAGGTTTAAACGCAGGTTACCAACCGGCACCCACCGCCCCGGACTTGATGTATACTCATGCCGGGTCCCGACTCAATTCCGTGGCTGGCCGCTCCCAACTCCAACCAACCCCTCCCAATCGGATTCCGCCCTTGCGGCTGGCCCTCGTCCTCACGCTCCTGCTCACCGCGTTTTCCCTGGTCCCCTTCGTGCGGGCCAACCCCCGGCTGGCCGGCTCCTTCCTCGGCGCCTCCGCGTCGCTGCTCGTCTTCCGTTTCGTCCTGCGACTCCGCGTCGCCCGCGCCGGACGCGTATTGAGCTATGACATCGTCCCTCGGCACGTGCACTATGTCCAGCTCACCATGCACACCAGCATTTACCTCTATTGGGGCTGGTATTGGCGCGAGGTCTACCACTACGCCCCGCTGATCCTGGCGCAGATCGTCTTCGTATACGTCCTCGACATGCTGGTCTGCTGGTCGCGCCGCGATAAGTGGATCCTCGGCTTCGGCCCGTTTCCCATCGTCCTGAGCACCAACCTGTTTCTGTGGTTCAAGGACGACTGGTTCTTCCTCCAGTTTCTGCTGGTCTCCACCGGCGTGCTTTGCAAGGAGTTCGTCACCTCGCAGCGCGACGGCCGCCGCGCCCACATCTTCAATCCGTCGGCCATCGCGCTCGCCATCTTCTCGCTCGGACTGATCGTTACCCACAGCACGCACATCTCCTGGGCCGAGGAGGTCGCGGTCACCCTCGGGCGCCCGCCGAACATCTACATCGAAATCTTCCTCGTCGGTCTGGTTGTCCAGGCGCTCTTTTCGGTCACCCTGGTCACGCTCTCCGCCGCCGCGGCGTTGTACCTGCTGAACGTGATCTACACCGGGTCCACCGGCGTCTACCACTTTGTCGATGCCAAGATCCCCGCCGCGGTCTTCCTCGGCCTGCACCTGCTGGTCACCGACCCTGCAACCTCGCCGCGCAGAAGCTTCGGCAAAATTCTGTTCGGCCTGATGTACGGTGCGGCGGTGTTCGGCCTCTACTCGGTGCTCGGTGCGCTCGGCGCTCCCACGTTTTACGACAAACTGCTCTGCGTGGCGCCGCTCAACCTGACCGTTCGCGCGCTCGACCGCCTGAGTCTCGCCGTCCAAGCGCGCTTCCGCCAACTTGAGTTCCGCCCGCTCGATCGGGTCGCGGCGTGGACCCCGCGCCAAACCAATTTCGCCCACATGGCCGCGTGGGTGTCCCTGTTCGCCCTTATGGCGGGCACCGGCTTTCTGGGCTCGCGCCACCCGGGCAGCGCTCCCGAATTCTGGCGCCGGGCCTGCAGCGAAGGGCGGAGGAACGCTGGCGAGACCTGGATCCGCACCATGAACGTATCCTGCCAGCACGGGTCGGGCCCCACTTGCCTGAACCCGGGGCTGGTGTTGACCGAGGGCCGCCTCGTGCCGCCCGACCTGACTGAGGCTGCGAAGAATTTCGGCCGCGCCTGCGACCTCGGGACGTCCCCCGCCTGTGCCAGCCTCGTCGCGCTGGTCGAAAACCTGGGACCGGAGGTAATCCTTCCGGCTTGCAGCCGCGGCGATGGCGAGAGCTGCTTCATCCTGGCGTCGCTGCACTATGCGGGCCGCGGCGTTCCCCAAGACTACGACCGCGCCGTCGCATTGTTTCGCCAGGACTGCAATGGCGGATGGCTGCGCGCATGCGGCGGGCTCGCGGAGTGCTATCGCGCGGGGAATGGAACCGCCATCGACAGTGCGCGCGCCATCGAGAACTTCGAGAGGGCCTGCCGCGCGGGCATCGCCGCCAGTTGCTTCTCGGTGGCCAACATGTATCGGGCGATGCAGGACGAAGCGCTCGCCCGCGAGCGATTTCGCCAGGCTTGCGATGTCAGCCTGCGCAGCGAAACTGCCAAAACAGCGTATTTCCGTCCAGGCTCGTACGCCCAACCCGAGGCGCCCCCGCCCTTCTGTTCGCAGGTGGATCCGTAATGCGCAAGATCGTCTTACCGTTTTTTCTGGCCTCGGTGTGCCTGGCGCAACCCAAGCTCTCCATCCTGATCGTTGACGGCGTCAACAATCACGACTGGCAAACCGCCACGCGCGAGCTCCAATCCATCCTGGGGGCCACCGGCCGTTTCCAGGTGGATGTCTCCACCAGTCCTCCACGCGACGCCGCGCCTGAAGCGTGGCAGAAGTGGCGCCCGCGCTTCGACGCCTACCGCGCGGTGCTCCTCAATTGGAACGGCGGCCACTTGGAAGACGGCCTCCGCTGGCCCGCCGAGGTGGAAACCGCCCTCCTCCGATACGTCCGGTCCGGCGGCGGCCTCATCGTCTTCCATGCCGCCAACAACGCATTTCTGAAATGGCCCGAGTACAACGAGATGATCGGCCTGGGATGGCGCAACAAGGATTTCGGCCCCGGCCTCATCGTCGGCCCGGACGAAAAAATCGTCACGGTCCCGTTGGGCGAGGGCCGCAATCCCGGCCACGGCCCGCGCCACGATTTTCAGATGACGGTCCTCAACCCCGATCATCCGATCACCCGCGGCATGCCCAAACACTGGCTCCAGCCATCCGAGCAACTGACCCATGGCCAGCACGGACCCGCCGCCAGCCTGACGATTCTCACCTACGCCTGGTCGAAGGATGTCAGCGAGAACGAGCCCATGGATTGGGTTCGCTCCTACGGACGCGGCCGGGTCTACACCACCATGCTCGGCCACACCTGGGCAAGCGAAGACAATCCGAATTTCCGCTGCCGGGAGTTTCAGGTGCTGATCGCCCGCGGCGTGGAGTGGGCCGCCACCGGCAAAGTCACCATCCCGGCGCCTGGGATCGGCCTCAGGTAGCGGTCCAGCCATTTGAAAAACCGCTCCCTGAGGGTCGGGACCGGTCCTGGCCTCTCCTGCGTGCTGGCCGGAAAGTCCACCCTGGCGCCGGCGTCGGGAAGCACATGTCTCTTGTTGGCGCGCGGGTGTCGAGCGTACTCAGTAACGGCTTCTGGCTGGTCTCCAGCGGATACGCCAGATCGTAGCGGCCGCGCTGCCATCCAGCCTTCGCCAACACGGCAAAACTCAGCACCACGGATTAGGGGTGGGCGGAAGTGTGGCTAAACTTTGGCTCACGGGTCGCGGCCGACCGGAGAGAGTGGTCTTGGAGCGCCGGAAAGGCGCTACTCAGCTCTTCAATTCCACAACCACGACTTCGAAGGGCTTGTCGCTCAGGTTCTGCTCTTGATGTTTGGCTGGGCCTGCCCAACTGGCTTCGCCGGCCTTGTGCTGGGCGTTCTCGACCTTACCGTCTGTGGAAGTGATGCGCGTGTTCTGGTCGGAGATGTAGACCACTACGCGGTTGAGCATGTGCTCATGCAACGGCACGGATTGCCCCGGCCCCATGCGGACGCGCACCACCCGCACCTGGCTGTTTTCGAACTCCACCTGGTAATTCCGGGGCGCCACCTTCACCGGGTCGAGCGGGCTTGTGGCCGACTTCATCGGATCGCCCGGCTTCTTGATTTCCACTTCCACCATGGTCACGGGCGCATCGCTGACGATCTCCGACTGGTGCATGCCACTGGCCGGACTCCATTTGACTTCGTTGACTCTCCACTGCGACGTCACCTTCTTGCCGTTTTGAGGAGTGATCTCCTGGCGTCCGGGCTGGAGGTAGATCATCACGCGATTCAGTTTGTGGTCGTGGAGCAACGACTTGGCATGTGGCTGGTCGGTAACCACGACGACCCTCACCTGGTCGTTTTCGATAGGCGTTTGGTTTTGGGCGAAAAGGGCGGCACCGGCAAACAAGAAGACTGCCGGTAGTCTGTGGGCGGTTCGAGGGTGCATTGGCCTATAATACAGCCGACGCTCAGGCTGCGGGGGGCACCCTTCCGGACACTGGCATCTTTCCAGACATTACCAAGGGACGGGGCCTGTTGCCGGCCAACACATGGTCGCGCCTGATTACCAGATCGACCAGCGCGGCTACCCGGCGCTCGAAGTCAGGATGGTGCTCGCTGGTCCGCTGCAGGACGGCACGCGCCTCGCTGACCTGTCGATCGAGAGCGATCACGGCGCGCAGGGGGTCGTTATGGTTTGAATTGGCCACCGAATATCAGTTTGCGGGGACTGCTGGAATTCTCAGCAAAATTTCGGAGTTGGCAGGCGGACCCAGAGGGTACCCCGCCTGTCCACCTACAGATGCATCTTCAGGAACTGGAGGTACTGGTCCCAATCGGAGGGAATGGTGCCGTGCCCGCCGGCATGCATGTAGTACCCGATCGTGTGCAGAATCGGGGTTCCAGCGGCCGGCCACTGGTCCGTGTCCAGCCCCTGCTTGCCGAGCAGGCGGAATACCGGTCCGGCCGCGACCGCGGCCAGGAACTCGCCCTTGGGGTCGCTCCACTGGTCCTTATCGCCGGTCTGCAGCAGCACCGGACGGGGCGCCATCAGGGCGACGAGCATGTGCGCGTCCACGGGGAACTTGTCGACATGCTCGGCGAACTTCTGATAGTTCGCGCAGAACTGGTAGGGAAATCGCGAGGGCGCCGTCAGGTGTGCGATGGTCTCGCCATAGTTGCGCCGGCTCAAGGCAGCGCCGCCCTCACCCGAACAACTGGCGATCACCAGGGCGATGCGGGTGTCGTGGGCGCCGGCCCACATCACGGTCTTTCCCAGGCGCGAGACTCCCAGGATGGCGACGCGTTTGGCGTCCACGCCCTTGTCCGTTTCCAGGTAGTCGATGGCCCGGCTCAAACCCCACGCCCAGGCGGCGATGGAGCCCCATTCGTCGGGCGCGGGCTCGGTCTGGCCGGACTTCAGGTACGGCGCGCGGACGCCGAACGGCAGGCCTCCGAGAAAGTCGGGATCGATATCGCCGTAGTAAATGGTGGCGAAGCCGAAGCCCGCGTCGAGCAGGCGCGGGACGTCGATCCGCCCGAAGCTCATGCCCTGGCTGGCAGGGACCTTCTTCTTGTCGCGGCCCCACACCTCGCCTGGCTTGACGCCGGAGTCGCCGGAGACCGTACTCGAGTTCGCGGAGAAGCTCAGGTTGAGCAGCAGGGGCACGGGCTTGCGCGCGCCGGCGGGCAGATAGAGCAGCAGGTCCATCTTCGGCCCGGCTTTGTCGGCCGAGAAGTAGACCGTCACCTGGCGGCGCAACGCCTTGCCGTCGAATGCCGGCGTGCCTTTGTCGAACACATCGAAGGTCATGGCGGCCGGGCGTCCCGGAGCTCGGCCGTACTCGTTTTCCTCGAACAGGCGCACGATCTCGGGGCGGCGCTTCTCGTTCCAGGTCTTGGCGTCGCGCACGGGTTTGCCGTTGGCGAGCACGAGCGGATCCGGCAGGGTGTAGTTCCCGACGAGCGCCTCATCGTAGTTAACTGGAATGCCGGCCACATTGGTAGCGGGAGGCCGGTCGGTTTGGGCATGTGCGGCGCAGCAGGTCAGGACGGCTGCCGCAAAGGACGTTGCAATCGGGCACAGGCGGTGGGATGGCATGAAGACATGTTATCGCCGATCAGCATCCCAGGGCGCCGGGGAGTTCCGAGATGGCTTTCAGAAGCAAGTTTGGACCGGACTCGCGCAAGCGGCTTTCATCCACATACTCGTTCAGAATCCCCACCGTGAACGTACCGGCGTTCCGTCCCATGTGGATGTCCTCGGGCGTGTCTCCGACATAACAGCCGGCTTCCCGCGAGCAACCGAGCAGAGCGAAAGCATTCTCCAGGCCTTCGGGGTGGGGCTTCTTCTCAATCACGTCCTCGCAGCAGACCACGGCTTGAAACGCAGCCTGCAGGCCAAACCGCGCCAGTTCCCGCTCCACGCGCCCGCGCGTTCCGTTGGTGACGATTCCCAGCCGCATCTCCCGATGGCGCAGCCAATCCAACACGGCGGAAACACCCGGCACCAATCCGGGCTCTTCCTCCCGGTAGTGGTGCAGCCACTGCTGATCGGCCTTCGGCCAACAGGATTCCGGAAGCCGGAATGCTTCGTACATTCGGTACCACCGCGGCGTGTACACGCTTCGGTACTCGGCATCCGTAAACGCGACGCCGAACTCCGCCAGCGACTTTCGAAAGGCTCGCAGGCTGGCGGCGCCGGAATCGCAGAGCGTGCCGTCCCAGTCGAAGCAGACGGCCGCTATGGCATGGCCGGCGGGCACGGATCAATCCAGCAGCTCGACGCGGCACTCCTCGATCACCGGGTTGGCGAGCACTTCGTGCGCGATGGTCTCGATGTCCTGGCGCGCCTGCTCGCGGGTTACGCCGCCGGCGATGGCGATGTCGAAGAATTTGCCCTGGCGGACATCCGAGATGCTGTGATAACCGAGGCCATTGAGGGCCGAGCGGACCGTCTGGCCCTGTGGGTCCAGCACCGTGGACTTCAAGGAAACGAAGACGCGAGCTTTCATTGGAACCTCGATTATCGCACGCGCCATCGGCATGGAAATTGCAACCACCGGAAGCATGACACTGGGAGCGCCGGTGCGCCAGGCAATCGGGGTATTCGATTCCGGGGTGGGCGGGCTCACCGTCCTGCGAGCGCTCGGCCGCGCCATGCCGCAGCGCGATTTCATCTACGTTGGCGACACGGCCCGCGTTCCGTACGGCCGCAAGCCGCCCGGGATGGTAGTCGAATTCGCCAGCGGCATCGTGGACTACCTGTGCGGGCTGGGGGTGGAGGGGGTGGTGGTGGCGTGCAACACCGCATCGGCCGTGGCGCTTCCCAAGCTGGCGGGGCGCTGCGCCGTGCCGGTTTGGGGCGTAATTGACGCAGGTGTGGAGGCCGCGACACGCGCCACGCGCACCGGCAGGGTTGGGGTGATCGGCACCGAGGGCGCCATCCGCAGCGGCGCATACCAGCTCCGCCTAAAGAGGGCGCGGCTTCGAGCCGTGGGCACAAGCCTGCCCCATGCTGGTGCACGTGGTGGAAGAGGGCCTGGCCGATTCGGCCGAGGCGGAAATGCTGGCGCGGCACTATCTGAGCGGGCGGCCGGAGATCGACACGCTGATTCTGGGCTGCACGCACTATCCGCTGCTGCGCGACGCGCTGCAGCACGCAGCCGGCCCCGGAGTGACCCTGGTCGACGGCGCCGACGTAACTGCCGAGACCGTCAGCCAATCCCTCGAGCCCGCGCCACCCTGCTTCGGGCAGGGCCGCACCGTTCATTTCGTGACCGGCGATCCGATTGCGTTTGCGCACACCGCCGCGGCGATTGGCGAACCGGCGGGCGAGATCCTGCCGCTGCCCGTGACGGAGCTGACATCCGCTCTGTCTATGGCTCTTCCGTCAAGGTCCGGACCAGGTCGATCACGATGCGGCGCACCGGGCGCATCAGCGGGAGGTCGGCCAGCTTGATGAGGCGCACTACGATGGCCAGGCTGTTTTCGACCAGCGCGCGGGTGCGCTTCTGGGACGCGGAGCGGTCGTAGATCCAGAAGAGAATCAGGCCCATCTGGTACATCCACAGGATGCGCGGAAGGTGCTCTTCGAAATCGCGCGGGATGCGGATGCTGCTGCCTTCCAGGGCGCTTTGGAACGACTGGACATCCCGTTCCCGTATCGCGCGGGTTTGAGAGCTGAAGGGAGAGAGCGGGTGCTGGGGATCCGCATGTGCCGCCAGCGCGCCCAGCAGGCGGCGGTTGGGCTCGAAGTACCGAAGCTTGACGTCGAGCAGGCCGCGCATCCGCTCCTTTAAGTCCTTACTTGCGGTCATGGCCGTTTCCAGCAGCGGCTCCATCTCCTGCTGTGCCTGGTCGTAGAAAGCCAGGACGATGGCATCTTTGGAATCGAAGTAATAATAAGCGGCGCCGGTCGAGACGCCGGCCTCCACCGCAATTTCCCGCATGGTGGTCTCTTCGAACCCCTGGCGGCGGAACAGGTCCATGGCGGCGTCCAGGATGCGGGCACGGGTTTCGTCGCTTTTGGTTTTGGGTTTTTCGTCAGTCCAGGACTTTTCCAATCGGTGCTCCCTGTGGCGCCCAACCGGGTTCCGGGGCGAAGCGCGCGCGATCCGTCCGCTCCCGCCCCCGTCTGCGAAGCCGGTTGAAGACGTAGAGATTGAAGAAGTGCATCAGGCCCAATACCAGCAATACCACCCCGATCTTGTCGCACACCAGCTCGATGGCCCCGCGCGCGCTGGCCAGGGTGGAATCGGTGCGCAGCGCCAGGGTCACATAGCCGATGTTGATCAGGTAGAAACCCACCACCAGCAGGCGATTCACGGAATCGGCCAGCTCCCCATTGCCCTGAAAAGCGTCCAGCAGAAACACCCGGCCATTGCCGTGAAGCGTCCTGGCCACCCACACGGTGACGCCCAGGCTGACCGCCAGGTAGACCAGGTAGGAAACGACGATGTACATGCTGCCCTCCTTTTGAACGCGTCCATTTTGAACATGTTCAATTACAGATTAGGGCCAAGGGGCGGGGATGTCAAGGGAAAAATGAATGCGTTCAAAACTCAGCGTACGGCCGCGGGATTGGCTGTGTCACGCCTCACCCAATTCCGCGAGAACTTCGCCATAGATCTCGGGTCCGATCCAGAATCGGGCGTTCCGGATCAGATCGTCCAATACCGGCTTGACCAGATCGACCAGCCCAGCGCGTTTCGCCTCAGCCACGACACCCCAGTCCAGTGATCCGCAGCCCCATCGCTGCCGCGGTCCGGCGCCCGCGTCTTTCATCTACTAGCAGGAGCTCCGCGCGACGCTCCACCGCCAGAACGATGGCCTCCGCCTCACCCGCGTCCAGATTGCCGCTAAGCTCCCGCACGCGGTCTTGGTCATTCGGAACCCCGAGGATCAGCCACGGGATGGACGTAGCGTCGAGCGTTTCGAAAACATCACCCTTCGGGGCAGCCAATTCCGCACATACTGCCGGTGGAATCAGTAGCTGCTCATACAACGAAGGCAGGAGATCCAAGCGGCCGATCCGCGCCAGATTCAAGATCGGAGAGGTGTCTGAGACAACGATCAAAGGCGGCCCATCTGACGGAGCGTCCTAAGGTCCTCACGGAATTCTTCGATTCCGTAGTGGATCGGAATCCGGCGGTCCGCCAACAGGGCCTGGAAGGCCATCTGGCCCATCTCTGCGAGACGGCTCGCTTGCGCCAGAGTCAGCCGCTCCTGCTGGAACAACGTGAGAGCAAGTTCCTGCTTGAGCTCCCGTTCGCTGATGTGAGCCGCGGATAGCACTTCGTCTGGTATGGTGACCGACATTGCCTCTGCCAGTCATTATACCGTCCAATGGCCCGCACTATTTCAAGATCGTCGCCGCCGCGCGCTTCTCGGGCGCCGTCCACAACCGGTCGAGCAGCGGGTGCACGGGCTGGAGACGCAATTCGCGCTCGAGCCACTGCATGCGGTCGAACGTGGCCTCGAGGTCGGCGAACCCGTGGTCGGTGTCGTACCAGCGCAGCTCCTTGGGAGCGGATGCCGCGCTCGCGAGCGCGCCGCATGGCTCCACGTTGATGAAATCGAAGTTGCCGCACTGGATGAGGATGGGGCCGTGAGCGGGCGCGTTGACATATCGATCGGGATCGATCGGACGGATCGTTTCCCGCGCGCGCGCCAGTTGTTCGGGAGTGAAGCGCTTGCGCCAATCGTTCCAGACATCCACGTCGGTCTCGGAAATGTGCCGGGTGTAGCGCGCCACGCCTCCCTGGAGCACGAAGGTCTTCACGCGCCGGTCTGTGCCCACCAGCACGCCGCCCAAGATGGCGCCGTAGCTGTGCCCCACGAAGCCGATGCGCGCAGCATCGATGGTTCTCAGCGATTGGAGGTAGTCGATGGCGCGCCGGTAGCAGACCACGATCTCGGCGTTGTAATCGCGCAGTTCAGCGCCGCTCATTTCCTCTATCGGCTTGAACTTGCCGGGCGCATTCCCAGGCGCGTCCAGGATCAGCGACATGGCTCCGGCGCGCGCCAGCACCTCCGCCTCGGCCAGGTAAGTCATCATGCTCTGGCCGCCGCCACGCTGATAGACGATGCCGGCGAACGGTCCCTTTCCCACCGACCGGACCACCAGCAGGTTCACCTTCCCGCGCCTGGGACTTTGAAAACCCGCGCCGGCCACTTCGATCCGCGCGTCCTTGCGGATCGCCTCTTCCTGGTACTGGAAGGGCACGGAGCGATCGTATTCGAACAGGGTGGGTTGCTGGGCGAGAGAAATCACGGGTAGGAGCAGGAGCCGCAGTGCGCGCATGCGCTATGGACGGGCCGAGGCGGCCGCGCGTTCCCACGCGATGGTGCGGGCGATGCCCTCGCCTCTGGGGACCACTTCGGCGTACCCCAGCTCCGCCCGGATGCGGCTGGTGTCCACGGCCAGATGATGCGACCAGTCGTACGGCATGCGCTGGTTCTCGGGAAGCTCCCCGGCGGGCACCGGCACCACCTGCCCGCGCCAGCCGGCGATTCGTCCCCATTCCTCCAGGCGCTCGGCGCAGGTGGGAGTCGATGGCTCGCCAACGTTGTAGGTGCGGCCGGCGGCGCGATCGTGGGTCACCGCGAGCACCACCGCCTCCGCGACGTCCTCGGCGAATCCGTGGGTCCAGCGCCAGCCGGCGTAGCCCTCATCGATCTTCAACTCCTGGGAGCTTTCCATGCGCTGGAGCCAGGGCTGGAAACGATGGTAATCGTTGGGACCGTAGACCGCGGGAAAGCGCAAAATCGTCACCGGCAGCCCGGATTGCGCGCGAAGCGCCGCCTCCACCAGGACCTTGTCGTAGTCGTCCGCGTTGTCGAGGGGCGCGTTCGTTGCGCCGCGGTACGGGTATCGCGACTCCCGGAGCGGGGCGTCTTCGGGGATGGGAATGGGACCGGGCGGTGTGGACTCCGCGCGACGCAGGCAGCCATAGGCGCGGTAGACATCCCCGCTGGAGATCACCACCGCGCGCCCGGCAGTCCGGAAAAGATCCAGGAACCGAACGGCATGCGCCACGGTCGCGGCCCACATGTGGACCACCACGTCGGGCGCGATGTCGCTCAATTCGCGCGGCGGGCGAGTCCAGTCGCCGCGGAGGCGCCGCACCCCCTCCGGCAGCTCCGCTTCGTGTTCGCCGCGGTGGAAGACCGTGACCTCGTGCCCCATGCCGTCGAGACGGCGCACGAGGAACGGCCCGGTCAGACTGGTGCCGCCCAGAATCAAAACCCGCAAAGTTTCTCCAATCCCCATGATACAATTCGGGAGAAATACTCTATAACGAGGTGCCGTTTCGTATGGCAGAGAACAACGATCTCTCGCGCCGCGATTTACTGAAGGCCGCAGGCGCCGTGACCGCGGCAGCCGCCTCCCTGCCGGCCGTGCAGGGAGCCCCCTTCATCCAGAAAGTGAAGGCCGCAAACGAGCAGGTGCAGTTCGGGATCATCGGCAGCGGCAGCCGCGGAACCTACCTGATGAAACACATGAAACCCATCGACACGGGCCGCTGCGTGGCGATCTGCGACATCCAGCAGGAAGCCATCGATCACGGTGTGCAGACCATCGGGACCAACCCGAAGACGTTCAAGGACTACCGCGAACTGTTGTCGATGAAGGATGTGGATGCGGTGTTCGTGACGGTGCCGCTGTTCGTGCACTTTCCCATCACCCGGGACGCGCTGATGGCCGGCAAGCACGTTTTCTGCGAAAAGTGCCTGGTGTTCAAGCCGGAGGAAGTCCACGCGCTGCGCAAACTGTGCGCCGAGCACCCGAAACAGACGCTGCAGACCGGACTGCAGCGGCGTTACAGCTACTTCTACCAGACCGTGAAGCAGATGGTGGACAAGGGCATCCTGGGCGACGTCCACCACATCCACGCGCAATGGCACCGCAACATGATCAACAAGCCGAGCGCTCTGTGGACCATGAAGCCGGACGGCGAGAAGAATATCGCCAACTGGCGGATCTTCCGGTCGATGTCGGGTGGCCTCACCGCCGAGCTGACCTCGCACCAGGTAGACGTTTCCGACTGGATGTTCGGCTCCTCGCCGGAATTCGTAATGGGCCTGGGCAGCCTGGACACCCTCAAGGATGGCCGCGACGTCTGGGACAACATCCAGTTGATCTACAAGTATCCGAAAGGCCAGAAGCTCACGTACTCTTCGATCAGCACCAACCAGTTCCTGCCGTACTTTAACGGCGGGCGGCCCGAGATGGGCGAGATCATCATGGGGACGGACGGCACCATCGAGATCACGGTGGGGGACGGTCCGAACACCTATGAGCCCCACGGGTCTCCGTGCATCGCCTGGTGGTACCGCGAGCCGCCCAAGGTGACGGAAGTGACCAAGGCGGGCGAGAAACCCAAACCGTTCGTGGCGGGCGCGACCATGGTGGCTTCCGGCGGGGCCAACGGGCCCATCCCGATCATGACCACCGACCTGGACTTCACCGGCAAGGAGAACTTCCTCGACCGCGAAGTGAAGTTCGCGCGCCGCTGGCTCACGGCCAAGGGAGTGATGATGCAGGAGGAGCAGCGCAACGCGGTGGACGTGGAACTGGAGAGCTTCTTCCAAAACTGCAAAGACGGACAACGTCCGAAGGCGGACCTGGAGATCGGGCTGGCGGACTCGGTGGCGGTGATTCTGTCGAACCTGGCGATGGACGAAGGCCGCAAGGTGTACTTCAACGAGATCGACAAAATGGGCTTGGGCGAGGCGAAGAAGTCCTGAGCTAGCTTAGCTACCTTCACCAAACCCTCGGCCGTCACCTTGATGTTGGCCGGCTTGAGGCCGCGATGGATCACGCCCTTTTCGTGCGCCGCCTTTAGCGCCAGGGCGATTTGCCGCGTATGGTCGCGCGACGCCGGCGCCTCGCGCTCCAAGCGCGCCATGCGGGCGCCCTCGCCAATCTTGGCCGTAATGCGGTAGTGGGCGGTGGTCTGATCCGCCCTCATAGCGCCCCGAACACCTTCATCATGTCGCTGTGTGCCAGGACCACCGCGGGGTCGCGCTGCATGGCATCGAAGTATCGGCGCCGAAAACCCACTCCCTCTTCCGACGGTGAGACCAGGTCGCGAGCCTGGGCGATCAGGCGGGCGGCGTCGGCGTCGGTCGCGGGCTCGTCCAGATCCAGCGTCTCGTCCACCAGCACGATGAACTGCGAGAGGTCGCGCAGCCACGCGAACCACGGGTCGTTGAGGACCAGCCCGAGATACTGTCCCGCGGAAGTGATGCGCGCTACATCGCGCTCGTACGCCGCACGTTCTGAATCGAGCAGCGATTTGTGCAGGTGCAGCAATCCGTTCCTCAGGCTGGTGAGACGTTCACGCGCGGGGTCGGCCATCTGGACCATGTTATCGTGACTAGAAGCGCATGAGTTTCCTCGATAACCTGGAAAATAATCTCAAGAGCCTGGAATCGCACGAGGAGGGCAAGGACGACCGGGCGCGGCAGCAGCGGGCGCGCGAAAATGAGCGTTCGCAAGCCCAAGCAGCAGCCCCGAACGCCGAAGCCTTGAAGAAAGGGCCTTACACCGCGGAGTTGCTGCGGCAGGCGACGCGCATTGGCCACGCTATGCGCACGAAGGTGCACATCGCGTGGATCGGGTCCACGTTGCGCCTCGAAGCGCGCGAGCGGCGTCTCGAGCTGCGGCCGACAGCCACCGGCATCGTCGCGGTCTATCTCGAGAACAACCAGGAGCAACGCAGCGAGCCGCTCGATCTGAAGGGCAGCCCCGAAGATCTGTTGCGGCCCTGGCTGGAGGGCGGTTAACACTCGCCGCCCGCACGCCGTCTTTCCCTCGAATCCCTAAAAGGAGGGGAAGGAACGATGCGAAACACATTACCAGTACTGGTGCTGGCCGGCCAATTATTCGCCGGCGGATTCTGGCTGCAATTGGGGAATCCCGAGGCCAGCGTAGAAGCGCGCAAAGCCGGCGCGGTGGTCACCATCAAGGCGGTGGGTTGCCACGATCCGGCCACCGCGCACGTCACCGCGACCGCCATCGGAATGGTGGATGGCCGGCGGCAGACGATCCCGCTCAAGGTCACGCGGCTCTCCGAGACGGGCATGTTCGCCCTGTCGCAGCAGTGGCCGAAAGAGGGACGCTGGGTGATCGAACTGGTCGGCAGGAACGGCGAGCAGTTCACCAACACGCTGGTCCCGGCCGGTCCCGACGGACTGGACCGCATCCACGCCAAAATGGAGATGAAGCAGTTCGGCGATCGCGACGTGGCGGCGATGCTGCAGGAGTAACGCGGGCATGAATCCGGCTGCGCACAGACAAGTGCCTGTGCCACGATGACTCCAGTGGCGATCGCAGTGGAAGAAGACGATGGCTTGATTCTCGCCGCGGCCGCAGGCGACCGCGGCGCTTTCGGAGAGCTATACGTCCGGTACGCGCGTATGGTGCACGGGATCCTGCTGGCGCGCGTACCGCCGCGCGATGCCGAAGACCTGGTGCAGGATGTATTTATGTCGGCCATGCGACAACTGCGGGGACTGCGCACGGCGGCCGCCTTCCGGGGCTGGTTGGCAGCCATCGCGCGCAACCGCGCCATGGACTACTTTCGCGGTGCCTGGCGCAATGCGCCCCTCGACGAGGCCGCGGAGCGCCAGCACGGCGTGCCGGCGGCGCCCGAGGACGCCTTCATGGTGCTCGACCTGATCCGCAGCCTGCCGGAAGCGTACCGGGAAACGCTCATTCTGCGGCTGGTGGAGGGCATGACCGGGCCGGAGATCGCGCAGAAAACGGGCCTCACGCCCGATTCCGTGCGGGTCAACCTGTGCCGCGGCATGAAGATGTTGCGCGAGTTGTTGGGAGGAGCAGAATGAACGACGACTACTTATGGGACCGTTCCGGACCGCCCGATCCGGAGGTTGCGCGCCTGGAACAGACGCTCGCTCCCCTGCGTTACCGCCATCGCCCCGGCCTGGCGTTGGAGGCGCGCCGGCCGCGCATCTTGTGGGCCGCAGCGGCCGCTGCCGTGCTGGCCGCGGTTGCCACGTGGCAGGTCGGCCTTCGTCCATCGCCGGTCACCGCCTGGCAGGTCGCGGGTCTCGAAGGCACGGTGCGGCTCGGCGGCCGGCACGCGGAAGTCTCCATGACGCTGCGCAGCGGACAGTTGCTGCGCACCGGGGCCGATTCCCAAATCACACTGCAGGCGGACCAGTTCGGCCAGATCGACGTGGGCTCCGACTCCCAACTGCGCGCAGCCACCGACCAGCACGTTCTGCTCGACCGCGGACAACTCCACGCTTTCATCTGGTCGCGTCCGGGAGTGTTCCAGGTCGCAACCCCTTCGGCCAGCGCCATCGACCTCGGCTGCGAGTACACCATCAACGTGACGGCGGCCGGCGACGGTTTGCTCCGCGTCTCCAGGGGCTGGGTGGCGTTCCAACACAAGGGGCTCGAATCGTTCATTCCCGCGGGCGCCGCGTGCGCCACGCGCAAGCGCGAAGGCCCCGGAATTCCGTACTACGAGGATGCGTCCGAGACGTTGCGCCAGGCGCTGAGCGCTTTCGAAGCGGGTGATGCGGCCGCGCTCGACGGCATCCTGGCGGCAGCCACCCCGCATGACGGCCTCACATTGTGGCACCTGCTGACCCGTGTGCCGGCGAGCGAGCGGGCTCGGGTTTACGATCGCTTCGCTGCATTGGTGGAGGTGCCGTCGGATGTTTCGCGCGACGGCGTGCTGCGGCTGGACGCGCACATGATCGACCGCTGCTGGGACGCGCTGGTGCTGGAGAACACCGAGTGGTGGCGCGGGTGGGAACGGAAGTGGTGAAAGACCGGCGGCGGAGACCGCCGGCGTTACCGGAGTTTGACCGCCTTCCCGGTTTGGATCGATTGTTTGGCCGCTTCGATAATTTCCACTACGCCGACGTTGATGTCCACGGCCGTGATGCCTTCGATCGGCTTGTTCCCCTTCATGGCATCCACCATGAAGGCGATGGGGTCGGACTTCTCGGGCGGCAGCGCCGCCAGCGGCACTACGGAGGGCTGCCCGCGCTCCGTCCGCACCTCCACTTTCTGGTGCGTCATGTACACGCTGCCGCGCGTCAGCTTGCCATCGGCGCCGGTTGACGACCCGAAGACCTCGACATCTTGAAAACTGCGCGGCAGGTCCCAGCTTCCTTCGAAGACGCTGATGCCCGTCGGGTAGTGCAGCATCATGGCCGACGAGTCTTCCACCTTGGGGAAGGTCTGCGGCCGCAGGTGAATCGCCTCCGCGTAGACGCTCTCGGGCCGGCCCATGTACCACAGCGACCACAACGCGTTGTAGCACCCGAAATCCATCAGCGCGCCCGCACCGTTTTTCTCCGGGTCGGTCAGCCAGTCGAAGAAGAACCGGCCCGCGCCGGTCGATCCCGGACCGCCGTGCCCCACGATTCCGTGCAGCCGCCACGGCTTGCCGATGGCGCCCGAATCCACCTGCTTTTTAGCCTCCAGGTTGGCCGGCCACCACGCCATCTGGTAATTGCACATCACCTTGATGCCGTACCGCCTGGCCAGCTCCGCGATGGCCTGCGCATCCTTGTATGTAGAGGCCAGCGGCTTCTCGTAAATCAGGTTGATCTTGCGCGGCGCACACTCCTTGGCGATCTCCATGTGCCGGTTGTTCTCCACGAAGGCCCACACGATATCGGGCTTGGTGGAATCCAGCATCTTCTTGTAATCGTCGAAGAACGGCACATCCTTGGCGCCGCGCGTCTTGGCCTCGGCCACCAGGTCGGGAATGGTCTCGGCGATTCCCACCAGCTTCACCTGCTGGCTTTTGAGAATCGTGGGCAGATTGGAGCCGTAATGCGAGTGCACCAGCCCGACAATGGCGATCTTGTATTCCTGTGCGATGGCCGGCAGCGCGGCCAGCAAGAACAACGCGGTTTTCAGCATGGATTCATGCTATCACCACGTGTTCCGGATGACCAGACAAGAAGGCCCAAATATTCTCCACCGCCATGCGGAGCCCTGCCTCCAGCGCTTCGGGCGTCACACCCGCGCAGTGCGGAGTGATCGCGACGTTGGCCAGCTTCGTCAGCGGATGGCCCGCGGGCAGCGGTTCGGTAGCAAAGACATCCAGGCCCGCGCCCGAGATCCGCCCGCTGCTCAGCGCCTCGATCATGGCAGCCTCATCCACGATTGCCCCGCGCGCCGTATTGATCAGGATTCCGCTCTTCTTCATGAGCGCGAAGTGCGGCGCACCGACGAAGCCGACGGTTTCGGGCGAAAGCCGCAGGTGCAGGCTGACCACGTCGCTTGTGCGGTACAACTCATCGAGCTCGACGAGCTCCACGCCGGGGATGGCCCGCGGATGCATAGTCCACGCGATCACCCGCATCCCCATCGCCGCCGCGATCCTCGCGAACTCGGTGCCGATGGCCCCCAGCCCGACGATTCCGCAGACCTTTCCGCGAATCTCTACGGACTGCCCGCGCGCCCATTCGCCGCGGCGCGTGGCGGCGTCCACTTGCGGGATGCGCCGCGCCACGGCCAGCAACAGGGCCAGCGCATGCTCGGCGATGGAAATCGCGGAGACCCCGGGGGTGTTGGTGATGGTGACGCCGTGACGCGCGGCCGCCGGCAGGTCTACATGGTCGGTGCCGGTTCCCCAGAGCGAGACCAGCCGCAGGCGCGGGCACGCTTCGAAAACGCGCTCGCTAAATTTCGAGGAAGAGCGGATATTCAGGACCAGCTCGGCCGCGCCGATGCGCTCGATCAGGCGGTCTTCCGAGCCGGGAAGCGTGTCGTGATAGTCGAGCTCCGCGCGTCGAGCCAGGTCGGGCCACACGGCGCTGGTGGCCAGGACCGGCGGTGCGTCATCGGGTATTGAGACTCTCATTCAAGTTCTCCAGGTTCGAAAACCGCTTACCGTTGCGGCTCTGATCGGAGCCGGGCTCAGGGGGCACCCCCGCGAGGGAGGAGTTCTTAAAGGCACCGAACGACCCGGTCAAAGAACTAGGCTCAGCCCGAAGTCGCCATCGGCACGGGCAAGGGCCTCACTTGCAGGCTGTTCGATCGCCGGCCGCCCTTATTGCAGCCGCGGACGCATCTGCTCGTTGGATACCAGACCGTCGAAGATGGCCAGTACCTGCTTGCGGTAGGCATAGACACGCTGCAGGTTCTCGCGGAAGCAGGCCTCGAAATCGTGGGCCCTCATCCACTTCTCGAGCATGGACCGCGGTACGTCGATGTCCTGCCGCAGCGTTTCTATGTCATGTCCCCTGAGGAAGAGCCCGTAAAAGAAGGCGGCTTCCCGCTGGGGCGCCAAGGGATCGAAATCGTCTCTCGCCGTCATAAACGTCTCAGCGAAAATGTCAGTATACCGGTGGCCCGAACGTCAAGGCAAGTCCTATTCTGGCAGGCCTGGCAGGCCGGCCTGATAAGATGCCCATCTGGGGGGGAGAGAGGGTGCCCACACTGATCGACGCGCCCACGCGGGTCGAAGCCGACGGTAACAAGCCCAAGTCGATCGATGAATATGTCGGACGTGTAAATTCCGCGAGCGGCCAAATCAGCATCGCTCACATGCGAAGTCCGGGTGGATGGCAGGAGCCCGGACAGACGCCGGAATTCGAAGAATTTACACTCGTCCTCCGGGGATCGCTGCGCGTGGAGCATGCCACCGGCGAAATGGACGTTCACGCCGGCCAGGCGGTGATCGCCCATCCTGGAGAATAGGTTCGCTACAGCACACCCGAACCCGACGGCGCCGAATACATAGCGGTGTGCCTCCCGGCGTTTTCCATCCAGGCGGTGCACCGCGACGGGTGATCTCCCGTCAGGCGCTGGCGACGGCGCTGGCGACGGCGACACCGAGGGCGGCCGCGCCCAATCTTGCGGTGGCCCGGGTCCTGAACTCATACCGCTCAATGCGCACGGCAGCCTTGCCGGCTTCCGCACGTACCACGCGGCCCAACGCCACGAACTTCAGGGGGCACGTCCCGCCCAGGCGCGCGGGCCAATTCACGGATATTTCCACCGTGCGGCCCAGCGGCAACTTTTCCTCGGTAGTGAATAGGATTCCGCTGCTTCCGATGTTCAGGGTCTTGCCGGTTCCACTGATCCTGGACGCCCTGTGAAGCACCTTGTACTGAACATCCTCCTGTAACGGAAAGCGGCTGGTGCCGCGCCGATCCGTCCTGCCACCAACATCAGGCCCTGGCATTTCGTTTCCTCGTTTTCATGCTGAACATATCATCCGGGAAATGTCAGGTTTCGAACAATAGGACAAAAGCTCTAATTCAACTACGGTGTATGGTACTTTAGTCATGTTTAGTACCTATGCGGACGCCCTTCGCCGTTCTGGTATTCTGGCGTCATGGACCAGGAGCAGCTCCGATCGCTCTTCGAGCAGGTGCGCAGTGGCGCCGTGGATATCGACGCGGCGATGGTTCGCATGCGCCACATGCCCTTCGAGGACCTCGGATTCGCCAAAGTGGATCACCATCGGGCATTGCGTCACGGCATGCCGGAGGTGGTCTTCGCCAAGGGCAAGACGCCCGAGCAGGTGGTGGCCATTGCGGAAAGTCTGTTGGATAACGCTCACAACGTACTCATCACGCGGGCCGGCCCCGAGTGTGCCGAAATGGTGACCGGGCGTTTGCCCTGCGCCGAGTATTTTCCGCTATCGGGGATCATCCGGTTCTGGCGGGACCGCACCATCCACGGGAAGGGCAAGGTTGCCGTGGTCTGTGCCGGCACCAGCGACATGCCGGTGTCCGAAGAGGCGCAACTGACGGCCGAGGCCATGGGCAACGAAGTGGACACCATCCACGACATCGGAGTGGCCGGCATCCACCGACTTATGCACAATCGCGAACGCCTCACCGAAGCGCGGGTGATCGTGGTCTGCGCGGGCATGGAGGGAGCGCTGCCCAGCGTGATCGGCGGCCTGGTATCGTGCCCGGTGATTGCCGTGCCTACCAGCGTGGGTTACGGCGCCAGCTTTCACGGCCTCGCCGCGCTGCTCGGCATGCTGAACAGTTGCGCCAGCAATGTAACAGTTGTGAACATCGACAACGGCTTCGGCGCGGGTTACGTGGCGAGTCTGATCAACCGGCTGTAAGCCGTCCGAATATGAGTAAGTGCCTGCAAGTTCTGCTCCCGGACCCGCTGCCCTCAGCCCGCGCCATGAGAGTGACGCCCCGCAGGGCGGCTGGTCACAAATACCATCTTCACATCGCGGACGACTCCCACTCCCCGGAACACCTCGCGCTAGCTGGCCGAGCCGGAGAAGGCAAGATGAACGCCGTCGATCGGTTTGCAAAAGTTTAGGGCGCTCAGCCGCCGTACGGCATCGGGGGAACTTTTCCGAGCAACCGGGAGTACACGGTCAGGGCGCCGCGGTGATGCGCGGTATGCTCGACCATGGCCCATACGATGTCGCCGATGGGTTGACCACCCATGACCGGGCCGGGCGGCAGCGGCCGGGCGAGATCCTCCGGGCTGCGCGAGCGGATGAAGTGGATGCCGTTCGCATAGGCCGTTTGGAGCGCCTGGCGAGCGGCGGCGAGGGAGGTCACACCCGCAAGAGCCTTGGCGTGTGCCTCGAAATCGAGATCGAAACCTTCGCTTCGGGAGGCACCTTCGATGAACCAGTCGAGAGTCTGCGCCGTGTGCGCGACCTGCTGCGCGACGGTCATCATTCCTTCCCGCGGACGGAATTCGGAGTCGGCCTCATCCAGGACCCTGGTTGAGCGCTCGAAGAATTCCTTGCTGGCTAGCAGTTGGTTGGCGAAGACATTGGATTGGAGTGTCGGACTCATGGAACAAACTATAGCAGAAGGCGAATACAAGGAGAAGAGCGATATAGGCTAGAGTTTGATACAGCGGCAACTGAGACTTACGCCAAGGATCTTACGATGAACCACGTGGAGCGTTTTCGGGCGGTCATGAATTTCCAGCCGGTGGACAGGCTGCCTCGATGGGAATGGGCGATGTGGTGGGACCTCACCCTGGAGCGCTGGCACCGCGAGGGCTTGCCGGGGGAATTGAACGACGTCTTTGAGATCTCGCAACACTTCGGCTTGGACCCCTACAAGCAGTTCTGGTTCAGCACCACCGACCCGACCATCGAGGCTGTGCAGCACCACGTCGAGGGCACCGTCTCCACCATGGATGACTACCTGCGCATCCGGCCCTCGCTGTATCCCGACCACAGCTCCGCGATCTCCGCCATGCAGCCCTGGGCCAAAAGACAGGCGGCAGGCGAAGTGGTAGTGTGGACCACGCTGGAAGGGTTCTTCTGGTTTCCCCGCACGCTCCTCGGATTTGAGAAGCTGATGCTGGCGTACTACGATGAGCCGGAACTGATTCACCAGATCAACCACGATCTGCTGGAGTTCAACCTGCGCCTGTTGGAACAAATGGGCCGAACCTGTGTTCCGACGTTCACAACCATCGCCGAGGACATGTCCTACAACCATGGGCCCATGGTGTCCCGTCGCATCTGCGACCAGTTCTTGACTCCCTATTACGTCCGCTTGCTGGAGCGGGTCAAGGACATGAATGCAATCACCGTCGTGGACACCGACGGAGATGTGACCAAGCTCGTGCCGTGGCTTCAAGCCGTCGGAGTCGAAGGCGTGTTGCCGCTGGAACGGCAGGCCGGCGTCGATGGCATGGCGCTTCGTGAGTTGTATCCCACGCTGAGGATGGTGGGGCACTACAACAAGCGGGTGATGCACCTGGGCGAGGCCGCCATGCGAAAGGAGTTCGAGCGGTTGGTCCCGTTGACGCGGACGGGTGGGTTTCTTCCAAGCGTCGACCACCAGACCCCTCCGGAAGTTTCACTCGACGACTATCGGTTGTTTCTGCGATTGTTGGAGCAGTACACGGCCATCTGAGATTGGGTGTGAACTGCCCCACCCGGTTTGACAACGGAATCGCAAGGAAAATAGAATGTATTATTCCAGTCGCAACAGGAGCTGGGTGTAGTGTCCCCACCGAGAGTATGGCCGCCCCGAAGCCTATACGTGCAATGACTCACGACCGTCTGCAACTCTTTACCGGCAACGCGAATCCCCAACTGGCCCAGGAAATCGGCCAGGCGATGGGAGTGGATCTCGGCCGTGCGATGATCCGTCAATTCGCGGATGGCGAAATCTACCTTCAGATCCAGGAGAACGTCCGCGGCGGCGACGTGTTTATCATCCAGCCGACGTGCACCCCCGTGGACCGGCACCTGATGGAGTTGCTGCTGATGATCGACGCCCTGAAGCGCGCCTCTGCAGAACGGATCACGGCAGTGTTACCCTATTATGGGTACGCCCGCCAGGACCGGAAGGACAAACCCCGGGTTCCGATCTCCGCGAGGCTGATCGCGGCCCTGCTGGAAACGGCCGGCGCGGATCGTTGTCTGACGCTGGATTTACACGCGGCGCAGATTCAGGGATTCTTCGACATCCCGGTGGATCACCTGTTCGCAACCCCGGTGCTGATCGACTATTTCAAGTCGCTGGCCCTTGAGGACATGACGGTAGTTTCGCCGGATGCGGGCGGCGTGGAGCGTGCGCGGGCGTTCGCCAAGCGGTTGAACTCGCCGCTGGCGATCATCGACAAGCGGCGGGAAGAGGCCAATGTCGCCGAAGTGATGAACGTGGTCGGCGACGTGGACGGGCGAAACTGCCTGTTGGTGGACGACCTGGTGGATACCGGCGGATCGCTGGTGAAAGGCGCGGAAGCGCTGATGGAAAAGGGAGCAGCCAGCGTTTCGGCCTGCGCCACGCACGCGGTGCTCTCCGGAGATGCGGTCTGCCGCATCGAGGATTCGTGTTTGCAGGAAGTCGTTTTTACGAATTCGATTCCGCTTTCGGAAGCGGCGAAAAAGTCGAGCCGGATCAAATCGCTGTCGGTCGCGAAGTTATTGGCGGAAGCCATACGGTCGATACACGAGGAGACTTCGGTGAGTGTGTTGTTTATTTAGAACCGGGGGTAGGGATTTAGCCCCCTTGCTTTTCACGGGCACTCGAACCCACGTCAGCCCCGGGTAACACGGGGTGAACCGGACTTCGAACCCGCAAGGAGAAATGAAGTGAAGCGAGACATTACTGTCGCCGCCGAGGTGCGCACCTCGCGCGGCAAGAACGAAGCGCGCCGTACGCGCCGCGCCGGTCAGATCCCGGCGGTGCTCTACGGCGCATATCGGGATCCCGTGTCGGTTGCCATCAACCCCCGCGAGATCAGTAAAATCATCCACAGCGGCACCGGTTACAACACCATTTTCAACCTGGCGGTCCAAGGCGGCGAAACCACGCCGGTCATGCTGGTGGACCAGCAGGTGGACCCGATCAGGGGGCATCTCCTGCACGCGGACTTGAAACGCATCGACCTGACCAAGCGCATCCGCGTCAGCGTTCCGGTGCACACCGCGGGCGAGGCCAAGGGCGTGAAGGTCCAGGGCGGGTTGCTCGAGGTGATCACCCGCGCCATCGAGATCGAGTGCCTGCCGGATGAGATTCCGGAGTCGTTCACAGTGGACGTCACCGAGTTGATGATCGGGCAGAGCCGGCGCGCCAGCGAGGTGGCCCTTTCCGGCTCGATGAAGCTGGTGAGCGCGCCCGAGGCCGTGATCGCCCACTCCGTGGCGTTGCGCGCCGAGGAAGTCGCCGCGCCGGCCGAAGCCGTAGTGGCGCCGGAAGCCGCCGCGCCTGGCGCCGCCGAACCCGAAGTCATCAAGAAGGGCAAGAAGGAAGAGGAAGCCCCCGCCGAGGAGAAGGAAAAGGGCAAGAAGAAGTAACGTGCCCGCGGGGTCGATTGGCAAATGTTCCTGGTGGCCGGTCTGGGGAACCCGGGCGAGGAGTACGCGCTCACGCCGCATAATCTGGGGTTCCTCACCATCGACCGCCTGGCTGAGCGGCACGGCATCCGCGTCAACCGGAAGGATTCCAGGGCGCTCGCCGGTGTGGGCGAGATCGACGGGCATCCGGTGATGCTGGCCAAGCCGCAAACGTATATGAATCTCAGCGGCACTTCGCTCGCGCCGCTGATGGAAAAGCACTCGATCGAGGTCGGCCGCCTGGTGGTGGTTTACGACGAACTGGACCTGGGCTGGAAGGCTCTGAAGATCAAGCCTAAGGGCTCGGCGGCCGGTCACAAAGGTATGCAGTCGGTGATCGGCAGCCTGAAAACCAGCGAGATCGTGCGGGTACGGTTGGGGATTCATCCGGACCACCCCTTGCCGAGTGGGACGGAATATCTGCTGGCGCCGTTGAAGCGCTCGCAAATGAAGGAATTGGACGAATTCATCGACTACGCAGCCGATGCGGTTCGGGCCATAATCGCCGAGGGCGTCGAAAAGGCCATGACGAAATTCAATCGTCGCGCCCCAGGCTTAAAAACAGAGGACGAATGAGGACATACGAAGAGCTGTTCATCATCAAACCGGATGCGCCGGAAGAGGAGGCCGACCAGTTCGTGGAGCAGTTGCGAACCCAGTTGACCACCGCCGGCGCCACGGTAGACAAGATCGATAAGTGGGGCAAGCGCAGGCTGGCCTACCGCGTGGACAAATACCGCGAAGGCAGCTACGTGCTGGTTCAGTTCACGGCCGGCCCTGAATCGGTCAAAGAGCTGGAGCGCCGTTTGCGCGTGTCGGACATGGTTCTGAAGTTTCTGACGGTGCGCATCGACCAGACGCTGAAGCGTCTGGACAAACGGAAGAAGGTTCGGGACAAACGGGCGGCGAAACGGGCTTCGGCCGCGCCGCCGGCGGCTCCGGGAGGGGCTCCGGGGATACCGGGACAGCCTTCATTTGGAATGGCGGAAGCGCCGGCGATCATACCCGGCCTGCCGAGGGAGAGCTAAGCCATGCCAGAACCCAGAGGAAGACCAGGCAGCGCCGCGCAGCGGCCCACGGGCGGCGACAAGGCCGTCGCCACCCAGAAGAAGCAGTATTTCCGGCGCAAGAAAGTGTGCCGTTTCTGCGTCGAGAAGATCGACGACATCAACTACAAGGACGTGAAGCTGTTGCACGCCTTCGTGGCGGAGCGGGGCAAGATCATCCCGCGCCGCATTTCGGGTGTGTGCGCGCCGCACCAGCGGCGGCTCACGGACGCCATCAAGAAGGCGCGGAACATCGCGTTGCTGCCGTTCGCTGCGCAGTTCTAGGGGCGGGAGGAAACAGGCATGGAAGTCATACTGAGAGAAGACATCGACAAGGTCGGCAATCGCGGCCAGGTAGTGAAAGTAGCGCCGGGATACGCCCGCAATTTCCTGTTGCCCAAGAAACTGGCGGTAGCCGCCACCTCGGCCAACAAGAAGATCGTGGAGCAGGAGCGCCAGTCGCATCTGCGCAAGGAAGCCAAGCAGAAGAGCGAAGCGGAGGACCTGTCCAAACTGCTGACCGGCGTCAGCGTGACCATCGCGCAGAAGGCCGGCGAGAACGAACAATTGTTCGGATCGGTAACGTCGAAGGACGTGGGCGACGCGCTGGCCGCCAAGAACTACACCATCGACCGGCGCAAGATCCACATGGAAGAGCCAATCAAACAGCTCGGCGAGTACAAGGTGCCTGTCCGCCTGCACAAGGACGTGACGGCCGAAGTTACGGTAATCGTGGTCCGCGAAGAGTAGGTTTCCGCGATTGGCGGCCGGAAGATAGCGAGCGGCCCTCCCGGCGACCAGGGCCGCTCGCGCGATGCCCGTTCCGACCGCCGCGTGCAGAATTCGCCACAACGAGTGCAATCTTTGCTCCGCCAGCCCAATCGTAGACCCGCCTTTCACGACAACTTTCCCCCTCCCTGGACCGCCCCGTGGGCGCCAGATCCTCCACGGTAGCGCGCGTGCTCTAACATTCCTGGAAGGAAATCATGAGGACCTGTCGCCACCGACACCTTCTTCTACAGCGACGTCACCGACAGCCAGAACAACGCCCCGATTCAGGAAGAAACCTATGTCTAAAGAGAAGCGCGAACTTTTGGAGAAATTGAAATTCGAATTGGCCTTCGTGGAGGACGGCGGATACGGCCGCTCGGTTCGTACGCCACATCAAGCCACGTCTCCCTTCCAAGACTCGCTGACCTGCCTGAATTTCGGCGATCCGTTACGTACTCATCCGTGCGCCGAATGCGTTCTTATGCAGTACGTCCCCGAGTCCAGCAAAGGGGAAGATGTCCCTTGTCACTATATTCCGCTCGATCGCGAGAGCAGAACGATCGCCACTCTGGATGCCGCCGAAGGCGAAGAGGCCCTCAAGCGGTGGCTTCGCCACGAAATCGACAGGCTTGAAGGAGAACCCGTTGTTTGAACATGACCTTCATGCCGGGCCGCGGCAGGCGGCCACTCAATTGCTCTTTGATTAAGTTGAGGATAAAAACACCCATGAAACGCTACGCCGCCGCACTCTTGCTGGCAGTCGGCTTCACCTTGACCGCCCCTCTGGTCATGGCCGACGACCACGACAGTCAACGTTACTACGACAAGGCCCATAAGGACTACCACCAGTGGAACGACAATGAGGATCGGAACTTCAGCCTGTTCCTCGGCGAAAAGCACATCAAGGTTCACGCCTGGAAGCAGTCGAAGCCCGCGGAACAGCAACAATACTGGAACTGGCGACACGAACACCCGGATGAGAAGCGGTAAGGTCCCACTTTGCAAGGTGGGCCGTGGCTCGTCCGCAATCCACGGCTCTCCTCGACAGCCGGGTTGTCAGGCCACTATGCGCAGGCCGAGGTGCCTGGCGAACGGGTCAAAGTCCCGGTCGTCGTGCAGCAAGTCGTACCCGCTCTCGATACATCGGGTGGCGATGACCGTATCGATGGTCTTGCGCACGGTAACGCCCAGGTTGCGCAGCGCCCGGAAATTTCTTGCCGCTTGAATCGCAATTTCCTGTCCGCCCGGCTCTACGACCGTCAACCAAGTCAGCATCTTCCTGGCTTCGTTGAAGTCCCGTTCGTCGGCGAAGCCTTGGAGGACCTCGGTCAGAATCAAGTCTCCGATGGCCAAAGGTTGGTGGCCAAGCAGACTATCGAGTTTCTCGGTCTGGGGCGTGATCGTTCCCTTGAAGTAATCGATCCACACGCTGGAATCGACAAGAATCAACTGTCGATCCTCATCCGGTTGAGATCGCCCTGCCAGTCCAGCATGCCGCGGAACCGGCGAATCTCCGCCTGTCTCCTCAGGCGCAGCAGGGTCCGCAGGGCTTGGTCGACGGCCTCGCGCTTGGTCTTCAGGCCGGTGGCGCGAAGCGTGTCCCGCATCAGCTTATCGTCTATCACGATGTTCGTCCGCATCGATGTGTATCCCAATCGCTGATTATACACATTCCGGGCGTGAATCGCCAGGGGAAAGCACCTGCCCCACAAGGTAATATAGATGGGGCACAATGTCGAGCAACACCTCCGAAGGCACGCCGTTCCTCTACGCCCGGCATGCGTCTGCCGATTTCAATGCCCGCATGGAGGGCTGGCTGTCCGGGATGACTAGCGCGGTTCGCCAGGCAATGGGAGAGAATCTGGTCGCCTTGATTCTGGGCGGCGGATATGGGCGAGGAGAGGGCGGCGTCTTGCGGGTCGGGGAAGAAGAGCGGCCGTACAACGATCTCGACTTCGTGCTGATCGTCCGGCGCAAGGGCTCGCTGCCCTGGCAGCAACTCGATGGCATCAAGCATAAGTACGAGAAGCTGATCGGCATCGACGTCGACTACAGCCGGCCGCTGACCGTGGACGACGTGCGGAGGTGGCCGCCCACGCTGATGTGGTCGGACCTGCTGCACGGGCATCGCGTGCTGGATGGCCCGTCCGATATCCTCGCCGCCAACGCTCCCGAGATGCCGTCCGAGCGGCTGGCTCCTATCGAAGCGACCCGATTGCTGCTCAATCGCGGCGCCGGCCTCCTTTGGGCACAGCGGATTTTGCGCGGGTGCGAAGCCGCGCCCGACGCGGATTTCATCCGCCGCAACTATTACAAGTGCGCGCTGGCCCTGGGAGATGCCCTGCTCATCTCGCACGGCCGCTTTCGGACCCCCTACACTGCCCGCAACCAACGCCTTTCCACTCTCCTGGGCGAATCGGCCGTGCCGTTGGCGTTTGACCTTCGAAGCCTGTACGACGAGGCACTGCAGTTCAAATTCTGGCCCGGCGAGTTCCCGTCGGCTCCGGAAGCGGCCCAACTGGACGAGCTGGCGCGGCAGTGGGGCGAGGTCTTTTTGTACGTGGAGGGCCGCCGCGCGCACCGCGCATTCCGGGGAGCGCGCGAGTATGCCGATTCGGGCGGCCTGCGCGAGCCGGAGCAGAATTCGCCTCGGCAATGGCCGCGCAACCTGGTGAAGAACCGGCGATTTGGCCTCTGGTCCCTTCGATACCCGCGCGAACGACTGTATCGCGAGCTTCCGATTCTGCTAGGCTTATGCGAAGCGGTTCCCGACTGGCCGGAACGAAGCGCCCGGTTCCTGACGGTCTGGAAACAGGTGAACTGAAGTGAAGTACGCTGTACTGGCGGCCGCATTGACGCTCGCAGTGCCCACCATGGCCATTGCCGCGATGTGGCTTCCGCGCGTGCGCGGCCACCTGTTCTCGCTCATGATCTTCCTGACGTGCCTGGGAGCTCACGCGAGCGTGAACGCGGTCTCGCGGGAGTTGTATCGGGGGCCGGATCGGGGGTTCGAGGTCACCGGCGCCGACCTGGTTTGCTGGGCATTGATGATCGCCATTACCCTGCGGTTCCCCGGGAAGATCGCCTGGTTCCCGCGCAACTCCTGGCTGTTGCTGCTGTTCTTCCTGAACGCGTGCCTGCTGGCGCTGGTCACGATGGAGCCGCTCTACACGGCATTCAGCCTGTGGAAGTGCGTGCGCATTTATTGCCTGTACTGGACGACCGTAAATTGCCTGCGGCTGGGGATCCACCGCCGGTACGCGTGGCTGGGATTTGCCGGCGCCGCGCTGGTGATCACAGCGCTGGCGCTCCAGCAGAAATACCTGCTCGGTATCTACCGCATCAACGGGCCGTTCGACCACTCCAACACGGTTCCGCTGTACGCCAACCTGATTCTGCCGGTACTGCTGATCTGGGCGCTGTGCGACAAGGAACTGCCCCTGCGCTGGGCGGTGGTTTCCATCGCGCTGTGTTTCGGGCTGCTGTTTGCCGTGCTCTCGACGTTTTCGCGGTTGGGCATGGCTCTTTCCAGCGCCTCGGTGGTTTGCGCCCTTGGATGGGCCAACCTTCGTTCGCGATCGATACGGGTACGAGCCTCCTCGCTGGTGATGAGCCTGCTGCTGCTGGCAGGCGCTATCCGCGCCGCCGGGCCGATCATCGAGCGCATTCGCAGCGCGCCGGAGGCCAGCGTACAAGCGCGCGACGAGTTCAATTACGCGGCGCAGTTGATGTTGGGCGACCATCCGTTCGGGGTCGGCCTCAACAACTTCTCCTACGTGGTCACCAACCAGGTGCAGTACCGGGCACACTTCGAGGCAATGAAGAGCGAGGAACAATCGGGGGTGTGCCACCACATTTACTGGCTGACCGCCGCCGAGACGGGATACCTGGGCCTGCTGCTTTACCTGGTTTTGGTCGTTCGATTTGCAGGGAGCGCGCTGGCGGGCTCGTGGCGGCGGAAATCCACGGAAGGAGCGATACTCTTCGGAGTTTTTCTGGGAATCTGCGCGCTCCAGGTCAGCGGCTTTTACGAATGGGCCTTCCGGGTGACACCCGTGATGCAGATGTTCACGATCTCTGCGGCCGTGGCGGTGGTCTGGTCGGAAAAGCCGTTGAAGCATCGGGTCAGAATGGCGGCGGTTCGGGCCTGCGGCGAGGGGGTGCCCTCTGGGCCCGGCGTTACCGTATGAGCCGGACCGCCCAATTCGCCGTCAACGCCGCCACCAATTACGGGCGGATGCTCGTGTCGATCGTGGCGGTGATAGTGCTGACGCCCTACATCATCGCCAAAATCGGAACCGACGATTTTGGGCTGTGGTCGCTGGTGATTTCCGCGTTGGGGTTGCTCAGCCTTCTCGACCTGGGCTTCGGAACCGGAGTCGTGAAGTACGTGGCGCAGTGCAAAGCGAGCGGCGACCTCGATCGGCGCAATCGCATTCTCAGCACACTGGCAGCGGTCTACGTCATCATCACCCTGGTCTCGGCTGCGATCATCGCCGTGCTGGCCCTGTTCTTCAACCGGTGGTTCGCCATCCCGGCGGCCGAACAACAGAAAGCGCTGCCGCTGCTCTGGATCCTGGCGGTTCGTTTCGTGCTCCTGGCCTTGCCGCTGAGCCTGTTTCGCAATGCGTTGTTCGGCGAGCAACGCGTTTACCTGATCAATATCCTGCAGGTGGTTTCGACGGTGGTTTATGCGGTGGGGTCGTGGCTGGTGCTCTACCGCGGATTCGGCGTGATGGCGCTGGCGTGGGTGAACCTGGGGGCCATGCTGATCGAGTACCTGGGCTATGCCTGGTACGCCTACGCCAGGATGGATGGTCTGCGCATCTCGCCCCAACTGATCGACCGGCGGCTGCTCAAAGAGGCCGCATCGTTCAGCTCGGCGCAATTTTTGATCAATATCGCGGCGCTCATCCTGCTCAAGACGGACCCCATCATCGTCAAGGCGTTCCTGCCCCTTTCCGCGGTCGCCATTTACGCGGTGGCGTTGAAGATCGCCGAGAACGCCTATCTGCTGCCCAAGCAGTTCACCAACCTGCTGGGTCCGCTGGCGGCGCAACTGAAGGAGAAGGCCGAGGAAACCAAGATCCGCTTCCTCTTTGTCAACTGCACGAAATTTGCCATGGCCCCCAGCGTGATGCTGGCGGCGGCGATGTACGTTTTCGGCAAGGAGACGCTGGTCTTCTGGGTGGGGCCGGAATTCGCTCCGGGCGGCGTCGTCCTGATGGTCCTGCTGACCGCCATGATGCTGGGGATGGCGGAGCTGACGTCGTCCGCGGTGCTTTCCATGACCGGACACCATCGCATCACCGCCTGGGCGGCAGTGGCGGAAGTGATCCTGAACGTGGGGCTGAGCGTATTGCTGGTACAGCAAATGGGCCTGGTTGGAATTGCGGTGGGCACCCTGGTGTCCGGTGGCGTGATCGACTATTTCGTCACCATCCGGCGGACTTGCCAGCTTCACGGCGTCACCTATGGGAGCTACATCCTGCGCGCGCTGGCGCCGGCCCTGCTGCCCGGCGCCGCACAGTTTGCGGTGACCCTGGCGCTGAAGCGCTGGATGCCGCCGGAGGGCCTTATTTCCATCGGTTTCCTTACGCTTCCGGGTGCGGTATTATACCTGCTACTGTTCTGGTTCTTCTCGATCGAGCGGTCCGAGAAGGACCTGCTGGTGTCGAAGCTGCTGCGTCGTTTCCGGCCACTTCGCGTGGCTCCGGGAGTATAGAAGATGAGCGAACAAGGGTCATATTCCGGCGGGGACCAGGAGGAGCGCCTTCCAATCCACCTTTGGACGATCGCGGTGGGCGTCATCCGCCGCCGCCGTTTCATTGCCGGCTTTGTGCTGGCGTCGATGGTGGTGGGGCTCGCGGCGGCGCTGCTGTTGGGCGCTCCCGTGTACGAAGCGCAAAGCGTGCTGCTGTACCATCCCGATACGGAAGGGCGAAGCAACGATCCGGCCCTGACCGTGCAAACGCAGTCGAACATGGTCCTTCTGGATACCAACCTGGAAGAGACCAGGCGGCGGCTGGACATGCCGGTATCGTTGAAACAGTTGGAATCCGCCTGCGAGGTGAAAACGACTCCCAACGCCGCGCTGATCATGATCCAGGTGCTGTGGAATTCGCCGGAAGTTGCCGCCAAGATCGCCAATACGCTGCGCGACGTGTTTGTGACCAACGAGGAGAACGTCCGGCACACCACCGCCAATCAGGAGGTGCAGGATCTGCGCGCGCGGATCGACCAGTTGCGGGAAAGAATCAAGGTGGTTAACGAAAGGCTGGACGGGTTCACGGCCTCGAGCGGTCTGGTGGACCTGGATAAGGAGACCCAGAATTATCTCGTGGAACTCACCAGCGCCGAGACGCTGTTCGACCAGGCTCGCGCCGACAAGCAGTCCCTCGAGATGCAGATTCGAAGCGTTCAGAGGATTCTCGATCGCGCGCCAAAAGAGACCCCCAAGGATCAGCCCCTGAACGAGCTCAATACGCGCGCTACGCGTCTGCTAAATGCCATTCACGAAGATCAGACCATCCGGGCCAACCAGGCGGAGCTGCAGGGCGCCGAGATCGATCTGGAGCGCGCCAAGCAGCTTTACGCGGAAGGGCTGCTGCCCAAATCGTCGTACGACAAAGCCGAGGCTAATTACAAAACCCAGAAGGCGCGCGCCATCGATACCGGCCAGGTGTCGGCCTGGCGCGAGGAAATGTCGCGCCTCGATCAAGGCATCATTCCGGTCGACGGCGGCGGGGACTCACTCAAGGAGACGAAGCAGAAGCTGTTTCAACTGCAGCTCGATCAGATTGCGGCCGAGCAAAAGGTCAAGCAGTACGGAGAATCGGTGGACCGGCTGCGAAAGAAGATCGAGGGCCTGCCCAAGCTGCAGCGCGATTTCCTGACGTTTTCCCGCGAGGCCGAGTCCAACGAGACGGAGCTGAAGATGCTCGAAGACAAGCTGGGGCGCGCGGAACGGGAGCAGATGGCGAAATTGAAGGAGTTCGTTACCATCGCCGACGCGACTCCGCCGGCGTTTCCCGTACACTCCCGCAGGACGATCATCTTTCTGGCGGTCTGTGCGTTCGGCACGGTGTTGGCCCTGGGTGTGGTGCTCTCGGCGGAGGTGCTCAACCGGACCGTGCGTTCCGCAGGCGAGGCCGCAGTGAAGGTTCCGCTCACGCTGCTGGGCGTGGTCCCGCGGATGAGCGGATACAAGGGCTTGCCCGAGCCGACGGAGCGGGTTCCCGAGCCATTCCGCGCTCTTGCCCTGCACGTGCGAAGAACCGTGCCGAAGAGCGGGGCGCGTCTCCTGTTTATTTCGGCGCGGCCGGGCGAAGGTGTGACCACGGTGGTGGACTACCTGGCCGAAAGCCTGCGGCGCGAGCAGCTTAGCGTGCTGGTGCGGGGCTCGCGGCCGGGCGGGACCAAAACGGACCGTGCCAGCGCGGTGTTGGCCGGCGATTCCGAAAGCAACGACATCGTGCTGCTGGACGGGCCGCCCATCCTCGAATCGGTGGATGCCGAGGTGCTGGCGCCGCTGTGCGATGCGGCGATCCTGGTGATCTCGAGTGGAGTAACGCCGGTGAGCGACATCACGGAAGCCATTGCCAGGGTGCGTAGCACGCGCGTGCCCATCGCGGGCGCGGTATTGAATCGGGTCGATCCGGCGTACTTATAAAGGAGATCTTCGATGGCGCGGGCTAACCGTAGTAACCGCTCCCTGACGGTCGCGGCTCCGTTCTCGAGTCAGAGCCGCGACCGTCAGGGAGCGGTCTTGCCCGCACGTCACTGACTTCCACCATGCGCGTTGTCCAGATTCCGCGGCGCTTTGTACGATCCGACTGGGGTGGCACCGAAACCGTCATCCTGGAGACCAGCAAGTGTCTCCTGGCCCTCGGGCATGACACGGAGATCCTTTGCCCGCGCGCGCTGAGCAAGGTGGATCGCGAAGTCATGGACGGCGTTACGGTGCGGCGGTTCGGCTATTTCTACCCGTACTTCGGCCTTTCCGGCGCCGCGCGGCTGCAACTGGACCGCAAGGGCGGGAACCTCTTCTCCTTCCCCATGCTGCGCGAGCTGGCGCGGATTCCGGGCCTCGACCTGATTCACCTGCACACCGGGAAGCGGCTGGGGGCGATCGGACGGTACGTGGCCGCGCGGCGCCATATCCCTTACGTGATCTCGCTGCACGGCGGAGTGTACGACGTTCCCAAGGGCGAAGCGCAGACCTGGACCGCGCCGGCCAGCGGGACCATCGAGTGGGGCAAGCTGCTGGGCATGTGGGTGGGGGCGCGGCGGGTGCTGGACGATGCGGCCGCCATCATCTGCGTGGGGCTGAAGGAGGCGGAGGAAGCGCGCCTGCGGCATCCGAATCAGAACGTGGTGCACCTGCCCAACGGCGTGGATGCGGACCGTTTCGCGTCGGGCGACGGGAAGGGATTTCGAGCGCGCCACGGGATCGCCGGGAGCTCGTTCGTGGTGGTGGTGGTGGGGCGCATCGACCCGCAGAAAAATCAGTTGCTGGCGGTGCGGATGCTGGCGGAATTGCGGCGCGACGCGATGGACGCGCAGCTCGTGCTGGTCGGACATGTCACGAATGCCGAGTATGACGCGCAGCTCGCGCGCGAAATCGCCGATCTGGGATTGAGCGATCGAGTCACCTTGATTCGCGGCCTGGAGACGTCTGACCCCGAGCTGGTCAACGCCTATCACGCGGCCGATCTGTTCCTGCTGCCCTCGGTGCACGAACCATTCGGAATCGTCATCCTGGAGGCCTGGGCCGCGGGCCTGCCGGTAGCCGCCAGCCGCGTGGGCGGCGTGCCGTCGTTTGTCGCCGATGGCGAAAACGGATGCCTGTTTCCATCGGGCGACCTGGAGGCGGTCACGCGCCTGGTGAAGGACCTGATCGCGAACTCGGAGGCGCGGCGCAAGCTCGCCGACGCTGGTCGAAAGAAGGCGCGCAATGAGTTTGGATGGGACCGCATCACCAAACGCCTGGTGGGCATTTACAAGGAGGCATCGCGTGCGAATTCTCTTCGTAAATGAGAAGTGCGGATACTTCGGGGGCATAGAGCAGAACGTGGCCGACACGGCGGCCGGACTGCGCGGCCGCGGCCATCAATGCTTCCTGGCGTTCCAGGAGGCCACCGGACGGCAGATGTCCGAGTTCCAGCGGGGCTTCGAGCAGTGCCTGCCGATGATGCCGTTTGCCGAGTGTGTGAAGAGCGTCCGTCCGGATGTCATCTACATGCACAAGGTGAATCTGCGAGGGATGGGGGGCGCGCCCGCGGGGGCGCGAACCATACGGATGATCCACGACCACGATCTGTGCTGCCCTCGCCGCCACAAGTACTACGCCTGGAACGGGCGCATCTGCCACGTCCAGGCGGGATGGCGCTGCTACCTGGACCTGGCGTTTCTCGGCCGCGCGCCGGGCCCTCAAAAAATCGCGCTGGTGAGCATCGGCGAGAAGCTCGGCGAGATGCGCGAGAATCGGCGGCTTTCGCTGCTGCTGGTGGGCAGCGCCGCCATGCGCGCGGAGCTGATCCAGAATGGCTTCGCCGAAGACGACGTGGATACGCTGCCTCCGGTGGTGCTGATGCCGCTGCGGGAACTGACCCCGATTCCCCGCGAAAACCGCATCCTTTATGTAGGGCAACTCATCCGCGGCAAGGGCGTCGACCTGCTCCTGCGGGCGCTCGCGCACGTGGCCTCGGATTACGAGCTGACCATTGTGGGCACCGGAAATGCGCGCGTCAAACTGGAGCAGCTCTGCGCGAAGCTGGGCCTCGAGAAGCGCGTGCGCTTCGCCGGATGGGTCAATCCCGATGGCCTCGGCGAGTATTATCGCAGCGCCAAGGTGGTGGCGGTGCCGTCGCGCTGGCCGGAGCCGTTCGGCATGATCGGGCTGGAGGCCATGCACTACGGCCGGCCGGTGGTGGCCTTCAACGTGGGCGGAATCCCCGACTGGCTGGAGCACGGGATCACGGGACTGCTGGTCGCGGAGCAGGATGTTGGAGCCATGGCCAGGGCGCTGGAACAATTGCTCGGCGATGCGGAGCGGTGTGCGCAGCTCGGCCGGCAGGCGCAGGAGCGGGTGCGGGCGCGATTCTCGTTCGAAAACTATCTGGATCGCCTGGAAGCGTTCTTGTGGGGCAGGCCCTTGGCCTGCGAACCGCCCCAATAATATGAAAATCGGCATCAGCACCTTCGGCGGCGACGGCGGCAAGTCCGGAATCAGCCAGTACATCATGCAGCTCATGCGGGAGTTTGCGCGGCAGCCGGACGGCAACACTTTCGAGGTGATCGGCTACCGCGAGGAACGCGACTGGTTCGTGCCGGAATCCCCGCACATGGTTCACCTGCCGTTCGAGAACTACCTGCACAGCCCCCTACGCAACGTTTTCTGGCACCAGGCTTCCTTGCCGGGTTTGAGCCGCCGGCGGAAGTTCGACGTGCTGTTCCTGCCCGCCGGCAACCGCCGCCTCCCGCTCACCGCGCCGTGCCCCACCGTGGGAACGGTGCACGATTTTTCCAGCATCCACGTGCAGGGCAAGTACGATCGGGCCCGCATGATTTATATCCTGAAGGTGCTGCCGTTCCTGGTGCGCAGGCTGACGCACGTCCTCACGGTGAGCGAAAGCAGTAAGAAGGACATCGTGGAGTATGCGCGCGTTCCAGCGGAGAAGGTGACCGTGACCCCGCTGGCGGCGAACCCCGGCGTGTATTTTCCGCGGGAGCGGGAAGAGGCGCTAGCGATGCTCTCCCCGAGTTGCAAAGTCCGGCCGCCATACATCCTGTACACCTCGCGCCTGGAGCATCCGGGCAAGAACCATTCGCGGCTGATTGGCGCGTTCGCCGAATTGAAGCGCAAGGACAAGATCCCGCACCAACTAGTGCTGGCGGGCAGCGACTGGGACCGCGCGGCGGAGGTGCACCTGGCGGCGGAGCAATCCGGATTTGCCGGCGATATCCTGTTCACCGGCTTTGTGTCGACCCAGGATCTCCCGCTGCTGATGCAGGCCGCCGAAGTCTTCGTTTTTCCTTCGCTATACGAGGGATTCGGCCTGCCGATTCTGGAGGCCATGGCTTGCGGCACGCCAGTGGCCTGTTCGTCGATATCGTCGATGCCCGAGGTGGCCGGGGACGCGGGCGTCCTGTTCGACCCGTACGATGAGGGTTCCATTGCCGCGGCAATTCGCAGTATCATTACTCAAACCGATTTGCGGAAGCGGATAGCCGCGCGCGGGCTGGAGCGGAGCAAGTTGTTCAGTTGGTCCGCCACCGCTAAGCGGACCCTGGAGGTGCTCCGCTCCGCGGCCCGGCAGTAGGACGTTCGGTAACGCCGGCGGTCTTGCCGCCGGTCGGTCTTAAGGAGAATGGCCATGAGTGCACCGGCTACATCCCGATCCAGCGACGATGCCCACCGGGTGCTGCTCGTCCAGGAGCTGTACCGCCGGTACGGCCGCGGCGGGACCTCGCTCCGATTCCGTTTTTGGGTCAAGAAATATGCGTGGACGCTGACCGTGGGCGGCGCGAAGCTGCTCAAGCGCGCTCTCGATATCGTGGTCTCGCTGGCCATGCTGATCGCCCTCTCGCCCCTTTTCGCCGTGGTGGCGCTGTGTATCAAGCTCACCGATGGCGGTCCGGTAATTTTCCGGCAGGTGCGGGTGGGCCAGTGGGGCCGCGAGTTTCCCTTCCCGAAATTCCGTTCGATGTGCACCAACGCCGAGAAGCTCAAGGATGCGCTGCTGGCGCAGAGTCATCACGGCAGCGGCGTGACGTTCAAGATGAAACGCGATCCTCGCGTGACGTGGATCGGGCGCATCATCCGCAAGCTGAGCGTCGATGAGCTGCCGCAGTTGTGGTGCGTGCTGAAGGGCGACATGTCGCTGGTGGGGCCGCGCCCGCCCGTGCCGCGCGAAGTGGCGCTCTACACCCTGGCCGACCGGCGGCGCCTCGACGCCATTCCCGGGCTGACCTGCATCTGGCAAGTCAGCGGGCGCGGCGACATTCCGTTCCCGCAGCAGGTGCAGTTAGACGTGGATTACATCGAGAGCCAGAGCTTTTGGCTCGATATCAAGCTCCTGCTGGCCACGGTTCCGGCAGTCCTGCTCGGCAAGGGCGCCTACTGAGCGTATGAAACAGACGCCGGTTCGCTCGCGGGAAGCACTCACGGACGAGCTGTACACGCGATACTCGCGCGGGGGAATCTGGCGGCGGCGGTTTTCGCGATCGTTCCACACCATGACCTGGCTGGCCCTGCTGGCGGGGCTGGGAGGGGTGAAGCGGGGGCTCGATTTCTGCCTGGCCCTGGCGTTGATTCTGGCGGCATCGCCCGCGATCGCGTGCCTCGCCGCGTGGCGCGCCGCCAAAGGCCGGCCGGTATTTCAAAAGACCGTGCGCATGGGCCGCTGGTGCGAGCCGTTCGACGAATACTCCGGCATCTTGGTGCTGTTCAACGTGCTGAAGGGCGACATGTCGTTTGTGGGACCGCGGGCCGTGGCTCCCGGCGAGTTGACGCCGCGCGAGTGCGAGGCGCGCAAACGGTACAGCGCGCGGCCAGGCTTGATCTGCCTGTGGTGGATCCGCAAGCGCGCCAACATCGCCTATTCGGCCGAGCCGCAATCGGACGCGGAGTACGTGGAGTCCCAAACGGTGCGCGGCGATTTCGGGATCGCGCTGCGGGCCATCCCGGCGCTGCTTTATGGCGAGGGTGTCGCAGTCACCGAGGACGTGGTTTCGATTGTCGGCATTCCGATTCGCAACTTCACTATGTCCGACGCGCTGGAATGGATCGTCGGGCGCACGCGCGGCCACGCTCCGGGACAGATCTGTTTTGTGAATGCCGATTGCGGGAACATCGCGTGGCGCGATCCGCAGTATCGCGCCGTCATCGAGTCGGGAGACCTGGTGCTGGCGGACGGAATCGGCATGAAGCTCGCGGGGAAATTGCTGGCCAGCCAGATCCGCCAGAACGTCAACGGCACTGATATGTTTCCACGGCTGTGCGAAACGCTTTCCGGAACGGGCGCGGGGATCTACCTCTTGGGAGCGCGGCCGGGAATCGCCGAAAAAGTTGCCGAATGGGTCCACGAGCATCACCCGGGGACGGTCGTCAGCGGCTACCGCGACGGATACTTTTCGGCGGACGAAGAGCCCGGCGTGATCGGAGAGATCGCGCGGTCGGGAGCTTCGGTGCTGCTGGTGGCGTTTGGTGCGCCGCGCCAGGACAAATGGATCCATAGCCATCTGGGGGAGACGGGAGTCATGGTCGCAATGGGCGTGGGCGGGCTGTTCGATTTCTATTCGGGCCGGATTCCGCGCGCGCCGCTGTGGATGCGGGAAGCCGGAGCGGAGTGGATCTACCGCTTCTATCAGGAGCCGCGCCGCATGTGGAAGCGCTACTTTGTCGGAAACGTGGTGTTTCTGTGGCACGTCGTTCGGACGCGCAAGAGCAAGGGTAAGGCGAAAGGAAGCGCGCTATGAGAGCGGTGGTCGTGGCTACCGGGCATCGGCCCGGTCTGCAGGGTTTTGCCATGCATGAGCCCTCGGTGCTGCTGCCCGTGGCCGCGCGGCCTTTCCTGCACTTCGTGGTGGAATTCCTGGTGGATTCGGGCGTCCACCAGATCGATTTCATCTTGAGCGAGATGCCCGAGAAGATCGAGGATTCGCTCGGCGATGGCACGCGATGGGGAGTCAAGTTCCGATACCATCTGGCGCGCGCCGCCGCGCGGCCTTATGGCAGGTTGAGCGCCGCCGGCATCGGGGAAGACGAAACCATCGTGCTGGCTCACGGCGACCGGCTGCCGCTGTGCACCATCGGCGCCGCGCCGGCGGGTCCGCAACTGGTGTACAAAAGCGGCGAATGGACCGGCTGGGGCGTGCTGCCGGGTTCGCTGCTGCGCGACCTGACCGACGACCTCGATGAGCCTGAGTTGGCCGCGCGGCTGGCGGCGAGGGTCGCCCAGCCTCCGCAGGAGTCGCCACTCATGCTGAGTGTGCGCACGTTCGAAGAGTTACTGGAGGCGAACTGGGCGGTCCTCGAAAAAAAGTTCCCCAAGCTGATGCTGGCCGGACGCGAGGCAGGCGAAGGCATCTGGATCTGCCGCAATGTGAGCCTGCATCCCACCGCCCGGCTGACGCCGCCGGTCTACATCGGGGAAAACTGCCGGATCAACGCCGCTGTCCAGTTGGGGCCGCGCGTCGTGATCGCCAACAATTGCCTGGTGGATCAATCGTCGGCGATTTCGGAGACGGTGGTTTTCGCGGGCAGCTATATCGGGGAGGCGCTGGAACTGCATCAGGCCATAGTGGACCGCAATCGGCTGGTGAACATCAAGGTGGGTGCGGCCATCACGGTCACCGACAACTTCATCCTGGGAAGTTTCGTAGAGCGAAACCTCCAGCGCCTGGCGCAACGGACCGTTTCTCGAATCACGGCTGGACTGCTGGCCGTGCTGACATCGCCGCTGTTGCTGCTGGCATGGCTTTGGGCGAAGCTGGCGCGCCGCGGGCCGGCTATTTGCCGAAAGACCGTGGTGCGGCTGCCGGTGGCCCACGAGCCCGAATACGAGACGTATCGCCTGATGACCTTCTGCGGGTCGCCGAGCTTTTCCAGCTCGAAGGACGCCGCCGCCGGCTGCACCGGAGGCGCGCACCAGTTCTTCTGGCATTTTCTTCCCGGGCTCCTCAACGTGGCCCGCGGGCACCTGTCATTGGCGGGAGTGGCGCCGCGGAGCGCGGAAGAGATCGAGGCGCTTCCGCGAGACTGGAAGCAGCTCTATCTCGGTTCCAAAGCCGGACTGATCACCGAGGCTTACGTAGTCCACGGCGCCGCGCCGCAGGAAGACCTGCTATACTCTGCGGAGGTTTTTTACGCAGCCATGGCCGGCCCGAAACACGATGCCCGGCTGATGGCCGCCTATGTTGCGCGAATCCTGGGCTTGAAACGCCGGGCCGAACCCCTGGAGACCGAGGACAATCTAACGCCATGACCAAACCTTCCCGTGCGTTGAGCCTGGAAGTCAGCAAGATCGCAACCGACATCCAACATCACCTGCGGTATACGCTGGGGCGGCGAGTGGAGTCCGCAACTCCCTACGAGATGTTTCGCGCGCTGGCGCTGGCCATCCGGCCGCGCCTGGTGGACGGGCTGATTTCGACCGCCGACCGCTATGAGCGCCACGATGCGAAGCGGCTGTACTACCTCTCGATGGAGTTTCTCATCGGCCAGTCGCTGCGCAACAATCTCATGAACCTCGGCCTTCTGGAAACCTGCCGGGAAGCGGTGGCGCTGCTGGGATCCGATCTGGACGATCTGATCGGGGCCGAACCGGATGCGGCGCTGGGCAACGGCGGCCTGGGCAGGCTGGCGGCCTGCTTCCTGGAATCGCTCGCGACCCTGGACATGCCGGCCTACGGTTACGGCATCAACTACGACTACGGGCTCTTCAAGCAGGAGATCGACAACGGGTTCCAGCGTGAAGAGCCGGATTCGTGGCTGAACGAAGAGTCGCCGTGGCTGGTCCATCGGCCCGATCAGTCCTGCCTCGTTCCGGTGTACGGCCATGTGGAGCACGGGTTCGACCGCCACGGCCGCTTCAATCCCATGTGGATGGATTGGAAGGTGCTGATCGGGGTTCCGCACGATATGCCGGTGGTGGGGCAGGGTGGGGACACGATCAACATCCTGCGCCTGTATTCCGCGCGCGCCTCGCAGAATTTCGACATCCAGATTTTCAACCAGGGCGATTATCTGCGGGCGCTGGAGCAAAAGATCGAGTCGGAGCGCGTCTCCAAGATTCTTTACCCGTCGGACACCATAGCATCGGGGCGCGAGCTGCGCCTGGTGCAGGAGTATTTCCTGGTGGCGTGTGCGGTCCGCGACATGGTTCGACGGCACCTGGAGAAGCACGCCGATATTACGTCGCTGGGCGGCAAGGTCGCGGTCCAGATGAACGACACGCATCCGGCCCTCACGGTTGCCGAGCTGATGCGCCTGCTGCTGGACGAAAAAGACCTCGAGTGGGAACATGCGTGGCACATCACGTGCGAGACTTGCGCGTTCACCAATCACACGCTCATGGGCGAAGCCCTGGAGAAGTGGTCGGTCGATCTGATCGCGCATGTGCTGCCGCGCCACCTGGAGATCATTTACGAGATCAACCACCGCTTCCTCCAGAAGGTGTCCGCCCGCTTCCCGGGAGACGAGCGGCGCGTGCGCGACATGTCCCTGATCCTCGAAGGGCCAAATCGGCAGGTTCGCATGGCGCACCTGGCTATCGTGGGAAGTCATGCCGTGAATGGCGTGGCGGCGCTGCATTCCGAACTAGTGAAGACCCAGCTCGTGCCGGACTTTTACGAGCTTTGGCCGGGGAAATTTCAGAACAAGACCAACGGCGTAACACATCGCCGCTGGCTCGCGTATGCGAATCCCACGCTGGCCAAGCTCATCACCAGCCGGATCGGTGACGGTTGGATCCGGGATTTTTCGCAGATTCGCGGCATCGAAGCTTACGCCGGGGATCCTGCATTTCAGGAGGAACTGCACGCCTCCAAGCAGGCCAACAAGACGCAACTGGCGGCCGTGGTGCGCGCCACCACGGGCGTCGCGATCGATCCGCAATCGATATTCGATGTCCAGGTGAAGCGGCTGCATCAATACAAGCGGCAGCTTCTGAACGTGATGCAGATCGTCCACCACTACTTCCGCATTGTGGAGGATGGGGAATCGCTGCCCGCGCCGGTCACTTACCTGTTCGCCGCCAAGGCGGCTCCCGGCTACTACGCGGCCAAGATGATCATCAAGCTGATCAACAGCGTGGGCCAGGTGATCAATCGCGATCCCCGCGCGCGGGACCAGATGCGCGTGGTGTTCGTGCCGGATTACCGCGTGTCGCTGGCGGAGAAGATCATTCCCGCGGCGGATGTCAGCGAACAGATCTCGACCGCCGGCACCGAAGCCTCGGGCACCGGTAACATGAAGATGGCCATGAACGGCGCGCTCACGGTGGGAACGCTGGATGGCGCGAATGTCGAGATCCTGGAAGAGGTGGGCCGCGAGAACATCTATATTTTCGGACTCACCACGGAGCAGGTGCTTTCGATGCGCGGCACGCGATCGTACGACCCGGGCCGCTACCGCCGCGAAGATCCGAGCTTCGGCCGCGTGATGGAGGCTATCACAGGCAACCTCTTCTGCCCGGATGAGCCCGGGCTGTTTCGGAGCATCGCCGAGCAACTTTCCTCACCCGACGATCCGTACCTGCACTTCGCCGATTTTCCATCCTACATTGCGGCGAAAAAGCAGATCGCGCTCGACTACACGGACCGCGCTGCTTGGAACCGCAAGACCATCCTGAACATCGCGCGCATGGGGAAGTTTTCGAGCGACCGCACGGTCGCGGAGTACGCAAGCGAGATCTGGGGTATCCGATCGATACCCACGGCGTGACATGCAGAAGCCCGGCCATTGGAAAGCCACCCACCATGTGGCACCCCATCCCAGCCCAATGCCACTCACTTTGCCACTCTGCATTGATTGTGGGGCGGACCCCCTGGTCCGCGCGGGACGCCCTCGTCCCCCTGCCCCAAGCCCTGTCGTGCCGCACGGCGCACCGTGGCGCAGGCACTCGTGCCTGCAGCGTCGACACTCCTGTCGACGCTTCTTTCCCCTTCTCCTCACCGCCCTCACTGCCCTTGCCGCCCCGCAAGACACCGCAGTTACATCCAGCACCGTGACCGTCCATTGGAACGCAATCAAGGGCGCCACGCAGATCCGCATGTATCTGCAAGCGGATCCCCGATCCGAAAAACTGTTGCTGGCCACCCTGCCGTCCGCCTCCACAAGTTACAAAGCCACCGGCCTGGCGCCGGCGGCAACCGTATTCTTGCGGATGGAGGCCAACAAAGTCTCGCAGGATTGGACCGTCCGCACCGCGGGCGGACCGCGAGCAGCGCTCGACAATCCCGTGCGCGAGATTCATGCATGCGCGCCCGACGTGCTGCAAGTAACTCTTTCCGGAGGAAACGGGCCTGCCTGGCAATCCGGTAAATGGACCGTCACGCGGGCGAATGGCGCGGAGATCGCCGTGCGCAGCGTATACCGCGACTCCGTTGCGGTGGGCGCGCCGGATTACGAAATCGGGTACGGCAAGCGGTACCGGGACGATGTTTTGGATGTCGACCACCGCCTCTACCTGGTGCTTGCCGAGCCCATCGGCAGCGTCGATATCCTGCGCATCCGGGGTCCGCAGGGGATCAGCGTGCTTCTGCCGTTTAACGACCGGTACCTGGAGACGCCGGCGATCCACTTGAACCAGGCGGGCTACAACCCCCATGCCACGAAGCGCTATGCCTACATCTCCGGTTGGATGGGCGACGGGGGCGGTCTCTCCTTAACGCGATTTCCCTCCACTGCGGAAATCCTCCAGGACGACTCCCGCGCGGTCATCGGCACGGCGCCCATCACGAAGCGGTCGGCGATGGATAGCGAAGCCGGCAGCGAGGTGAAGCAGATCGATCTCTCGGCGGTCGCTCCCGCGGAGAAGACCGGTTTTCGATTGCGGATTCCGGGGGTCGGCGTCTCCTGGCCGACCTCGGTGAGCCAGTCGGCCGCGTTCCACGCGTACTACATCGTGACGCGCGGCCTCTTCCACAACCGCTGGGGCGGCGACCTGAAGCCGCAATACACGGAATGGTCCAGGCCTCCCGACTACCACCATGTCTATACCGGCGAACTGGCGGACTTCACAAAGCTCTTTCCGGCCGATACGCCGCGCACTGCGGAACGGCGGCTCACCGGCGGCTACCATGACGCCGGCGATTTCGAGCAGAGGCCGATGAGCACAGTGGTGCCGCAGTTACTCATGCGGGCCCTCGACTTGAATGCCAAACCGTTCACCGATTCCCAGTTGAATATCCCGGAAAGCGGCAACGGCATTCCGGACCTGCTGGACGAAGCGCTGTGGGGCGTGGTGCCGTGGGAGCAACTCCAGGAAAGCGACGGGGGCGTAAGGCTCGGCGTCCAGTCTCACCGGCACCCGTGGGGATTCTACCTGGCGAGTGACGATCCACTTCCCTACTGGACCTTTTCGCGCGATGCCAATACCACGGCGCGGGCGGCGGGAATCTTCGCGCAGGCTGCCCGCCTGGTGGCGCCGTACGATCGGGCGAGAGCCGAGGAACTCAAGCAACGCGCCGTCAAGGCCTGGAGCTACGCGGAAGCCAATGCGGCGGGAAACGCCCAACGTCTGTACGCCGCCGGAGAGTTGTACCGGCTCACGCGGCAGCAGATTTATAAGGATGCTTTCGAACGCGTGTGGCACGCCGTCGGCCCCTACGGAGCATTCGGCGACTTCGCTCCCTACCAGCTCTCGCAGAGCGACTACAGGGCCGGAAAGCGCAGCATGCCGGATTACGTCCAGGGGTACATCGCTGCCGCTTCGCCTGCCGCCGAGATCAAGACCATGGCCGGCGCCTGGTTCACCAAGTACGCCGACGAGGCGGTGAAGCGCATGGAGAGCGAGCACGCCTACCGCAATCCGCGGCCGGCGAATTATCCCATGGATTGGGGGCAAGGCACCACCATGGTCCGATTCCTGGACACGGTGATTGCGCGCCTGCAGTTGGGCGGCCTCTCGCCGCAGCAAAAGCAGCAATACTTCGATGCGCTCAGCCTGGCGGCCGATTACGTGTTGGGCGCGAATCCCAGCGGCCTGGTCTACATTACCGGGCTCGGCTCGCGCCCGGTGGAGGAGCCGCTGCACCTGGATTCTCTCGTGTTCATCAAACAAGGCAAAGGTCCCCTGCCGGGCATTCCCGTATTCGGGCCGACCGCTGCCGCGCCCAAGGCCGCATATACGCTGCCGGTGGTCGAGGCCTTCTACCCTGCATTTGCCCGGCGGCCCGAGGCTTTCCGTTACGCCGATGTGCGCAGCGTGCCGAACTTCAACGAGTTCAGCGTCTGGGAAACGCAGGCGCCGGACGTCGAACTCTTTGCCATCCTGTGGGGGGCTCCGTTATGAAAGCGCTGATACTGGCGGCCGGCAAGGGAACCCGCGTGCAACCATTGACGCGGAGCATTCCGAAACCCATGCTGCCCATCCTGAACAAGCCGGTGATGGAGACACTGATCGACCTGCTGCGCGACCACGGGGTGACCCAGATCGTGATCAACACGAGCTACCTGGCGACGGAGATCGAATCGTATTTCCGCGACGGGGAACGGTTCGGCGTGGAGATCGCGTACTCCTTCGAGGGCTCGCTGCGCGAAGGAAGGCTGCACGACGAGCCGCTCGGGTCGGCCGGATCCATCCGCCGCATCCAGGATCATTCGGGCTTCTTCGATGAGACGTTTTTCGTGCTGTGCGGCGACGCGCTCATCGATCTGGATCTCACCCGCATGGCGGAGGAGCATCGCCGCCGCGGCGCCATCGCCTCCATCGCGCTGGCGGAGGTCGATCGGCAGGAGGTCTCGAGCTATGGCGTGGTGGTCACCGACGCCGAGGGCTGGATCCGCGATTTTCAGGAGAAGCCGAGCGTGGAAGCGGCGCGCAGCAACCTGGTGAACACCGGCATCTACCTGTTCGAGCCGGCGGTGGTGGACCGCATTCCCCGCACCTTTCCTTACGACCTGGGCAGCCAGGTCTTCCCGGCGCTGGTTGCGGACAAACAGCCCTTCCTGGGAGTCCACATTCCGTTCGAGTGGCTGGACATCGGGAAGACCGCCGATTATTACAAAGTGCTGCAGCACGCCTTGCGCGGAGGCATCCCGCACCTTCAGCCGCACGGCCGCGAGATCGCGCCTGGAGTGCGGGTGGGTCCGAACACGCGGCTGGACCTGACACAGACGACGGTGGTTCCCCCGGTGGTGATCGGCGGAAGCTGCCGGATCGACCCCGGGGTGCGCATCGTGGGCCCCACACTGATCGATGCGGGCTGTACGATCGAGAGCGGTGCGGAGGTGGTTCGCAGCTTGGTATTCCCCTACACGCGGGTCGGCGCGCACGCCCACCTCACGGACACGATGGCGTGCGGGCGGTACTGCGTGAAGTCCGATGGTACCGTGCTTGAGATCGACGCTTCCGACCTGGGCTGGGTGCTTTCCGATTCCCGCGAGCCGCTGGCCGAGGCCCCGGAGCACGTGCGCGAATTGCTGGACTTGATGGCGGTGCTGGAAAAGCCGCGGGGGTGAAAGTTCACTGCCGTTGTGGGGCAGGCGCTTTCGCCTGCCAACCGATTGTCTTCACGGCTTGCTGACGCGCGCGGCTCCGTCGGAGCCACGACCGTAAGGGGGTGGTCTTGCTGGATTGCGCGAAAAGTTCTGCGAACTCCCCACCTGCCCGAGTCGTATGGATCTTTAGATGTTGCAAGATCTCCGATTCGGGCTCAAGCTTCTCTGGAAAGAGAAGGCGTTCACCATTACGGCGCTGCTTACTCTGGCACTTTGCATCGGGGCCAACACCGCTATCTTTACGGTATTGAACGCCGTGATCCTGGAGCCTTTGCCGTTTCCGGAACCGCAACGGCTGGTGTCCATGTACAACATCTACCCCGGCGTGGGAGTGATGGATGACGGAGCGAATGGCGTGCCGGATTACCTGGATCGGCGGAAGCTGACCGACATTTTCGATTCGGTGACGCTGTTCGGGAACGCCGGCTTCGACGTGGGCGCGGCGGGGTCGCCGGTGCGGGTTGCCGGACTCTCGGTTACGCCCGATTTCTTCCAAGTGTTGCGCGCGTCACCGATGATGGGACGGGCGTTCACCGCGGACGATGCAGTCTTCCAGAAGGACCACTTCGCCATCCTGAGCTACGGGCTGTGGAAGGACATGTTCGACCGTGACCCCGCCATCCTAGGCAGGGACATCCGGTTGAGCGGGATGCCGTACCAGGTGGTCGGCGTGATGCCGGAACGATTCGAGACGCCGGGTTCGGACGCCCGGCTCTGGGTGCCCTTCGCGTTTGCGCCGCAGCAGACCACGGATGACGCGCGGCACAACAACAATTGGGACATGATCGGGCGGCTCAGGTCCGGGGTGACGATGGCGCAGGCCCAGACGCGCATCGACGCGGTGAACCAGCAAAACATCGACCGGATTCCCAAGTACCGCAAGCTGCTGATGGACGCCAGGTTCGGTACCCTCGTCGTGGGGCTCAAGGACCGGTTGGTGAAAGATGTGCGCCCGACGCTCTACCTGTTGCAGGCGGCCGTGGCTTTCGTGCTGTTGATCGGGTGCGTGAACGTCGCCAACCTGATGCTGGTGCGGTCGAATATCCGGATGAAGGAACTGGCCATCCGGTTCAGTCTGGGCGCGGGAAGGTTACGCCTGGCGCGGCAACTCCTAACGGAAAGCGTCACGCTGGCGTTGGCGGGCGGCCTCGGTGGCCTGCTCACCGGATTCACGGGGGTGCGTCTGCTGGCCTGGCTGGGCGCCAAAGATCTGCCACGGGGCACGAGCATTCAGATGGATTCCGCGGTCCTGGCGTTCAGCGCGGCGACAGCCGTGCTTACCGGCCTGGTGTTCGGAAGCGTACCGGTCTATCACCTCTTCCGGCGCGATTTGCACGCCATCTTCCGATCCACGGAGAGGACCGGCACCACCGAGCGCGGGGCGCTGTGGACGCGCTCGGCCCTGGTGGTCTGCCAGGTTTCCCTCGCGTTCATTCTGCTGATCGGGTCGGGCCTGTTGACGTTGAGCTTCGCGCGGCTGCTGTCGGTGAATCCCGGCTTCCGGCCGCAGAACGTGGTGACGGCGGCCATCTCGCTGCCGCGGGCGCGTTATGGGGATGACGCCAGAGTCCGGACGTTCATGGGCGGAGTGCTCGACCAGATTCGGACAACTCCGGGCGTGGAGCGGGCGGGCATATCCACGGACCTACCCTTCACCAACAACAAGAGCGACAACGTGATCATGATCGACGGATACACGCGCGCGCCCGGGGAGAATCCACCGCTGCCGGACCAGAACATCGTGGATCCGGGGTATCTGCCGGCGCTGGGGTTGACGCTTCTGCAGGGGCGGAACTTCGCCGAGAGCGACACCGCGGACACCCAGAAGGTGGCGTTGATCGACGAGGCGCTGGCGCGCCGGTACTGGCCCAAGGGCAACGCCATCGGCGCCGGTTTCCGCCGGGGCATCGACCTCAGCGACCCGATCTGGCGGATTATCGGCGTTGTGGCTACAGTCAAAGAAAACGACCTGGCCGAAAAGGGATCTGGTGGTCAGGTCTACTACACGTACAAGCAGAACGTGCCGCGGCGGGTGTACCTGGTGGTTAAGACAATGCGGGAAAACCCGCAGGTAGTCGCGGCGATCCGCGGCCAGTTGCAGCGGGCCGATCCGGAACTGGCCCTGTTCGACGTAAAGAACATGCCGGAGCGTCTTTCTGCATCCATGCGAAACCGCCGCGCGGCCATGGCGATCTGCCTGGTCTTCGCCGCTCTGGCGCTGGTGCTCTCGGCCATCGGCATCTATGGCGTACTGGCCTACACGGTCACGCAACGGACCCGCGAGTTCGGCATTCGCCTGGCGCTCGGCGCGGCCGGACGCGACGTGGTCGGTATGGTCATCGGCCACGGAGTGCGGCTGGCGGCGATTGGGCTCGTCATCGGGATCGTAGGCGCGGTTGCCCTGACACGCCTGATGACCACCCTGCTGTTCGAGGTGAAGCCGACCGATCCGGTAGTGTTCGTGTCCGTGGCCGGGGCGTTAATGACGGTGGCGTTGGTGGCATCGTTGATTCCGTCGTTGCGGGCGATCCGGATTCACCCCTCGCTGGCGCTGCGCTATGAATGAGCCTACTTCTCGGTGACCGTCATCCGCTGGTCCGCGGCGATACCGCCCAACTGCTGTTTCATCCCGCTCGGCCACTCCACCTGTACCGAAGCGATGGTGTCTTTCCCCAGCCCGAAGGTCAGCGCCAGATCGCTTTGTGAGCAGTAACTCGATCCGCTGCGGACCATGCTCCACTGCTTCCCGGAACTGCTTTCGACGCGCACCACAGCGCCGATCCCATCGCGATTGGATTTCGTGCCGATGAGGCGCAATGAGAGCCAGTGGTTCCGGTTGCCCCCGTCGTTCCGATACAGATATGCCGGCCCATTGTTGGTCGAAATGAGAACGTCCAGGTCGCCGTCGTGGTCGAAATCGCCGTACGCCGCGCCGCGCGCGACTATCGGGCGATTGAAGGCGGTCCCCATCGACGCGGTGACATTCTCGAACTTGCCGTTGCCCAGGTCGTGGAACAGCAGGGGCGCTTCGCGGTAGCTCACCTTGGGCTGCACGCGGCCGATCTCGTCCTCGATATGGCCGTTGGCCGCGAAGATATCGGGGTAGCCATCCAGGTCGTAATCGAAAAAGAAGACGCCGAAAGCCAGCGAAAGCAGGCTCGCGCGCCCGACCGCCGATGACGGCGCTTCGTCGACGAACAGGCCGTTGCCTTCGTTGTGGTACAGGCCGATCATCTGGTTGGAGAAGTTGCCCACCAGCAGATGCGGCCGGCCGCAGCGGTCGTAGTCGGCGGCGTCGGCCCCCATGGCCCCGCGCGCCACTCCGTCTTCGCCATAGGCCACCCCGGCGGTCATGCCCTCTTCGTGGAAGGTGCCGTTTCCCAGGTTGCGGTACAGTCTGTTGGGCTGCGTATCGTTGGCCACGAAGAGATCGGGCCAGCCGTCGCCGTTGTAGTCGAGCACGGTGATGCCGAGTGACTTGCTGGTGGGATCGCCGACGCCGGCGCGCTCGCCGACTTCCTCGAATCGGCCGCCGCCCAGGTTGTGATACAGCTTGGAACGCGTGCCCTTGTAGGATTCCGGCGTGCAGTAGGATTTGGTCGAGCCGTCGAGCGAGCACCACAGGTCGTTCTCCGGCTTCCACTGCACGTAGTTGGCGACGAACAGGTCCACCTTCCCATCGCGGTCGTAGTCCAGCCATGCGGCGCTGGTTCCGAAGCTGGCGTTTTGAATGCCGGCCGCTTTCGTGACGTCGCGGAATTTGCCGTTGCCTTCGTTGTGGAAGAGGCGGTCGCCTTCTAGCGCGGTGATGTATACGTCCTCGCGGCCGTCGTTGTCGTAATCGGCGATGGCCACGCCCATACCGTACATCTCCACGTCGAGGCCGCTACCTGCGGTGACGTCGGTGAAGGTGCCGTTGCGGTTGTTGTGGTAGAGCGCGGGGAGAGACTTGCGGCCGCGCGGAGTCCAATCCTTGCTGTTGATCAGCAGGATGTCGGGCCAGCCGTCGCCATCGAAGTCGAAAAAGGCGCAGCCGGAGCCGAGGGTCTCGGGAAGGTACCGCTTGCCCGCGCGGCCGGCGTTGTGAGTGAAGTGGATGCCGGCCTGCGCGGTGACATCGGTGAAAGTGATGGCGGGCGGAGCGGCAATGGCGGCGGAGACGAGAAGAAGGGCCGCTAGGCTCAGAGGGTACCCCCAGAGGGTCCGCCCCATAACCGATGCTGTTTTGTGGGGCAGGCTTTCAGCCTGCGGACCCGCTTTCAGCGGGTCCTGTTCCGCGGATTTCACAGCTTCGGCCACCGGCCATAAGTTAGCGCTTATGGGGGTTCGCCCTGGGGTTCGCTCCACTTGGGTGATGTGGGACAGAAGGATCGGCCTCACGGCTTCACCGCGCTCTCGTGATCGTGGATCGCCTGGCGCTCATTGTTGTCCTCGGGGCTGATCATGCGCCGGCGCTCGGTGATGGCCTGCGAGGACTCGTCGGCCTTGAAGCGCCGGAAGAGCGTCTCCTCGCGCGCGGCGGCGGCCATGTCGCCCAGGCCGCGATAACACAGCATCAGGGTGTAGTGCATTTGCACGTCCTCGGGGTCCACCGCGCAGACCTGATCGAGGACTTTGACGGCGGCCGCGTATTGTCGCTTCAAGAACAGAATGCGCGCGATTTGGTTCAGCACCACGCGGTCCCGCGGATACTTCGAACGCGCCACATCGAGCGACTGCAAGGCCCCGTCATAATCGCCATCCGCCTTCTCAATCGCCGCCTGGAAGAACCAGGTGCGGCCAA
>Ga0209517_10000804_pt1 | contig 51660 bp, 38 predicted proteins | sample PeaSoiMetSII2010_FD_187695 | JGI IMG/M metagenome (GOLD analysis project Ga0209517, IMG submission 187695) | Peat soil microbial communities from Weissenstadt, Germany - SII-2010 (SPAdes) (version 2) | ecosystem: Environmental > Terrestrial > Soil > Wetlands > Peat | place: Germany...
TGTGACAGAAGCTGTGAGGCGTATCGCTACTGATAGCTTCGACGTGCTCATAACCGACTTGCACATGCCAAACCCAGGTGACGGTTTTACCGTAGTCACCGCGATGCGCCACTCCCAACCGGAGGCACTTACGCTGCTCATCAGTGGCTACCCTGATGTGCAGAGTGCCATGGCTGCGATCCTTCTGGAAGCGGACGAAATCCTGGTGAAACCGTTCGAGGTTGGAAAACTTGCCGATCTCGTCAGGGAAAAGATGCTGAACCGCAAGCCGGCTGCCCGGGTGGAAAAGGAGAGGGTGGGCACTATACTGCGGCGCTGTATTGCCAGTGTTGTCGAAGACTGGTTGGCACGTGCAAGACAGAGCAAAGAACTCAACCACCTCCTGCTCAGCGACGACGAGCGTACGGGACATCTCCCTAAGCTGGTCGAAGATCTGATTGTCCGCCTGAGCAAGCCCAGTGCCACCGCGAAGGATAGCGATGCTGTCTTTTCCGCCGCCGCCATGGCCCATGGCAAGCTGCGATATAAACAAGGCTACACTCCCGCAATGCTGGTGCACGAGTCACGAATACTACAGGTGACCCTCTTTGGCACGTTGCAGAGCAATCTGAGCTTTCTGGATTTCAGCCTGCTCTTACCCGATGTCATGACGATCGCGGACGAAGTGGACGCGCAGTTGACTCAGTCGATGGATAGCTACATCAACGCCATGCGGACGCCTGCGGCAGCGTAGCGATTGCCATACCTCGCAGCTGAGCCAGCGAACACTATATGGCTAGACCACAGGCCTCCGGGTGGGGCTACGTCGACATCTGCTCGTTATCCTGACTTCTGGTTTTGGTGGCAGCACTTGAAATTGCATGGCAGCGATCCGAGCGGTATTTGTAACGTGATTTCACCAGGTTGGACCGGAGGCTCGCTTATGATTTTCCGGGTGGCCAAGACTCTCAGTTCGATCTCGCCATCATCAACCTAACCTTGTAGCCGTGTCTCCGGCAAAAACGGCGGGTTGCGATGCGCAAGGCACGCCAGCGAGCGCACGATCACTCGTTTCATTGGGGAAAATGAATTTTAAGCTTATAGCAAATGAAGAGAAGCAGAATCGCGCCCAGTGTAGAAAAAATGAGGCCGGAGGGATGATATCGTTTGTTTGTCGGGCTCGAGAACATGTGGGTAACGGCGCCGCCCATGGATCGATCCGATGATACCGAGCACGATCGTCCAGACGATCGTTATGTGCACGTGCATCACCGATTTTCGCGATAACCCCCGCGATTAGCCCAATCAGCGCATACCAGATTAAGTGAAACATACTTTATCCCTCACAGTGTTTGCCTTCAGAACGTCGTGCTTACGATGGACAGGATCGGACGCACATCGCAAAGAGTTACGCTTTCGATCCTAAGCCAGCCTAGTCGTGATCGTGCTCGTCCCAATCGCGGTCCTTATGCCAGCGGTGCTCGTGTTCATCCCACCACTGATGCCGCTCTCGCCAGCAACGTTCTCGCGCATTGTGCAATTCACGACGCTCGTGATTCGCCTTCCTGCTGTTGCGTCCGTATCTCTCGATTGCCTCGTGGAGTTCATGTTCCGCGTGAACGACTCGACGCTGACACCGGTCGAGGTCTTCTGCGTGGAGTCGTGGCACTACCGTGAAGAGCAAAGCCGCTGTCAGTAAGGCTCCTGCGAGCGCAGATGTTACCGCTACAAAAAGCTTGTGCGTGCTATTCATACGGTGTTCCTCAGATTGTCATCCAGAGAATCGTTGCGCCGCCGAAGCTAAGCAGCGAAATAAACAGTAGCGCGATCATCCACGGAGTCGAGTCTGCGGCGTTGTGGGCAGACAAAAAATTCGCGCAGCATCCAAGAACCGCCTGCAAGCATGACAGCATGATTACTGCTAATTCAAAACGACAATTCCTGGGACATTCAGAAGCAGCGGTCGTGAGGATCCGAACTTCAGCCAACAGAGATTAACCCATCACCGCCCCTAAAGCGCTGTCCGCCTTCTCGGGGACTGCCGCGTCAGGCAGCTTGCACAATACGGTTTTTCCCAATTGGGTGACTGTTCAAAATTGCTCACTTTCAGACAATCTGCGGAATCTTCACGGCTTAGGTGTGCCGTCTTCCCGACCAGTGTGAGGCTGCTGACCCTAGTCACACAGTTTGACAACGGTTGCGGCCCGGCAAAGCGTATGGCGAAGAAACCCAGCAGGGCCTCCCTGCGCCTCCATGTGCGACTTACCCTTGAATTCCTTCGATCCTTGATGGATGCTCCACCGTTCACGGCCGGCGTCAGCGAAAACTCTCCGAAGTCGGACCTACTTGAATTTTCAACTCAAGGCAGTTCCAGCGAGTCAGGTAAGGTGGTCTGTCGCCCGTCCGGGCATAACTTTGGACTGCAGAACCCGCGGAGTTCGGCGCGGCAAAACAGATCTCCTTCTGTCCTGCGATTCATGCAGGCATCATCGAGGGCGCGGACGCAGATTCGAATGAAAGAGCCATTTTGCACAGTATTGCCAGCGCAAATGAGCGAACCTACTGATGTCTCAACAGGACGGCTTGGCGTCCAGGTGCCCACCTGCCCTATCGATGCGGCGACTCATCCGGAGTGTGCGTGGCTCGGAATGATGGGTAGTGGTGCCGTTTGGCATCCACAGCGCTACGGCTTCTTTGTTGTGCTGCTTTTGGCCTTAGCCTCCCGCTCGGCTTGGAGTTTAAATTCCCCTTGTGCTCCTTTCGGGCGAGCGTCGACTGTAATCCATATCACTGGACCTTGGGGGTTCCCGTCTTTGGGTAGCTCGTCTGGCGTTCTTCGTGACGTAAATCCCCGATTATTGAGTTCTTTCGTTACTGCATCAGCAAATTCCCGCGCTACGGGATTTTGGGTTGATGTGACCTTAACGCCAGTGTCGACTTTTCCCATCGGTCCGTCCCATTTTCCTCCCTCATGTGCAAGCATCATTCCGCCCGGTGCTGTTGTATGGATATGGGCGGACCGTAGCGCTTCCGCGATGTCATCCGCGAACAACTCGGTTTCTACAGAGCCGCTCGCGTACCAAATGCTAGCGCCTGCTAGGGTGCGACCACTACTGAAAGTCGCAAGAGCTGCCCCAAAGTCACGTTTCTGTTGCTCGTCTAATGATCTAAATGCGACAGCCGCTTCGATCTTCACGCGAGCTAGTCGTTCCGCTTCTGCCGTCGCTTCGGCAGATGCAGCTTTAGCGTTAGATTCGGAAATTTTTGCGTCGAATCCTTTGGCAGTCGCCTCGGCGTTGGCAGATTCCTCTTGCGCTTTGGCTACTACAGCGTCCGTCATGTTTGAGAGAGCGGTATCATACTTTGATACGCGCTCCTCGAACCAACCTTCCCCCAGAACACCTAGCACAATAAGAACCCATCCAATCGCAGCCCATTTCTTTACCCAATCGCGGCGAGGGTACTCCCTTCGGTCCATTGAAGGAGTCAGCCAATATTTGAGTTCTCTTGATTTACGTCCGTATATTTCGCACATGTCATGGACGATCTCTGGGAGTTCCATCAATAGACCGGCCCCGACAGCGAAGGTGCACACAAGAAGCCAATGGAAATTCTCGTCCCTCAGACTCTTTAAGTGGTCCCTTGTAGCCAATTCAAGAGCGTGGGCAGCTTGCGCGAGTTCTGGTGATCCGGGAGATAGATACATGGATGACAGGATGACGCGAGACCTGAACCTCTTAGCGAAAGGTCTAAAAGGACTCGGAGTTACATACGTCCTCACGATCCTGCTATGCATCTGGGAGTTTACCATAGGCATTAAAGAAAGCATTAAAAAACTTATAAAGCACTATTTTTAGCTTGACCTTTGCCGTGATACTGCCTAATATTAGGCAAGGTTAGACGGCAATGAATCAGTTAAACACAGCGAAACGAACCCAGATCATAGCGGCTCTTGTTGAGGGCAATTCAATCAACGCGACGTGCCGAATGCTCGGAGTGGGCAAACATACCGTATTACGGCTCTTGGAAGATGCTGGATGCGCTTGTGCCGCATATCACGACGTGATCGTTCGCGGGCTTCACGTGGGGCGTGTGCAGTGCGATGAAATCTGGTCGTTCGTCTATGGCAAGGACAAGAATTTGACCATCGAACAGGTGAATGCGGGCGCTGGCAGCGTGTGGACTTGGACAGCGATTGACGCTGATACCAAGCTGATTATCACTTACATGCTCGGGGATCGCGGCGCTGGTACGGCTCAAGCTTTCATGCAGGACATGGCTGCGCGGATCGACAATCGCATCCAGCTAACGACAGACGGCCATCGTGTATACGCTGAGGCGGTAGAGTCCGCTTTCGGCTCAGATATTGATTACGCGATGTTGGTCAAACTCTACGGCGCGTCGAACGAAAGCGAATCGCGCTACAGCCCTGCAACCTGCATCGGATGCCGCACGGGAGTCCTGAGCGGGAACCCTGATCCGAAGCACATCTCTACCAGTTACGTAGAGCGGCAGAACCTTTCGATGCGAATGGGAATGCGGCGCTTTACTCGGCTGACAAACGGATTCAGTAAGAAGTTTGAAAATCACGCGCACCAGGTTGCGCTGTACTTCTTTCACTACAACTTTTGCCGTGTCCACAAGTCTCTGCGTGTGACCCCTGCGATGGAGGCGGGCTTGACGGACCACGTTTGGACTCTTGAGGAACTGTGCGCGTTGCTACCCGAGCGGAAGCCAAATGCGCGGACTGACAAGGAATTAGTTTTGAAAGCACTAGCCCACAAGGCATAGGGGATTTATGGCGAAAGCAAATCAGGTTTCAATTCCGTATCTAGACCCGAGCGTGCAGCATGTGGGGATCAGCAAGTTGCGGGCATTGAATGTCACTCAACTTCGGGAACTCGACAAAACATTGGTGATTCAGGACAACGATAAGCCATTGGCTGTGCTCCTAAAATACGAGCATTTTCTGGCTATGCAGGAGAAGATTCTCAGGAGTGAGGGGGAGTGAAAAGCTATTTGCCTTCCGTAGATTCGCGCACGATCCGCAGTGCGTTTTGGCTGGAATCCAATTCGTCTAAAAACGTCAGGGTTGACCATGGGATGCCTGTTTCTATGGCTCCTACTTGCTTCTTGGCCTTTAGTGGCTGGAGATCAACCGTTTTCGCGGCGCGATCAACGCTAGCTACCAAGAACGTTGCGTTGAGGGGATGGGAATGGACGCGGTCACCCTTCTTTGGGACACGATTGATTAGGTTTGCCATGCTCACAGTTTCCCACACGTCACGGCCCAACGCTACTCCTGTGGATTTCAAATGGCACCACTACCGAATGATGTCGGGCGCGCACATTCGCGGTGCCTTCCGCCTATGCTTAAGATTTGCGTTTGGCGGCTCGTTGGACAGAAAAGGAATGGTAATTCATGGCCTCGGTAGCGGATCCGGTCCGTGTAGAACCAATTGGATTCCCAGTGGTTCCCACTCCTCAAATGCCACTCCGAGCGCACCATCGATATCGCTGGACCAAGTGGGCGCTGGCGATTGGCCTGATCATCGCGCTGGCAGTAGCCGGCGAACTGTGGCGGGTGCATTCGCAGAACGCGATAACCTACGAGACCGTACCTCTGGAACGCGGAACGGTACAAGCGAGCGTCACGGCCACGGGCACGCTGAACGCCGTTGTCGACGTCCAGGTCGGCAGCCAAGTGTCGGGCAACATCAAAGCCCTTTACGCAGATTTCAATACGAAGGTAACAAAGGGTCAACTGGTCGCGCTGATCGACCCCGAGCTGTTCCAGACGCAGGTCGATCAGGCCCAAGCAGCATTCAGCGCGACCCAATCTGCGGTTCTGACAGCAGGAGCACAAGTTCAGAAATCGACCTCCGATCTTTCGGGGACAGTCGCGAATGAAAAAAGCGCGGAGTCTGTGATCGCCAAGGACCGCGCGACCGCTCTCAACACTCGCAATCAGTGGGAAAGGATCGACCCCCTTTTCAAACAGGGAATTATTGACCGACAGGACGACGATGCGGCCAAGGCCACCATGGATGCCGATGATGCCCAAGTGGCTGCGGACCAGGCTCTAATCGACGCATCGAAACAGACGATCCAGTCGGCTCAAGATCAAGTCGGCGTGACCCAGGCGCAGCTGGGTTCTGCGAAAGACCAAGCCCGCCAGGCTCGCGCGGCCCTGGATCAGGCCAAGATTAATCTCACGCACACGCGCATCACCGCTCCGGTAGACGGTACAGTCATCGCCCGCCGCATGGATGTGGGACAAACTGCGGCTGCGTCATTTGCGGCGCCCACCGTGTTCGAAATCGCACAAGACTTGACGAAGATGCAAGTCGACACCAACGTGGACGAATCCGACGTCGGCAACATCAGAGTCGGCCAGAACGCAAGCTTTACTGTGGATGCTTATCCGGCGATGACATTCCAGGGACAGGTAGCAGACGTCCGCAAAGCACCGATCATTACACAAAACGTCGTCACTTACGATGTCGTCATAACCGTTGCCAATCCTGATCTCAAACTATTTCCCGGGATGACAGCCAATGCCCGCATTCTAACGACGAAGCTCGAAGACACCTTCAAGGTGCCGAATGCCGTACTGCGCCTTCATCCATCCGCGGCGGTTCTGAAGCAGGTTGGGCTCTCGGGCTCCCCGGCCGGTAAGCAGCAAGTTTATGTACTGCCAGGCGGAAAGCTCAAAGCGGTGCCCGTAACCTTCGGGATCTCCGATGGCCAGTTCACGGCCGTGACGTCAGGCGATTTGCAAACGGGGGACCTGATCGTAGTGAGGTTTAGCACGGGCGCGACTTCACCCACCACGAGTGCTCCTTCGCCAACCAGTACCAGTAATACGCGCCGAGTGCCTGGATTGTAGAGTTTTCTGAGGAAAATGTAGTGTCATCGCTAATCGACGTGCGAGATCTCAAGAAGACGTATCTGTTGGGCGATATTGTTGTCAATGCGTTGCAAGGCGTGACCCTGGCGATTGAGCGAGGCACGTTCGTCGCAATCATGGGGGAGTCTGGTTCGGGTAAGTCGACGTTGCTGAACCTCCTGGGCTGCCTTGACCGGCCTACTTCAGGCCGCTATCTGTTGGACGGCATTCCGGTCGAGACCATGGACCGCGATCAACTTGCGGAGATTCGCAATCAGAAAATCGGATTCATTTTTCAGAACTTCAACCTGCTCCCGCGAATGGATGCACTCGAGAATGTCGAACTGCCATTGCTCTACAAAGACACCGAGACGCCCAATGAAGACGACTTGGGCCAGCACGCTCTGGCCGACGTCGGGTTGGCTGGCCGGGAACTCAACTTCCCAGCTCAACTGTCAGGCGGGCAGCAACAGCGGGTTGCCATTGCACGCGCTCTGATCAATAAACCAGCAATTCTTCTTGCGGACGAGCCCACTGGTGCGCTGGACTCTCGCAATGGCGCCGAGATTATGAAAATCTTTCAGCGGCTGAACCGTACTCAGGGGATCACGATCGTTATGGTTACCCACTCGGATGAGATCGCCACCTACGCGGATCGAGTTATCGGCTTTCGCGATGGCTTGATCGTCAGCGATAAGAAGGTGGCGAAACCGACCGCGCCGGTGGAAGCTGTCATAGTGCCGATTACTGCGGCGGTGTCGCCATGAAGCACCTGATCTCTTCCATGCGCATCGCGTTCCGGGCCCTGAAGATGAATAAGCTTCGCTCCGCGCTTACCATGCTGGGGATTGTGATCGGCGTTGCCTCGGTGATCGCGACGGTGGCCATCGGCTCGGGCGCTACACAACGTATCCAACAGCAGATCGCGAGTATCGGAAGCAACATCATCATCGTTATCCCGGGGAGTATGAGCAGTTCCGGTGTGCGCTTAGGCACCGGCAATGCGGTCACGCTATCGGAAGCGGACGCAAAGGAGCTTGTAGCGCAGTGTCCGGATGTAGAGCTTGCAGCGCCTGTGGTGCGAGGCGGAGCGCAGGTGGTCTATGCAAATAACAACTGGGCAACCAGTATTTATGGCATTACTCCCGACTATCTGACCATTCGCGATCTCTCCGTTGCTGACGGGGCTGAGTTTACCCAGCAGGATATTGATGGAGCTAACAAGGTCGCGGTGCTCGGCAAGACTCCTGTCGATAACCTGTTTGATGGCGCTGATCCAATCGGCCAGATAATCCGTATTAAAAATGTCCCATTCACCGTCGTCGGTGTCCTTACCCCAAAAGGACAGTCGTCCCAAGGACAGGACCAAGACGACGTGATTCTGCTTCCGATCTCAACCGCCAAGCGGAAGGTGATCGGTGTAAAGCAAGCTAACGCAGACGCCGTGGATACGATCATGATGCAGGCCAAATCCGGCGCCCAAATTCCGGCTGCGCAGGAAGAGGCGGGGGCTCTGCTCCGGCAACGCCATCATTTACAGGCGAGCGAAGCTGATGATTTCTCCATCCGCAACCTGGAAGAGCTCTTCGCAGCGCAAGAAGCGTCTTCGAGCATCATGGCGATCATGCTGGCGGCCGTGGCTTCGGTCTCGTTGGTGGTGGGCGGCATCGGGATCATGAATATCATGTTGATCTCGGTTCGAGAACGGACCCGGGAGATAGGATTGAGACAGGCACTGGGCGCGAAGACCCGCGACATTCTCACCCAGTTTCTGGTTGAGGCAGTCACGCTGTCGATCGCGGGCGGTTTTGTCGGAATCGTGTTCGGGATCGGCGCGTCACTGCTGATTTCGCAACTAGCGGGCTGGGCGACAGCGGTTGGTCCTGGCGCGGTATTGCTGGCAGTGTTCTTCTCGGCTTTGGTGGGTATCGGGTTTGGCTACTATCCGGCGCGAAAGGCTGCTTATCTGGATCCGATTGAAGCCTTAAGAAGCGAGTGAGCCGTTGGTGCGGCCGCAGTGTCATAGTGCAGTTGATATTCAGAGTCATATTCAGAGTCAGTGTTCATGGCTTTGCACTGGTGCACACATGCGATGTGAACTCTCTGTCGCGCGCTGCTACGCCTCGTTTCATCGAAGGGTGATCTACTTCCGCTTTATCATCCACCCGATCAACGCTCCTGCGGCGAAGCCTACCGCAAACGTCGTCGCAACCGTCAGTACAGGGTGTCGCTGGATGCGCTGAGTTGTGTCATCCAAGAATTCTTCGGCAGCATCGCCGCCACGCTTTGCGGCGCGCCTGGCTACTCCCACGCCGTCCTCTATTAACTCGGCAACCGCACTGGTTGCACGAGACGCCTGGTGAGCTGATTCGGCAATGTGTTCAGCCGTTCTCTCGGCTACGGTTTGTGACATAGTACCCTCCGTTGGATCGTGCAATCTGGTGCTGATGTGTTCTTAAATTCCCCAACGGCCTCTTCAGCGACCTGGGAAACACGACCTACTAATAGAAGCCTATCTATCCATCCTCCGATAGGTCTGTTCCATATTGATCAGGCTGAAGAACGAATAGGGCTCTTCGAAAAGATCACTCGGATCGATTAGAGAGCCGTCGTTCGCGCGTCGCTCTCTGTTCGCGCTCACGGCAACGCCTACTGGGGCTTCGGCGTTGCGGCTGCAGAAGCCTGAACCGGTTGTTCAGAGAAATTACTTTCGATGCGACATCCGCCTGCGTCACTTCGGAAGAGGAGTTTGCATGCTCGCGACCGCATTGAATCCGTGATCGATCACAAATTTGGACCCGGATTTGGTGCTCCGTGAGGGTTGTTCAGGTGCATGCGAGAAAGTAGTGAGTGTGGTCCGCTGTAGAGGAATTCCAGGGCGACGTTCCCGCCCACATACCCCAGCACGCTGTAATTGCCCATTCGAAATGCGTCCTTGGCACTGTAGCGGCCGGGATACCACCCATAGACGGCAGTCATGGTGCCGGCATAAGGAGCAACCAGCGCTGGGAAAGAAAAGACGCGATGGCCATCGTCGCCGCGGCGTGCCGTGAAAGTCGAAATCACTGCGTGCCTGAGGCGCGGAAACACGCCCCTGCATTCGCAGCGGTAATACAACGTGTCCTCCCCGAAGGCCCGCGCGAGGGCATAGCGCGTCGTTGTGGTGGTCGCCGCGATGCCGAAGTCGGAGCCGAATCTCTTGCTGTAACCTGCGGCACTTTGCTTCCACTCCGGTGGGGTTTTGTCCGCCTGGTTGATGCCAGCTGCGATTGCAGCGCCGACGATCGGATACGGTCCGAACCCATCGAAGAAGTAGTTGCGGAGCCTAGTTTTCTCGGTAGGACGGGTGTACGTCACAGCCGGTTGGAGGTTCGTCTCGATTGAGGGTAACACCGCCGTGCTCGAGGAGTCACTCGAGATAAGCAGTGATTGAGCCTTTGCCAGCACTGGTAGAGCTGCGAGGCCCGCAATTGCCACCAACACGAGCATGAATCCGCGCATTTTCATGTCGAGATCTCCACCACGCATCCGAAAGCGACGTAGTCCACCGTAAGCTTCCCAACTCCTGTCCTCAGTTCAGCTACTACGCCACTTCTTTTCTTTCAACAGTCACCGGCAACTGCACCAGTTCCTCAAACAAAGAGCGGTAGTGAATCATTGCCGTTCTTAGCTCTTCCGTCGATGCCTGGTCCTTCCCAACTCTTAGCGCAATCTCATGCGCAGAGCGGTAGTTCTCCACCACTCGGGGATGGTCGACAGAAATGTCGGCGGCACGTTGATCGAAATCGGAAACGGGATAGCCACGAGCTTTCATCACAGAGGACACTAGATCATCGGCTTCGGCGACTGCCCCCTTTGGGGAATCGACGAAACGAGACTGTACAGCTTGCCACCGTTTCGAAAATCGTTCGTGTTCGCTCGGATCAAGATCGCGAATGTTGAGCTTTTCCACCCGCTTTTCGCGATCCGCTAGTTTCGCTTCGGCTTTTCGTTCCGACCCATGCGTCAGCACCGCCCGCTCATACTCCGGGCCAAATTTTTTCCGCAGGTCTGCAGTCGTACTCCTGCGATTTCGCACGTACAGCCAGGCAACCACTGCGAGGATCACTATCAGGGCGGCGAGGAGCGCAATCAGCCTTGGATCCAGCAGATTCAAGTTCATAGAGACCTCCACAAAACGTAACGTTGTCCACGAGATTCTCTTTCCAGTAAGAACCTTGTGAGTGGCCAGTATCAAGCTTTCAGCTTCAGAAGACTGGTCACAATTGCTCGCCTTTTGAATCAGTGTCAGGCCATCGGGTCGAGTGTGGAAAGAGTGCACAGCCTTCTCCTGTGCCGCATTCGGATGTCCTTCCAGACAAAGTGAGCGATTCTGCACAGCGCCGCTGGAGCAAATGAGCGATTCTGGGTTGTCCACAGACCGGACTGCTGGCTCTCCCGGATTCAATCGAGATCCGATCAAAGGAAAATATGAAAACGACTAAGTTGCTCTTTGCCTTACTCATGCTCATCGCCATCGGCGCTTTGGTGGGCTGTTCGGGGGCCTCCGCAAAGTCACCCGATGTTTCGGACAGCATCCGTAAATCGCTCGATCAAGCAGGCCTCAAAAGCGTCTCCGTCAGTCAGGATCGTGACCAGGGCATTGTGACTCTTGGCGGACAAGTCGCCAGTGAGAACGACAAGACACAAGCCGAATCCCTGGCAAAGTCTTTCGCGGGCGCGCAAGTCGTCGCGGATCAGATTGCCGTGATTCCTGTGGGCGCGGAAAAAGCAGCCAAGGCGGTGAACTTCGATCTGGACCGAGGGATCGAGAACAATCTGGACGCTGCGCTAATCCAGAACAAGATGCACCACAACGTGAAATACGAAGTGAAGAACGGAGTGGTCACGCTGACCGGAGAGGTGAACTCGGAAGAACTGCGCTCAAGCGCCCAAAGTGTGGCGACCCGGGTGCCGAACGTTCTGCAAGTGGTAAATGATTTACAGGTCAAGAATCAGAAAGCCAGTTCCTCACAGTAGGAGCTACGGAGTTGGTTGGTGTTTGCGAACGGATGGCCGCCCGCACTCAGAAGTGTCGCAAAACGAGCAGTCGAGTCTCTCGGGCGCAAGCCGTCACGATGAGCTCAATGAGCTCAAAAAGGAGATACCATGTCGTTCGGACTTTACGCGATTGGGTTCGCCATCATGATCGGTGGACTGATGTACGGTGCGCACCTGATACACATGCCCACGCACTGGATTGTCGTGGGCGCGATCGTACTCTTGGGAGTGGGGATTCTGTCGGGGGTAAAGGCGACCCGTCAGAAAGATCCCTCGGAATGAGGTACCCGTCAGAATCTGATTCTTGATATTTGAGATTGATCAGTCCAGTCTGGTCCCGGACTCCAATTCCCGATGAACATTCGGTGGCGTTCTTGAGGGAAAATCAAGTAGAGGCTGGCCGACCGTTTTCAGCCTCAGGAGATTGCAACATTCCCGAACTCGACAAGTGATATGATGAAGCTGGGGTGGTTACCACCTTCTCCTCTTTCAGGTTCCCTGAGCTAAGTCAGCCCATCTGAAGTTCTCTCTCCTTAGGTCTCCAGAAAGCTGCGTACCCCATGCCTTCGAATGCGATCCTGCACGAAGCGACTCAACTCTACAACGTGAGCGATCGTCTTGACTCGCTGGCGGAACAGCATCCCCTCGTTTCAGACGCGCTCATGACTATCTCGGGAAGCGTTCGTAACACGGCAGCTCTGTTGGAGGTGCTGGTTGCGATGAAAATGGGGTCGATCTCCGGACTGGACCCAGCGAATGCCTGATTGGCTTATGGCTGTCTGAGGGCCTGTTTGCTGGAATTTCCGCGCGCATGGATCTAGTCGTGGAGAACGATATTCAGAAGTGAACTGTGAACTTGCAGTCCGCTCTCGCCATAATCAAGGAAGCCTAACTCTCTGAACCGATTCATGAAGAAACTGACTCGCGAGCGGGTAGTGCCTATCATGTCTGCGAGGGTCTCCTGACTGATCTTGGGAATAACAGTCTCAGGAACCCCTTCTTTGCCGAAATGAGCAAGCAACAGCAAAAGTCGAGCCAGCCTCTTTTCGCTGGAATTGAAGAGCTGATCGACCAAATCTTCTTCGTATCGGATGTTTCGCGCCAGCAGATAGGCCACGAATAGATCGGAGAACGTGTGTTCCCGGTGAAGGGCAAGCATCATTGCTTTCTTGTCAATTCGCAGAAGTTCGCATTCCGTCATGGCGGTTGCAGACCCCATGCGTAGAGCCTGTCCAGCCAGGCTACCTTCTCCGAAAAACTGTCCCTCGCTCAATATGCCCAGAGTCGCTTCCTTGCCAACCTTGGATACGACAGTGAGTCGAACCTTGCCTTCCTGAATGTAGAAGACGGCGTCAGCGGCCTCTCCTTGCGCAAAGATCGTTTGTTTCTTGGGAACGGCCACGACTTTTCTACCCTGGCCGATGGTGGCAAGAAATTTCCGCGGGTCGAAGTCGGGCGTATTTTTGGCCGGCGCGGTTGGTGCTATCAATGGCTTCTCCTGGTGGAGCTACACTCTTTTTGACAGTTTCTCCGAATCTGGCGACCAAAGATGGTCTCTTTTGCTCGGAATTGGGAAAATGTTGCCTAACTCATTCTTAATGCTCTTCTGCGGGGAATTGTGCAAAAACTGAGCATTATTGAGCATTCTTTCAGCAGTGGACCGTTGCATCATAGAAGAGTGAAATCCAAGGAACTCACCCCGAAACAGATATTGTCCGTGCCATGTATCACCTGTGGTGCAGCGGTCGGGGAAGGTTGTGAACTGCATACGGGCGCCCTGCGTACCGAGCCCCACCGAGACCGGAAACTCTCCGCAGCCGAGGCCGTGGAAACGAAACGCGGCAAACGATAACAATCGGTGAGTCCAAGCGCCACTTTGCGTAGACAGATCATCAAGGCATCAAGGTGAGTGCGGAGTTTCGCTTTGTCCGAACGACGATCCCGCAAAAAAGGCTGCTTTCCGATTCCCTTAGTGCCACGAGCCTATCGGTCCAGCAGCACTCCCATCTCGTCGTCCTTGCCCCGGGCCTTCACGTATTGCGCTTTTCCAATTGTTCCTGCGCCGTTTGGCCCCGTCTCGTAAAAAACCTTCGCTTCTAATGGGAATTGTTTCAGGGCTTCTATCAATTCTTTCACTGTCCACTCTTGGTTTGCCATATTTACCCCGCACCCGGCCAAGATAGGTTCGCGCATGGTGTGATTCTTGACACGTCGCGAACAACTCGGACTGCCGCGTTCTCGAAGTGGAGTAATCGCACGGGGGATCACTGTGCAGTGCCACCAGCGACGGACGGCGTCGGCGCAGCAGATTTCAACTGGTCCAGTTCGGTGAGCACCGCTTGCCAGCGAGCCCCGTCCTTCTTGGTTTCGATCGGCACCGAAAGGTCGGAATAAAACTGCAGAATGTTATCGCGTAGTTCCGGCGACGTCAGAGCGAACTTCCGCTCCGACAATTGAGCCAGCAACTTTGCGTAGGCATCGTCGGTGAGCGAGTATTCTGCCGCCTTGGTCGCTTGGCCACTATCAAGGTCGTAGTTGGCCAGGACCAGTGTGTCACTGCGCACTTCTTCGAGGAATGCCCGATATTGATCGACGGTTGTGTTGATGCTCTTGATATACAGGTCCTCGGTTTGCGGGGTCGGATTGTTGAACGCCAACCCTTTGAAGGGACCGATTTTCGGCATGTATCGCAGGAGGGTTGCCAGAATCCGGCTACCCAAGCCCGGCTTCACGTAGTCCTTTCCCCACTGCCTTTCGTAGTCGGAGCGCGAAAGACGGTACAGGAACTTCCGCTTCGAAAAATTAGGCGTCTCGCGCATCAAATCCTTTTTATGGGTTTGCAGCGCGACTCGGGTCATTTGCGGAATCAGCTCGTTCACAGCGAAACGATACGAACCCACCGCCATATCCTCGTGGATAAGCACGTCTTTCAGTTCCACCCCGTATACCACCGGAAAGACCCGCTCCAGCAAAGATTTTGAAACCTGGAATCCGATGAAATCGTGGTACTGCTGCGACGCATAACGGTTCTTCGCAACCTGCACGGTGTCGAACCCAAATTCTGTTTTCAAGTGCGCCGTCTTGTCCTGCGCATACCGGACCGACTGACCAAACTTTGCTCGTAGTTTCGGATACTGGATGGCGACGGACCGGTTGACGGCCGGGTGGCCGGCAATGTCCGACGCATAGTGCGACAGGGCACCCAGGGCGAAGGCGTACTCGTTGACGTCCTGACTTTCGAGTAGCAACTCACGGACAAAGTCCCCGCTGCGGACGTAGTGCACCAGATCGCTGAACTCCCTGCTGCCGAACGGGTAGTAGCCGAGATCCTGGATGACCGCTCCCCCGTAGGCATAGGCGTGTGCCTCTTTGAGCTGGTCCTCCGAGAGACCCGGAAACCGCTTGAGGAGCAGCGGCTGGATCTCAGCGGTCCAGAGCAGATCCACGATCTCCTCGTGCGTCAAAACGGAGTACGCGGATGAACTGCCCCGGCACATGAGCACGACGAGAAGGAGTGCCAACGCGCGGATAGACGGCAGGCGCCAACTCTTGGCTACTATGGCGTCTGACGAGATTGGCGAGTTGCGCATCGTTCAGATCCGACCGAGAACCAGGAGAATGATGACGACGAAAAGGACAAGTCCTAATCCTCCGGTCGGGGCATAGCCCCACTCCCGGCTGTGCGACCAGCGTGGCAGCGCTCCAACCAGCGCTAAGATCAAAATCACGATCAATATAGTTCCAAGCATATTGGGCCTTCTTTTTCCTACCGCTCAGCTTTGGTTATAGGCGTTCTGCCGGTTTCGTAATGGTCAAAACTGCTCAGTGAAGAAATTGGCTGAAATGGCGGATCAATTCTCTCGTGGAAGATGCGGGAGATGACAGCGGTGGGCGCATCTCCACAACCCAGCCATCACTTCGACCGCGGCGCGCTGTCGGCGGAAAAATGGCGCGGGCCCAGGGATTGGACCCGCGCCGATATTAGAGTTAGTCGACTTTCTTAGACTCGAACAAACTGACACAAATGCGTCGCAGTCAATTTGCTACTTCCGAGGGCGCTCTTCGGATTTGGGCGCTTCTTTCGCAGGACGCGGAGCCGGCTGCGCACGAGCTGCAGTCTCCTGGCGTGGCGCGCTCTGCGCACGAGGTGCGGCTTGAGGCCGAGGTGCAGGCTGTTGACGCGGAGCAGGCTGCGAGTGAGCCACAGTTGCCGGACGGGGAGCGGGCTGTCTGGCCCTCTGCGTGGCTGCCTTATTCTCGTTCGAGCGGGTCTCGGCTGCTTTATTCTGAGCTGCCCTGTTCTCATTCGAGCGAGTTGCGGCTGCTTTATTCTGAGCTGCCCTGTTCTCATTCGAACGGGTCTCGGCTGCTTTATTCTGAGCTGCCTTGTTCTCATTCGAACGGGTCTCGGCTGCTTTATTCTGAGCTGCCCTGTTCTCGTTCGAACGGGTCTCGGCTGCTTTGTTCTGAGCTGCCTTGTTCTCATTCGAACGGGTCTCGGCTGCTTTATTCTGAGCTGCCTTGTTCTCATTCGAGCGAGTTGCGGCTGCTTTACTCTGAGCGGCCTTGTTCTCATTCGAGCGAGTTGCAGTTGTCTTGTTCTGAGCTGCCCTGTTCTCATTCGAACGGGTCGCGGCTGCTTTGTTCTGAGCTGCCTTGTTCTCATTCGAACGGGTCGCGGCTGCTTTGTTCTGAGTTGCCCTGGTCTCACTCGTGCGGGCTGCAGTTGCCTTATTCTGGGAGGCCCTGTAAGGTGCTCCCGCCTGCCTGGCCGCTACCACTCCATGACCACTGAACTCCGCAGGCTTGGCAGTTGCCGCGATTGCTGGCCGCCCGTGGTTCACGGACGCCAGGAGCGCGTGGTTGGTGCTGGCGGCGTGCACATGCTGAGTCTGCATCTCCGATGGCGGCCGGTGCTGCTCGTGCGCCGCCGTCTCTTCCGCTCCGGTCGGGCGGGCGCTGACACCACCTCGTCCGCCGTTATAGCTGACGTGGTTGAACGTGGTGTTGTTGATGACGGTCTTGTTGTAGACATTGTGAATGTACGTGACGTTCACGTTATTTACGGAGCGGTTGTAGTAAAAAGATCCGCTGTTCCAATACCCACCTTGATAGCCGACGCCACAATAGCCGTAGCCATAGTTGACGCCACCGTAGAAGCCGACATGCGGACCCCAGTAACCGTCATTCCAGGCGTAGGCGTCGCCGCCCCAACCCCAATAACCCGGAGTCCAGAGGAAGCCCGGCTCGGGAGCCATCACCCACGTGCCCGGAACCCAGAAGTAGCCTTCATCTCCGTAAGCCCAGTAGCCCGGAGTCCACAAATAACCGTCGGCGGGAGCCATGGGTTGCTCGTACACCGGTAGCGCCGGCGGAGCGATCGTGATCGATACGCCAAACTGAGCGAACGAGGCGGCCGGTATGGCCAGTATCAGAACAGCTAGAAACAGTAATCGGATGTTACGCATTTTGCACCACCTTGCTGATCATCCTTCGATTACCCGGTCCTGCATTGCTGCTGCGGGTTACGTGGATTGAAGGACGACGCGTCGATGCAAAGATTCCACTAATGTGACTTCCAAGTCTGTGCACTATGACTCACTTTTGCGGGATGTCTCAATTTTGAGATGTCGCAACTGAAGCTTCTGAATCGTTTATCCGAAATGACGTTGCTCGTACCGGAGGGAAAACGACACGACCCCAGGAGACCAGTAACGCGCCGATAAACATTTAGTCCAACTCGAACAGTCCAACTCGAACAAGTTGGAGTTAAGCAGCCAGATCCTCGCTTGCGTCGTAAGGACACTACGGTCAATATTGACCAGTAATCGAAGCGTGAAATGCTCGACACTTGCCCTCGAACAAACTTTCCACGGTCTGAAAACTGCCGGACTTTCTGGCAGTAGATCTCTTGTGAACCCGACAGCATAAAGAGTTCTTGCAACACAACCACCGCCGTGCGAGTAAGTCGGAGAAAAATTAGGAGAGATCATGAAACTGCTTAAAGGGCTAGGAATCGCACTTTGCCTCGCTGTGCTCTGTGTACTCGTCGTGCCAACCGCAACGGCTGATGATTGGAACCGGAAGACTGTTATCACCTTTAGCGGCCCCGTAGAAGTCCCCGGTGTGGGCCAGCATAACTTGCCGGCCGGCACGTATGTTTTCAAGATTCTGGATTCACAGTCTGATCGCCACATCGTCCAGATTTTCAATCAGGACGAAACCCAGGTGCTCACGACAATTCTCGCAATCCCGAATTACCGCTTGAAGACGACGGACAAGACGACAATCACGTTTCGCGAGCGACCCGCCGGACAGCCGGAAGCTCTAAGGGCATGGTTTTACCCTGGGCGTGCATGGGGGGAGGAATTTGTATATGAGAAAGCGAGAGCTCTCGAGTTGGCGAAGGAAACCAATGAGCCCGTGCTCTCAACCTCTATCGAACTGGCGACCGCGCCCGTCGAGGCCTTGAAGACGGCACCTATCGAGGCCGTTGCCCCTTCGGGAGAGCCAATCGAATTAGCCCAGGTTGTTGAAGCACCCCCAGTGGCTGCTGCTGAACCAGCCCCTGTGGCTGCCGCTCCGCCAGTCACCGTCGCCGCTGCCGATCCTTTACCGGAAACAGCGAGCCCACTGCCCTTGATTGCACTGATTGGGCTGCTGACAATCGGCGCCGGCTTCGCACTTTCGGCGTTTTCGAAGCGAGCTGCTTGAACCAAGCCAGCGGATGGATCTGAAGGAAGACCACCCGTTTGAACGACCGGACTACCGGACGGCGCGCAGTACCGCGCCCGTCCGGTTTACCGGGCAGCACTCAGATCGCAGGAAAGAAACAGACGGATGACTGAGCGTTCATTATCCGCGCCGCGTCTGAGGAGCGAAGGGAAGCGACAGGCCAGAGAGCATTTCACTGCCTGTCTCATCGCACTTCTCGTCCTGATGGCTCTACCGAGCCTTGCCGGTGCACAAGCTCCTCCATTGCAAAGCGACCCGGGGAACCCCTACACCATTCAAGTAAATGTCGACGTGGTCGTATTGCGAGCGACCGCCCAAGACCGCAAGAATGTTCTTGTGTCCGGGCTCAATCGGGACGATTTCCAAGTCTATGAGGACGGAGCGCTTCAACCGATCAAATATTTCAGTCACGAGGACGTCCCGGTCACGGTCGGCCTGGTCGTCGATAACAGTGGAAGCATGCAGCCGAAGCGGCATGACGTCATGCTCGCTGCCTTGGCCTTTGCTCGTTCCAGCAACCCGCAGGATCAGATGTTCGTTGTCAATTTCAACGAAAAGGTTTCGTTTGGTCTTCCGGAAAACACTCCATTCACAGATCAGGTGACCCAGTTGGAGGTCGCGCTGTCTAGAGTCGCACCGCAAGGCGAGACAGCGCTTTACGATGCAGTTGCTGCCGCCCTTGAGCACCTGAAGAAGGGTAGTCGTGACAAGAAGGTGCTGATCGTAATCAGCGATGGAGGCGACAACGCCAGCAAACATAAGCTGACCGAAATCATCGCTTTGGTCGGGCAGGCGAACGTCATTATCTACACCGTCGGCATCTTCGATGACCAGGATGGCGATCGCAACCCCGGCGTGCTCAAGCGGCTTGCGAAGGACACGGGCGGCGAGGCGTTCCTGCCGGAATCATTGAAGGACGTTACTCCCATCTGCGAACGGATCGCTCGCGATATCCGTAACCAGTACACCATCGCCTATGTCCCCACGAATAGAAAGCGCGACGGAACTTACCGGGGCATACAAGTGAAAGCAAGCGCGCCTGGCCATGGACGCTTGTCGGTGCGCACTCGAACCGGTTACTTCGCACCCTCGGCCCTCCCATCAAAGGCGGCAAAGGCCTTCGACCATGATGAAATCCGCGACTGAACGGGGGATCTCAACGCGCGTCCAAAAGCTTCTTCGTTGGAGTCAACGTTTCCTTTTCATCACCGGTATAGTCGCGCTCGGGTACGTGGGTTTCACTCTGCTTGAGGCCAGGCTCTACCAGGTGTCTGCAAAACGGTCCCTCGAAAGCCAGATCCAGCGGGCAAAAGAGCCCCACGATGCACAGCCTATACCAGCGCTCAAAACGGGCGACGTTCTGGGCCGCATGGATATCCCGAGGCTCGGAATCTCCGTCGCTGTTCTACAAGGGACCAGTTCGCGAATGTTGCGGCGGGGTGCGGGACATATCGAAGGCACTCCGCTTCCAGGGGAAACCGGGAACAGCGGAATCGCCGGGCACCGCGATACGTTCTTCCGTGAACTGAAAGACATTCGCAGGAATGACGAGATTCAGCTTCAGACGGCAACTGGGCTGTTGCGCTACGAGGTAGATTGGGTGAAGGTCGTCGAGCCTAATGACACCACGGTTCTGGAGCCTTCGACAGTAGGATCCACGCTCACGCTGGTGACTTGCTACCCATTCTATTTCGTCGGTGCGGCACCGAAGCGGTTTGTCGTGCGAGCGCACAAGTATTAACCGCCAGCTCAGCGGAGTTTGGCGCTTGATTCAAGAAGGGAGTGTCGTTTTTTGTCCAAAAGCAATGGAGCTGTGGAACAACATCATGGCGTGGCCTGCTCAGCCGAGTGCCAGTAGCTGAAGTCTGCCTGTGGACTTGTCGCATTCTGGACAATCAGATCATGGGCTCGGTCTTGCAGACGGTTCGCCCAGGCGAGGACACTCGCAACACTTGCCGGGTCTGGCGTGACGACGCCCACAAAGTGAAGCGCGCGCCCGTGGCCGCGACATCCTCATACATCGCGTCGAACCAATCACTCGCTACCTTGAGCGAACCGGCTCCCATGTCGGCGAGGACAATCGCCGCGCCGGATTCGAGATGATCTACGAACGCGTCGAGACCGGCTGGCGTGTGAGTATTCACCTTGGCTACTGACCCGTTGAAGAAGTGCTTGAGAGAGCCCCGTGCCTTGTCTTTCGTATCGAGGTCGAGCAGCGTGAACGGAATCTCAATGGCTTCGAACCACTGAGGTAGGGCGACCATTAGGCCGGTTTTGCCAACTCCGCCTTTGCCACCCATGGTGAAGACGACGCGTTTGTTCTTCTTTTCTGTCTTCATCGCGATTCTCCTTGAGTGACGAGCTTCAACGGTTCGCTTTCTTCGAAGTGAAAGTGTTTGGGTTTTGCCTTTTGCTCGACTGGTTTTGCTCGGAGTGCCGCAATTCGGGAGGCAATGTCGTCGGAACTCATACGACTGTTCACGGACGATTGCGGTTCGAGCGGTGGCAGTTCGTACTGCACTTGCTTCCGATGTTTGGCGCGAACCTTGATGAAGGAGTGAATCGTGCTGACTGCCACGTCGAAGCCGACACGCTCGTGAAGAATGCGAACGATGTCGCGATAGGTGCAACCTTTGCGCCGCAGTTGGCGGATCAGTTCGCGGTGAGTTTTGAGTTTGGAGCGAGGAGGTTTCTGCGGAATCGTTTCCAGCAGGGAAAGAAGTGTTCGGGTCCATGATTTTCAGGCTCCTTAGCACCTGGCCATCACAGTCCGTTAACAGTCCGATAACCCGTCTCCACAGTCCGATAAGTGTCCTAGAGCGCTATCCGTACCGTTTAATTTCAATCGGTTACGAACCCTAGGACGACTTTCACGGCGGTAACACGGGTTCAAGTCCCGTCGGGGACGCCAACCTTGACATCATCATCCGTATCAAGCCAAGAGGCCCGTAAATCCTGCATAATCGACGTGTTCGGCGAGTTCAAAAACCCCATTGAGTGACACCACACCAAGCCTTACGGAAACAGCATCGAGCATAGCTCTCGTCGCTCGCTGAGTCCGGCCCAGCTGGATCGGAGCTAACAACACAATCGAAGATGTGCTGTGTTGTCCGGTACTGGACAATCCGGTCCGGCAGTGGACACCCACCTGCGATCGAAGCGTTGGTACCCCAGCCTATCTTGCTGTCTTCTCGGCACTTAGATACTTCCGAGATGTGGAAGGCGAGTTGCCATAGAGTAGCGTGATGGATATCGCCCGCCCAGAATTTAAGCGTCAGAGACTTCGCCGCATGATTGTGTGGGGAGTAATCGGAGTGGTGGCCGTGGCAGCAGCGACGATTGAGATCTGGCGATTGAAGCCGGCGGCACCCGAGGTCGAGCGCGGGACGGTGTGGCCCGACGTTGTCAAACGCGGATCGATGCTGCGGCAGGTACGCGGACCGGGCTCGCTGGTCCCCAGCCAGGAAGCGGTTCGCCAGATTCCCGCCGAGACCGAGGCTACCGTGGTGCGCATTCGCATGCTGCCGGGGTCGCAGGTCAAGGCCAACGACATTCTTCTGGAAATGAGCAATTCCCAAGTGGAGCAGGCGGCCGTCGATGCCCAACTGCAATGGAAGGCGGCGGAAGCCGAGTACCAGAGCCTGAAGGTGAAGCTCGAGAGCGATCTGATGACCCAGAAAGCGGGCGCTGCCACGGTGAATGCGGACTACAGCCAGGCCCAACGACAGGCGGATACGGACAAGGCGCTTTACGACCTCGGCGTGATCTCCGGTCTGGCCTACAAGTCTTCCAAAGGCAAAGCTGACGAACTCACAACTAGAAACGATTTGGAAGAGCAGAGACTGGTGATCAACAAGAAGGCCATCGAGACTCAACTGGCCCAGGAACAGGCTAAGGTCGACCAGGCGCGGACGCTGGCCGGTCTCAAGCAAAAGCAATTGGACGCTCTGAAGGTCCGCGCCGGGATCGATGGAGTTCTGGTGGATCTGCCTCTGCAGGTCGGACAACATGTGCAGCCCGGAGCGATGCTCGCAAAAGTCGTCGAGCCCAATCATCTGATGGCCACCTTAAAGATCGCCGAGACCCAGGCCCGCGATGTGCAGTCTGGCGAGCCGGCGGCGATCGATACGCACAACGGAATCATCAGCGGGACCGTGATGCGCGTCGACCCCGCGGTACAAAACGGAACCGTAACCGTGGACGTCAAACTGACGAGTGAACTACCCAAGGGGGCGCGGACGGATTTGAGCGTGGATGGGACCATCGACCTGGAGCGGCTGGATAATACCCTCTATGTGGGGCGTCCAGCCTTCGGACAGGAAAACAGCACGATCAGTTTGTTCAAACTGGATGCAGATGGCAAAGAAGCGTCGCGCGTCTCGGTGAGGGTCGGACGCGAGTCGGTGAACTCGATTCAGATTCTCGAAGGCCTTCACGAGGGTGACACCGTTATTCTTTCCGACATGTCACGTTGGGATAAGACGGATCGTATCCGTCTGGATTAAGCAACGAAATTAGAAGCGACAAAATTAAGACAGCGAGGCCGAAGCCATGACCGAAGCAGGGCAGCCGTTGATCCAGATCCAGGAGATGACAAAGGTCTTCTATACCGACGAAATTGAAACTCACGCGCTTTCGGGCGTGCACCTCTCTATCGCGAAGGGGGAGTACGTGGCCATGTCGGGGCCGTCGGGCTGCGGCAAGTCCACGTTGCTCTCCATCATCGGCTTGCTGGATACGCCGACCGAGGGCCGATACTCGCTGAACGGCAAGACGGTCGAGAATCTCGATTTTGCCGAGCGCTCCCGCATCCGCAACCAGGAGATCGGGTTCATCTTCCAAAGTTTCAACCTGATTGGCGATCTGACGGTTTATGAGAACGTTGAACTGCCGCTCACCTACCGCCAGAGAATGCCTGCCGCCGACCGGAAGGCACGGGTCATGGAAGCGCTGGAACGGGTGGGCATGGCGCACCGCGTCCGGCACTACCCGTCGCAGCTCTCCGGTGGACAGCAGCAGCGCGTCGCCGTGGCGCGTGCTCTGGGCGGGAAACCCTCCATCCTGCTGGCGGACGAACCCACCGGAAATCTCGACTCGCGCAACGGCGAAGCGGTGATGGAGTTGTTGCAGAACCTGCACCGTGAGGGCGCGACGATCTGCATGGTGACGCACGATCCGCGCTTCGCCAAACACGCCCAGCGCGAAGTGCATCTGTTCGACGGCAAGGTCGTGGCGGAAGAAGAACTGAAGAAACTAATGGCGGATGTGCACGCATGACCGGGCTGGTTCAAGATTTCCGCTATGCCCTGCGGCAGCTGCGCAAGAGCCCGGGGTTCACCGCCGTGGCGATCATCACTCTGGCACTGGGCATCGGTGCCAACACAGCGATCTTCAGCACCGTGAACGCGATGTTGCTTCGGCCGTTTCCCTTCCCGCATCTTGATCAAATTGTGAGTGTCTGGGAAAACGTACCCAAGCAGAACGACTACCACCTGAGCGCAGCTCCGGCAAATTTTCGAGACTGGCGTGAGCAGAACAAGGTATTCCAGCGACTAGCCGCTCTTCAGGGTTGGGACGTCAACCTCAGCGGCGGTAATGTCACCCAGCATGTGGAGGGCTTCCGAGTCACGAGTGATTTCTTTTCGCTGCTAGGCATGCCCATGCACCTTGGACGAAGCATCGGGAGCGCAGATTGTCAGCAGGGGGCGCCGCCGGTGGTAGTTATCGGGTACGGTTTCTGGCAGCAGCATCTGGGGTCTGATCTCGGGATCGTCGGCAAGCAGCTGCTATTAAATGGCGAGAAGTTCACCGTGTCTGGAATTACTTCTCCTGACTTTGATTTTCCACCCGGAGCTCAGATTTGGACCCCGCTGAATCTGACCGACAAGCAGACAACTGACCGTGAAAGCCATTCGCTGAACGTCATTGCACGGCTTGCCGATGGCGTTTCCATCTCTGATGCGCAGGCAAACCTTCAGGCGATCGCTGCCCGGTTGGCACAGCAATATCCAAACACGAACACCGGCCACGAAGTCAGCGTAAAGAACACCGTCGAGGACCTTATGTACGGCACGCGGCAGTTCGTCCTGCTTCTAATGGGGGCGGCTGCCTTTGTTCTTTTGCTTTGCTGCGCCAATGTTGCCAACTTGCAGCTGGTACGCGCCTTCGCGCGCCAGAAGGAAATCGCGCTGCGGACCGCGCTGGGAGCGACCCGGTGGCACGTCGGTCGGCAGTTATTGGTCGAGAGTGTGTTGCTCGCTCTGCTTGGGAGCGCAGGGGCCGTCTTGCTGGCTCGTTGGGGAATCGCTCTCATGCGGCGCAACTTGCCGCCCTTTATTGTGGAGCACGTCGCGGGGCTGAAGCACCTGGAAGTGGATTCACGGGTTTTCCCGTTCACGCTGGCCGTGGCGGTCGCAACCGGCATTATCACCGGACTTGCACCCGCGTGGCATCTGTCGCGCCCCAACGTCAATGACACGCTCAAGGAAGGCGGACGCAGCAGCAACCTGAGCGTTGCGAGGCACCGCCTCCGCACGCTGCTCGTGGTTTCCGAAGTGGCCCTCTCTTTGGTCTTACTGGTGGGGGCGGGAACGATGATCAAGGGCTTCCAGGCCATGGTGGCGAGTGACATGGGCTTTGATCGCAGCCATGTGCTGACATTCCGCGTTGCTTTGCCGGAAGCGAAATATCGCGACAAAGATCGGATCAGAGAATACTACGATCGCGTCCTGCGCGACACTAGCGTTCTGCCCGGTGTTGAATCTGTCGCATGTGCGACGAGTTTGCCATCGGGGTGGAATTGGAACTGGGTGAGGTACGCTGCCGAAGGCAAGCCTCCGGCGGCTCCCGGAGAAACTCCATCGGCGATCTCGCAGGTCGTAACTCCCGGTTTCTTTTCTGCCTTGCGCGTTCCCCTGCGGCGAGGGCGGCTCCTTTCGGAGCAAGACGGGCGCGATGCGCCCGCGGTTGCAGTCGTCAGCGAGGATATGGCGCGTCGGAATTGGCCCGGCGAGGACGCGCTGGGCAAACGCATCCAGATGGGCGCGGGAACGGCGGCGCCAATGCGCACGATTGTAGGGATCGTCGGAGATGTGAGTCCCAATCCCTTTGATCACGACCCTGCCCCCACAGTGTATGTGCCCCTGGCGCAGCAACCCGAACTGACTTCGGCGTTCGTTGTGCGGACGGCGGGAGATCCGCTTGCCCTCGCGGGTTCCATCAGCGCACAGATGCGCAATGTTGATGCGGACCAGCCGGCCTATGACGTGCGCAGTCTGGAACAGATCCTTTCGGACAACCTCAGCGGTATTGAGCAGACCGCCCAAATGATGCTGGTGTTCGGCTTCAGCGCGCTCTTGCTGGCGGCAGCCGGAATCTTCGCTGTCATGGCTTACTCGGTGACGCAACGGACTCACGAGATCGGAGTGCGTATCGCACTGGGGGCTCGGCGCGTTGACGTGCTCCGCCTGGTCGTCGGTTTTGCCATGAAGATGGCCGTAGTCGGATTGGCGATTGGACTGGCGTTGGCCACGTTGTTGACTCGAGCGCTCTCGAGCGCACTCTTTGGAGTAGTTCAAACCGATGTTGCGACGTTTACGGTGCTGACCTTCTTGTTGGCCGCGGTTGCGGCCTTGGCGGCCTACATACCCGCGCGATGGGCGACGAAGGTCGATCCCATGGTGGCATTGCGCTACGAGTGAGGAGATCCGATGATCGGCCTACTCCAAGATCTTCGCTATGCGGTGCGGCAACTGCGCAAGAGCCCGGGGTTTACGGCCGTGGCTGTGGTGACCCTGTCCCTCGGTATTGGCGCGAATACGGCCGTCTTCAGCGTCATGAACGCGGTCTTATCGCGGATGTTGCCGGTGCGCGATCCGCAGCGGCTTTACTATCTGCAGATCGCCAGTGGGAACCAGCCGCCAGGCGCGGGGAATACTGGCAACGGCAATACCTCTTTCTCGGAGCCAGTCTTTGAAGCGCTTCGCCAGCGCAATGATGTCCTGGATGACGTCATCGCTTACGTTCCCCTCGGCATTGGCAAAGTCGCGGTGCGGTTCGGAAGCACGCCGGAAGAGGCCGAAGGCGATGAGGTCAGCGGAAACTTCTTCTCCGGCTTAAGCGCGGAAATCGCCCGAGGCCGCGGTTTTTCTCTCGAGGACGAGAAGGCTCACTCGCTCGTGGCCGTGATCAGTTACGACTACTGGACGCGGCGTTTTTCCCGTGATCCGGCCGCTCTTGGCGCGACGCTGTTCGTCAAGAATGTGGCCTTCACCATTGTCGGCATTGCTGCGCGGGGGTTTCACGGAGTCGAGGCCGCCAGCGCAACAGATTTCTGGATTCCTCTTCAAAGCCGGGCGGAGTTGAATCCGTGGGGAAATCCCGCGAGCATCAACAGCCTTTATGGCACGCCGAAATGGTGGTGCCTCCCGCTCATGGCACGCCTCAAGTCGCATGTCACGCCTGAGCAAGCGCAAGGTGCCCTGCAATCGACCTTCGGGGAAGCGGCGAAGATCGGGGTCGGCACCATTGACCCGAAGGAATGGAAGCCGTTGCTGAACTTTGATCCCGCCAAAGGAATTCAAGGCTACAACCAGCAGTACCGCGAGCCGGTGCGGATGCTGATGGGTCTGGTGTTTCTTGTGCTGCTGATCGCCTGCACCAACGTTGCTCTGTTGATTATGGCGCGCAATGAAGCGCGGCAACGCGAGTTCAGCCTGCGAATGGCGGTGGGAGCGGAAAGGTCGCACCTTTTTCGGCAACTGCTGACCGAGAGTTCGCTGCTGGTCCTGGCGGGAGCGGGACTGGGCTGGGTATTCGCCCTGTTCGCGACACGCGCTTTGGCCGCCTGGTCGGGAATCGAGACGGGTCTCGATCCTGACCGTAACGTGTTGTTCTTCACCCTTGCGATTTCGGTGATCAGTGCGATCGCCTTCAGTGTTGCACCGCTGTGGAGTGCGTTGCGGGTCCCGGTTTCGGGCGTTCTGCGGGCCACCGCAACAAATATCACTCAGGACCGGCGCCGTGCTCTGGGCGGCCGCGTGCTCATGTCGTCGCAGGTGGCAATTTGCCTGTTGCTGCTGGTCGCTGCCGGACTTCTCCTGCGTACTCTGCGAAATTACGAGACTCAGGACCTGGGAATGCGCGCCGACGGCCTGCTGGTTTTTGGAATCACTCCGCAGCACGCGCAGAGCGCCCAGGAGACGCTGGCTCTTTATCGTGCTTTGCTCGACCGCATTCACGCGCTACCGGGCGTGGAATCGGCAACGCTCATGGACAATCGCATCGGCTCTGGCTGGAGCAACAACAACGACGACGGTCTGGACGGCGCCAGCCTGACGGGTAAATTTGGCGAGAGCGCCATCGTGCGAAGCAATGACGTAGGTCCGGATTTTTTCCATGTGCTCGGAGTCCAGATTCTCGAGGGCCGCGATCTGGCCGACAGCGACACTCCCACCTCGCTCCCGGTCGTGGTGGTGAACGAGACTTTCGTAAGGCGGTTCTTGCCAAATGCGGATCCGCTTGGCCACAAGGTTCGCGACAACAGAACCATCGTCGGTGTGGTGAAGGACAGCAAATACACCAGCGTCGGCGAGTCGCCCATGCCGATGGCCTATTACCCCGTTTTCCAGAATCTGAGTGCCGGGCAAACCATGCATGTCGAGGTGAGAGTGAGCGGAGAACCGTTGAAGCTGCTGCCCACGATTCGCCAGGTGGTTCACAACATCGACCCCAACATTCCGCTGGAGAAACCCATGACCCAGCGGGCGCAGTTTGAGGAATCCTATGCAGAGCCGACGATGTTTGCGCGACTGGGCGGATTCTTCGGCGGGCTGGCCGCGCTTTTAGTGGCCACCGGACTGTATGGAACTTTGTCTTTTCGAACCAACCGCCGCACTGCCGAGATTGGAACGCGCATGGCGCTGGGAGCTCAACGCAGCCGAGTGCTGTGGATGATCATGCGGGAAAGCCTTCTGATCAGCTGCTCCGGTACAGCGATTGGATTCTTTTTGGCGTTCTTCTGCGCCCGCCTGTTGGAGTCGATGCTTTACCAGTGTTCTCCACTCGATCAGGTCAGTTTCGGGCTCGCAACCGGTTGCGTCGTCATGGTTGGAGGCATTGCGGCATTTCTACCCGCATGGCGCGCGGCCAAGATCGATCCGATAGTGGCCCTGCGCTACGAATAAGGAGATTGCGATGACTGGCCTACTGCAAGACCTTCGTTATGCGGTGCGGCAACTGCGCAAGAGCCCCGCGTTTTTCCTGGTCGTGGTGTTGACCCTTGGGCTGGGGATCGGGGCGAACACGTCCATTTTCAGCATGGTGGATTGGCTGATCCTGCGGTCTCTGCCCATCAAGGATCCGCAGCAGCTGCATGTCCTGGTTTTTGCTAGGCCTGGCGGAAATGGCGAGCTTCAATTCTCTTATCCGGAGTTTGCAGACCTTCAAAAGCAAACCACGGATGTGTTTTCGGATATAACGCCCTTTATTTTTGGCGGTCTGGCGGGCCAGCAAAACTCGCAAAGTGGCCTGACCGCGGACGGTACAACCAAACCGGTTCAGACGGCTTACGTAGGCGGCGATTTCTTCTCGCTGCTGGGCATTGCCCCGGCCGCGGGACGTTTCATTTTGAGCACGGAAGGCAAGGCCGCAGGTGCGGACCCGGTGGTCGTTCTGAGTTACAACTACTGGCAGACTCGCTTCGGCGGTAACCCCGCCATTGCCGGGAAAGCCGTCTCGATTAACGGTCATCCCGTCACGGTTATCGGTGTGACGCGCAAAGGGTTTCTTGGGCCGACTCCTCTTCTCGAGATCCAGGCTTATCTTCCGCTGAGCATGTTCATGATCGAAAGGGGAGTGGCTGGCGACTTCCTGACCAATCCCAGCACTCGCAGCATGCTAGCCCTTGCGCGAGTGAAGCCCGGAGCGAATGTCAAACGAATCCAGCCCGAGCTTGCTGTCGTGGGCCAGCGATTACTGAAGCAATTTCCCAGAGACCGCGGAATCGGCGATTTGCAGGCCAATCCCTTGCGGCCACCCGGAATCATAGGCGGGCCGAATCCTTTTCCCAAGCTGGCGGCCTTGTTCCTGATTCTAGCTGCCCTGGTGCTGGCCCTGGCCTGCGTAAACGTCGCGAACCTTTTTCTTGTGCGTGCGGCCGCACGGCAGCGGGAGATGGCGGTCCGCGCTGCTCTGGGTGCAGGGAGTGGCCGGTTGGTTCGTCAGTTGCTCACCGAGAGTCTGTTCGTGGCAGCTCTCAGCTGCGGGGTTGGAGTTCTACTCGGCTTGAGCGGAGCCCGCCTGTGCGGATCTCTATCACTGCAAAGTGAGTTGCCGATCGTTCTTGATTTCGCTTTTAACTGGCATGTTTTCGCGTATGCTTTCGCTGTCGCGGCGGCAACCGCGGCGTTCGTCGTTGTTGTGCCTGCGGCCCGCGTCTGGCGTGGCAATTTGCGGGAAGTGCTGCACGAAGGCGGACGCACTTCAACCGGCGGGCGCCAGCGTTTGCGGGACATCCTGGTCGCCGTCCAAGTTGGCGGGTCGCTGACCTTGCTGATCGTTGCTGGACTATTTGTGCGCAGTCTTCGCGGCGTCCAGAGCAGCGATCTGGGGTTCGATCCCCAGCATGTCCTGAACCTGACGCTCGACCCGAACGAGATCGGCTACACGGAGGCACAGGGCCGGGCTTTTTATAACTCGATGCTGGAGCGTACGCTCGCTCTGCCCGGAGTACAGTCTGCCAGCCTCGCATCTGTGGTTCCGCTAAGCGATTCCGTCCAGGGCAGCGACCTGGCAATTCCCGGATACGCAACCTCCCCAAACCAGGAAGCACCTCACGCCGAATTCGATGCTGTGTCCTCGGACTACTTCACGACTATGCGAATTGCGTTGAACCACGGCCGTGAGTTCACCGATGCGGACAGCGAAAACGCGCCCCACGTTGCCGTGATCAACCAGGCCATGGCGGAACGCTATTGGCCGGGCCAGGATCCACTGGGAAAGTCTTTTGCGCTGACGTCTGATCCAAAGCATTCCACGACCATCGTGGGTGTGGTTAGAAACAGCCGAATGAACCAGCTTTATGGAGCCTTCGAACCGATCTTCTATCTGCCGGTGGCGCAGAGTTACGCGTCAACCCAGACCCTGCAGATACGCTCGGAACGGAGTGCGCAGGACATGGTCACCGAAGTAAGAGAGATCGCACAGTCACTGGCGCCGGCGATTCCAGTCTATGGTGTGCGCACCATGGCCGAAGCTCTTCACGGAGGCAACGGCCTGTTGTTCTTTGAAGTTGGGGCGGGCCTGGCGGCGGCGTTGGGATTGCTGGGGTTGATTCTCGCCGTCGTTGGTGTGTACGGAGTGATGTCGTACGCCGTCAGTCAACGCACTCAAGAGATTGGGGTTCGGATGGCGCTGGGGGCTCAGCATCGTGACATTTTCAGGATGATCGGACAACAGGGTGCAGTGATTGTCGCATCGGGCCTGACCATTGGCCTGCTCGCCGCGCTCGCCGCGGGACGGCTGGTCAGTGATTTTCTCGTTGGCATCACGCCCAGCGACCCGATTACCTACGTGGGAGTCTCACTGTTGCTGGCCACCATTGCATGCGTGGCCACCTACATCCCTACGCATCGGGCGACCAAGGTCGATCCCATGGTGGCATTGAGGTACGAGTGAGGAGACTGCGATGACTGGCATACTCCAAGACCTTCGCTATGCAATTCGGCAGCTGCGCAAGAATCCTGGCTTTGCCACGATTGCCGTCATTACGCTTGCGCTCGGGATAGGCGCTAACACTGCGATCTTCAGTGTGGTCCACGCGGTATTGTTGCGACCGCTGCCGTTTCCTGAACCCACTCGTCTGGTTCTTACTTATGAAGGAATTCCGAAGATCGGTTTTCCCAAGCTGCCATTTTCTGCGCCTGACCTGCTGCTCTACCGCCAGGCACAACATTCTTTTGAGGACATGGCCGACTATCAGAATCGAGACTTCGAACTTTCTGGAGCGGGCGAACCTGAACGCGCGACGGGCGCTCGAATCTCTGCGAACCTGTTTTCGGTTCTGGGCGTTCACCCAATGCTGGGCCGTGCTTTTGCGGCGGACGAAGATCAGCCTGGCAGGAATGTGGTGTTGATCAGCTACGCATTGTGGCAAAGCAAATACGGAGGCTCGCACGATGTAATCGGCCGCGCTATGAACGTGGACCGCGCGCCTTACACGATCATCGGGGTAATGCCTCGCCACTTTCAATTTCCCCTTCCGGGCGACGCGTTCAACAGTGATCCCGCCGCATTCTGGCTCCCCATGGCTTTCACTCCCAACGAGCTTCAGGGGTGGGGCAAGTTCTACATGTTCAATTTTGTGGCCCGGCTTAAGCCAGGAGTCGCGCTGGACCAGGCGCGGGCAGAAGCTGACATCCTGGCACGGAGGATTACGCAAGCTTATCCCGTGGGCCTGCGGCAGCAGTTTGGCAACCCCGAGCTTGCGTTCCAGGTTGTTCCCATGCGCCAAGAACTAATCGGCGACGTGCGGCCGCTGTTGCTGGTATTGCAGGCCACCGTAGCCGCAGTGCTGCTCATTGCTTGCGTGAATGTGGGGTTGCTGCTCCTATCACGCGCTTCGGGACGCAGCCGCGAGATCGCCGTTCGCAGCGCGCTCGGAGCAAGTCGAAACCGTCTGATGGCCCAGTTGCTATGCGAGAGCCTAATACTGGCGGTTCCGGGGGGAATTCTTGGTCTGATCCTCGCGCTATGGTCAAAGAAGTCATTGCTCCAGTATCTTCCGCCTGGCATTGCGCTTCCGCATGAGATCGCGTTGAACGGCACAGTCCTTGTCTTCACGGTTGGCACGACGCTGTTTACCGCAATTCTCTTCGGTTTTGTACCGGCGATCGAGACTACGCGCTCTCAGCTTGGCAGCACGCTGCAAGAGGGTGGCCGCGGCTCAACCATTGGCCGCGAGCGCCATCGCCTCCAGGGGGTATTCGTAGTCGTGGAGTTCGCCCTTGCACTGGTCTTGATGGTGGGTGCGGGGTTGCTGCTGCGCAGTTTCGGCGGGCTCTTGAAAACCAATCCAGGCTTCCGGCCGGAGAGTGTTCTGGCGATGAACGTTTCGCTGCCCAAGCAGGCGTATCCACATATCGCGGAGATCCGTATCTATCACCAGAGGGCAGTGGAACAACTTTCCCAGATGCCGGGTGTGATTTCAGCGGCGGCATCCACCGATCTGCCGCTGCATGGATTTTTCAGAAGCGCCGTGTTGATCGAGGGGCCGGAGGGCAACAAGCGAAACATGCCGGCGGTTCTCTCTTCCTGGATCATTGGTGACTATTTGAAGACGATGGGGATTCCGCTCCTCCGGGGACGGTCGCTCACCGCTGAAGACCGCCCGGGGACGCAGCCAGTTGCTTTAATCAACCAAGGGATGGCTCAACAGTTATGGCCGAATCAAGATGCACTGGGAAAACGCATTTTCGCTGTCGGCGCATGGTCGACGGTGGTCGGCATCGTTGGTGACGTCCACGACGGCGCGCTCTCGGCCACCCCCACACCCCATGTATATCGACCTTATCTCCAAATATTCGGGGAGCCAGATGCGCCAGATGAGGGCCTGGTGGAAACAGCGCGTCGCCTGAATTTTGTAGTGCGCACGCAGGGAGACCCAGCCGCGGCCAGTGCTGCCGCAGTGAACCAACTGCACAGTCTTGATCCCGCCCTTGCCGTGGTTGACGTGCGCACCATGCGCAGTGAAATTCAGGAGTCGGTAGCACCGCAGCGTTTCAATGCGGCGTTGGTTGGAATCTACGCCGGGCTGGCGTTGCTGTTGGCGGTGATCGGGATTTACGGTGTGCTCGCGTATATGGTGACGCAGCAGATTCACGAGATCGGGATACGGATCGCGTTGGGAGCGCAGCGTCGCGACATGCTGGCACATGTTTTGCTCAGAGGTGCACGGCTCGTGTCCATCGGCGCCGCAATCGGCTTGCCAGTGGCGGCAGTCGTCACACGCTTGATGGCAAGTCTCCTCTATGGCGTGTCCCCCCGCGATCCGGTCACATTCTTCGGCGTTTCTGTGGTTCTTGTCGTTGCCGCAATGTTGGCGTGCTATGTGCCTGCGCTGCGTGCGACACGCGTCGATCCCATGGTGGCCTTGCGCCACGAATAGGAGGAGAAAAACGATGACCGGACTGCTGCAAGATCTTCGCTGTGCATGGCGCCAGCTGCGCAAGAGCCCGGGGTTCGCCTGCACGGCCATCGTGATCCTGGCGCTCGGCATCGGCGGCACGACGGCCATCTTCAGCACGATCAACCCGATCCTATTTAAGCCGTTGCCGTACCCGACTGCCAGCCGGATCATGATGATCTGGTACGCCGGGGAGGACGGATCCCGGATTCCCCAAAGCTTCCACACTTACCGCGAACTGGCGGAACGGAGCCGCTCGCTCGACGCGATCGCGGTGTTGAAACCGTGGCAGCCGACGCTCACCGGCGGAGATCAGCCGGAGCGATTCGATGGGCAACAGGTAAGCGCAGGCTATCTCCGAACGCTGGGAGTCTCACCGGCTCTGGGACGCGACTTCCAGCCGGCGGACGATGTGCTCAACGGCCCCAAAGTAGTGATTCTTGGGAACGGACTGTGGCGGCGGCGTTTCGGCGGGGACAACACGATCATCGGACAACCGGTCAGACTCGACGGCGAGAGCTATACCGTCATCGGCGTGATGCCGCGCACGTTCCACAATGTTCTCGCTCCCGAAGCCGAAGTGTGGTCGCCCTTGCAATATGACGCAGGGAATATTGCTGCGATCGATTCCAGAGAATGGGGACATCACTTGCGGATGGTGGGGCGGCTGCGGGAAGGCGTCAGCATGAAACAAGTCCGGAGCGATCTCGACGGAATCGCGCACACGCCAGTGCCGGAATTCCCGCGGCCCAGTTTTGTGTCTCTAGAGCACGGGCTCATCTTGAACTCCTTGCAGGACGAAGTCACTCGCGGCGTCAGGCCCGCGCTGCTCGCCGTTTTCGGCGCCGTGATGCTGGTGCTCCTGATCGCCTGTGTGAATGTGACAAACCTGTTGCTGGCGCGGAGCTCGCAGCGCCGCAGTGAATTCTCCATGCGCATCGCATTAGGTGCGGGACGATCGCGACTGGTCCGGCAACTGATAACCGAGAGTCTGCTGCTCGCGCTTCTCGGCGGCGTTGTCGGATTGATGGTGGCGCAGGTCAGTGTACGGGCACTGGTGGCGCTGAGTCCACCGGAGCTCCCGCGGGTGGACGCGATCGGCCTTGACGGCACGGTATTTGCCTTCGCGCTCGGCATTACAGCGCTGATTGGCCTGGTTGTCGGGTTGATTCCTGCACGACACGCCTCGCGCGGCGACTTGCATGTGGGAGTGCAGGAAAGCTCGCAACGTACGGCTGGAAATCACCAATTAACCCGTCGAATATTTGCTATCGCCGAGGTCGCGCTCGCGCTGGTTTTGCTGGTGAGCGGGGGATTGCTGTTACACAGTTTGCGGCGGCTGTTCGCCGTGTCTCCGGGCTTCGATGGATCGGGTGTGCTCACCATGCAAGTGCAAACCTATGGACGCCGCTACGATGATGACCGCGTCGGTCATCAATTCTTCGCCCAGGCACTGGACGCGGTGCGCGCGGTTCCCGGCGTCACGGCGGCGGCATTCAGCAGCCAGCTGCCGCTGAGCGGCGACTCTGATGTCTACGGCGCGCGATTTGAGAATGACGATCCGCGAACTGGTTATCCAGTGTTTCGATACACCGTCACGCCAGACTATTTCTCAACGATTGGTATCCCACTACGCCGCGGCCGTCTGTTGGACACGCATGACACGCTGGGTGCTCCGGGCGTCATAGTGATCAGTGAGTCGCTCGCGAAACGCCGGTTTCCCGATCAGGACCCAATTGGAAAACGAGTTCGCGTCGGCCCGGTCGACTCGCCTCTCTTCACCATTGTCGGCGTGGTCGGTGATGTGAAGCAGATGTCGCTGGCCATGAGCGAATCCGACGCGGTGTACACCACTACCACGCAGTGGCGTTGGGCGGATGGGACGCTGTCCCTGCTAGTCCACGCCCGCGGTGATGTGACCGCGCTTACCCCCGCCCTCAAGAACGCGATCTGGTCGGTGGACAAGGATCAGCCGATCGTTCGCGTGGCCACCATGGACAACCTGCTGGCTGCGTCGGCGGCAGAGCGAAGTTTTGTGTTGATCTTGTTTGAGGCGTTTGGTCTGGTGTCATTGCTACTGGCGGCGACCGGAATCTATGGCGTCCTATCCGGCAGCGTCTCGGAGCGGACGCGCGAGATCGGAGTGCGATCGGCTCTGGGCGCGTCCCGTGGCGACATCCTCGCTATGGTCATTCGGCAAGGGATGGCCCTCACGGGGATCGGCATGGCGCTGGGACTATTAGGCGCCGCGGCGGCGAGTCAGGCGATCGCCGCGTTGCTGTTTGGCACATCGCCACTCGACCCCCTCACATACTTCGGAGTGATTGTGCTTCTCGGAGCCGTGTCGATGATTGCGTGTGCGGTGCCGGCATGGCGAGCGGCCAGAGTGGGTCCCATGGTAGCGCTGAGGTACGAGTAGGAGGACGCAAACGATGAGCGGCATGATGCAAGATCTTCGCTACGCGTTGCGCCAGTTGCGCAAGAGTCCGGGGTTCACCACCGTTGCTGTCATCACCTTGGCACTGGGGATCGGCGCGAACACGGCGATTTTTAGCGTGATCAATAATGTCTTGTTGCGGCCCCTTCCCTACAAGGACTCTGCTGCGCTGGCTAAGATTTGGGGTACGAATCCGAAGAAGGGCATTGATATTGACGCAATCTCCCCCAGTGACCTTGAGGACATACGCAGTCAGAGTCGGGCATTTGAAGAAATCGGCTCCTCGACCGACCAGGTCTACAACCTGACCAATGCCGGCGACCCTGAATCGCTGGTCGGGTACCAGTTGTCTGCGAATTTCTTCAGTTTGTTGGGAGTGGATGCCATCCTGGGGCGAACTTTCTTGCCCGGAGACGACACTCCCGGCCACGATCACGTCGTGGTGTTGAGCTATCGCTTGTGGCAACGGCGCTTTGGCGGCAACCCGGGAGTTTTGGGGAAGGCCATCAGTTTGAATGGTGAGCCGTACATCGTCATTGGAGTCATGCCGGAGGGCTTCTATCACCCCGTCCGCGACAACGAACTGTGGACCCCGATCGTAATGCCGCCGGGAGCTTCGAGCGATCGGGGCGCACGATTCTTGCGAGTGTGGGCACGGTTGAAACCGTCAGTCTCTCTGCAACAGGCGCAGGCAGAGACCGCCACTATTGCGGCACGCATTGCGGCCTTGCACCCTCGCACCAATGCCGGGCAGGGCGCGCTCCTGGTCTCGGTGGAGGAGGAAGCCACTCGGGATATCCGGCCCGCACTGTTGGCGCTGATGGGGGCCGTCGGGTTTGTGTTGTTGATCGCTTGCGCCAACGTAGCGAATCTGCTGCTGGCGCGCTCGGCCCGGAGGCGCGGCGAAATTGCAGTGCGGGTTGCGCTCGGTGCGAGCCAGTGGCGGCTGGTCCGGCAGTTTCTAACCGAGAGCATGCTGTTGGGTTTGGTGGGAGGCGCGCTAGGAGTGGTCCTGGCATCCTTGAGCGTCAACATGCTGGTCCGCATGTTTCCTCCCACCGTTTCAAATCTCAATATCCCGCGCGTCGACAGCATTCCGATCGACAGCAAGGTGCTCGGATTTGCGTTCGTAGTCTCGCTGTTGACCGGGTTGCTCTTTGGCGTGGCCCCGGCGCTGCGCTCGCGAATCAATCTACGTGAGGGTCTGCAAGATGCAAGCCGAAGTGCCCGCGGCTCGCGCCCCGGAACTTACCGCAGCGCGCTCGTCGTTTCGGAAGTCGCGTTGTCCCTGGTGCTACTGGTGGGAGCAGGACTTCTGGTGAAGAGCTTCGTCGATCTGATGGGAAGGAAACTTGGTTTCACCGCGGACGGCGTTCTGACGTTCCGGGTGATACTGCCAGACGCGAAGTACGCTTCTGAAGCGCAGCAGAGAAACTTTACGGACCAGGTGTTGCACGGGGTTCGGGCCCTGCCCGGCGTGCGCTCGGTGGGCAGCGCGACCTTTCTTCCTTTGAGTGGGTGGTATTCAGTTCGAACCTTCAACGTTGCTGGAAGGCCACTGGAAAAAGCAGCCGCCGGTTCTCCCGTGGTCTGGAGCGCGGCCAGTCCGGACTATTTCCACACCATGGAGATCACCACTCTCCGGGGACGAACCTTTACCGAGCAGGACTCGGCCAGCGGGGAACCCGTTACGGTGGTCAGCCAATCCCTGGCAAAGCAGTATTGGCCAGACAAGAATCCCATCGGCGAACAGGTGACTCTGCAATACGAGAAGACGCCTCGCACCGTCGTGGGAGTCGTTGGTGACGTGCGCCATTTCGGGGCGAGTTCCGATGCCACCGCTCAGGTTTATGTGCCCTACCAGCAAGCGCCGGCGTCGCTGATATGTTTTGCGGTTCGCACCTCGCTCTCGAATCCGTTGGGCCTGGCCAACGGGGTGCAATGGATCGTCTGGTCGGTGGATAAAGATCAACCCTTGACCCACGTCATGAGCATGGACCAGTTGGTTTCTGAATCAATCGCTCCGCAGCGTGTTCTGACGCTGCTGCTGGCTGGGTTCGCTGGATTGGCACTGGTTCTGGCCGCTGTCGGAGTTTACGGGGTGATGACGCACAGCGTGGTGGAACGCACTCGGGAAATCGGCATTCGTATGGCGCTCGGCGCTGGACGGCAGGAAGTGCTCTGGCTGGTGATCGCGCGTGGCATGGTGCTGACCCTCGCGGGAGTGGGACTGGGAGCGGCGGGAGCCTGGGGGCTGACACGCTTCTTAACGAGCATGCTCTATGGCGTTCGGCCGACCGATGCGACAACGTTTGTTGTAGTTTCGGTTGCGTTGACGGCCACGGCCTTCGTCGCGAGCTACATTCCTGCTTATCGAGCGACCAAGGTCGATCCCATGGTGGCGTTGAGATATGAATAGGAGGCTCCGATGAACTGGCTGTTCCAAGATGTCCGATACGCGGTGCGCCAGCTTCGTAAAGGCCCGGGATTCACGGCCGTGGCCGTGATCACGCTGGCACTGGGGATTGGCGCGAACACCGCGATCTTCAGCGTGGTCAACGGAGTTCTGCTGCGGCCGCTGGCGTTCAAGGATCCTGCCCGGCTGGTTCGCGTCTGGCACGTTCCTCCCGCCAAGAGCTTCCCCGGAATGACGTTGTTCTCAGTTTCGGCAGCGAACTATAGGGACTGGGAAAGCCAGAACCACGTATTCGACAGTATGGCGATCATGGCGGGCCACGACTTCACGATGACGGGTGGCGACAAGCCGGAACAGGTTGCCGCCTGTGCTGTGTCTTCGGGTTTCTTCTCAACCCTGGGTGTTCCACCGATGCTGGGTCGCGTCTTATCTCCCGACGAGGATCAGGTAGGCCACGCGCACGTCGTGGTTCTCAGTCACCGCATGTGGCAAGAGCATTTCGGATCGAACCCTGAGATCGTGGGCCACAACATCAATCTGGATGGCGAAGCCTACCTCGTGGCTGGGGTCATGCCGGCAAGCTTCCGGTTTCCTGAGTTTGCCCAGATGTGGACGCCGATGGCTTGGACTGACAAAGAACGCGCGGTCCGCGGAGAGCATCACTATATGGTCATTGCGCGCCTCAAGCCCGGGCTTGAATTGCAGCAGGCACAGGCAGAGATGAACACCATCTCCGACCGGTTGCAGCAACTGTATCCCGATGACGACAAGGGATGGGGCGCCACAGTCTTGCCGTTGCACGACGATATGGTGCGTGACGTCCGCACTCCGCTGCTCATTCTGCTCGGAGCCGTTGCATTCGTCCTTCTGATTGCCTGTGTGAACGTCGCCAATCTCGCACTGGCAAAAACCTTCAGCCGTCAAAAGGAAATCGCGATTCGCACGGCGCTGGGCGCGAGTTGGTCGCGTGTCCTCCGCCAACTCCTCGCCGAGACCGTACTCCTCGCACTGGCGGGAGGAGCGCTCGGCCTTTCCTGCGCTCATTTTGGCATCCGCCTGATTGTGGCCTTCCTCGCCGATAGATTGCCGGGCTCCACGGAGGCCTCTCTGGACTCGCGGGTCCTTGCCTTCACGGCTGTCATTTCTATAGTCAGCGGCATTGTTGCGGGAGTGTTGCCGGCCGCGCGCCTGGCGCGGGGTGACATAAATCAGGTGCTCAAACAGGGACTAGGCCGAACTGATGCAGATTCTGGCGGGCATCGCACACGCAGCATTCTGGTTGTATCGGAGGTCGCCCTCTCCCTCGTCTTGCTGGTTGGCGCGGGACTCATGATCCGCAGCTTTCAAAAACTCCAAGGCGTGAATCCAGGGTTTGATGCACGCAATGTACTGACCATGAACGCGATGGTGTCTCGGGCAAAATTCTCCTCTCCCCAACAGCAGATCAATTTCTTCGACCGAGTGCTGCAGCGGATCCGAACATTGCCGGGGGTTGAATCTGCCGGTGTGATCGATGACCTTCCCTTGGACAACAGTGGTTCCCATCAACCCGTTGCGATCGAAGGCCGTCCGGTGGTGCCGATGTCCGAACAACCGGAGGTGGATGTGCGCCTCATCAGCCCGGGTTACATGACAGCGCTGCATGTCCCGATTTTGCGGGGACGAGACCTCCACGACACAGACAGCGCTGGCAGGCCGTACGTCATCCTGATCAGTGAATCCATGGCTCGGCAGTTCTGGCCCGGCGACAACCCTATAGGCAAGCGCCTTACGTTGACGTTTTATCCAGATGCGGTTCGCGAAGTGGTTGGAGTTGTGGGTGACGTGAAACTCGACAGCCTGGATCAGACCCGCCCGAATGCAGCTATCTATTTTCCTCTCGATCAGGTTTCCGCTTCATCGAACGGCGGCTGGAATTCGTTTCCGATGACGCTGGTCGTGCGGTCAGCCTCAGTTTCTGCAGGTATGGTCCCGGCCGTCACGAATGCAGTGCACAACATCGATCCGGATATGCCCTTACGCGACATTTTTACGATGGACGATCTGGTCGCAAACTCCCTTTCCCAGCAACGGTTCAACATGCTGCTGCTCGGCGCATTCGCCGGGCTCGCACTTTTGCTGGCGGCCGTGGGCATTTACAGCGTGCTGTCTTATAGCGTGAAGCGCAGTGTTCGAGAAATCGGAATTCGCCTGGCTCTGGGTGCCCGCCTTGGCGACGAACTGCGCAGAGTCGTCTTCGAAGGGATGAAGCCAACTTTACTGGGAGTCGCAATTGGCATCGCTGGAGCGCTGGTCTTGGGACGCCTTCTGTCCAGCCTGATCTACGAGGTGCAGCCCACTGATCCTCTGACTTTTCTGGCGGTAAGCGTTCTGTTAGCGGCGATCGCTTTGTGCGCCAGCATCATTCCGGCTTATCGCGCGACCAGGGTCGATCCCACGGTGGCGTTGAGATACGAGTGAGGTGATCCGATGGAGAGTCTGGTACAGGACATTCGATACGGCTGGCGGATGCTGGTGAGGAACCCCGGGTTTACCGCGATCGCCGTCCTCACCTTGGCCATCGGTATCGGGGCGAGTACGGCGACCTTCAGCGTGGTCGACACCGTGCTTTTGCAGCCTTTGCCCTACCAGCAGCCTGAAAAGTTGGTGCTGGTCACCGAAACTCTGCCGGGTATGTCGGCAGATGAAGTTGGAGTCGCCGCCGGGGAGTATCAGGACTATCGAGACCGCAATCATTCTTTCTCACAGGTCGCGGCCTACGAAAGCGCGGGCTTTAATTTGACGGGAGCGGGGCAGCCGCTACGGATCAACGCTGCGGGCGTCTCGGCATCGATGTTCCCACTGCTTGGTGTATCGCCAGAGCTGGGACGTGCCTTCACGGCTGACGAAGACCGCTTCGGGGCGGGCAATGTCGTCGTGCTTTCTCACGCTCTGTGGGAGCACGAATACGGCCGCGATCCGAACATTCTGGGCAAGAGCGTCAAGCTCGATGAGCAGTCCTACACCGTGGTCGGCGTTATGCCGCCCTCCTTCCGCTTTCCATTCGATGGAGCGCCGCTTTCCGAGATGGCCGATTTGTGGGTGCCGATCGCGTTTGAGCCCGACCGGCTCAGCCCCGAGAATCGCACCAGAGAATTTGGCGTAGGTATGGTCGGCCGGCTCAAGGCGGGTGTCACGCGTGAGCAGGCGCAGGCTGAAGTAGAGAGCATCGCCGCCGGCTTCATGAAGCAGTACGGCTATTCGGGGACGATCCGGGTCGCCCCGCGAACTTACGTCTTTGCGGCGCATGCCGTGGAGAAGGCACGGCCGCTGGTGACGCTGTTGATTTTGGCAGTTGCGTGTGTCCTGCTGATCGCTTGCGCCAATGTTGCCAATCTGCTGCTGGCCCGGGGTAACCAACGCGGCCATGAGATGGCGATCCGCAGCGCAGTCGGCGCCAACCGCGGACGCATCGCGCGGCAGTGCCTGGTAGAGAGTGCTCTGCTCTCGCTGTGCGGCGCTACTTGCGGAATCCTTGTAGCGGAGGGGATGGTGGCTGGGCTCAGGCGTTTTGGTCCGAGCGACGTGCCACGCCTGCACGATGTAATGCTGCACCCACTGGTCCTTCTCTTCACGCTGGCGCTTTCCCTGCTGACTGCGATTCTCTCCGGTGTGATCCCGGCCTGGAGGATGTCCCAGGTTTCGCCGGGGGCGTCTCTGCAAGAGAAGTCGCAAATTGGACCTGCCCGAACCGGTCAACGATTGCAGAATTCGCTGGCCACGACCGAAATTGCTGCTGCCATGGTATTGCTAATGGCCGGAGGATTGTTGCTGCGCAGTTTTGTTCGATTGCTGGACTCTCCATTCGGCTTCGATCCCAGCGGCCGGTACGTGGTCAGAACCCTGTTCGACCGCAGCCGTTATCCCGATCCGTCGAAACGCCAGGCGGTGCAGAAGGAGATCCTTGACGGGCTTTCTCATCTGTCGGGCGTCACTATCGTTGCCGCCGCCAGTCATCTTCCGCTGAGCGACGCGCGGCAGATCGGGTTTCGCCTGGAACACGTCGCGGCCGACGACTATCACTTCGCGGAGAATTCCCTGGTCGGTCCGGGCTACTTCCGTGCCATGGGGATTCCTCTGCTCCGGGGAAGAGATTTCACTGAGCAGGATCGACCTGACTCGACGAACGTGGCGATTATCAGCGAGACGCTGGCGAAGCAATATTTCCCCGGCCAGGATCCGATTGGCCAGCGTTTTCAATGGGGCGACCGGGCGTTGTTCACGATTGTTGGCATCGCCGGCGATGTCCACATCTCAGCGCTGGATGCCGACCCGCCCCCGATGATTTACGACTCCATGTTTCAGGTGGAGAGCGGAGCCAGTGGGCGCATGGCTTTTGTGTTGCGCGCCGACCGGGTAGACCAGGGCCTATTCCAGGAAGTGCAGCGGCAAGTTTGGTCTGTCGATAAAGACCTGCCAATCTACAACGCCACGACTTTGACGAGCCTGGTCGCGGAGTCGCTCGCTCAGCGACGTTTTACCGTGCTGTTGCTGGGCAGCTTTGCCGTGATTGCGCTGGTGCTGGCGGCGATCGGCCTGTTTGGAGTGATCTCCTGTCTGGTTGCCGAACGCACGCGGGAGTTCGGCGTGCGCATGGCTCTGGGAGCGAAGCGGAGCAGCATCTACTGGCAGGTGCTGAGACGCGCTGCGCTGGTTGGAATGGCCGGCTGCGGGCTCGGTCTGGCGTTGTCTTTACTGGCCACCCGACTGCTGCAGGCGAGCCTTTATCACGTCAGCCGCTTCGACATATCGACGACGGTGTTGGTGCCAGTGCTGCTGTTCGGCGTCGCGTTGTTTGCGGCTTACTGGCCCGCGCGTCGTGCCGCGAAAGTCGATCCGATGGTGGCGTTGCGCTACGAATAATAAAGAGAGGGAACTGATGAACGGCTTTCTGCAGGATCTTCGCTATGCATTGCGGCAACTGCGCAAGAGCCCTGGCTTCGCGTGTACGGCCATGCTGGTACTGACGCTAGGGATGTGTGCCAGTGTGTCCATCTTCGCCTTTGTCGACGCCGCCCTGATCAAGCCGCTTCCTTACCCGAATCCCAACCGGCTGGTTCTGGTGACGGAAAGTGTTCCGATGATTCCGCTGGCCAACATTTCTTATCCGGACTATCTCGACTGGAAGCGATTGAACCAGGTCTTCAGTTCGATGGATGTCTATAACAGAACCGGCTATCTGCTGCGCACTTCCGCAGGCACCGAACCGGTGCCCGGTATTCGAGTGAGTGACGGATTCTTTCACACCTTGGGCATCTCTCCCGTGCTGGGGCGCGATTTCTATACAGGTGAGGATTTGCCGTCTGCTCCCAAGACCGTAATCCTGAGTTACGGCACCTGGCAGAAACGGTTTGGCGGAAGGAAAGATGCGATCGGCGAGATTGTTTCCCTTAGCGGCATTCCATTCACGATCGTCGGAGTGCTGCCCCAGGACTTCCAGTTCGCGCTCGGCGGAACTGAAGAATTTTGGACGACGCTTCACGCCTCCGACTACTGTGGTCTGCGGCGAAGCTGCCACAACTTCACCGGCATCGGACGGCTCAAGAATGGCGTCTCGGTCGAGAGGGCTTTGGCTAACATGAAAGCGATTGCGCGTCAACTGGAACTGCAGTATCCCAACGACAATCGCGGCCAGGGGGCAATCGTGTTGCCGCTTTCCGAGGCCATCGTGAAGGATATCCGCCCCATCCTGCTGGCGCTGCTCGGCGGCGCGGGATTGTTGTTGGTGATTGCGTGCGTGAATGTATCAAGCTTGCTGTTGGTTCGCTCCGAGAGCCGCAGGCGGGAGATCGCCGTGCGTGGAGCGCTGGGTGCTTCGCGCGCGCGATTGATCCGCCAATTCCTTACCGAGGGACTAGTTCTGATGGCGGCGGGAAGTTTGCTCGGCTTGGCGGCGGCGGATGGGGCAATGCAAATCCTGACGCGCCTTATCTCCAAAGACATGATGGCGAATATGCCGTATCTGAACGGCCTCCGCATAAACTCCCACGTGCTGGCCTTTGCAGGCGCCATCTTCGTATTTGCGGCGATTCTATTGTCTTTGCCGCCGATCTTGCGCCTGCCGCTTACCAAGCTGCGAGAAGGCCTGACTGAAGGTGGACGCGGCTACGCCGGAACCTTGTGGCGTCGTTTCGGCACGAATCTGGTGGTCGTCGAACTCGCGATTGCGGTGGTTCTGTTGGTGGGCGCCGGACTGTTAGGCAAAAGTTTCTATCGGTTGCTGCATGTGGACCTTGGATTTCAACCCGATCATCTGGCCACGGTCCAGGTTTCTTTGTCCGATGCCAGCTACCCAAAAGACGAGCAGGTGGCTGCGGCCGGGCGGCAGATCTTAAACCGCGTCGCAAGCTTGCCGGGCGTGCAATCGGCGGGCATCTCCAGCGTTTTGCCGGTGAGCTTTAACGGTAACACGACCTGGATCCGCATCGTAGGACGCCCGTACAACGGAGAGCACAACGAAGTGAACCAGCGGGATGTGAGTCCCGCGTTTTTCTCCACACTGCATGCGAAATTGGTGCGCGGCCGTTATTTCACCGATGCGGACGATCCATCGAAGCCGCTCGTCGTTATCATCAACCAGACTCTGGCCAAGAAGTATTTTCCGGGGGAGGATCCGATCGGCAAGAGGATTGGCGACACCGAACTGACGCCGAAGTCGATCACGGAGATCATTGGCGTCGTGGATGACGTGAAGGATGGCTCGCTCGATTCCGAGGTATGGCCGGCTGTCTATTATCCCTTCAACCAGGATAGCGACTCCTTTTTTTCTGTCGTGGGGCGTACGTCGCAGGCGGAGCAGTCGATCCTCCCAGCGCTGGTCGCCGCCGTTCATGAAATCGATCCCGGCATTGGGACTATGAATGAAGCGACGATGATGGCGAGAATCAACGATTCACCGTCCGCTTCTCTGCACCGTTCTTCGGCATGGCTGGTGGGAGGCTTCGCCTTCCTTGCCTTGCTGTTGGGAGTGGTCGGTCTCTACGGCGTGATCGCGTACTCGGTGGGCCAGAGGACGCGCGAAATAGGCGTTCGCATGGCTCTCGGCGCGCAGCGCAGTTCGGTCTATCAGCTCATCCTGAAAGAGGCGGGATGGCTGGTGGGGACGGGAATCTGTGCGGGCCTTCTGTGCTCGATCGCAGCCGCGACCCTGATTCGCGGGCTGCTGTTTGGCGTTCGCTCCTGGGACGCGGCTACGCTTGCCGCAGTTTCTGTGGTGCTGGCGATGTCGGCCATGCTCGCCAGCTACATCCCCGCACGAAGGGCGGCGAAAGTCGATCCCATGGTGGCTCTGCGCTACGAGTGAGGACGCGATGAGGTTCAAGTAATGAATAGCTTATTTCAAGACATTCGCTACGCGCTGCGGCAGCTGCGCAAAAGCCCGGGGTTCGCAACGGTGTCCATCCTTACGCTGGCACTGGGCATTGGAGCGACCACCGCGATGTTCAGCCTGGTGGACCGCATCCTGTTTCGCAGCCTGCCTTACCCGCACGATAACGAACTCGTTTCCGTTGGCGTTGTTGCGCCCATCATCGATGGCGAGTTTCTTTTTGCGTCGAATTATCTGGGATGGCGAGAGCAGCAGACCTCGTTCGTTGGTTTCACTTCGTCCACCGGAGTCAACGATTGCGATCTCACCGACGGGCATCCCGTGCGCGTGGCCTGTGCCGCGGTGGCGTCGACATTCTTGCCGACCTTTGGTATCGAGCCGGTTTTGGGACGGAACTTCACGCCGGAGGAAGACCGGCCCAACGTGCCCAAGGTGGCGCTGTTGGCCTATGGTCTATGGCAGGACCGGTTCGGCGGAGACCGCAACGTAGTAGGCCGCATGATTTCGCTGGACGGCCAGCCCACTCAAATTCTGGGAGTGCTGCCGCGCGATTTCGAATTTCCGACGCTTGCTCACACTGGCGTCTTGGTGCCGGAAGCGCTGGACGAATCCATTGTGCAGCGCAACGCAATGGGACCGGTGGTCCGGGTATTCGGGCGGATGAAGCCGGGAACCAGTGTGGAGCAAGCCAAGGCGCAGATCGAGCCGCTCTTTCAATCCTTCGTCGAATCTGCGCCGCCGCCCTTTCGCAAGGTGCTGCGACTCGCGGTTCGCCCCATCCGGGACTTGCAGGTCCATGACTCGCGGCGGGCGGCATGGCTTCTGTTGGTGTCGGCGCTGGCGGTACTTTTGATTGCGTGCGCCAATGCGGCGAATCTGGTTTTGGCCCGCAATGCGGCGAGGCGCCACGAGTTGGCGGTGCGCTCTGCGATCGGAGCGGGACGCGCCCGCTTGTTCCAGCAGAGGCTCACGGAAAGCATTCTGCTTGCCCTCATTGGAGGCGCCGCCGGTACAGGACTCGCCTACGCCGTCGTCCACACCTTTGCTGTGCTCGCACCCGCGGGGATTCCCCGCTTGTCGCAGGCAACGGTAGACGTAAGGGTGTTGCTGTTCTCGACCCTAGTGTCGCTCGCTTCGGGAATTCTTTTCGGCGCCGTGCCCTCGCTGGAAAAGCCCACGACACAGATGCTGGTGGTCAAAGCTACGCCGGATGTGCGGCGGGGTCGACTGCGGCAACTCCTCATGGTCACCCAGGTCTGGATGACGGTGGTCCTGCTGGCGAGCGCGCTGCTGTTCGTGCGCAGCCTGCTCACGCTGCAAACCGAATCTCTGGGAATGAACACGGAAAACATTGTGACCGCGCAGCTCACCTTGGGGCAGTCAAAATATCCTGGTCCCCCAGAACGGCTCGTGTTCTTTGAGGAACTCGAACGGAAAGTGAAAGACCTGCCCGGGGTCAGTGGCGTGGCCCTGAGCGATTCGCTCCCGCCGAGTGCAACAGCTCGAACCGTGCCATTTGTAGCGGTGCAGGCCGAGGGCCGCCCGCCGCTTGCACCAGAGCAGGGAATAGGCGGAGTGGTGGGATGGAGATCAGTCACGCCGGACTATTTTTCAGTGCTGAGTATTCCCCTGCTGCGCGGGCGCGCTTTTGACGAAGCGGACCGCAAGGCCAGTTCGAGTGCGGTCATCCTCAATCAGGAATTGGCGCAGCGTCTTTTTCCCGGCGAAGATCCGCTGGGACAAGTCGTTCGTCTTCCTCAGGCGGAAGGCGTGGCTGGCGCTGTCTTCAGGATAATCGGCGTGGCCGGCAACACCCAGAATCAAGGGCTCGGGGGCAGCGTCGGTCCCGAATACTACCTGGTGCGCCGCCATCGCGAGGACGACCCAATCTTTCGCTATCCCGATTCACAGCACATCAGCATCCTGCTTCGAAGCGCAGTGGGACCCGAGACCGTCGCGCAAGAGTTGCGGAATACCGTCGCGACGCTGGATCCGACCTTGCCGGTTGACGTGGGTACGCTGGGGCAGACGGTCGCCCAACTGGCGGAGCGGCCTCGTTTCAGCGCAGCCTTGCTCTCGTTGTTTGCGGTCATTGGCTTGGTCTTGACCGCGATAGGCATCTACGGCGTGGTCTCGCTGCTGGTGAATCAACGCACGCAAGAGATCGGCATTCGTATGGCGCTGGGAGCCACCCCAAAGAGTGTGATCGGAATGATGGTGTGGCAAGCGTCGTTGTGGATTGGTATAGGCGCCGCCGCAGGGATTCTCGGGTCGCTGGTTGCCGCCCGTTGGATCGGGACATTGCTTTTCGGAATACGCGCTAACGACCCCGCGACCCTGGCTGAGGCCGCAGCGCTGCTTCTTGCTGTGGCGCTGTTGGGTGCGTGGATTCCCGCGCGCCGCGCCGCGAAGGTCGATCCCATGGTGGCTTTGAGATACGAATAGGAGACCTATGAAAACACTCCAGCAGAACGCTCGCTACAGTTTTCGATTGCTGCGGAAGAACCCCGGCTTCACTCTGATCGCCGCGATCACGCTGGCGCTGGGCATTGGCGCGAACACCGCGATCTTCAGCGTGATCTACGCTGTTCTCCTGGCTCCTATGCCGTATCCGAATCCCGACCAATTGGTGATGGTGTGGTCGAAGATTCAGGGCGACCGGAACGTGGTTTCTGCGGGTGATTATCTCGACTGGAAGCGGCAGAACAAAGCGTTCCAGGATATCAACGCGTGGAGCGGGGCCAACTTCAATTTCGCCACGGCCGATCAACCCGAACAGATCAACGGCGGCTCGGAGACTCCTGGGTTCCTACACATGACAGGGAACAATTTCTTTCTGGGGCGCGACTTTCTCCCAGAGGAGGGCGAGGTAGGCAAAGATCGCGTGGTCGTACTCACTCACCGGCTCTGGGAACATTTGGGGGGCGATCGCAACATTATCGGCAAGCAAATCAGGATGAACAGCGAGCCGTATACGGTGGTGGGAGTGCTGGCGGCAGGCCAGGCCGATCGCCTGCAATCGCAGTTCATGGTTCCTTTAGCTTTCAAGCCTGAGCAACTCAACCATGACTTTCACTGGCTGCTGGTGATGGGCCGCTTGAAGGCGGGCGTTTCTCTCGCTCAGGCTCAGGCCGATATGGAGGTTGTTACCGGACGCATCGCCCAGGATAACCCCCAATCGAACAAAGGGTGGGGCGCCAGCGTGGAACTGCTGCACAACGATTTCTTCCCGGGTGAGGCGCAGCAGGTGCTGTGGCTGTTGATGGGTGGGGTGGGGTTCGTGCTTTTGATCGCGTGCGCCAACGTGACGAACCTGCTGCTCGCAAAAGGAACAACACGGATTAAAGAGGTAGCCGTGCGGACGTCCCTGGGCGCAACGCGCTGGCACGTATTCAGCCAGTTTTTGACTGAGAGCCTGATGCTGGCAGTTCTAGGCGGCGGGTTGGGCATTGCCCTCGGAGCCGTAATGATTCGACTCATGCTGGCAAAGATGCCGCCGTTCACGCTTCCTTCCGAGGCTGACGTGGGGCTGAATGTGCCAGTGCTCTTATTTACTCTTGCGGCGACCACAGTTGCAGGCGTCCTGTTCGGATGTGCCCCGGCATGGCACGCCTCACGCGTCGATCCCAACGAGACGTTAAAAGAGGGAGGACGGTCGGGAACGAGCGCCGGCCGCAACCGGCTTCGCAGAAGCCTGGTTGTTGCAGAGTTCGCCCTGGCGCTGACCTTGCTGGCCGGCGCTGGGCTCGCGATCCATAGCTTCTGGAACCTATCCAGAGTGGATCTCGGTGTTCGCACCGATCACGTTCTCACTTTCAATCTCCCCGTACCTCAGGCAAAGCTGACTCAGTCCGGGCAGATGGTCAGTTTTTACCAGCAACTGCTCGAGAGAGTGGAATCGCTTCCAGGAGTCAGCCGCGCCGAAGTTGCGACCGGCATGCCACTGCAAGGGCCCGGCTTCGGAATGCCTTTCACTATCGCCGGCAAGCCCGTCAGTGATCCGTCGACCCGTCCTGGCGCCGGGTTTGCGATGGTGACTCCAGGCTATTTTCAGACCTTCGGGATTCAGATCGTGAAGGGACGTGGGTTTACCGAGCAGGACGTCGCCGGGCGTGTCCGTGTGGCCGTGGTGAATGAAGCTCTGGTTAAGAAGTATTTCTCCGATGTCGATCCCTTATCGCAGCGCCTGATTGTCGAAGAATTGATTCCCGGCGTGACCAAGCTTGGACCTCCCGTCGAATGGCAGATTGTGGGAGTGGTTCGAAATGTCCGGAACGGCATCCGCAATGACGGTTTTCCAGAACTTGATGTTCCTTTCTGGCAGAGTCCCTGGCCACAGGTTGGCATGGCGGTGCGGACCACCGGAGATCCCGTCGCGATGAGCAGGAGCATCGCGGCCGCCGTGCACTCGGTCGATCCGGACCTCGCGCTGGCCGACATCAAGCCTTTGGAGCAACTCCGGGACGAGTCTCTGGTGAACGACCGTTTCACTTCTATGCTGTACGTCTGCTTTGCGGGAGTCGCCCTGTTGCTCGCCGCCATCGGAATCTACGGCGTAATGGCGTTCGCAGTCGCCCAACGGACCCACGAAATCGGATTGCGCATGGCGCTGGGCGCAAGCCGGGACCACGTCCTGGGATTGATTCTGAAGGAAGGCATAATGCTGGCGGCCATCGGTCTGGGACTGGGCCTGGTCGGTGCATGTTTTGTGGGACGCGCCATGCGGGGCCTTTTGTATGCGGTTGGCACGATTGATGTCGCTGCCTTTAGCGTGGTCGCGGCCGCGATGCTAATCGCCGCCTTGGTCGCCTGCTACCTGCCCGCGAACAAGGCTGCGAAAGTCGATCCCATGGTGGCGCTGCGCTACGAGTAGGAGATCAAAACTAATGATGACTGGATTCGCTCAAGACTTTCGTTATGCGCTGCGGCAGTTGGGCCGAGCACCGGGCTTTGCGGCGGTCGCCATCATCACGCTGGCGCTCGGCATCGGCGCCAACACGGCGATTTTCAGCCTGCTCGACCAGGCCCTGCTGCGCAGCTTGCCGGTGAAGGATACCGATCGCTTGGTGGTTCTGCAATCCATGGGCAGCTTCAACGGGCACACCAGCTCTCGCACCGACGAAAACTTCTATTTCTCGTACCCCATGTATCGAGATCTCCGCGACCGCAACTCGGTGTTCAGCGGATTGACCGCAACTGTCTGGACGCAGGTTGGTGTGCAGTGGCACAACCAGCCGGAACTGGTCGCAGCCGAATTAGTTTCCGGCAACTACTTTGAGGTCCTCGGCGTACAGCCCGCTCGGGGCCGCCTTCTCGTGGCCTCTGACGATGTCGTGCCCGACGCGAATCCGGTAGTGGTGTTGAGTTTCAGCTACTGGAAGCGCCGTTTTGGTGCAGATCCAACGGTCGTGAACCAGAGCATTCTGGTCAATGGCCGACCCTTCACCATTCTCGGAGTAGCCCCGCCTGGTTTTCACAGCGTTGTGATGGAAGACACTCCCGACCTGTTCACTCCCATGACGATGAAAGCTGAAGTGAAGCCTGGGTTCAAGGATCTCGAGGACCGAAGGTCCCGATGGCTGAACATCGTCGGGAAGCTCAAGCCGGGACTCAGCCG